>Ga0210026_1003240_pt1 | contig 12755 bp, 9 predicted proteins | sample CryGeymeta201509_FD_183977 | JGI IMG/M metagenome (GOLD analysis project Ga0210026, IMG submission 183977) | Groundwater microbial communities from Crystal Geyser aquifers in Utah, USA - Crystal Geyser metaG 2015-09 (SPAdes) (version 2) | ecosystem: Environmental > Aquatic > Deep subsurface >... | reverse complement strand
AATTACCACCGACAAAACTTCCACAAACCATCGTGACCTGGTGGCCGCGCTCAAGCAGCTTGCGCGCCATGGCATACGAGCGCACGCCACCCGCGCCGCGTGGGGTGACGAAGTGTTGGTGGAAATAAAGAACTTTCATACGGCCCAGCGGTATTCGGTTGTTAAGGTGCCAGGCTGTTGAAATTCGATTTCAAGCACCGGCACCGATGTCTTTTCAAGGTAATGGCGCGACTCCCAGCCCTGCACAACCTCGCAGCGGATGATAGGCATGGTAGTTTGAACCGTGATGGTGTGGGTACCGAGGTCTTGGATTGCCACGCTGCGCTCGCAATGACAATGATTGACAGTCGGTGTCAGCTGCCAATCCCCCGGCATCAAGCGCCAGCGCAGAACGGCTTTAGTTGCAAAACCAGCCACCACATCCACAACTTGTAAATGCGTGTCAAAAAGGGCCACGTTGCGCTGGTGTCTGACCCCTTGGCCGTCGCGGTAGGCAGCACCAAAGCGGGTTGACTGCGCATCTTCAGTCAGGGGTTCAATACACGCAGTTCTAAGCCAATCACCAAACAAGAACCGGCTCAGGCGCGGCATTTGGTCGCGGTCGTCAAACTGCACGGTGTTGTGGCTGGCCGTGCCACCAAAATAGGCCAGCAACGCTGGCACAGTGTTGTAGCTGTACGAGCCCGCATCGCGCAGCAGGTTGTCGCCGCCTAGCCACAAATCCAAGTGCAGGGCATCCGCCTGACTGGGTCGAAAACGAAAACGCGGGTAACGCAGCATCCCCATGGCCGCGCCGCGCCGCAAAAGGGCAAAGCCGCCATCATCAGCAATCAAATTGCCGGGCGCGGGGGATGTTTGTGTGGGCTGGAGTATGCCAAGCCACAGCAGGGCGTGTGTTGAAGACATGGTTTGCCGCGCTGCGCTCGCAATGACAGGCATCCCGTCATGGAAAGGAGGAGCGACGTGGCAATACATGCAGTTGGTACCGGCAAACAAAGCCATGGCCAGTTGCACGCTGGGGCGATGGTCGCGGTAAGCTGTGTCTGTCAACTGCAGCAACCTTGCACCGTCATTGGCCCCTAAATTCGGCCCGTCGCCGTTGATCGGGTTCACCATGTGCTGCAACCACTGCGTAGCCGCTAGCGCCCGTGCTTGCCACAGTGCAGAAAACGCAGGCAGGTCCAGGTGCTTGCGCCACACCTCGGCCATGCAAAAGGTGTCAAGCATGACCCGGTGGTAGTTCAGGGAATATTGGCTAAAGCTGCCCTGCGGCCCAATCAGCCGGGCGGCGCGGTTCTCTAGCCAGCGGCGGCCTGTGTGCGCCCACTGCGCGCCTTCGGCCACACCCAGCGCGGCCAGCCAACTGCCGCCCATGAACAAAGCCGCAGCCTCAGAGGTGCCGTGATTGTTGTCTTGCGCCATGGCGTACTGCACCGTGGGCGCAATGCGCATCAAATGCAGCCGCACCAGGTCACGCAGGCCAGCACTTGGCTGTTGCACCTGCCCCAAAATCATGGCGGCCATGGCCAGGTGCATCACGCGCATGGATGCCTCTTGCCCGCACTTCCAATTGGGTCCGCAGTAAGGCGGGTTGTGCGCGCACCAGTCCATCAGCCAATTATTCAACCGGGCCAGGGCGCTTGCATCGCCATTGCGCGCGCGCTGGGCAAACGCCAGCACCCAGTCCATGCGCGACAGCTCCCAAATCAGCTTGATGTCGCCCACGGCGGGGTCATAGTCAGGTATTTGCCACCAAGGCCGCTCGGGGTGGGGCACCTGCTGGCCGGTCAACGGGTTGGCCAGCCAATCTGGCGGGGCATCAGCCACAGAAATTGGCCAGAAGCTGAACAACAGCGCAGACGTTTGCCACCCCGAAACAGGCGCTGCGGCAACAAGCGGCAGCACCGGCACATTAAAAAAAGGCTCTTGCGGCACGGCGGCGGCAAGCCTGCGCACCGGGTTGATCCCCAGCCTCACACCGAGGCGGTACGCTCCCACCCGCGCAATATTGCCCAGGCCCAAAGCCCAAACGGCTTTCAGTTTGGTCAATTCACTCATTTAAGCGCAGGCGTAAGAAGGTTCAAAAACAATACCAGACAAGCCGATACCAGAGGTTTGGGCGCGCTTGTTAACGTGAAACGACGCCCACAGCCGACAAGAATGGCGTGGCGTAGGGTCGACTTCAGTCGGCCATGGAGGGCTGAAACCCGCCCTACGCAGGGCACGCGTGTTTCATGCTTTGGGGTGTCCTTGTTGAACATGGCCGTTAGGGAAATAATTGGAATCTGACCCTAATTAATTTGCCAACACCAATTGTGTAAACAACTTCTGAAGTTCTCGGCGCAGTTGCTTTTGCGCGGTTTTGCCTGAATGGCGCGTTTGACAAATGTCAGCATGGGCGGGCTCATCTTGTTCGGCGGTGTCGTAAACACAAAAACGACCCGCACCGTCTGCACTGCGCAAACTGCGCACCATGCCCACTTGGGCGCCTGCTGCGCACGTAAACTTGCGCACTGCAGAATTGCCAGCACGGTCAACACCGCGACGGCGTAGCCCGCCCGCGTCGTCAATCAGTTTGCCCCGCAGCACAGACAAGCCCCGGCCCCAGACATCACTAAAAGCTGCTTCTTTTACCCTGCCAGTTTGCGTGTCGAAATGAATGGGAGACAAGATCAACCGCCAAACCGTTTCATCATCGTTAACGACCCCGGCGTCAGAGTGTGGCGACATGCTTGATGCCTCGCAGGCACAAGCGGGGTAGCGGTCGTCAAAATACGCGGTTTTATCGGCGATACCGGCCAGGCTGGCAAAAAAGTCCTGGCAGCTCATTCGGCATGTGTCAGGCTTGAAAGGTAGCCCCGCAGTGTGGTGGGCAACGTAGCCGCTGCAACGCCCTCGGCACCTCCATAGCCGTCAGGGCCATCTGTAAGGTAGGTATAAGTGCCGTCGCCTTCAAACTCCAAACTGGCGTATTGACTGCTGCGATCCCAGTAAAGACCCACCATGCCCGCGCCAGAGAGCATAGGTGCAGGCACAGCCACTTCATTCGGGAGTCTGCTCAAGAACTCAAGCGCGTCCAGCATCGCCTGCGGATGTGCTGGCAAGCCAGCATAGCCATCCCAGTTGGCGGGAAGCTCAAGGTATTGCAGCATTTCCCGCCGCAGCGCATTCAGTGCTTTGGCACGCGGGCTTGGAGCGCTCACCACCACTTTTTTGGCACTGTCGCCCCAAGTTAAATACGCATGTGTTGGTGCCGTGTCGTACAGGCGCGATGTAACTACGCGCCGGGTTTGCTGCCCGTAGCATGGGAAATCAAGCGTTGCTGTTGTCATGATGCTAGACCCGGTTGGTTCGGTTCATACAAGCCAATCTGGCGCAGTGTGTCTGTGTTCAACAAATCGCGCAACAGCGCCTTGTTTTCAAGATGCATGGCATGCATGGCCGCCTGCATTGACCCGGCCCCACCGCTATGCAACGGGTCTACATCCAACAGTGGTATGTCAAAAATCGACCGGTGTGCACCCAATATGCGCAGTTGCAGAGCGCCATTCACATCCAAAAGATCAACATTCACGGTTGTCAGACAACGGTGTTTAGGTTCGACCCCTGTCGATGAAAAATAGCCATGGTGGGCATGCCACAGACTGGTTTTGCCAAACACCGATGCAGGCAACAACGTTGACTGACGATTGAGCAACAAGTCGGGGCTGAACGTGCTGTCTTGGCTATCAATGTTAAAAGTGTCTGCGTATTGCAAACCAAACACCGTGATGCCACCTGTACTCACGCATATCAGGGGCAATAACGGCCGCATAAAGGCCAAGGCGTGCTCAAAAGCTTGTTCCCAGCGTTCATAAACAAAGCTGGTCACTGCCAGAAAATTTGGTGCCAGTTGCAGGCTGTGCGCCACTTGCCCATCAGGTTGAAACAACTCAAACACCCAACCTGCGGCATGAGACCGCTGAACAGGTGCACCGTCCGTGCCGCCAAACTGCAAAGCAAGGTGTTGAATGGGCTTTTTGCTGGGCAACACGCTCTTGAGTGTTGCCTCATAAACAGTCTCCAGGGTCGCCATCACGTTTGGTGGCAAGGGCTGTAGCCATTCCACGGCAAACGTCACGCTTTCAATAGCGTGCGAGTCATGCAGTGGTGTGATCTTCATTGTGAGTTAGCCGAAATTTTGAGTTTCAAGTATAGCCAAGCCAGCCCCTACTGCCCCCGCAGCAAGCCAGCCACCTCAATCGTCACCCGCGCCACCTCAAAAATCTCATCCACCGGTATGGCGGGCACACCCTTGCCAATGGCCTGCAAAAACGCTGCTGCACAGGCGTTTTGGCCTTTGTCCTGCTTCCACAAATTGAGTTTGCTGAAGCCGGGCCAGCCATAACCCTTGAGCTTGCGAAAGTTGTCAAGCTGCAGCACGCGCCCGGCGGCAAACACCTCTACCCGCTCTTTGGGAAAGCTGGCAGCCCCGTTGGCCAGGTACATGATGGTGCCAAACGAGCCGTCTTCAAACCCCAGCGTGATTGACGCCTTGTCTTCTGTAATGGCCACGCCCGGTGCGTCGCCCATGCGGCGCGCCTGCACCGACACAATGGGGCTGCCCGCCAAAAAGCGCATCAGGTCAATAAAGTGGCAGGCCTCGCCAATAATGCGGCCACCGCCCACCGCGTTGTCCTGCGTCCAGTGGTTGGCAGGAATGGCACCCGCGTTCATGGTCATGATGAAGCTCTTGGGCTCTTTCACCGGTGCCAGCAGCGCCTTCATCTTTTGCACCTGCGGTGAAAACCGCCGGTTAAACCCCACCATCAGCTGCGCTCGGGCATGGCTCCCATCAAAAGCAGCCTGCACCATGGCCAGCCCGTCCGCGTCAATAGCCAGCGGCTTTTCTACAAACACATTTTTGCCCGCCTGCAGCGCTTGCGCCACAAAACGCGCATGCGTGTCGTGCCGGGTGACGATGGCCACGGTGTTGATGGTCGCATTGGCCAGCATGGCAGCCATGTCGGTAGAGGCCTCGGCAAAGCCCGCCTTTTCACCATGGATCACGCCATTGATGCCGCCCGCCGTGACGATGGTGTGAAACTGCGCACCCGCCGCCTTGAACGCCGGAATCAACATGCGCGACGCATAGTTGCCCGCGCCAATAAACCCCAACACGGGCCGCTGCGCGTCAAACTTGGCATCGTGCGACAGCGTTACGTTGCGAACGGCTCGCGTGGCCACCGGCGAGGTATATTGCAGCAAAAAGCCCAGCCCGCTCTTGTCTTCGGTGAGCATTTGGTAGGCTTTGGGTGCGTCTTCAAACGCAAAGCGGTGGGTAATGAGCGGCTTTACGTTCAGTTGGCCGCTGGCCAGCATGTCTAGCACGGCCTCAAAATTGCGCTGCTCCGTCCAGCGCACAAATCCCAGCGGGTAGTCTTGCCCCTTTTCCTCGTAACTTGGGTCGTAGCGGCCAGGGCCGTAAGAACAAGACACCTGAAAGCTCAGCTCTTTCTCATAAAAGTCAGCCCGGTTCAGCTCCAGCCCGGTCACGCCCACCAGCACAATGCGGCCACGCTTGCGGCACATGCGCGCAGCCTGGGTGACCGGGTCACTCGACTTGGTGGACGCGGTAATGATCACCCCATCTACCCCTTGGCTCCGGCTTAGCGCCATGCCAGCTGCCACCGGGTCTTCACCCGCGCCGGGGTTGCAGGTGGCGGCACCAAATTGGCGGGCCAGTGCGAGCTTGGATTCGTCAAAGTCAACAGCCAGCACGCGGCAACCCTGGGCCCGCAGCAACTGCAAGGTCAACAAGCCAATCAACCCCACCCCGGTGACGACAAACGCCTCGCCCAGCGTGGGCTGCGCCAGGCGAATGCCCTGCAGCCCAATGCTGGCCACCACCACAAAGGCGGCAGATTCGTCATCCACGGCATCAGGAATGCGGGCACACAAATTCTTGGGCACCTTGACCACATCGGCATGCGGGCCGTTGGACACCACACGGTCACCCAGCTTGAAGCCGTCCACACCTGCGCCTACTTCTGCTACCACGCCCACATTGCAGTAGCCCAGCGGCAACGGTTGCGCCAGCTTGGACTGCACAGCCTCTATGGTGGTCATCAGCCCATCGGTGGCGACCTTTTCAAGCACCATCTTGACTTTTTCAGGCTGTTGGCGGGCTTTGTCCAAGTAAGAGGCTTTGCCGAAGCCGACTAACATGCGTTCGGTGCCTGCGGAAATAAGCGTCGTGGTGGTATGAATGAGCACATGCTCACGGCTGGAATGAGGGGCTGGTGCCTCGGTAACGGTGGTGCCACCCTTGGCCATGTCCTGCAAAACCTGTTTCACTTAAATTGCTCCATTTCTTTGTACATACTGACCAATCGCGTGGCCTCCGCTTCCCAGTTGTAGTGTTGCTTCACGGCTTCGCGCCCACGCTGCCCCATGGCTTGCATCGCAGCAGGGTCCGTCAGCAGTGCATCGAGTTTGGCAGCGATATCGTGCGGGTCACCTGAATCGATCAACACTCCGCAGCGTGACTCCTTCACAACCGGCGCGACCTCAACAGCAAACTCTGGCAACATCACGGCCAAACCAGCGGCCATATAGTCGAACATCTTGTGCGGCATGGCATAGACATGGTTCTGCACCCCGGGTTGAAAGGCGATGAGTCCGATGTCGGCCTGCAGCAGATGCGCAAACGCTTGATCGAATGGCATCCAGTCCAGCTGGCTCACCCGGTCCGCCAAGCCCAGCAGTTGTACCTGCTGCTGAAACTCATCACGGCTCCCGTCATTGATTTCACCAATCACCAGCAGGCGGAGATTTTTGTGTTGCATGAGGGCCATCGCATCCAGAACTTGAGGCCAGCCCCGCATTTTGCTGAAAAGGCCCAGATGCACCAGGGTGTAACTTTCCTTGGCCACATCCGCATGCGCGGCGGCAGCAAAATTCAGTCCGGAAAGAGGTGTGTAGTTTTGTACGAGTACCTTCTTGGCCGGATCGGTGTGGAAGTCGTCTGCTACTGATCGCTTTGCCAGTACGATGCGATCCGTGAACGGTGTGAGCACGCGAAACACCAGCCTTACCGCGCCAGCCACGGCGGGCTGAAGCCAGATTGGAAATCTGCTTTGGGCAAAGGTACTTGGGTAGTGCTCATGCACGTCGAACACACAACGCTTGCCACGCAGCAGGCGCAACGCAACCCCAACACCCCAGGAATCCGCCTCGTTACAGTGGTAGACATCGGCATCCTCTTCTCGCGCCATACGGTAGAGCATCAACAGCTGCATCAAGCGCTCCTTGATGCCGGCAGGCCGGGTATAGGTGCGGATACGCACCCCACGGTCCACCCCGGACTCGCTGGGGTTGCCGGGACACAAATGCGCCACTGCAAATCCAGCCTGCACCAGCGAGACAGCCTCTTTGTCGAACACCCGCTTGTCTTTTGGCGGGTGCATGGACGATAGAAAACAGATTTTATATGGAGACATTGCGATTGTTCTTCTTGGTAATAAATATCCATATAACGAGCCAAATTAAGCCGCCATAACCTAAAGATGCTCTGAAAAGACTTGCTTGACTTAAGTAATAAATGTACATAACTACAAACGTCATAAAAATTAGTTTTGATGCACCGACATTTGCTTTTTTCATAACTTGTCGAAATGAAAATAGAATGCAGCCGATGAAAGCGCCAACTAAGGAAACCCAAACAAGACCACCTTGGCCATATGCGTCGGCAAAAACGGAAGCGGCTACGCTGCCATCTAGGTTGGAATAGCTGTAGTTGGAAAAAACTACGCTGGTATCCAAAAACAGTCGACTTCCAAATATGGAGGACAACAGCCCAACGTTGCTGAACCAATAGTGATTCTGAAAATCTGGAAAGTAATTAGCATAAAAGGCTGCGGGAATAGAAAGTCTGCCAATAACGCGCGTGCCAATTATCTCCAGTATAGATGAAGATGTTTCTAGTATTCCAGATTGACTAAATCGAAAACCAGTGTATATAAAATACAATCCAAATAGAATTAATAGCAATAACAATAGGTATTTAAATGAATGGCGAATGAATTCATTGAATATTGCCAAAGGTTCCACGGTATCTTTGTAGAACTTATCACGGGTTTTAATAATTAGCAAAATAGCAAATAAAAAAACAATTAAAGGTCGTTTTTGAAAAGTCAGAAGTAGTGCCATTATTGCTGTAAATATCAGTGCTGCGACTAATACACGCTGTAGTTTTGATCGCTTAAACTCTCGCACCCAAGCAATTGCAATAATTGCAATTGCTGGACAGAAGTTATATATCATCAAAGTAATAAAATAGTTTGAAACTGCAGAAGTTCGTAATCCAAGCGCATCTGCTAGGGCTTCACTTTGTTCCGCCACAACGAGGTAATAAAATGAACCTACATTCTCCTGAATAAAATAGAGGCTAACGATTAATGCTGCTGCAGCTAAACCGAGAAACCGCGTCGTGTTAACTTTTGATGTGCAACGTACAGCAGTAATTTTTATTCGGGTAGTTTGCATTCGAAGTGCAAAAAACACCAACAAAGATGCGGTAATACCAGTAAGCAAGTAGATACTTCCATTGTTAAAATCAGAGGTTCTTATTTGTGTGAAATTAAAATCAGAAAAGGTATCTTTCAAATATGTTGATGGAACTATTGAAAACAGAAATAAACCCAGTCCTACAAATAGAAATTGAGACATTACAAAGGTGGTTATGAATATGTCCTTTGCCCGAAAGGCGGACGCAATAATGACAAGCCACCAGAATACAATTATCATCTGCATGACTAGATTCTTATCTTGAATAGTTGGAACCCCACGGCACAGATTGCGTAGCCATAGAATACAGAAAACATCAGTGCACTTGCTGCTACCACTGTTTCCAAATTGGTTTGGCCATGCCACACCGTGGCGGCGAGAAATACAGACAAACTGAGCACTAACGTGATGAGGTTCCATGGGTACAGGAACCTCATTTCGATGTGACTGCGTAAGGTGTAAAACAGGCAAATTCCCGGCATGTAGGGCATCAAGACATTGAGGATCGCAATCACACCACCGCTGGAATTAGGCAACCACCAGCGAACCGCCCATGGTCCAACCAAGTAGTAGACCGCCACGCCGATCCAAGCAAACACGAACACAATCGCGCACAGGATCAGAATTCGTTTCTCTTCGCGGCCGCTATCGTACAGGCGGCTGTTGGCCCGCAACGCCAGTACTTGTGCCACCGGCATGACCAGCGTCTGCGCGATTCGTAACACGATGTAGGCGGCGATTAACTGGGCCGCTTCCGCCGGCTGGTGGCGCAGCATCCATGGGCCGATCACCATTGTGGTCATATCTGCGTAGGCGCTCAGCGCCCGCGTGAAACCGTAACGGCGTTCTTGCCCCGTAAGTTGCCAGCTAGACGGCGGCTTGTGCAGGCGGTAGCTAGTGTGTTGGGCAAAGTGCCGCAGCGAGATGACCGATGCTGCAATGGTGGCCAAGGCAAGCACCCAGCTGAATGTGATGAGATCGGCGCTGCTGGCAAACAACAGGCAGACGACGAAAAGCAAGCTGCCGTGCAGCCAGTCGATCAGATTCGATTCGACAAAGCGGAATTCCGCCAACCACGATGAATTGGCGATGAAACCGAGCGCCAGGCCAGCCACGTAAACGCCAAAGGCGGCCGTGACGGATGGGTGGGCTGTAGGAAACAACCAAGGGGTGAGCGGCGCCGCAAACACGAGACATGTCAGTGCAGCAAAAAGCATGGCCACTGCTGCCCAGCGCACCACCCGGTTCCAGAGTTGGGCGCGGTAGATCGGGTCGTCGCTGCCTGTGTAGTACTTGAGCAGCACCTGTGAGAGGCCGAGTTGGACCAGATTGCTCCACAGCGCGCCTTGGCGGCGGAATAGCAATACGAGGCCCATCATCTGTGCGCTCAGCATCACGTCCGCGAGCCGGATGCTCAAGAGCACGAACACGCTCTTGAGCAGGGTAAACCCGAGGTTGATCGCGACCTGATTGCGCCCAGAGCCGCTCATGCCTCGACCATACCCCGTTGCCAAGCAAGCAGGTTGTATACCACCCACAGTTGGAAGGCCTCGTTGACTGTGCGCAGCCCGTGCTTAAGCCGGTGATGGATAGCCTCGTGATCGAACAATTCGCCTATCACGGTGTCGTCGTTCAGCATATCCATGAGTGAGTCACCGAGTTCGCCCTTGAACCACTGCTGGATCGGGACGCCGAAACCAGTCTTGGGCCGATAGATGTCGCTGCGGGGCACATAGCGGGTAGCCAGTCGTTTGATTGGCTCTTTGGATATGCCATCGCGCAATTTGTAGGCATCTGGTACCCGCATGGCAAAGTCCATCAGGTCACGGTCTAGGAAGGGTACGCGGACCTCGACGGAATTGGCCATGGACATCTTATCCGCGCGCATCAACAGCAGTTCTGGTAGACGAAGCTGTAGCTCGGTGAATGTCATTTTCTGCAAAAAACTCGCCTCTGGGCACAACTCTGCAATCTTCTCGTAGTACGGACCAACCTTGCTGAAGGAGTCGACTCCAGCCATTGAGTGACGCAGTGCGGGCGACAGGATGGGTTGTTTTTCCAGTTCGTAATAAGCCACGGCCGAGGACATAAAAAGCTCTTGCCCTTTGGCACGCCGTTCAAGCACGTCCCTGACTTTGCGCGTACGCGGCGAATCGCTTAACGACATCAAGTTCGCTGCCAGACCGCTGGCCCAGCGCGGTAGGTGTGAAAGTGGTTGCCAAAGGCGATCATGGTGCGTCATGAAGCGACGGTAGTTTGAGTAACCACAAAAAAGCTCATCTGCTCCCTCACCTGCTTGCAGCACCGTAACGCCTTGTTCCTTGGCATACTTTGTGACAAAGTAGAGCGGCACCGCAACCGGATCAGAAACAGGCTCATCTTGAAGATACGCCAGCTTCTGTGCAGCTTGCAGCAAGTCTGTCTGTGAAATTTGCACCTCATGGTGATCGCTACCAAGGCGGGCCGCCATCTCGCGCGCGATGGCGGAGTCATCATGGAAGTCCCCGGCATTGCTCATCCCCACCGTGAACGTCTTGACCCGTTGAGGTGCGATCAATTTTTCAAACGAGCAAAGGTTTAGAGTTGAATCGACGCCGCCGGAGAACAGCACACCGACCGGCACATCGGCCATCAACCGCTTTTTCACTGAGGCAGAAAAAAGGGTGGCTAATTCCTCATCCAGGCTCTCGAAGGTGCGACCGGTTTCAACCTTTGGCAAAGGCAGCCAGTACTTCTTGACGCAGGGCCGGTAGCCAGCACTGGGCTGCAGCGTCAATGTGCTCGCCGCCTCTAACTTGAAGACTCCTTGGACCAGCGTTTGCGGCGGAGGCACCACCAAGAAGGTTAGGTAATGGTAAAACGACTGCGGGTCAATCTTGCAGCTAATGCCCGGATACTTTAGCAGCGCCTTGATTTCAGAAGCAAAGATGAACCGACCGTCGACGTGGGCATAGTAGAGCGGTTTCACGCCGGCACGATCACGGGCGAGAATCAGGCGCTGACGATCACAATCCCACAGCCCGATCGCAAAGTCACCATCTAGGTGTTCATAGAAATGATCGCCGTACTCGCGATACAGGAAAAGAATGACTTCGGTGTCAGAGTGCGAACGGAATCGGCACCCCTTGGCTTCCATCTGTTTGCGCAACGTAGGAAAGTTGTAGATTTCGCCGTTGAAGGTGATCCATATCCGTTGGTCCGGTGTTCCCATGGGCTGATGCCCGGCTACGGAGAGGTCGACGATGGCCAGACGCCTGTGCGCCAGCCCGCATTGGCCGTCGGCCTGCACCCAGACTCCAGCGCCGTCCGGCCCGCGATGGACCATGGTCTCGGACATGGCGCCTAGAAGTTCGGCACCGATCGGGCGCTGATTTTCGATGTTGATGATGCCAAGTATTCCGCACATGATTTAGTCCAACTGCGCGGTGGTCGCTTGGGCCACTTCATCATCATCGATCGCCATACTGGACTGTTGACCGGCAACAAATTCTGGTAGCGATGCAGTGACCCCGTGTCGTGCGCTTGAAAGCGCGGCTTCGCAAATAGCCGTCGCCCACAGACCGGCCACGGCATCTGCCCCATCGTGCCCATTGCCTGTGCGCGCTGCTTCGACAAACTCAGACATGGCCTGTTGCTGCCCTTTGTTGTCTCGCGCGCTGCGGGCAACGGATACTTTGGAGACATGGGCATGAATCGATTTGTAATCGTCAATGACCACACTGCGGCCGTTTCCGAATAGTTCGAAAAATTCTTTTCCTCTTGCAGCGCTACCAAGAGTCACATAACTAATGTTGGCAACTGAGCCATTTTCATAGCGAACGCTGATGCTGGCGTCAGGGTTTAGTGCATCGGGTTCGCCGATGAATTGGGCACTGACGGCAACTGGTGTACTGTCCATCATCCAGGTAGCCAAATCGAAGAAATGAACGCCTTCGCCCAACAGGCGCCCGCCCTCATCAGCGGTGTTGGACCAGTGCTGGTTTATCTTCCCGACATTGACGCGGATATTGAACAGCTTGCGCCCGGCGCCGACAGCTTTCTTCATCTCAACCAGCATGGGCGCAAATCGGCGGTTGTAGCCAACCCGAACTACCTTGCCGGATGCCTGTTGGGCCGCGATGATGCGCAGGCAGTCAGTTGTGGTGGTCGCCATAGGCTTTTCGACAAAGACGTGTTTCCCAGCTTGCAAAGCGCTCAGCACTAATGTT
>Ga0210026_1003236_pt1 | contig 12762 bp, 9 predicted proteins | sample CryGeymeta201509_FD_183977 | JGI IMG/M metagenome (GOLD analysis project Ga0210026, IMG submission 183977) | Groundwater microbial communities from Crystal Geyser aquifers in Utah, USA - Crystal Geyser metaG 2015-09 (SPAdes) (version 2) | ecosystem: Environmental > Aquatic > Deep subsurface >... | reverse complement strand
GGATTTTGTGCCAGATAACGGCGGGTCGCACCGGTGGAGGCCAGACGCAGGTCGGTATCAATATTCACCTTGCGCACGCCGTGCTTGATGCCTTCAACGATTTCTTCGACGGGAACGCCATAAGTTTCCGGCATGGTGCCGCCGAATTCGTTGATGACGCGCAACCATTCCTGATCAACAGAGGAAGAACCGTGCATCACCAGATGGGTGTTAGGGATACGTGCGTGGATTTCCTTGATGCGGCTGATTGCCAGGGTGTCACCGGTGGGCGGCTTGGTGAACTTATACGCGCCATGTGAAGTACCGATGGCGATAGCCAAGGCATCCACACCGGTTTGACGCACGAATTCAGCGGCTTCTTCCGGGTCGGTCAGCAATTGGTCGTGGCTCAACACGCCTTCAGCGCCGTGGCCGTCCTCTTTTTCACCGTGACCGGATTCCAAAGAACCCAGACAGCCCAATTCGCCTTCGACGGATACGCCGACTGCGTGTGACATTTCGACCACGCTGCGAGTGACGTTGGCGTTGTATTCAAAGCTGGAAGGGGTCTTGCCGTCAGCCAGCAAGGAACCATCCATCATCACGCTGGAGAAGCCGGAACGAATCGCGTTGATACAAACGGCAGGGGAAGCACCGTGATCCTGATGCATCACGACGGGAATATGCGGGTACATTTCAACCGCAGCTTGGATGAGGTGACGCAGGAACGGTTCGCCTGCATATTTACGCGCGCCAGCAGAACCTTGCATGATGACAGGGCTGTTGCATTCGTCAGCCGCTTCCATGATCGCCTTGACTTGTTCCAGATTGTTTACGTTGAACGCGGGCAAGCCATAGCTATGCTCAGCAGCGTGATCGAGAAGTTGACGCAAAGATACTAAAGCCATAATTTCCTCCTGATTAAATTAAATTACAAATTTCTACTGCTACATCCATTCACAGCAGCAAGGTTCAAATACTATTTTTATGGTGGTCGCCTATTCTGACAATCTTCATGGTGTTGGTATGCCCGGATTTACCGATGGATTCACCCACGGTAACCACCACTAAATCGCCATCTTTAACGTAACCTTTTGCCACCAGATGCATTTCTGCATCAATCAACTCCTGATGGGTTTGCTGCGAATCAGAGCTGGGGAAAAGTACCGGATGCACGCCGCTAAACAACGTGACCTTGGTCAAGGTTTGCGGATTAGGAGTCAGTGCAAAAATAGGCACACTCGCATTGACACGAGACATCCACAGTGCAGTCGAACCTGACTGGGTCATGGCAACAATCGCCCTTACATTGAAATGTGAGGCGGCAAACAAGGCCGCCATCGCAATGGATTGGTCTATACGTGCATATTTTTGCTGTGTACTGCGACGATCCAAAGCGTGGACTTCCGCCTCACCTTCAGCCTTCAGGCAAATACGCGCCATCGCGGCAATGGTCTCAACCGGATAATCGCCTACCGCCGTTTCCGCAGAAAGCATTACCGCATCCGTACCATCCAACACGGCGTTGGCCACATCTGAAACCTCGGCGCGAGTAGGAATCGGATTGGTTATCATTGACTCCATCATCTGCGTGGCTGTAACGACCAGACGATTTTTGGCTCGCGCCATCTTGATCATGCGCTTTTGCAAGCCGGGTACAGCGGCATCACCCACTTCAACACTCAAGTCGCCGCGAGCGACCATGATGGCATCAGACGCATCAATAATATCGGCCAACGCGGGAATCGCTTCCGCACGTTCAATCTTGGCCATTAACAGGCTTTCACCCCCAGCTTCGTGCATTAACTTGCGCGCAAAACGCATGTCGTCGCCGCTACGCGGGAAAGAAATCGCCAGATAGTCAGCCTTGATCAGCGCCGCTGTCTTGATGTCCTCCATATCCTTTTCAGTCAGTGCCGGTGCTGTCAACCCGCCACCCTTGCGATTGATACCCTTGTTGTTGGATAGCACACCGCCGCGTACCACCTTGCAAATAACACGTGTTCCTTCAACATTGACCACATCGAATTCCAGCATGCCATCATTGAGCAACAGTACCGAGCCCGCGCTGACATCGTTAGGTAATTCCTTGTAATCAAGCCCTACGCATTGTTGATTGCCCAGGCCTTCCAGTTCAGCATCGAGAACAAAAATATCGCCCCTGTTCAGCACGATTTTATCGTTCTCGAATTTGCCTACACGGATTTTCGGTCCTTGCAGATCGGCCAAAATACCCACGGTGCGCCCAACTGCCGCCGCCGCCGCACGCACCACTTCGGCGCGCTTGACGTGATCGGCGGCCGAACCGTGCGAGAAATTCATCCGCACCAGATCAACTCCGGCACGAATCATATTCTCCAGGACTTCCTGACTGCTGGAGGCAGGCCCCAGCGTTGCAACTATTTTCGTTCTACGCAGCATGTGATTCCTAATTGATTATTTTTTGGCACGTTCTTCCAGGATTGCCACAGCAGGCAAGGTTTTGCCTTCGAGGAACTCAAGGAACGCACCGCCTGCTGTTGAGATGTAGGACACTTTGTCAAAAATGTCGTACTTCTGAATGGCTGCAATCGTGTCGCCGCCACCCGCCAAAGTAAAGGCTTTGGTATTGGCAATCGCCATGGCAATGGTTTTAGTGCCTTCACCGAACTGGTCAAATTCAAACACGCCCACCGGACCATTCCAAACGACTGTTCCCGCCTTCATGATTATGTCGGCGATTTCCTGTGCGGACTTGGGTCCGATGTCGAAAATCATGTCGTCATCTGCCACATCACCCGCATCCTTCAATACTGCAGGTTCATCAGCCGAAAACTTCTTGCCGCATACCACATCAACGGCGATGGGGATGTTAGCGCCACGTTGTTGCATTTTTGTGATTAAGGCTTGCGCGGTTGGAACCAGATCATCTTCGCACAATGATTTGCCGACGTTTTTGCCGACCGCCTTGAGGAAGGTGTTGGCAATACCGCCACCGACAACCAACTGTTCGCATTTTTCCGACAAGGATTCCAGCACGGTCAATTTAGTCGAAACTTTTGAGCCTCCGACAATGGCAACCATCGGACGTGCAGGGCTCAACAATGCTTTAGTCAGCGCGTCCAGCTCTTCTGTCAACAGAATGCCAGCGGCCGCTACAGGTGCATATTTCGCCACGCCGTGAGTCGAAGCCTGCGCGCGGTGCGCGGTACCGAAGGCATCCATAACGAATACGTCGCATAAAGCGGCGTATTTTTTGGACAACTCTTCGTTATTTTTATTCTCGCCTTTGTTGAAACGGCAATTTTCCAACAGCACCAATTCGCCTTCGGCAACAGCAAAACCGCCATCTACCCAATCCTTGATCAGACGAACTGGCTTGCCCAATTTGTTGGCAATATCGTCAGCCACGGGCTTGAGTGAGTTTTCTTCGGAGTACACGCCTTCTTCAGGACGCCCCAGATGCGAAGTCACCATCACGCGCGCGCCTGCTTTAAGCGCAGCATTGATCGTTGACATGGAAGCGGTGATGCGCGCATCAGAAGTTACTTTACCGTCTTTGACAGGCACATTCAGATCGGAACGGATCAGAACACGTTTGCCCTTGAGATCCAGATCAGTCATTTTAATTACGGACATTTTTTTCCCTTTTAACAGAATAATTAAAGGCAAAAAGGCTGGCACCCGGCCAGCCTTTTGTCAAACGTATTACTTCGCTACATGACGTACCAAACGCATCAAGTTACAGGTGTAACCATATTCGTTGTCATACCAGGCAACCACTTTAACGAAAGTAGTATCCAGCGCGATACCGGCTTCTGCATCGAAAACAGAAGGAGTGGATTGTCCACGGAAATCAGTGGAGACCACTTTTTCATTGGTAAAGCCCAACACGCCTTTCAATGGACCGCTTTCTGAAGCCGCCTTCATCGCTGCAACGATTTCAGGGTAAGTTGCTGCCTTGCTCAATTCGCAAGTCAGATCAACCACAGAAACGTCAGATGTTGGCACGCGGAAAGCCATGCCCGTCAACTTCTTGTTAAGTTCAGGAATAACCACACCAACAGCCTTGGCAGCGCCAGTAGAGGAAGGAATGATGTTTTCCAGAATACCGCGACCGCCGCGCCAATCCTTGTTGGAAGGACCGTCAACGGTTTTTTGTGTTGCGGTTGCAGCATGTACCGTCGTCATCAAGCCGCGCACGATACCGAAGTTATCGTTCAACACCTTGGCGACTGGAGCCAATGCATTCGTGGTGCAGGAAGCCGCAGAAACGATGGCTTCACCTTTGTAGGATTCATGGTTAACGCCATAAACAAACATCGGGCCGCCGTCTTTACAAGGTGCGGACTGAACAACTTTCTTGGCACCTGCATCAATATGCTTCTGGCAAGTTACTTGGTCGAGGAAGAAGCCGGTACATTCGATAACAATGTCCACCTTCACTTCATTCCATTTCAGGTTTGCCGGGTCACGTTCTGCTGTCAGGCGGATTTCCTTGCCATTGACTACCAGGTTGCTGCCGTTAACACCCACATCGCCATTGAAACGACCATGAACCGAGTCATACTTCAACATGTAGGCCAGATAGTCAGGCTCCAACAAGTCGTTGATAGCGACAACTTCAATTTCTGGAAAATCCTTGGCTGCTGCACGGAACACCATACGACCAATACGACCAAATCCATTGATACCAACACGAATTGCCATTTTTTATCTCCCTTTAGTAATTAAAAATTTGACGATCTTGCAGTATTACAGCATCAACCGTCTTCACCTCACACGGCATCAGGCTTATAAAACGCCCTTTACGGTCTTGACAACGTTTTAGTTTCGGCACTATTTGCATACTGCCTCACAGAAACGTAGTTGTATCCTAAGTTAAGCCAAAACCTTTTTAACTGTCGCAACGACGTTTTAGTTTCAGCATTGCGCTACGCAATGCCTCACAGAAACGTCGTCAAGGCTATAGAACGCCCTTTACCGTCTTGACGACGTTTTCCACAGTGAAGCCGAAGTGCTTGAACAACTCAGGTGCCGGTGCGGATTCGCCGAAGCAATCCATACCAATGACCGCGCCATCCAAACCAACATACTTGTACCAGCCACCTGTTACGCCGGCTTCCACTGAAACGCGTTTCGTACCCTTAGGCAGAACGCTGTCTTTGTAAGCCTGATCCTGCTTATCGAACACGTTAGTCGAAGGCATGGACACCACCCGCACGTTGATGCCCGCAGCGGCCAACTCAGCCTGTGCCTTCATGGCCAGATCAACTTCAGAACCGGTGGCAATAATCACGGCCTGTGGTTTGCCTCCAGCAGCTTCAGACAACACATAAGCGCCCTTGCGGATATTGGCGATTTGCGCCGCATCACGCTTCTGGAATTGCAGATTTTGACGGCTGAAGATCAGACTGGATGGACCGTCATTGCGCTCAACCGCAGCGACCCAACATACAGCAGATTCAACGGTGTCGCATGGACGCCACACTTCCATATTCGGAATATAACGCAGCGTAGCGGTCTGCTCGACAGGTTGGTGGGTCGGACCATCTTCGCCCAGACCGATGGAGTCATGGGTGTAAACAAAAATCACCCGTTGCTTCATCAAGGCCGACATACGCAAGGCATTACGCGCATATTCCGAGAACATCAGGAAAGTGCCGCCGAATGGCAGCAAACCGCCGTGCAAGGCCATGCCGTTCATGATATGAGACATACCGAATTCGCGCACACCGTAGCTGATGTAGTTACCCACGCTCTTGCCGCGAATGTGCTTGCAGCCTGTCCAGTTGGTCAAGTTTGAACCGGTCAGGTCGGCCGAGCCGCCGAGGAATTCAGGCAGCGCCGGAGCCAGCGCATTGATCGCGTTTTGCGAAGCCTTGCGTGTGGCGATGGTTTCGCCTTTTGCGTTAATTTCTGCGATCACTTTGGCGGCGTGTTCTGCCCAAGCCGCAGGCAGTTCACTCTTGATGCGACGGGAAAATTCTGCCGCTTCGGCAGGATAAGCAGCGCGATACTCGGCGAACTTGTTGTTCCACAACTTTTCCAGACCTTCGCCGCTGGTGCGTGCATCCCATGCATCGTAGACATGCTTGGGAATCTCAAATGGAGGATATCTCCAGCCGATGTGTTCGCGGGTGGCTTGAACTTCAGCATCACCGAGTGCCGCACCGTGTACGTCATGGGTGCCTTCCTTGTTGGGCGAACCTGCACCGATAATGGTTTTACAGCAGATCAGAGTAGGCTTGTCTGTCACTGCCTTGGCAGCAATAATTGCCGCGTCAATCGCTTCAGGATCGTGGCCTTGCACATTGGCGATGACATGCCAGCCATAGGCTTCAAAACGCTTGGCGGTATCGTCGGTGTACCAACCGTCAATATGACCGTCAATGGAGATGTTGTTGTCGTCCCAGAAAGCCGTCAGCTTGCCCAGCCCCCATGTTCCCGCCAGCGCACAGGCTTCGTGCGAAATACCTTCCATCATGCAACCGTCACCCATAAACACATAGGTACGATGATTGACGATTTCGTGATCGGGCTTGTTGAATTCGGCAGCCAGCAGCTTTTCTGCCATAGCCATACCGACTGCGTTGGTGATACCTTGTCCCAGCGGGCCGCCTGTCGTTTCTACGCCAGCGGTATAACCATATTCGGGATGGCCCGGTGTCTTGGAATTCATTTGACGGAAGCGTTTCAGCTCTTCAATAGGCAAATCGTAGCCTGACAAATGCAACAAAGCATAAACCAACATCGAACCGTGGCCGTTAGACATCATGAAACGATCACGATCAGGCCACTTTGGATTTGCCGGATTGTGACGCAGGTGACGATTCCACAATACCTCAGCGATTTCGGCCATGCCCATCGGCGCACCGGGGTGACCGGAGTTCGCTTTTTGTACTGCATCTACCGCCAGCATGCGAATCGCGCCGGTAATATCATTAAACTTTGGTTGGGTAACGCTACGTTCTGCTGTCATTCTTCTGACTCCTCCGAAACATCCCGATGGGATGGGTTTATGTTTAACGCCTAATTTTAATAGCGGGGATTATGCCGCACCCCCCCGAATACATCAACAATCTTGCCCATATAATATGGATAGTTGTACTCGCCGCCCTTGATTTGGCTCTTATTTTGGGACTTTTATGCCCAATTGTTTGAGCTTGCGATACAGGTGGGTGCGCTCCAAGCCTATTTTTTCGGCCACCCGTGAAACGTTGCCTGCCTCTTTTTGCAAGTGGTAATCAAAATAAATCGCATCAAAATGCTCACGCGCTTCGCGTAGCGGCAAATCCAGGGGCAGTGGAAAATTTCTGGTTGCACCATCAATTTGCACGACCAGACTTTGCGAACCCTCCGTATTTGTTAACAATTCAGGCCGAGCTGCACCTTCCTTGATTGCTTTCGCCACGGTATTCAGCAATTTTTGCAACGAAATCGGTTTTTCCAGGAAATCTACCGCGCCGATACGCGTCGCCTCGACGGCAGTTTCGATTGTGCCGTGGCCGGACATCATCACCACGGGCATGGTCAGCAAGTCCTGCTCGACCCACTCCTTGAGCAGCGTCACGCCATCCGTATCCGGCATCCAGATGTCCAGAAGAACCAGATCCGGCTCATGTTCATGCCTGAAACTGCGCGCCTGTTCGGCATTCTCGGCCAGCTGCACCTGATAGCCCTCATCAAACAAAATTTCCGCCAACAACTCACGGATGCCGACTTCATCATCTACCACCAGAATCTGTTTGCTCACCCTTGCTTCTCCTCGACCAACGGCAAACTCACCGTTATGCTTGCCCCGCCATCCAGATTATTTTCAACCATTATTCGTCCGCCGTGCTCTTCGACAATCTTCTTCACAATTGCCAGCCCCAGCCCTGTTCCCTTGCTTTTAGTCGTCATATAGGGCTCAAAAACCTTGGATAAAATTGTGTCACCAAACCCCGTGCCGTTGTCCCGCACCCTCAATCTGATTTGACCTTCCTCAATTTCAGTACTCAAGCTAATTGCGGGCTGCGCTACCCCTTGCAGCGCATCCTGTGCATTCTGTAGCAAATTATGCAAAACCTGACGCATGCGCGTCGCATCCCCATTGATCTCGGCGCGCCCCGCTTGCAGCTCCAGCTTAATGGGCGCTGCATTTGCCTCATACAGCCCCAACACCTCCTTGATCAGCCTATGCAAATCAAGCCGCGTTAATTGCAGGGCAGGACCGCGCGCGTAATCGGCAAAATCACTCACCATGTTTTTCATCGCGGAAACCTGGCTGACAATAGTTTGCGTGGCGCGCCGCAAAAGTTTTGCATCGTTTTCCTCTAGCTTGCTACTCAATTTATATTGCAAACGCTCAGCCGAAAGCTGGATGGGCGTGAGCGGATTCTTGATCTCGTGCGCGAGGCGGCGCGCCACTTCACCCCAGGCTGCCTGGCGTTCTGCCTGCAACAAATGGCTGATGTCATCAAACACCACCACATATCCGGCTTCTGCACCCTGTGTCAGACGTGTGCCACGGATCAACAAAATCTGGTTACCGTTCCGGCTCAAACGCTCTATCTGTCGTTGCCACTCCCCGTCGCTGGTTTCCGCAAAGGCAGCCGCAATCGTTTCGCAGAACGACTGTAACAAAATAGATTTTTCTGCAATCTGCTGCAAGGACAGGCGATGCATATCTTCCAGCGGCGCTGCCAATATCTGCGCGGCACTGGTATTCACCGAGCGCAGCCGAAACTCCCCGTCCAGCGCCAGCACCCCTGAAGAAAGATGGGTCAGCACACTTTCCAGATAGCCTTTGGCGCTTTCGATCTCGCGCCGCTGCTGCTCGCTGGCACGGCGCGCATCACCCAACTGATGCGTCATCTGATTAAACAAACCCGTCAATGCACCCAGCTCATCGCTGCTGTGAATAGGATGCAAGCCGGTAAAATCGCCCTGCGCGACCGCGCGCGTACCTTCTGCCAGCGCTTCAAGAGACGAGCCCAGCTTCTCGCTGATAAAAAATGCAGCCGATATGGCCGTAAGCAGCACCACCAGCAAAGACAGCGTCAACGTAATGCCGTACAGCCGCTTCAAACCCACCCTGGACAAGGTGAGCTCCTGGTAGTCGCGATAAACAGATTGCACCGCTTCCGCATCCGCTTGTATCTGTTTGGGAACAACCTCGCTGAACTGCAATAAATAGCTGCCGCCCGAATAGCTGTTTTCTCTCACCAAAGCCAGTACGCGCAGACTCAGCCCCTTGTTGGGCAACGCCTCGATACCCGCGTATTGACCATTTTTCAACGCCTGTTGAATCATCTCTTCCGTTGGCACATCCGGCAACAAGGCATTTCCCCCCCCTGCAAAAGCCAGTATTTTTCCATCGGCTCCGAACAAGGCGACCTCGTGGATTGCCCCTTCATCAATCAACTGCGCCAAACCACTTTGAAATTGAGCAGGATTTTTTTCCGCGAACAACAACGCCATAAACTGGGTCTTTTTCGATAACTCCTTGAGGTTATTGTCGAGACCACTACGACCCAAATTGAGACCGCCCTCCAGTGCTTTTTCCACGCGCACGTCAAACCACGACTCGATACTTTTACCCAAGAAATTTACCGACACCGCATACACCAGCACGCCAGGCGCAACCGCTATCAGGGTAAAAAACAGCACCAGGCGCAAGGTCAGTTTTGAACCGAATACCTTGTTTTTCAATTTGAGGCGCAGACGCCCTATCTGGTAGCCCACCAAACCGAGCAAACCTAGCGCAAGCAAGCCTGTCAGTCCGAGCAGCCCATAGTAACTGACGGAAAACACCTCGGTGTTTACACTGTTACTCGATAACAGATAGAGCAGGGCAATGCCGACAAAGACGCTGATGGAGATCAGATATTTCACCGTTACTCCGCCTTGCCCGGATTGCGCGCCGCGCCCTCTTCGGGTCGTATCACCCAGCGATACCAGCCCGAATCAAGATCCCAGTCCTTGCTGGTCAACACATTCACTTGCATCAACTTGGGGAGTTGCCGGGTATCCAGCCGCAACCGGGCCGAGGCAATATAGCTAGCCTCTTTTTTCAGGGTGTCCGCCGGGATATAAGTCGAACTTTGACGAGCCAAAGTACGCAACATCTCATCAAGGCTGACAAAATTCTGGAGCAATGCGCCACGCGAAATACGGTATTGACGGGTAAGCGCATTGTAGGAAAGTTTGACTGCATGCTCGTTTGCAAATACCTGCTCATCCAGCCAATACCAGCGCGAACGCGTCAGCGAAAACTCGCTCACAAAATACAGTGGCACCCCCAGGGACAGCGCATGTTGCACCTCATAACTCGGGCTGACATTAAAATCTACAATGAATTGATAGCCATCCTCACCCAGACGCATTTCTGCCTTGTTTACCTCTATGCCCCCCGCATAAACCGATGTGGCGACTAACCACATTGACAAGGCAAAGCACAGCAATGCTTTAACGATCATGGCGCAGGCCACCCCAAATGATGAATCATCCGCGCTGTGCACGCCCCCCCTCAACCCTGTTCCCTCGCGCCCGCCCCCCTCAAGGGAACAAGAGCGGGCGAGGGGTACGGTACGTCGCTGCGCGAGATTCACGTTAAGCCGTTTTTTGCAGCAAGGCATAAAAAAATCCATCATGCTGGTCATTCGGCAACAAGCCCTGTTGCGGCAAATCCATCGGCAAACGCAGCGCATCAGCTTGCCGAACCACAAACGAATCTATAACCTCTTGATTTTCCTGATTAAATATAGAGCATGTTGCATAGAGCAATTGGCCGCCAGATGCCAACAACGGCCATAGCGCATCCAGAATCTCTGCCTGCTGTCTGGCGAAAGAGGCCAAATCCTTCTTGCGGCGCAGCCATTTTATGTCGGGGTGACGGCGCACCACGCCAGTAGCAGAGCAGGGTACGTCTGCCAAAATGCGCTCGAATGGCTTGCCATCCCACCATTCACCGGGATGAGCGGCATCACCACACAACAGGGTCGCGGATAAATCCAGACGCTGTAAATTTTCTGCCACGCGCTGTAAACGCTTTTCGTCCTTGTCCAACGCCACCATTTCTACCCCAGCTGCTACCCCGGCACGCTCCAAAATATGTGCGGCCTTGCCGCCCGGCGCGGCACAGGCATCCAGCACCCGCATCCCCTTGCCGACATCCAGCAATCTCGCGGCATACTGCGCGCCCGCATCCTGCACCGACACCACGCCATCGAAAAAGCCGGGCAACTTGTCCACAGACAGCGGTTTATCCAATAACACCGCATCCGGTTCTATGCACCGTGCGGCAATGCCCAGTGCGGCCAATTGCTCAAGATATTCCGCTGTCGTGGCACGCTGCCGATTAACCCGTAACGTCATCGGCGGATGCTGATTTCCCGCGTCGAGTAGGGCGGTGGCGCGCGCTCCATACTGCGCCCTGAGTTCGTCTATCCACCACACTGGATAATTAAAACGCCCTTCGGCGGACAGAGCCGCCTGCGCCAGCAATTCGGCTTGATTGCGCAAAAAGTTACGCAGAATCGCATTCACCAGCCCGCGAATTTTCGGGTTCAGCATATCCGCCGAACGCACCGCGTAATCCACCACCGCATGTTGCGCCGCCTTGCTGTACTGCAACTGATAAAGCGCCACCAGCAACAGATAGGTAATGCGCTGATCGGTCAAATGCTTGTGCAACAACAGATTGAGTACCGCGTTCAATTGCCCGTAAAAGCGCAGCGTGCCATAGCTCAAGTCTTGCAGCGCCGCGCGTTGTGCGGGGGTCCAAACCGATTTTCTGCGCAACGACTCATCCAGCACCTGGTTGAGATTGCGACCCTCTACCAGCACTTGCTGGACAATCTGGGTGGCCGCCAATTGAATATTGTGCATTTAAATTACCAAAAAATTATCGCCGATACGGATCGGCATGGCTTGCAGGAATTGCACAGCAGATTGCGCCTTGCCACCCGGACGTTGCAACACTTCCAGTCGTAAGGCGGCATCGCCGCAAGCGACGGTTATGCCGCGCTTGTCCACCTCCAGCACTTCGCCAGGCTTGCCTTGTTTATCCAGACACAAGATAGCCTGCCAGATTTTGACCACCACGCCATTCAGGCTGGCCTGACACACCGGGAAAGGGTTGTATGCCCGCACCGCCCGTGCGATCTGTCGCGCATCTTGCCGCCAATCAATGTGCGCCTCGTTTTTGAGCAGCTTGGCAGCATAACATGCAGCCGCGTTATCCTGCGCAACCGGCATCAGGCGCTGCGCTGCCAGCAGCCGCAACCCCTCAAGAATGTCTTGCGCGCCCATCGCGGCCAACTTGTCGTGCAGCGTTTGGGCATTGTCTGTTTCAGCAATCGGGCAAGCGTCGCGGAGCAGCATATCGCCGGTATCCAAGCCCACATCCATCTGCATGATGGTGATGCCCGTCTCGCGGTCTCCCGCCAGAATCGCACGCTGTATCGGTGCCGCCCCACGCCAGCGCGGCAGCAGCGAAGCGTGGATATTCAAGCAACCGTAGCGCGGTATCTCCAACACAATTTTGGGCAAAATCAGCCCGTAGGCCGCCACCACCATCACATCGGCATCCAGTGCCGCAAGCGCGCGCTGCACTTCCTCGTCCTTCAATGTTTGCGGTTGTAGAACCGTCAGCCCGTGTTGCAAGGCAAGCTGTTTGACCGGGCTGGCGGTAAGCTGCATACCGCGCCCGGAGGGACGATCCGGTTGCGTCAACACAGCGATGACTGTGTGTTCCTCAAGCAAAGCCGCCAAAGCACTGGCGGCAAATTGAGGGGTACCGGCAAAAATTATTTTCAC
>Ga0210026_1003235_pt1 | contig 12771 bp, 10 predicted proteins | sample CryGeymeta201509_FD_183977 | JGI IMG/M metagenome (GOLD analysis project Ga0210026, IMG submission 183977) | Groundwater microbial communities from Crystal Geyser aquifers in Utah, USA - Crystal Geyser metaG 2015-09 (SPAdes) (version 2) | ecosystem: Environmental > Aquatic > Deep subsurface >... | reverse complement strand
CCATTTACCACCTCCTGAGAAACAGTAAATATATCATATATATCAGTAGTTTAACATCATTTTAATAGTATTATTTCGACCTATTTCCATAAATAAAAAACATGCTTTTAAGGGTGCGGAATGTCGGATGTATCCCCACAAGCCGGTGAAGTGGCTACGTTAGCAGTGAGAATCAGGTTGAGCATCCCCCATATGGACGATGACAGGAAACGAAGGATCCCTCTGTTTTGCAGGCAGAGGCTAGAGGTGAACAACGTATTTCATGCAAAAACAATGGATAAGATCCCCTCATTCTGGCCTTCTCCCGGAGGGCGTAGGCATGAAAAATCAGCTAAATGGCTGCTCAGGTTTGTGCTGCAAGATCGATGCGCTGCATCAAATAGCAAAGACAATCCTGACGGATGATGCGGGTGTTCAGCGTAAGCATCGAGGGCATCAGGGGGGTGGCGGTGCGTAGACCGTTGCCGTGCAGAGCAAAGTAGTGGTGGGCAATTTCTCTGCCGGAGGCATCGCTGACGGTGATCGGTAAATCCTTTCCCGTGTAAGTGCCCAGATGCGTGCCTTTATCCAGCTCGCTGAAATTGAGTTTGTCCAGATCGGCGCGAAAGATGAGGGGGGATTTTTCCGGTTCGATGCCGAATTCGATATGCCCGGCAACGCGTGCAATGGCGACAGTTTGAAAGATGTCGTAGTCGTGTGGTGAAGGTGCATGGTCGGGAAAGTGGTGCAGATGCATCGCGGCATCAATCAGTTTACGGCAATGCTCCTCGCCGCTTGCTTCGCCGGGTTTACCGGCTTCGACGGTGATGGCGGGACAGAACCCGGCAAAGGCGCGGGAAAGCACGGAGTCGGGCTGGGTAAAATAGATGATGGTGCGACTGAACAGCAGCGCCAGATGCAGAAAGGGCGTATCAAGCCGGTTGATGCAGGCATAGTGGGGATTACTGCCGGTATTGTTATGCAGATCGATGGCGGCAAAGGGTTTCAAAACACGCAACTGTGCCAGCACTTCATCGGCCATGCTGGCTTCGGCGGAGTCTCCCCCTTTCCAGATGCGGTTGTAATCGGGCTGCCCGTCGAGCCTGCGCAGGCCCTGTTTTGCTGCTGCAATATTGCCGATAAAAATGACCAGTGTGCGTGGCAACGGTTGTTCAGTATTATCTTTCAGCCAGTGGCGCAGCGCATCCCAACCGGTGTCTTCATTGCCATGCAGAAGTACGGAAATGAACAGTGGTGCTTCTTTTTGCCCGGGCAGAGTAATCAGGGCAGGACCATCCAGCCTGGCGGAAAGCTTTTGAGCCGGACAATCAAGAAGTCCTTCGGGCAGATGATTGAATGATTGCAATAGTTTCATCACAAGCTCCACGAGTGCACGGGTCTGTCGCTGATTTGCTGCTGATAATAATCAAGGGTGAGTTTAGTCAGGTTCTGATGTCGCCTGAAATGCTCAAGTTGCCACCATGCGCCGTTGCGGCCTGATGCGACGCGTTCGGCGATGATCGCCAGATAAGGCTCAAAACCGCTGCAGTTCAGCGAGGATAAGCCCTCCTTTGCCATCGGTAACAGTTGCTGCCGGAACAGGTCCGGTAATTTATGCTGTTTGCCGTCGATCCAGTCGATGCTGCTTTGCAGGCCATGGCGGGCGCAGCTATAGAAATTATTACGTGTCCGACTGAAATCGAGCTTGTGCTCAGGTCGCTGGTCACTTTCGGCCAGCACAAAGGATAAACCGAACAGCAGGGCGGCATTGGCTACGCTGTCAATCAGCGTCGGCCCGGCAGGGCATATTCGTTGTTCCAGGCGCAGATGTGGTGTGCCATCGTTATCAAAGCCAACGATGGGTCGAAGCCAGCGCCAAACGGTGCCATTATGCAATTGCAGGTGTTTTAGCTGTGCCGGGTCGCTATCGGAAACGGAGGGCAGCATGACGGCGTATTCAGCCAGATTTTCATCAAAACATTCCAGCAGCGATTGCTCGGTGTAAGCTGAACCGAAGGTGACGCGCGCTAAGCGGTTACCGGGTGATCCATCATTTACGGCTATAGACTGTTCAAATAAGGGTATACGGCTTTCCTGCCACAGGGTTTTACCGAACAGCAACGGTGAATTGGCACTTGCCGAGACAAGCGGTGCTGAAGCAATCAACATCGCATTGTAATAGCGATGAGCGGTGGCAGGCATGACCTGCCAGTGGATTTGAAAGGATGTGGTGGCCGCTTCAATCATCACATTGGCGTGCTCGGAAATCAGATGCTGTATGCCGTCTATGTCGATATGTAGTGGTTTTCCACGGCGCAGTCGCAAAACCTGCTCATTAAGCGCCTGATAGCGTTTGAGCGGTGACATGTTATCCATCGTCAGATGTGCAGGTGTTAAGCTTGGCAGAATGCCGATGAGTAACAGATTCATATCCAGCTTTTGCGCTTCAATCTGGCAAAATTGCCAGCGTTGACGCAGTTGTGCATGGATATCGTCCAGCGCATCACCATGAAAAGATTGTGGCCGAGTATTGATCTCCAGATTAAACAGGGATAATTCGGCGCTTACTTCAGGGCTTGCTTCTTTATTGGCAGATTGTTGCTCTGAGCGACGGCATTGTTGCACAAGCGCTTTGTTTCCCGCTGACGGTTGCCCGGCCCTGTTGATCAGGCATGCCTCCAATTCAAATCCGGCGATGGCTGAACGCTTTGAAAGGGTGTGCCGGGCAAAGTGGTAGTGCAATAATTCAGTCTCAACCCGCAGATTGTGCTTGAACAGCGAAAAATCGTGTTTGTGGAAGTGATGCTTGTCGACTTCCTGCCCCATATCGAACCCCCCTCCCGTTTTTTCCTGGCTGAAGCTCAGTTTGCCCGGCACAGTTGCCGTGCGCTGCATGGTAGCAGCGGGGGCAGCATTTCACCTCTCAGAGTGTCCTTAACTGCTGATCATTGAACCGATCAGTCGTCCGAGTTCTTCGGTCTGGAAAGGTTTACTCAGCAGATTGAAGTTTCCGACATTTTTCAGTTCATCGCGCATTTCTTCCTGACTGTAGCCGGTGCAAAAGGCCAGCGGTACGCTTGGCCGGATTTCCCTTATTTTTCTGGCCGCGACCGGTCCAATCATATTCGGCATGATCACATCAAGGATAACCATCCTGACCTCTTCAGCGTGCTCTGCAAATAAGCTTACAGCTTCCTCGCCATCGGTGGCTTTGATGACGTTGTAGCCGAATTTCGTGAGTACTGCAGCAAGCATGAGCAGCACGTTGGGTTCATCATCAGCAATCAGAATCAGTTCGCCATGACCTTTGGGAACATCGGCCGGAGCAACAGGTTTCTCGTCCGTTGTATTTTGCATATTCATCAGTCGCGGAAAATAGAGGCTGAAGGTGGTTCCCTGATCAGTAGCACTTTGCAAATCGATACAGCCACGATGACTTTGCATCGCGCCCTGAACAATGGCCAGTCCGAGTCCGGTTCCACTGCCGACACTTTTGGTGGTGAAAAACGGTTCAAAAATCCGCTCACGCACAGATTCCGGAATACCTTCGCCGTTGTCGGCTACAGCAAGCGCGACGTACTCTTCGGCTTTGAAATTGTTGTGAACGCTTTTGAATGCTTTATCCGCTATGCCGGCCGTTAGAGAAATTTCGATACAGGGATGTTCTCTTGCGCCGAGTGCATCACAGGCATTGTTGACCAGATTAACCAGAATCTGCAGCAATAACGTGCTATCTGCATTGATATAAACATCTTCGGAGCTCTGGGTGATTTGAATCGTTACATTGCCCGGTACCGAACTTTTCACCAGTTTGGCCGAGTTCGTCAACCAAGCGTTCATTTCAATCGTCGCCATTTTCATTAGCGACTGATCTTTTCGCGAGAAGGTCATTAACTGTCTGATCATGGCAGCGGCGTCAAAGCCGCTTTGCTGCGACAGATCGATATATTCGCAGGCTGAACTGAGTTCACCCTGATCGATTTGATTACGAGCCAGATATAAATTTCCGGTGATGGTGGCGAGCATATTGTTGAATTCGTGGGCAATACCGGCCACCAGCGTTCCAACGGCTTCCATCTTTTGAGCCTGGCGCAGCTGTGTTTCGATTTCGAGCTTTTCAGTGATATCGTGATAGGTGCCCAATACGCCGATAACGTTACCAGTACTATTACGGATCGGTGCTTTACTGATTTCACGCATGCGCATGGAGCCACTAACCATCAGTGCTTTATCTTCGAAATTGAGCAGCGGTTCACCACTTTCAATCACCCTCAGATCTGAAGCGCGCAGTGATGCGGCCTGATCGCGCCAGACCAGATCTTCATCGCACTTGCCGATCAGTTCTTCGACGGAGTTAAAACCGGCATCATGTGCAAACAGTTCATTGCTGCCAATATAGCGCGACTGACTGTCTTTCCAGAAAACCCGGGCCGGAATGGTATCAATCACCAGCTTCAGAAAGTCGCGGTCACGTGCGGCTGCAGCTGCAACTTTTTCTGCTGTGACTTCGGCTTTGAGTGTGGTTATCGCGTTGCGTGCTGTCATGGCTGCCATCGAATAGAGCACAGCAGTAAAGGCCAGTGTCATCGCGCCTTCAGCAATGGAAAGAGGATGGCCGGATATCATCCACTGAATGGTAATGGGTAACAGAATCAGGGTAATAAATCCCCAGGCCTGTTCGCGTCGGTAGGAGAGAACAGCCACGGAACCAGCCGCCATACCTGCCAGAGCAAAAGCAAGGAAGAATTGATGCTCCATATTATCAACAGGAAAAAGGAATACGCCGGCACTTCCCCAAATGGCACCTGCGGCCAGGGAACTGGTCATCGACAGGCGGTCAAAATACTTATAATCCCTGTTGCTTGTTGACTGATAGTGGTGCCAAAGCAAGAGGCGGCTAACAGTTAATAACAGAAAAAGAATTAACCAGACCTGAACTGCAATTGCATCGACAGCATAATACTGGATCACGCATAAGGCGATAGCGACGACGGAGCTGGCGACCAGCGATTTGGGTAGTGCTTCATAGAGTAGTTCAATTTGCATTCGGTGAACTATTCTATCTTCATCAGTCACTATGAGTTCCTCCACGGATGGGTTGATTTCCTGACAGTATGCATGTTGTTATTGCATTGCCAAGGGGAAGCCGCATCAAACCGAAATATCCATAAATTCTATTGCGTGCTTGTTGGTCATTTTGTTTGCAACCCGATGATGAACTATACAGGCCGGTGTATTGCTTCCAAAAACAACCCGTTTGATTTATCTGTTTTTTTGATCGCGGCTTATGATGTAAGCAGGCGGTATACTGTCAATGACGAAAGGTTGTTTTCCTGAAGCCTGTGAAAGGCTATCGTTGCGACACTTTTTATGGGGGTGTGCATGGCCGTTTATGCGGTGGGCGATATTCAGGGCTGTTTTAAGCCATTGAAAAAGTTGCTAAAAAAAGTCGAATTCGACCCCGCTGTTGATACGCTCTGGTGTGTGGGCGATCTGGTGAATCGCGGGCCTGATTCTCTTGAAACATTGCGATACCTGAAAGGGTTGGGTGATGCCTGTATCTGTATCCTGGGTAATCACGATTTGCATTTGCTGGAGCTGGCAGCCGGGGGGCGCAGTTTTCGCGGCGATACCTTCAGTGAGGTTACCAGAGCTGAAGATTTTGATGCGTTAATTGAATGGCTGCGCTTCCGACCCATGATACATACTGATCAGACGCTGGGTTGGGCGATGGTGCATGCCGGTTTGCATCCAAAATGGACGTTGGAAAAGGCCAGTAAAAAAGCGCGCAAGATTGAAGAAAAGTTGCGTGGCGAGGATTGGAAAACTTTCTGCCTGCAATTGCAAAGTTATCATCTACCGCCCGGCAATCCGAAGGATAAGCTGGAAAAACAATTGTTTGCGACGGCGGTGATGACACGCACCCGTTATTGCAATAAAGATGGCTTGTTTGATTGGCAGAATATTTCCAATTACTCTGCCAAGGTGCTTGAGAAACCGTGGTTCAGGCATAATAAGCTGGCATGGCGGGGTGATATTCGCATTGTTTTTGGCCACTGGGCAGCCAAGGGGCTGGTGGATGATCAAGCACATGTGCTGGGGCTGGATTCCGGTTGTGTCTGGGGTGGCCGCATGACACTGGCGCAGCTGGATAGCAATAAACCAAAACTTATATCAATCTCTTGTCCTGCATGTCAGAGCATTAGATAACATTCTGGAGATAACAACGATGGCAGATTATCAGTACATATATTCGATGCAGGGCGTCGGCAAGGTGGTCGATAGCAAACGTGAAATTCTGAAAGATATTTATCTTTCCTTTTTTCCGGGGGCAAAAATCGGTGTGCTGGGTCTTAACGGTTCGGGTAAATCGACGCTGCTGAAAATCATGGCCGGGCTGGATGAAGAGATTCTCGGCGAAGCGCGTCCGGCACCGGGTATCAAGATCGGTTATCTGGCTCAGGAGCCTGAGCTGGACGAGTCCAAGAATGTACGTGGAAATGTCGAAGAAGGCGTGCATGAAACCAAAGCCTTGCTGGATCAGTTTAATGAAATTTCAGAACGTTTCGCCGAGCCGATGAGTGACGACGAAATGAATGATCTGATCGACAAACAGGGTAAGTTGCAGGATAAAATCGATGCGGCTGATGCCTGGGATCTGGATCGTAAGCTGGAAATTGCCGCCGATGCGCTGCGTTTGCCACCGTGGGATGCTGATGTGGCCACACTGTCCGGTGGTGAGCGCCGCCGTGTGGCGCTGTGCCGTTTGCTGCTTTCTGCACCGGATATGCTGTTGCTGGATGAACCGACCAACCATCTGGATGCGGAATCAGTCGCCTGGCTGGAGCGATTTTTACATGATTATCCGGGCACTGTGGTGGCGGTAACGCATGACCGTTATTTCCTCGATAACGTGGCTGGCTGGATTCTCGAACTGGATCGCGGTCGCGGTATTCCGTTTGAGGGCAATTACTCTTCATGGCTGGAACAGAAGGAAAAACGCCTGTCGCAGGAAGAGAAAGAAGAAAGCTCCCGCCAGAAAGCCATCAAACAGGAGCTGGAGTGGGTGCGTGCCGGTACCAAAGGGCGACATGCCAAATCCAAGGCACGTCTGAAAGCCTTCGATGAACTCTCCAGCAAGGAAGTTCAGGAACGTAATGCCACCAAGCAGATTTTTATTCCGAGCAGTGAGCGTCTGGGTGATATCGTCATCAAGGCGGAAGATCTCAGTAAGAGTTATGGTGAGCGGATGTTGTATTCGGGGCTGAATTTCAATCTGCCGCGTGGCGGCATTGTTGGTATCGTCGGGGCCAACGGTGTGGGTAAAACCACCTTGTTCCGTATGCTCACCGGCAAGGAAGAGCCCAGTGGCGGTACATTGACCGTCGGTGAAACGGTGCAGTTATCGTATGTCGATCAGTCGCGTGATGCATTGAACGGCGATAAAACCGTCTGGGAGGAAGTCTCCGGCGGTTCTGATGTGATTTATCTGGGCAAGATGGAAGTGCCTTCGCGTGCGTATTGCGGCCGCTTTAATTTCAAGGGCGGCGATCAGCAGAAGAAAATCAAAACACTCTCCGGTGGTGAACGCAATCGCGTGCATCTGGCGAAAATGCTTAAAGAGGGCGGTAATGTGCTGCTGCTGGATGAGCCGACTAACGATCTGGACATTGAAACCCTGCGTGCGCTGGAAGAGGCGCTGCTTGATTTTGCCGGATGCACCGTGGTGATTTCACATGATCGCTGGTTCCTCGACCGAATTGCCACGCATATGCTGGCTTTTGAAGACGATGGCAATGTTGTCTGGTTTGAAGGTAACTTCGCCGACTATGAAAAAGATCGTCGCAAGCGTTTAGGTGTAGAGGCCGATCAGCCGCATCGCATCAAATACAAGAAACTCGCGTAATTCATCGATGTCATCAGGATTAAATGAAGCCCAGTATCGGGCGGTGCATTACCGTGGCGGTCCGATGCTGGTATTGGCCGGTGCCGGTTCCGGAAAAACGCGAGTCATCACCGAGCGCATTGCGGTGCTGGTGGAGCGCGACGTTCCCGAAACGGCCATCACTGCGGTAACCTTTACCAACAAAGCAGCCAAGGAAATGCGTGAGCGTTTGAAGGCACGTTTGGGTGATCGGGCGAAAGCGTTGCGTATTTGCACCTTCCATGCGCTCGGTTTATCGATGGTGCGCGAGCATGCGCCGCTGGTCGGGCGTAAAGCCGGACTCTCGGTGTTTTCCGTAGCCGAGCAGAAATCGGTGATGCGTTCAGTGTTGACCGATATGAAGCTGGCCGCTGATGGTGATCAGGTGGACAGGATGATCTCACGCGTATCGATGCTTAAAAGCGGCATGCTCGATGCACAGGAAAATCAGCTTGAGGTGATCCGGCAACGCTATGATGAGCTTCTGACACGCATGAATGCCGTGGATTTTGATGATTTGATTGAATTGCCGATCCGTCTTCTTTCCGGCCATGATGATGTGCGCGCACTGTGGCGCAGCCGCTGTCGGCATTTTCTGGTCGATGAATATCAGGACTCCAGTCGCACGCAATATCAGATGGTGCAATCTCTGGTGCCCAGAGACGGCAACCTGACCGTGGTGGGCGATGATGATCAGTCGATTTACGGCTGGCGCGGCGCTGAAATCGGCAATCTGTTTCAGCTGGATAAGGATTTTCTGAATCTGGAAGTGGTTCGACTGGAAGAAAATTATCGCTCTACCGGTTCTATTTTAACCGCAGCCAATGCCCTGATTGCCAATAATGGTGAGCGACTGGGCAAAACCCTGCGCTCCAATCTCGGGCCGGGAAAACTGGTGCGCGTGTGGGAAGCCAACAATCCGGAGCAGGAAGCCGAACGTATTGCGGCGGATATCAAAACGCAACGTGCCATCGATGAAAAATCTGGCTGGGAAGATTTTTGTGTGCTCTATCGGGCTTCATTTTTGTCGCGTCAGGTCGAATTTGCCCTGCGTGATGCTGGTATTCCCTATCATGTCAGTGGCGGCTTATCATTTTTTGACCGGGCCGAAATTCAGGACTTGCTGGCTTATCTGCGGCTGATTTCCAATGCCAGCGATGATGTGGCGTTTTTGCGAGCGATATCAAGGCCTCGTCGCGGTGTTGGCGACAAGGCGCTGGGTCTGCTGTCGGATTTTTCTCAGGAGCAGCAATGCTCCTTGCTTGAAGCCTGTTTGCACGATGATTTGGAGCATCGCCTGGCGCTCACACTGCGTGAATTCGGCGATCTGATCAGCGGTTTATCGCACATGTTTGAGCATAGTGAGCCGGATGATGCGTTTGATGCCTTGCTGGAGCGTTCATTGCTTGAGCGGGCGATACGTAATGATGCAGCCGATGAGGCGGAAGAAGACCGGCGCATGAATAACGTTATGGATCTGCGCCGCTGGTGGCTGAGTCATCAGGAGGCTGGCGGTAATCTGGAATCATTCTTGCAGCATATTTTTCTGTTGTCGGATAACGAACAGGATGAACCGGAAGGGCGGGTACGCTTGATGACCGTACATGCCGCCAAAGGTCTGGAGTTCGATAGCGTCTATATTTGCGGCGTCGAAGATGGATTGTTTCCACATAAAAATGCCACGCTGGAAAATCGCATGGAAGAAGAGCGCCGTCTGATGTACGTGGCGATGACGCGGGCTCGTTTCCGTTTGACACTGAGCAGTGCACGCACCCGCAGGCGTTTTGGTCAGGTTGAAAAAACGGCGATTTCACCATTCCTCAAAGAGACCGATCAAGCCGTATTACGCTGGGTCGACAGGGAGGCCGAAGAGTCACCCGAAGCGCAGCAGGATGTGGCCGATTTCATGGCCTTATTCGAAGCCAATATCGCAGCTGGCCGCTGATTTCAGCGGCTATTGCTGCCGGTGCTGGTTTTGATGATCTGTGCAGCTTGTTTCACTTATCCAATCAGCTTGTGGCCCATTCGAGCTGCAACGTCTATCTATTGCGGAAAAAAATCAGAATAAATTTCTCTTTTTCATTCACATGGATGATGTAATGAGGTGTCCCGTCCGAGTGTCCGGCAGCAGTTGAGCAATTGATTTGGGGTTGTTTTTGACCCGGATCAGAGCTTGGAAGCAGTGATTTTTAGATCAACCTATCAAATATTCCTCGATCACACTCCTTTTGGCACACCATGCACCGATTTTCTGCAGTGTTTTTATGAACAAGGCATACCGATCCTGCGGACAGTAGCAACGATCCGGAAAGAACTGAGAACGGATGACCGTCACGGTGGCGGTAACCAATAACCTGTCAGCAATCCATCCCATGCCTCGAACCATTTTGCTCTGTTCGGATTCCCCTTGCTGCCACTCCATAATTCAGCAGGCGTTGCACCATCCAGATAATCATGCGGCCGAACATGGTTGTACCAGAATCTGAACAGGTGAAGCGAATGAATGAGTTCCCCGGCTGATGCAACCTCCCATTGATTCAGCTTCTGTTTCAGCGTGCCAAAAAAACGTTCGACCTTGCCGTTCTGCCAGGGGCAGGCAATCTCCGTTCGCTGATGGCGAATGCCCAGCATCCACAATCCGAACCTGAACAATCGGGATGTGAAAACAGCTTCATTATCCGTGCGGATGAATGTTGGTTTGCCGTGCTTTTTGACAACGGCAAGCAGGCATTCAAGCAGGGTGATTGATGCCTTGTCCTTCACAACTCCGAGCATCAACGCTGCCCGGCTGTGATGCTCCACGATTCCAAGGATACAATGCAGCATTCCTGCTGAATCTGTTTTGCCTGTCAGGTCAATTCCCCAGATCAGGTTGTCAGGTACAGGTCTGGGAGGGAGGGGTCAGGTCTTGTTTCGCGGATTTGAAGGTGCCTGATTAAATGCCTTTTTACATGAAAAATAAGGAACAGTTCCCATGTTAAGGCTATCGTGTCGTATTCTTTATTGCGCCTGCCTGCTGGCGATGGCTTTTGCTCTTCCGGTTGATGATGCCAATGCCAAAGTCAACCGGGTGACGGGTGATTATTCGGAACAGCATATCGACCTGAGCGTGCAGGCTCCCGGTGGTGAGATATCGGTGCTGCGTTATTACCTGCGTGGCAGAACCGGCTTCAACGACCAGTGGGAGCCGCTGGATCTGGGTACGCCGGATAACACCGGTCTGATTCGTTCGATGCTGCGCGATGGTAATACCTTCACCAATCTGAGCGTGCTGCCCGACCTTTATGTGAAAGATGAGAATGAAACCATTTCGCGCACTGCCACCGGCTATCACTGGAAGGATCGCGCCAGTGGCGACTGGGTGGATTATGATGCTTCTGGCCGCTTTACTGCATCCGGGCATCTGAATATCACCGTGGCCCACTCACTGTATGATCCCTATGGCAAGCTGACCGGCATCCTCGATGCGCGTGGGCGGCAGGTGTTGTGGTACAGCTATAGCGGCAACAACATCAGTTCGGTTCATGATGCCGCTAACCGCAGCGTCAGCTATCAGTACGATGCGGCAGGGCGCATCACTACCTTCACCGATGTGCTCGGCCATGCATGGCACTATCAGTACAATGCAAAAGGCTATCTGGTAAAGCGCACCGATCCGCTGGGGCGCACCCTGAATATCACCTATGCCGCCGATGGAAAAACCGCCAGCGTCAAAGATCAGGATGGCATCGGCGCCAGTTACCAGTTCAGTTTTGACAGCAAGACCCGCGAGTATTACATGAAAGAGGCCTCATCCGGGCAGGTGCGGATGCCGAGGGTCAGGCTTCCATAACTTGATATTAAACAAAGATGTGAGGGGCGAGGGCTTGATTCGCGGATTTGGTAGGTGATAGTCAACTGCACCCATGGAGTTAAAGGTTGCAAAAAGAAACCTTGAGGGTGTATGGTGTCTCCTATATTTAATAAGGGAGTGTGTCATGGCTGTAGCAATTAAATTATCTGATGAGCTGGTTAATGATGCGAAGCTGTATGCAAAAGCTCAGCATAGAACGCCGCCAAAACAAATTGAGCATTGGGCTAAACTTGGTAAAATTGCAGAAGAAAACCCTGATTTACCCTTTAAATTTATTCAGGATGTGATGCTGTCGCATGAAGAGGCTGAGCTGGGGCAACTAGAACCATACCAGTTTGGTTAAGCATGATTGTTTTACAAACACCAAGCTTCTCAAAGCAGCTTAAAAAGCTTAAAGCCAACCAAAAAGAAGCCTTAGATGAGGCCGTGAAAGCTGTTATTGCTAATCCTTTAATCGGTATACAGAAACGCGGGGATCTGGATTACCTGCGGGTATATAAGTTTAATATGCTGAAACAACAGGCTTTACTGGCATACAGTTATGATGATGGTCAGCTGACTATTAAATTACTTGCTATTGGCTCCCATGAAAACTTCTATCGCAATTTAAAACGATGACCCGGTAATCCCCCCCCATTTTTAACCGAAGTTAAAAGGGAAGGAGGGGTCTTGTTTCGCGGATCATCAGTTAGTTCGAATGTGATTCATAGGGGTAGTTGTTCCACGAAATAATTGCCAATTCTGTTAAATTCAAGCACCTTATGCAGAGAAATTAAATTAAGGTAGAGGGGCAAAATGCGCGAAACAAGACCTGACCGTATGCCGTCACCGGCAATTAATCTAGCGGGTTAAAGTCCCGCCAAAGGAGTTATCCGTATACCTTAGTAACACCGGGAAGCAGCGTATGAGTAATCATGGGTTGTAAGTTTCCCAAGGGCAAAGTTGCAGGCCGTAACGAGAGTGAACCTATATGTAGCTTCGTCACTTATTTGCGGAAGCCGATCCTGTGGTCAAA
>Ga0210026_1003230_pt1 | contig 12781 bp, 17 predicted proteins | sample CryGeymeta201509_FD_183977 | JGI IMG/M metagenome (GOLD analysis project Ga0210026, IMG submission 183977) | Groundwater microbial communities from Crystal Geyser aquifers in Utah, USA - Crystal Geyser metaG 2015-09 (SPAdes) (version 2) | ecosystem: Environmental > Aquatic > Deep subsurface >... | reverse complement strand
CGATCATGTCCCCACATACTATTGTCAGTGACATAGGCCGCCCGCAGGATCGTGTAATACGTCACGCCGTCCAACACCACCGTTCCGAGTACGTCTGATGTTGGCGGGTACAGACGTAACTCATAGGTCACGTCCAGGATTTCATCTCCAAGGACCGTAATCGGGGCTTCGGCGCCGGCTACCGTACAGGTCAGCGCAGTTGAGGCAACGGTTTGCGATGTGGAAACGATATAGGTTCCGATTCCGCCTGTTCCGGTTCCGAGTTCGGTCACTACCGTGTTAGCCGTCACGCCCGTTCCCGTCACTACTGACCCGACAACCACGCTTCCGGATGTGACTGCGGTAACCGTTAGGGTTTTGGACTTAATGCTTCCAGTCACGGATGCGGCGCTACCCCCAGCAAGTATCAAGGCGCGTGAGAACATCGTCGTCGCGCCCCAGCCAACCCCAACTTCAGCAAGCGTTCCGGCCGCTGTGGCGTAGGTGGAGGTTATCGAGGTGCTAGAAACCGTCTGAGATGGGCTGACAGTGTAGGTGCCTATTCCGCCAGAACCCGAGCCGAAGGTGGTAACAGTCGTGTTGGCAGAAATTCCGGTTCCGGTAAGGACTGCGCCGACCTTGATTGTTCCGGAAGAAACAGCAGAAACCGTAAGCGTGGTGTCGGTAATGCTTCCGGTAACGATAGCCGTAGTCAGTGGGAAGCGGTAAGTAGTTCTGTTCCATGCATAATAGGGCGCAGTCGCCTGGGTGCCATATACTTTTGCTTGTTGTTTGGTAGTCGAGGCGGCAAGCACCTGGAGCGAAGTCTGTGCGGCATTCACCGCAACAGAGCTTGTCCCTACTGCACATGTGCCTAGTGCACGGGCGGTTCCAAGACGTTCCAGCCCAGCATCGAGGATCAGATTGTCGAACCAGTCGGCCAGGACACGCTTGCTGCCGTCCGGGCGAATTGCCTCGATCTTGAAGCGGCCAGCCATGCCGACGGTGGGTTTTATTGGGATATTATGCAAGGGAGCCTCCAGTGAGCGCAGCCGTGACGCTAATCGCCTCCGGCATGTAAAATGGGTAGTTCTCGAGGATAGCACGCAGCGACCCGCTGGTCAGCGCTGCCGTAACGTCCAGCGCCTCCGGTTGGTAGTACGGGTAGTTGCCATACCGAAACACCACCGTCAATGCCCCGCTGGTCAGCGCAGCAGATACGTCCAGCGCCTCCGGTTGGTAGTACGGGTAGTTGCCGAGGATAGCACGCAGCGACCCGCCTGTGAGCGCGGCCGACACATCCATGCCTTCGACCATCGCAACGCCAAGCATCCGCCCTCCCGTCATGCCCGACGCCACCCCTAACCCTTCCACTACATAGAGCGGATAAAGTTTGCTGGTGAAGGAAATTGGAAGTGGGCAGAGTGCCACAACCTATCCCCAAAGCTCATGTGCGCGAGCGGTCGGCAAACCTCCGAACTTGCGCGGGCGAACGGTCAACAGCCCCCCGGCATTGCCCGTCACGGTTGTGATCCTGGCGGCAACTAAATCGTTTCGGAACCGCGTTTCGTAGGCGGAGCCTAGTTCAAAATTCGTCCATGGCTTCCCTGGCATGAGCATCAATCTAGCCTTCGTGCCGGCCATAACCGTGTCGAGATGGGTGTCGTAGAACACGTCACCCAAGTCGGTCGCGGTCAGTTCTGGTTTAAGCACCACGGAGACGCTGACCGCCTCGGCCACGCTTGGCGTGCTTACAAGACAGACCTTGTTTAAGCCATCGACGTAATAGTTGCGAGGGATGTTGTTCTGAACGACTTGATCGGCCTCTTGCTGGCTAGTGATACCAAGTCCGCGCGGGTAGTTTGTCGTTCTTACGCTGGTGACGCGACTTAGCTTGAAACCAAAAGGCAGTGAGAGCGCGTACTTGCGCGTGCCGATCACGGATGTGAACGTCACGGTGTCGGTAATCAGGTCCGCTTCGTCGCACAGGTCCCGTACTGCCGCCATGATAGCGTCGTTGACAAGCGGAATTGGGCACATGGGTAACTCGGGAGTTGCCCGACGCGTAAACAGTGATATAGCGGTGGTCATTTTGTGAACCCGATCAAAGCTAGAATAGCTATCGTAGCCCATGTTACGATGCGTTCTATCATCCTGAATACCACTGCCCGCGCCTGCTTGCGGGCGTCAATTTCGTCGTCACGCTGCTGGCGACACTTTCGTGACTCTTCGTCGATTGAGCGGCGTATCCATCGGCGTTCTTCGGCGACTATCGGCTCTTCCTTGATTTTGAAGTCTATCCAGGAGTGGTCACGATCATGGTTTTTATAATGTTTTTCAAGTGCGATAGCCGCAATCCTTTTCTCATCTGAGATGAATGCGTCAATCTTATTTCCAAGCGCCATGATGGTGCTCTCCAGGGCGCGTAGAGTCCTGAGTTGGAACATGAGCACCGATCTGAGGTCTGTGTCAGTGGACCGTTGAATTGCGTTCAGAAGATCTTCTTCTGCATTGTTGCCGATGCTGCTAATTTCTGAATTATCCATCCTACCACCTATAATTAATTCCAACGCCAACAAACCATTGGCCATCGCTGTCCAAGGTTCCCGCTCCACCTAATTGAAGCGCCTTGATGCTTAGGAAACTTTGGCTCACTGAAATCCTAGTAACCGGCCGCAACCCGTTCTTTATCCCATAGTGCAAGCCAACTTGCCCGCGTTGCGTAGCGGATACCCAGGGAAGCGTATCAGCGCGGGCGTAAACTGAACTCTCGCCGGTATCCTCGTCGTACACGGCCGTCACGGTGTATGGCCTATCCATTGTGTCTAGCTTTCCAACTGCTGAAACATGCTGCGCAGGGTCGGACTGAACAGCGTCAGGGAGGGTGAACTTGGCCTTTACCTTCGCCGAGTAGACTTTGGCCGGTGCCGCATTCGTGAGTGTCGTTTTGTCCTCGTTGCGTACTTCCATGGCTGGCGACAATGGTATTGAAGCGGATGGCGGAGTCTTTGGCCATTGCCACCATGCCAACATCGCAATTGCGCAGGCAAACACAAGGGCATAGGCGATTATCGAAGTGGCATGAATTTGCCATCTCACTTTGATTTCTCGGTCCATTCACGGCCCAGCCAGATAGCCAGCACTGCGCCGAATGCAATACCGAACTCGGTCGCGCTCATAGCCGGAAAGGATAACCCAAAGATCGTCAAACTAGCGACGGAAAACTTGTAGATAAGAACAATTGCGGCGAGGGCGACGAACAGCAGAGTTCGTGACTCACGCCCACGGCTATCTTTGATGGAAGGAAGCAGATTCATCAGGTTCTTCTCCGTAAAACCTCAGCCTCAGGCCGGGGGGATGTCAAGACGAAACCTCAAAATGGACGGATTCACGCAACCTCCCACGCCACCGGCCGGCCCAAGTCAGGCCGACCGATTCGCCCAGTATCCCAACTCTTGATACCAAGGATGCGTTGCCCCACTGGGCCTTGCCATTGACAATCGGGATGCAGTCATAGGCCAGCGAGGCCGCTACACCATCCTCGACGTGGTTGTGCTTGCTCTGCCCGCCGCGCGCATTGGTGACGATCGCGCCGTGAGCCGTGCGGCCCTTGGCGTATTCGGCGTTCTGCTCGACGTTGCTTCTGAAGGTGCAGTAGATCAACAGGTCGATGCCTTCGGAAGCGCACGCATTGATGTGCAGGAGTGCCTTTTCACGGATGTCCTGGCGAAGATCGGCAAGTGCCCGGCTGGCCATGATCAGGCATCCATCACCGCGAAGGCGTTTGACGTGTGCGTTTGAATCTGCCCATCTTGGCCAGGCCGATGAGTGACGCGCATGATGGTTCGCATGTGCTCTATGACCTCAATGGGCAGACTGACTGGTACATCATACTTGAACTGGCCAACGAAAGCATTGTGGCCAATGAAGAAATAGTCATCGGTTACATCATGCGGGCGCTGCACGATCACATTGCGGTGCGTAGACGTATTGGCGGCGTGAGGGTTGGCCGGAGCGGCTGGGATTGGTTTCGCAGGGGTAGTGTTTTTGCTCACAGTATCGGAGGCTATCGGTTGGGTGGGCGTGTCGTAGGGGTTGACAGGCGTAACGTGAACATCGGTTGATTTTTGTTGAATTGCAGGTGTTTTTGGAATACCACGCGACATTTGAAGCTCCTTTGGAATTAAAAAGCCCGATGGGGTGAGCCATCGGGCTATTGGTGAAGATCAACTAGGATCAGAAGTCCTTCAGACAGCCAGTGACAAGCTTCTTGATGTGGGCAACCTGAACGACTTTTGCGGCCTGCATCGTCTTGTAGCCAGCCTTGGAGCGCTGGGCAAGGGGGTCGGAGTCGGACACGGCGGCACGGTGCATACTGGGAGTGACGGCATACGCGCCCTTCAGAGCAACACCAACCCAGGCATCGGCAGCGAAGATGCAGGTGTCGTACAGGTTGACATTCACACCGTCGTCAGACAGCAGGGTAGGCGCAGACGCCACGGCGACACCCGCATTGGCACGCTTGCCTAGGAGGGCGGACGAGATGAAGCGGATGTTCTCGTAATTCCCGAACTCGCCCTGGAACTTCTGCGCGCCGGGGCCGTAATCCGCAACCGGGGTAAAGTTCGCCCCGAGGTTGCCCCGGATAGTGGCTTCCAGGTCGCTGTTAATCACAGCGATGTAGGCCGGCTCGATTGCCTGAGCGCCGTAGTCTGTACCGGCTTTGGCCATCTTGGTGATCGCCTTTCCGTAGTTGGCCTTGATGGAACGCAGGCCAGCCCGCACTTCCTTGGAGGTCAGCGAAGTGGTTACCTGGGCATCGGACGCAACACCGTTGGCGTAGATGACGTTGGCACTGGTATCTGACACGATTGAGGACCAACGCATCAGTTCGATCACCTGGCCGGCATGTTCACCCAGGATACCCATGTACTCGGTGAGTACATCGTCAATGTGCATGTCGTCCACAACGTCGGTAACCCCCACCACGGCACCGTACTGCTGGAGCGTGACGGTGACCGATTCCATTGTCGGGATGGCTTCGGTCGGGGTGACGCCTTCCGCAAGAATAAAGCCTGACGCAGTGGTCGGGATTGGCAACTTGTGGCGGCGGAAGTCCAGCGATTTGGTGCTGTTTGAGGGCATCGGCTTGAGTTGGCCGAACTGCTCCAGTACCATCATTGGGATGGCACGCTGAAGCAGCGTTTCAACCGAATGCACGGTCTGGTTCGTGTTAATTGAGGCATAATCAGTCATGATCTATCCTTTCGTTTATGGAAGAAGTAGTTACTTCCGCCTTTTGTCTGGTGGCCTCATGATTTCCGTATGCGGTCCAATTCCGGGGGGCTTTTGCCTGTCCCGGCGCCATGGAAGAAGCGCGGTTCTGAGTGCATCCCGTAAAGCGGTGCAGTCCAGTGGAACCGCCACTGGTCGGTAAATCAATTGTTACCTGGCGTTCCAGGCGGCTATATATTCGTCGTCAGGGCTTTGCGCCGGGCGATTCGGGAGCGTGATCGGGGACGAACCGCGCACGGCTGTTGCCGCTTCGCTGTCGTCGTCGCCAGCACCTTCTTCTCCGGTGTTCAGGTGGGACTTGAATTTGGTTAAGAGGGCGATGACTTCCTGGGAAGTCCCGCTATTGATGATCCGATCGCATTCAGCAGGGTCGTCCTGGGTTCTGCACCATTCATTGAATTCTGGTGTTTTTGCGATCTCATAGGCGTCTGCATGGGCCGACATGATGGCTTCCTTGTGGCGACCAATGCGCTCGCTTTTGAGGATTTCAATCACGTCGTCAATGTCGGCGCGCAAAGTCGCCGTTTCTTCTTCGTTGGACGCTGGAAGGCTCTCGCGGATCACTTGGACGATCAGGTCGGCGAACTCAGGACCGAACTGCTCACTCAACTTGGCGAGTGCTTCACCCGGTTCAGATTGCCCAGCGCTGGCCTCACGTGCCGCTATGTCTTCCTCCCGCTTGCGGAGCCGACCTTCCCATGACTTCTCGCGCTGCTTTTCGTCAGGGGTCATCCCTTCTCCCATCATGTCGGTAGCCTCGGCAGCCGGCATGGGTGGCGTCTCTCTGGTGGCGGACGGCTCGTCCATCATGTTTGGAGCCTGCATATCACCATTTGGCATCGGTTCACCATTTGGCATCGGTTCATCAGTGGGCATTTTGTCAACCCGCTTTTCGTAGCGGGCATCAAATGCTTGCTTGTAATCACGTTGATTTTTCATTTGGCATCCCTTCATGAAAGCCAGATAACAAAAAACCCGCAGAAGCGGGCCGGTTTAGTCGGTGCCATCGGCCCCGATGTTAAAAAACGTACCCAGTGGTAGAGCCGGTCGAGATCGCGTCGGTAAGGGCTATCAACTGTTGAGCGCGTAACTGGTTCGCGGCAAGCATAGCGGGGTTGCAGGTTGCCATCCCGATCAATTGCTGCGCGGCCAGTGCGTCAAGCCAGTCAACAACCGACTGCTTTTGATCGCCTGTTAGCGTCGCGTGCAGAGCGGAAAATGCCTTATCCGCAACGCGCGCGGCGGCAGTCGCGTCTATGCTCGCGGTCATCCGGAAATCCTTGATGTTTCGATGCCAGCCTCTTGCCCAATGGCGGGCGACATGGGTTCAGCCGTATCCGGCGTCATGGCCTCTATCTCGGCAGGAGCGGGTTCATCTGCGTTGTCAGCAAGTTGTTCTGGCGGAACTACAGGCTTATCTGGGATAGGCGCATCGGTAGCGCTCTGGTCGATGCCCCATCCGGCTTCTTTCAGGAGCGCATCGCCAACCGGGGCAACCTCCTTGTTGGCGACGATAACGCCAGCCGCCTGCATCGCGGAGTAGGCCGCCTTGACCTTGGCGTCTACCGCCTCTGCAATTGCCTTCTCCGTGTCGGCGGCGATCTTCCCGCTAGACGCCTTCAGGTTCTCGATGGTGGCTTGTAGCTTGTTGAGGTTGGCTTCCATCGTCTTCATTGCGAGTTCCTGCTGCATTTGCATCATCTGTTGCTGCATCTTTGCGCCAGGCGTGGCGGCATCTTCGTCAACTTCAACTTGGGTCTTCGCCAAGGAATCTAGTTCTTGCACTTTGGCCTTCTCGCGCACCAGAATATCCCACTTAATAAACTGGCGCTCTTCCGGCTGGAGGGTGGCACCAAACTGATTCAGCAAGTTGGCTCTCACCTCTTTTGCAACCAGTGAGGCAGCGCCAGTCGCCACAACGGCGTAGTCGCCCTTTATTGCATCATCACGCCCGAACTGCATGTTCCAGTGATACATGGCGGTAATGAAGCTCTTGGTGACTTCATCCCAGTTCGCCACTAGGTCTTTCAAGGCGATATTGGCCTGACCCAATAGCATTGACAGGCCACCCATAGTCCCTGCCGCCCCGTTTGTCGGGTTGTCGCCATACGTAAACTTTGGGATAGCGGTCGTTTCGTCTGCGCTGGTATCGAACAGCCTCTCCATTTCCATCAACTCGCCGATGTGCGAGTCGAAGTTCAGCGGCCGGATGGCCGGGTACTGGAAATCACCGCCGCTACGAGGCCACACACGCAGTGGGTGGATACTGGTGAAATCGGTTCCCTTAGGAAACGCCGGCACGAAAGCCTCAAACTGAGGCCCGGCACAGATCGCCCCATTGTCTAGGATCATGCGACGCGCGCTGTTTATCTGACTCTGGTCATCGCGCATGATTGAAGGGAAGCCGTCACCGAAGATGCTCGTCTCGTCTTTGTCCAGGTAGTACAGATGATAAGGGGTATCCATCCCGTTTATGGGGGATAGAACTGCCTTGACGACTTCGCCGTTTGGTAGCACCCAAACGTTACTGAAAAAGGTTTCCTGCATCCGGTCATTTGGAACATCTACGCCTGCCGCAGCAAGTTCCTCGGCCTTGAGCCAGCCCCACCGCTCATAGACATCGTATTGCCCGGTCTTGAGGTTCGTCAGCCGGCTCTGCTGGTTTCCGACTGCCATCAGGCCCTGCTCGTAGCGCATGAGGCGAATATCACCATCCGGGTTGACGTCAATGTGATTGAGGATAGCAGTCTGCTCAAAACTCTTCCGTTTCGACATCTCGTATAGGGTCGCACGGCTTAGCCGGTGGTGCTCCCATGTGTAGCGGGCATCCTTCAGGTCGGTGACTGACATATCCGGATACCATCGCCAGATGGGGACCTGCGTCACAAACGGGGTCGTGAACGTACGGCCGACCTGGGTGTATTTGCCGTTCGCCCATTTGTAGGACAAATCTGTCTTGCGTTCGACCAGTGGCCCCTTGAGCACCCCAGTGCCGTATAGGTGCCCAGAGTGGAGCACCTCTCGGCAGACTTTTCGATATTTCGTCTCGGCCAGTTGGTCATCAATCCTTACCGCCATCTTCTCGGCGGCTTCTTTGGCAAATCCATTGACCGCCTTCTTCACATCTTCTGGGTCAACCGGACCACCTTGGCTAATCTGTCCGAGTGCATGGATGATCTCACGCTTCTTCGCGGCCGGTATGACGGGCTCTGGCGTGGCGTCAATCGAGTAGTTCCGCTCTCGATTGGCTGGGAAAAGCATGTCGGTCATGCGGGCATCTACGCTCTCTACCTTCACTCTCGTCTTGCGCGCGAAGGCCTTGCTTCCGGTCATGATCGCCTCTTCTTCTGGCTCGTACTGGCCTTTGTATTGGCGCAAATCCGTGAGCCAGCGCTGCTCGGTCTCATCTCGGTATAGCTGCGCCTCAATGAACTCGCCCAAAAGTTGCGTGCCAAGCCCTAGCAGCGGGTTTGCGGATTGCTGCTCGGCGGTCGGGAGCCGGTCATTCCAGGCGCGTAGGTAGGCCTCGTCTGAGCGGGCACGTTCTGCCCGGAAGCGCGACTCCTTATTATCTTCTGTCATTCCATAGCCTCTTGATGACGCGCGCTAGTTCGTGAGCCAGGTAAGAGCATCATCAATATCCCGATCTGGATGCAGGCCGCCGACCGGCTTGTAGCGCGGTGTCGGTGAGAATCTGGTGATCCAACATGTCGTTCTGAGCGCCAGGTATGGCAAAAGTCAGTGCGATGCTGTCGGCCTTGTTTGGCGACTTCACGCCGCGCCTCCGCATATCATCCTTCGATTCCAGCAAAAGCGACCCGCCTCGGTAGCCGTAGCGTACTGACGTCAATTCGGCATGGAGCGCATCGTCGTTTGGGACTGACGCGCCCTTGAGCCATTCCCTCATCTCTCCATACATCCGGGCGCGCAGGTTGTAATAGATGGTGGCAACCAATGGGATGGGCATAACACCATTCGCGGAAGCCGCTCCATCCATGCGCAGGGAGGCATTTACTCCGACTACCACGCCAGCGAACTCGGCCATGCGGGTGAGCACGTCCACCACTCCGGCGCCGATGCCGATCTCGTCCACCGCGATCTGCTCGGGTTTCTCGCCATATGGGGCTAAGCAGTCGCGCACGTAGGCCGCGCCGGTAAAGCTGTCGAGGTTCTGCGCCTCTGCCTGGAACACGATTAAGCGGCCTCTACGGATGGTCACCGCGAACTTGTCGTCGCCGAAGCGTGCCGGGTCCACTCCCACGCGCAGTCCACCAACTGCCTGCACCTGGGTCGGGCCACGAAGCATTGCCTCCTTTACCAAATCCCCGCCGATGAAGGAGTTGACCACGCTCGCTTCGTAGTTACGGTCAATCTCCTGGGCCACGATGGTCGGGTTGTCCGCCTTAGCCACCTGGGCATCGTACCACGCTTGGCTTTTTCTCGGATCATCGCGCCAGTCGAAGACGAACAGCGGCAACTTGCCTCCCTTGGCCTTGCGGTAGAACGGATTCCCGGCTCCGTTAGGCGTCGAAACATGCAGTTTGCAGTTGCTCGTCTGGCTCAGTGCGGCATCCACGGCCTCTGGCCGCTCGATATAGGCGGCCTCATCCAGAAAGTAAACGCTGGTACGTGCGCCACGCCCGATGTTGTCGCCAGCCTCGCCGACGATCTTTGCGCCATTCTCCGGGTTGGTTATGACCATGTAGGGCGCATGCTTCTTGCTGTTCCATCCGGCAGGGCGGAACTCGCGCGGCAAGAGGTCGATGAATGTCCGGACTTTCCAGAATAGCGATTTAGGGTCCCCAAGCTTGTCCACGTACTCCTCTTTGCGGCTGCCGAACCCAACCACGCTTCCTGGGTGGTAGAGGAAAATCCAGACGGCAGCAGCCACAGTCAACCAACTCACGCCCATGTCGCGGCTCTTCTCCGCCACGCCATCCTCTTGCCCTTTCCAGCGCTCTATGATCCAGTCGATGAACTCGACTTGCCGAGGGAACAGCAGGAACGGGACGACTGGGTCGATGCCACGCTCGACCAAGCGCGGGTCGAATGTCGATCCGAACAGGGTGACGAAGTCGCAAGGGTAGTCACGAAAGTGGGACTTCATCCCGCCGATGGCCCCTGGCTCCGCTCGCAACGCCTTCAGCATCCTGATTCTGCGCCGAATGATGACCTCGTAGTCCGGTGCCGTCCAGTCGAAGCCTGCCACAAGCTGCCTGGACAGGTCAGTGATCGGCATTTTCGCCCCAGATACGGGCATAATGTGCAAATTGCACATACCGGCCGCGTGGCACTATGAACAAAACGCCAAGTTTCTCCTGCCTGATAGCCCATTGTGGGCTCACCAAGGCCGACGTGGCGCGCATCTGTGAGGTGGCGCCGTGTACCGTTTCTAGGTGGGGGGACAGCCCGCCCGCAATCGTACTTAGATACCTGGAGCTACACGCGGCCAGCAAATACCTAGTCGACCTTGAGGTAGCTGTGCGGGCGCTGCCGGTGAGACGATGAATGCCATGTAAGCGCATGATTCTGGGCTATCCGAGGCCATCGCTGCACACCCGCCAGGCGTCGCACGCCGGCATCGCGTCTACGTCGCGCGCGTCAGGCGTGTCAGGTCCGGAGATCCCGAAGCTTTCGCGCTCCATAGCTACCAGCTTGGCCCGGGAGTCAACCAGTGCTTTGAATGCTGCTGCTGCTTTGTGGATGTCGATTGGCTCTGCTCCGTCACCCGCGTAAGCGCTTGATGCAACAAGGATTTCGTCGAACAGACGCTCAATTACGGCCGCGCGCTCAACCTGGTCACGGAAGCTCTTCCGATGGCGAATAATTACGCCGGCGGCTACATCCGATGCCTGTTCGACCGCCAATCTGATCGTCTGTGCAGATTTCTGTGCACCCTCTCGTGCCGACTGCTCGATCAACTCCTGCACGTCGATCTCGCTTATTTTGGCCTGGGTGCGGGCCTGGATCGCCTGTGACAAGTCGCGGGTCCATCCGCCGGAGTGCATATGAGCGGTAATTGCGGTCGTGGAGATTGCGTGCTTCTGCGCGATCTGCCGGACAGTGATCTGTCCTGCGCGGTAATCGCGCTCTACCCGCTCCCAGTCGATCCGCTTAGCCATCACATCCTCACGGCGTAGTAAGCAGCACTCGGCTGGATCATGGCGGCATCATGGATGTAGTACGGCCGCGGGAGGCGGGTATAAATCGAAGTGGCGGCAGATTGGCAACGGTGGGTGTCGGGCACCAGACACTGAGTCTGAGCGACCGGTCGCGCGAATTGCTCAGTTAGGACAAGTGGGTAACCGTACATGATCTTATAGTATAGCGTTAAGGATTCTTCCCGGCTCGCAGGGCTGTGCGCCGCCAACATAGCGGATAGTCCGCGCGCTTTCTGGGGACACGGCTTCTCCTGCCCAGGGCGAAGTGCACTGGCTGGTGTCTGTCTCATGTAAATCCTTCGTTGTCCGGCGATGCTGCTCGGCAGATACATCGTCCAGCTAACTCTGATGGAGATCGCTCCGGAGGCCGAGATGCCTGGCGTATATCGTGGGCGCAAGTCCCCTACCCGTCAGTATACGACACTTTTCCTATGTCAAGTGTTTTTTTTACGTGACGGCCCATAAAAACATTTGATTGACATTTCCCTTGACGGCACTCGAATCGCGCGTATAATTCAATCATCGACACCGGGATGGTTCCGGTGCCAGCAACCGGAGAACGAAATGACAAACAGCTACATCAAGATGAAAGATGGGTCTTGGGGGATCCGGGTAGCATCAGAAGCTGTCAGACCAGGTAGCTCCTGGTTGGTGACAAAGAAGTCAGGCGGGACCGCCACAGAGAAGGTGGACAAGGTGGTCTGGAAGGGCGGCGGCGTCAGCCTTTGCACGATCTGCGCGAAGGCAAAGGCCGCTCATGCCAGCGGCACATGCACAGTGTGCGGCGGCCGCTTGAGCGCCTGGGAAAAATCACACGGCGTGCGGCGGTGCTCCAATTGCCGCGATGGCGGCGGAAATGCACGTGGCGGCCATAGCTACACCGACAGGCACGGAAATTTCGTGCTCGGCGACGACGACTAAGGCTTAATCCCCCGTGCCTGCTGGCGACAGCCAGCAGGCACGGGGAACGTAATCTTATCGCCGGAACGGTTCCGGCGCAATAAACGGAGAAACATCATGGCCCCAATCACAATCACCCTGAATGACAAAAAGTGCGGCATTGCCGCATTGCGCGCGGCAATCAAGGCCGCGCTCCGGGATGCCAACCCGTCCGCAAGGACGGTCAGTGTTAATGGTCTTAGGGTCTGTGGGGGCAGCCGCGAGGAAACCGGCTACGGCAGGCTTTGGGTAACCTGCGTCGGCGGCATGGTCGTCGCCTGGCCCGACCACAGTGTCGCCTATAAGATAGGCGACGACCAGTCTACCTGGCGAAACTTCGGGGAGCCGAGCGCGACGATGTTCGCGTTTGACTTGGACCTCGTCGCCGAGGTCGCGCTATGACCTCA
>Ga0210026_1003223_pt1 | contig 12823 bp, 16 predicted proteins | sample CryGeymeta201509_FD_183977 | JGI IMG/M metagenome (GOLD analysis project Ga0210026, IMG submission 183977) | Groundwater microbial communities from Crystal Geyser aquifers in Utah, USA - Crystal Geyser metaG 2015-09 (SPAdes) (version 2) | ecosystem: Environmental > Aquatic > Deep subsurface >... | reverse complement strand
CTTCAAAGTCGTCTGGCGTCGCAAACTGCACCGGGTGCGTCGCTACCACCGGCAACTGCAAGCGCTGCGCCAACTGCACGGCGGCTGCGACGTGTGGCTCGTCTTCGGCGCGGCCGGCGCGTTGCAGCTCAAGATAAAACCGGTGCGCAAACAGACCCGAGAGTTGCAGTGCCGTGGCCGCGGCGCGCGCTTCGTCGCCCTGCAGCAAGGCCTGGCCGACCGGCCCGGCCTGCGCACCAGACAAGCAAATCAAGCCACCCTGCAACTCGGTCAGCCACGCCAGACTGACACAGGCATGCGCCTTGCCGCCGTTTTGCGTCCAGGCGCGTGCCAGCAATTCAGACAGGTTCAGGTAGCCCTGATGATTCTGCACCAGCAACACGACGCGCGAGAGTTGCGCCGGGTCAGAGGCCAGGCCTTCAAGCCAGATTTCTGCGCCGATAATGGGCTTGACGCCGCGTTTGCGCCCTTCTTTGTAAAATTTGACCGCGCCAAACAGGTTGGCCAGGTCGGTGATGGCCAACGCCGGCTGTCCGTCTTGAGCGGCGGACTTGACGGTATCGTCAATGCGGTTGGTGCCGTCAATGACGGAAAATTCGGTGTGCAGGCGCAGGTGAACAAACATGGCTGTATTGTAGAAAGGCAACGGGGGCAGTATTTTGAAAATCCTGGTGGTTGACGATCACGCCTTGGTGCGCGAAGGCTTGTCACAAGTGCTGCAAGGCCTGAGCACGACAGAGATAACCGAGGTGCTGCAAGCGCCACATTGCGCACGCGCGTTTGAGTTGGCGCAGGCGCACCCCGATCTGGACCTGGTGCTGCTGGACTATCACCTGCCCGATATGGACGGCCTGGCCGCGCTGGCCATTCTGGGCCAGCGCCACCCCGAGCTTCCGGTCGTCATCCTGTCGGGCTCGGCCAATCCGGGCATCATGCAGCGGGCGCTGGAGCGCGGTGCAGCCGGATTCATCACCAAATCGGGCTTGAGTGACGATTTGCTGGGTGCTTTGCGGCGCGTGCTCGAGGGCGAAGTGGTGGTGCCGGAAGATTTCACAGCATCCTTGGGCCAGTCCACCCAGGGCACGGCCTTCCAGGCGCCGGTCTTTACGGCGCGCCAGGAAGAAGTGCTCAAATTGTTGCAGCAAGGGCGCAGCAACCGCGAGATTGGCGAGGCGCTCAATCTGGCCGAAGAGACCATCAAAAGCCATGTCGCCTTGATCTTGCGAACCCTCGGTGTGAAAACGCGCCTGCAGGCCGCCATGGAAGCCAGCCGCTGGGGCTACGGCAAGTCAGGGTTTCAGCAGCCCTGAGCGGCGGCACCTTACTCCACCAATAAACGACGCAGCAGGCTGCGCAGCTTGGCTGGGCGCACTGGTTTGTGCAACAGGCTGAGCTTGGCGGCTTGGGCCTGTCCGATCAGCGTCGTGTCGGTATCACCACTCATCAGGCAAGCTGGCACGTCCGCGTTGAGCGCGCTGCGCAACTGACGGATGGTGTCGATGCCGTTGGCGTCGCCGGGCAAGCGGTAATCGCTGACGATGACATCAGGGCGCACACCCTGTGCCACCTGCTGCAGCGCCGCCAACGTGCCATTGACGCCTACGACCTGCATGCCCCAACCCTGCAATACGCTTTGCAGGGCGGCCAGCGCCAAGGCGTCGTCTTCAACCACCAAGGCGCGGACACCCTGCAAGTCGGCAAGCGTGTTTTCTTCACCGCCAAACACCACCTCCGAAGCGCTCGGTTGGTCAATAACAGGCAGCGTCAGACTAACGCGGGTGCCGGCGCCAAGGCGCGAAGTCAACGTGACCGGATGCCCCAGCAGGTCAGCCGTACGCCGCACAATGCTCAGTCCCAGCCCCAAGCCTTTGGTGCGATCACGTGCGGCATTGGCCACCTGAAAAAATTCGTTAAAGACCACCAACAGATGCTCTGGCGCAATACCTACGCCGGTATCCCACACCTGAATCTGTAGCAACCCGAGTGCGCGCTGCTGGCGCACTGCCACCAGTACACCCCCGTGCTCGGTGTAGCGAATGGCGTTGTTCACCAGGTTGAGCAAGATGCGGTAAACCAGCGTGGCGTCGCTCAAAACCCATGCACCCGTGGGACGAATACGCAAGGCCAAGCCTTTGTCACGGGCTGCGTCAGACAGATCCTGCGCCAACTGATCAAACAGGGCTGCCAGTGCAAACGGCCGCTTGTTGACTTGCACGGCGCCGGCCTCCAGCCGGGAGACATCGAGCAAGCCGTCGAGCAGGTTTTGCAGCGCCTGCACCGACGCCTGTACGTTGCCGATCAGCGCGTGCGTTTGCGCGCTGTGTTCCAGTTGCGCCAGGCGTGACACAAACAAACCCAGCGCGTGCGTTGGTTGTCGCAAGTCATGGCTGGCGGCAGCCAGAAAGCGCGATTTGGCCAGGTTGGCTTTTTCGGCCTCTTCCTTTTTGTCGCGCAGCTCCTGGGTGGCCAGCGCCACCTGCGCCTGCAGCTCATCGCGGGTGGCCCAGATCTGGTCAGACATGGCGTGGATGCTGACCTGCAAATCGTGCAGTGGGTCGGTTGGTGAAATTTGTGCGCGCTGCGCATGCACCTGCTGAAAATCAGCTTGGCCAATCTGGTGCACCAGGCTTGAGATTCTGGCGATCGGCAACAACACACCGCGACTGAGGACAAGCGCCAGCATCATGCCAAACAACAAGCTCAGGCCACCGATGACAGCGCCACCCAGCGCCAAATTGAGCTTTTGGTCATCCACCGTCTGACGCGAAAACGCCACCACAACCTGCCCCAATTGCCTGTTTGCCCGCACGGTAGGCTCCGCCGCGCCGTCAAACAAATCATCCAGCGCAATATCACTGGCCAACACCGGCTGGCTCACCCAATCCAGCCGACGCCTTGGCATATGGCCTTGTGCAGCAAGCAAGCTGGCGGTCAATGCTGGCGCGTCCAGTGGGTTGCCCGCGCTGGCCAGCACCAATCCCTGGCGGTCGATGATGCCCACCCAGCGCACGTCTGCCTCGTGCAAGGCGCTGGCAGCCAAACCCTGCAACTGCGTCCGGTTGCCGGCAAATAGCCCGTATTCGCTGGCCATGGCAATCTGTCGTGACACCAATCGATTGCGTTGCTCGTAGGCCGATTGCACATCGTCATAGCGCGCAAACAAGGCCCAGGAGGCCAGCAAGGTGCTGATCAGTGCAAGCGGCAACATAGCTGCCAAAAACATGCGTGCGCGAATATCCAAGGTCTTCATGGCAGACGCTCCAGCCGCCGCAGCGCTTGGCGCAACTCAACGCCATCGAGCGTCAAGCCCAGGGCACGCGTCACATTGGGATTGACATCCACCAAAAAGTCATCAGGCTCAATGGGTTGCTCTGGCAGGTGACCGCTGCGCAGAGCAGCCATCACGACCAACCCAGCCTGCTTGCCAACTTGTGTCGGACTTGAATACAGCGCCAGCGACGCACCGGCGCGCACATACGCAGTTGAAAACGCCATCATCGGTACACGCGCGCGAAAGCTGGACAACAAAATATTCTGAATACTGGTACTGTTGAACACCACTGGGTCGGCCAGCGCCAGAAACACATCACTGCCGTCAAGCACCTCGCGCAGTGCAGGGAAAAGCGCTTGGTCGCTGACCACTTCAGCTGGCCGCACCAGCAAGGCAGCGCCTTGCGCCTGCGTGCGCAACTCGGGCAATTTAGCAACAGAATCCGGGCCCAGCAACACGCCTATTTGCTGCGCTTGCGGCAGCGCCAGGCGCACCAGGGCGATTTGCCGACGCAGCGATTGATCGAGATAGATCGCGCTCAGCTGATCCGAGGCCTTGCGACCGCTCGCCCGCAACAATTGCTCAAAACTGCGCCGCGGAATGAGTGTGCTCAACACCGGCGCGTTCACATCAACGGCCAGCAGCGACTGCGTCGCCCGAACGCCAAGACCCACAAAGATACGCGCTGGGCCCAAACGCCCGGCGTCGGCCCGGCGCGTCAGTTCATCCGGTGACAGGACATCAACCGCACCTGCTGACAGACCACTGCGCTGCAGGGCGTCGAGCAAGCTCCTGGTGGTTTCTGCGTAAGCTGGCGCAGATTCACTGCTGACCAACACCACCTGAGCCGACAGCGGCTGTGCTGACGCAGCCAGAGCCATGCCAAGCAAGCAACAAAGGATCAGGTGACGCAAGAGTCGACGCATCGGGGACAGCTTAGTCTTGCAGACGCAGGGTCACGAAGGCCTGCCGGGGAAAAGAAAAGTCTGTGCCGTAGTCCAACAGATCACCACCTGCGTTTTGCACGGTTAACGCGATTTCGCCGCGGTACTGCCCCCACCGCAAGGTCTTCGCCACGCGCCAATCAGTGCGTGACAGCGAGCCACGGTAACTGCTGGTGGACGGCAATGTGACTGAATCCAGGTAACGATGGTTGACGGCAAATTCCCAGCCGGCCGGAAGTTGCTGCCGCAACGAGACGGTATAGGCCGTTCGGGGAACAGCAGACAGCAGATCCAGGTCAAGCCCGGGCGCGGTAAGAACCATCTGGCTTCTCTCAAGGTTCAGTGCCAAACGACTGCCTAGCCAGGGTCTTGACTGCCACTGGGCCTCCAAGCCGCGTATGGATAAGCTCTCGCCATTGATGTAATCGCGTGGCTCGGACGGATAAAGCGAGGTGCCAGCGGGCAACGCGTATTTTTGGCTTTGTATGAAACCTCCGATGGCCTCGTCGAAGACGCGCACATCCAAGCGTGAATTGAACAACCCCACCTCGGCGAGGTAACCCAACTCACGGGTCAACACCGACTCGGGCTCTACTCGTCCACGCGCCAGCGTTGTGACCAGCAAAAGCTGATTGGCCACTGAATACCGAATGTCGCCCTGCTTCTCAAACACACTAGGTGGACGAAAAGCCTTGGCTACCCCGGCGCGTAATGTGTGCCCGGCTGTGGCCTGCCAGTTCAACATCATCCGTGGCGCAAAAGTCGATCCGCTGGCACTGCTGCGTTCAGCCATCCCCCCAGCGTTGAGCAGGACATCTTTAGCCAGACGCCATTCAACGTTGGTGAATAAGCGTGTGAAATCCGTCACGATCGCGCTACCGGTGTTGTACAGCGGCTGCGACGTCACCGACTCACGACGCCACTCGGCACCCCACACATAGCGAAGATCGGAGTCCAACCGATGGACACTTTCAAACTTCAATGAATCATTGCTGGCCACACCGCTGTAATCCAGCGCAACAGGAGCCAGCGCATACGGGGCAACGTCAACAAAGGATTCCTGCATATGGGCAAAACCAACAGCGTAGTCATGGCTGCTGCCAACCGATTTCTTCCAATCAAACTGAACAAAACTTGACCCATAAACCGTATCGCGTAGCGGTGCGTTGGCGTTGGTGGCAAAGCCTCGCCCAGCATCGATACCCAGCCAGCCAGCGCGCACCTCCAGCTGCGCGTCAGCCGCCACCGCCAACTCCGCCCTAAAGTTGGCGCGCTGCACCCGGTTATGGCCGTTGGACCCCGTCAAACCATCGTCACCGCGCTGGTCCACGCTCAAGCGCATAGGCGAGCCCATCACCTGCCAACCCAAGCTTAATTGAGCATCCTGAATACCGTTTTCGCCGTGGTTAACACCGGCTCGAATGCCAAGAGAATCCGCTGCACTACGCGTCACAATGTTGACAACACCCAACATGGCTCGCGCACCGTAGACCGCAGAGTTCGACCCTCGAAACACCTCAATACGCTCGATATCGTCAAGCGTGACCGACATCAAGCCGGGCGCCACACTACCAAACAAATAGGTCGAATAAACCGACCGTCCGTCTATCAATACCTGAATACGCGCCGAGTAAACGCTGAACGAGCCGTGGTAATTGGCCTGCGGCGCATCCGACTCAAACGAGGTACTGGTCTGGAAACCCGGTACCAGTCGCAAGACATCCACCACATCACGCGCACCCGATTGCCGGATGAACTCGCGGTCAATGATGGTCATCGCTCCCGGCGTTTCATCAAGCCGCTGTGGCAAGCGCGACACACTCAACACCACGGGCATGTCAGCCAGGTAGTCTCTTTCTGACACAGCTGTTACCTGCGCACCCACAGTCGGGCACAGCAAAACCAGGCAGAGCGCCACTGCGCTCGCCCGGTGGCCCGTGCTATCGCGACGGGTGGCGTTCAACGGAGATTTCATAGGGCATTTTTTAAGGTCGTTATAGCCCCGGATTTTGCCCTCAGTCGGCCTGGCCGACCCGGCGCACCAATCAGCCCTTGAACTGGGCGGCGATGGCGGCCACGCGCTGGCCAAACAAGCGCGCAGTTTCCAGGTCACCCGGCAGCATTTCGGCGGGCGAAGCGTCTGACGGCGTTTGCGCCATGGCGCCCGCTGACGAGCCCACGTAGTTGACGTCATTGCGCTGCGCCGCCTTGGCGTTGCTGGGCATCATGCCGGTACCCACCCAGATACCGCTGTGCTGCATCGCCAGCGTAAACAAGTAATGCAGCGTGCTGTGCTTGTCGCCGTTCATGGTGGCGCTGTTGGTAAAGCCAGCAAATATCTTGTCTTTCCAAACCTGGCTGTACCACGGCTTGCTCGACGCGTCGGCGAATTTCTTGAACTGCCAGCTCACGCAGCCCATGTAGGTGGGGCTGCCCATGATGATGGCATCAGCGGCGCCCAGAATGTCCCAACTGGCCTGCGAGACGTTGCCTTCAGCGTCGATCGGCACCAACTCAGCGCCTGCGCCCTCGGCAACCGATTGCGCCATGCGCAGCGTGTGACCGTAGCCCGAATGAAAAACAACCACAATCTTCACCATATGGAAACTCCTTGGAACGGTAAATCAAAAACCCGATGCTAGCGAGTTTGCCCGGCGGGAAAAAGCCCCGCCCGCAAACGGGTAAAGTCACACCATTTACAACTCGGAGACTACCTCATGCGCGCAACCCCTCGCCCCCCGCAACATATTGCCGTCGTGGGCGCTGGCATGGCCGGTATCACCTGCGCACGCACCTTGCAGCAGGCCGGTCACCAGGTAACCGTATTCGAAAAAAGCCGTGGCCTGGGCGGACGTATGGCCACGCGCGACAGCGCCTTCGGTTCGTTTGACCACGGTGCGCAATATTTCACCGTGCGTGACGCCCGTTTTTTGCTCGCCCTGCAAACCACACCGCAATTGTGCAAACGCTGGAGCGCCAACACGGTGCAAGTGCTGGATGAATTGGGGCGTGTAGCAGCTGCGGGGCTGCCGACGCACGAGGCACATTGGGTCGCTACACCCGGCATGAAGTCACTGGTGGCAGGCTGGGCCGAGCCGCTGGTGCAAGCCGGACGGGTCGAGCTGCAAACCAGGGTGGTGCGGGTCGAGCGCGACACCGTGCAAGCCGGCCAATGGCAGCTGCGTGCGCATGGCGCCGACGACAGCCAGCATGTTTTTTCTGGCTTTGACGCCGTGGTGCTTGCCATGCCCGCAGCGCAAGTGCAGACGCTGCTACAAACTTCAAAGCAAATGGTCACCTGGTCAAAACGAATCGATGCGGTGCAGGTGGCCCCTTGCTGGACGCTGATGCTGGCCTTTCCACAAGCGGTGCAGCCAGGGCTGACAACGCTGGGGCCACAGTGGAACGCCGCACGCAGCACGCACCACCGTATCGCCTGGCTAGCGCGCGAATCGAGCAAACCCGGCCGCAGCGCCATCGAACGCTGGACAGTGCAGGCCAGCGCAGCATGGTCACAAGAGCACTTGCACGACGACGCAGCGCGGGTCGAAGCAAAATTGATCAAGGCGTTTACCGAAGTGACGGGCATCCGCGCCGAACCCACCCATGTCGACAGCCAACGCTGGTTGTACGCCAAGACCATCACACCGCTGGGCAAGAGCCATCTGTGGGATGGCAAAAAAGGCTTGGGCGTATGCGGTGACTGGTGCCTGGGGCACCGCGTTGAAGACGCGTTTGCGTCGGGCCTGGAGCTGGCGCTGGCGGCGGCTTGAGCTTTCGGTGTGGGGGCGGTCAATTACATCGGGCGGTTTGCGCCCTCACCGACCGGCCCACTGCACGCGGGCTCACTGGCTACCGCGCTGGCCAGTTGGCTGGACGCTCGGGCGCACCAGGGCCAGTGGCTGGTTCGCATTGAAGATGTAGACACCACGCGCTGTCTGGCGGGCCTGGATCACATCATCTTGCAGCAGCTGGCGGCTTGCGCAATGCACAGTGACACGCCAGTGCTTTACCAGTCACGCCGCAGTGCGACGTACCAGCGGGCACTTGACACTTTGATCAGCCAGCAGCGGGCCTACCCCTGCGGCTGTACGCGCAAGGACATCGAAGCCGCGCTTGCGCTTACAGGCTTCAGCAAACAGCGCCATGGCGAACTGGTTTACCCCGGCACCTGCCGCGCCGCACTGCACGGCAAGGCGACCCGCGCCTGGCGATTTGCAATCGAAAAATTTATAACAAATAACACTTTAGCCCTTATAGATAAAGCGCAAGAAGCTATAAATACTATAGTGTCAGAAAAGCCAGCGGCAGCCCAGATGCACGTGTTCTGGCGCGATCGCCGCCTGGGAAAACAACAACAAGACGTAGCGACCGAGGTGGGCGACTTTGTGCTCAAACGCGCCGATGGCTGCTTTGCCTACCAACTCGCCGTGGTGGTGGACGATGCGGCACAAGGCATAACCGACATCGTGCGTGGCGAAGACCTGGCCGACAACACGGCGCGCCAGATGCTGTTGCAGCAGGCCCTGGCGCTGCCAACGCCGCGCTACCTGCATACACCGTTGGTGCTGGGAGCCAACCACGAAAAGCTGAGCAAACAAAACGGTGCGTCGGCCATCGACATCCGCAATGCGCAGACCACACTTAACCAGGCGGCGGTGTTCCTCGGCTTATCAGCACACCCCGGCCCGACCAGCGACGCCCTGCTGAGCTGGACGCGGCAGTGGGCGCGCCTGTACCCTGACTAACCACTTCTATTCTTTTGCCTTTATGTCCCAGACTGCTTCAGGCCATGCTTTGCCGATCGCTCTAAAAGATGCTGGGATGTTCAGGGGGCGATTGATCTTGGATTTCGACGGACGCAACATCCTGCTGAAAGCTGAAATAGAAGCCCTGCAGCAACCTCACGCGCATCATCCAGGAAACGCAGCCCGACGATATCTACAACCTGGGCCTGGAAAAGAAGACCCGCTACTTCCGCCCCACCGAAGTCGAAACCCTGCTCGGCGACCCCAGCAAAGCCAAGCAAAAACTAGGCTGGGTGCCTGAGATCACCGCGCAAGAAATGTGCGCCGAGATGGTCGCCCACGACCTGGCTGAAGCCAAAAAACATGCACTGCTCAAGCACCACGGCTACAGCGTCAACGTCAACGTCAACGTCAGTATTGAATGAAATCAGCCTCTAGCCCCCGTAGAATAAGCGTTAGCAGCTATCACAATAGTAACAAAACTTAATATGAGCACCATTAAACTGTTCGAAACAAGCCAAGTCCGCTCCCAATGGGATGCGGAGAAGGAAGCCTGGTTTTGCCTGAAATCAGTCGTTTTTTGGGCATCGTGATTGCCATCTATTACAACGAACACAACCCGCCGCATTTTCATGCACGGTATGGGCCATTCAAGATTGAAATAGCCATCAGAACGCTGACTGTTCTAGCAGGCAAGTTGCCCCCAAAGGCACTGGGCTTGGTCATGGAGTAGGCTATTTAGCATCAAGATGACTTGATGGCTGACTGGGCTCTTGCGCGGGATAATGCCAAACGCAAGCATATTGATCCACTGGAGTCAAACCATGTTTCTGATTGGTGTAACCCGTGTTCAGCCTTTGCCCAATCGCAATTTGGACCTTACCTTTGAAGATGGATTTCACGGCATTGTCGAAATAGATCGGATCGTCAAAAACTACACCGGCGTTTTTGCACCGCTGCTGCAAGACGAATTCTTCCGACAAGTCATGGTAAATACCGAACTTGGCACCGTTGTCTGGCCAGACGGTGCCGACCTGTGCCCAGACGTTTTGTATTCACAAGCAACGGGCATACCTGTTACCACTTCTAGGAATTTTTGAAAGAAATTAGCCTCTAGCCCACGTAGAATATGCGCAAGCAGCTACTAACCATATAGCAATATTAGCCATGCGTCTTTCAACACAGCAACAGTCCATCATTCGAACAACCGCCACCGAAGCCTTCAGCGCGGGGGCGACATAGACCTGTTGATCGAAACAGACCAGACTGACATCAACGCCCTGACGCGCGCCGAAATTACATTTTTGCCCCAACTTCAAATGAAATTAGGCGAACAAAAAATAGACGTGCTGCTGGACTACCCCTCACGCAAAACAAGACCCCCTATTTTTGCGATTGCAAAGACCACCGGTATTTTGTTATGAATAACTCCGTTTCAAACCTTCGGCTACAAGATGCATGGCGTGAATGTGAACGCAATGCCTACCACCTGCAACGTGCGGTAGACCTGCTCAACCCAATTTCGCCAATGACGGGAGGCAGGCTTGAACACCTGACTGATGAACAGATTCAAACGCTGGATCAATTTATCTTGCGTTTTACAAAACTGCAAGATGCCACGGGTGGACGACTGTTTCCTGCAATACTGGAATACCTGCAAGAATCCTAGGAAGAGCGCCCCATGCTCGACAAACTTAACCGCTTGGAAAAACTTGGCTACCTGCAAAATGCGCAGGAGTGGCAAGACATTCGAAGCATTCGGAACAAATTTGCTCACGACTATCGGGATGACAGCGAAAAAAATGCCGCGTTGATCAACCTTGCCATCGAAGCCGCAAAAAACATGCGCCATGTGCTGGCTGCCATCGAAGCCAAGCTCAGGCAGAACCGCCCAGAAGTTGACCTTGGCAAACCCTTGCCCAGCGCCCCCCCGCTTCTTGCAACGCAAACCACAAGAATGCATCCTGCTAACGAATCCTGATATGACCACCCAACCCAAAACCGCCCTCATCACCGGCATCACCGGCCAAGACGGCTCTTACCTGGCCGAATTTCTGCTTGACAAAGGCTACTTCGTCCACGGCATCAAGCGCCGGGCCAGCTCGTTCAATACCCAGCGGGTCGACCACATCTACCAAGACCCGCACATTGATAACGCCAACTTCAAGCAGCACTACGGCGACCTAAGCGACAGCAGCAACTTTTGCGTGCAACCGGCGCTGACACGCGACATGCTGGAGTTTGCTGCCAGCAAGATTGAAAGTTATCTGGGCGTGAATTTCTGATGGAGTCCGCTGGCTTTTGGGAACTTGCCAGCCCGATTACCGACCCACAAACTTCTGCCCAAGGATCGAAAATTCGTGAACTTAACCGACTCATCGATACCTACGGTGGAAAAAACTAGAAAAAGTGCAAAGGCTATGCGACCATTCGCTTGCAAGATTCTGGTGAGTTATTGCCAGCAGAACTGCACTGGTACGAGGCACACGGCATTGGCAAAGTCGAAATGAAAATCAAGGAATTGTTATGAAATGGACCATTTGTATCAAAAACACGGGCTTTGAGGCATCCCTTGAAACGCGCAAACTCTACACCGTGGAAGACGATCTCAAAGCACAGGCAAACGGCATGATTCGTGTTGTTGATGAATCGGGCGAGGGCTACCTGTACCCAGCACAAATGTTTGCCCCCATTGCGCTGCAAAACACGCTGGAATCCCAGTTACTGGCGGCGTGATGGGGTGATGACGATGTTTGCATCTGTTTTGAATTAGATCAACATCGCTTCATCAGCCAAACTGAACCCCGCTTCTTCCGCCCCACATCAGCTACACTACGCACCGTTCAAAATAAGAACGCTAGCCACCCGCTCTTGCCATCACCCACCATCACCGCACAAGCAACCGCCACCGCATGACTGCCATCGCACCCTTCATCGCAGCCAATGTAGATGCAGCCGCCGCAGACCCGGCCCTGCACCTGGAAATTCACTTTAAAGTGATGCGCCTGCTGCAAGACAAGCCCGACATGAGCCAGCGCCAAATGGCCAAAGCGCTGGGCCTGAGCCTGGGCAAAACCAACTACTGTGTGCAAGCCCTGCTGGCAAAAGGCTGGCTCAAGCTGCAAAACTTCTCAGGCAACACCAACAAACAAGCCTACGCCTACCTGCTTACGCCTGAAGGCATCGCCAATAAGGCTCAGCTCACCACCCGCTTTTTGCAGCGCAAGCAACAAGAATACGTCCTGCTCAAGGCTGAAATAGAAGCCTTGCAACGTGAAGCCAGCGCTACCCTGCAAAGCCAACCAAAATCCCATGCAAATCTACCTTGACATGTGTTGTTTCAATCGTCCTTATGACGACCAAACACAAGCACGCATCCACCTGGAAACCGGCGCCAAACTTCTATTGCAGCAGAAGGTTAAGGATGCTGAATGCGATCTGATCGGGTCATCTGTGCTGGACTTTGAGTGCAAAAACAACCCTTTTGAGGAGCGACGTCATGCCATATTGCAGTGGCGTTGGCTCGCAAAAACGGTCGTGATGACTAACCAGGAAATCATCGCCCAAGCTAAGCATTTGAAACGCATGGCATCGGTAAATTTGATGCTCTTCATGTTGCGTGCGCCATGTCGAGTCAAGCTAATGTATTCATCACAACAGATGATCGCTTGATCAAAAAAATGCGAAAAATTGGCACCTTGGCCACCATGCTTCCGGGTGAGGCCATTGCTTTTGTGGAGAACTGGTATGAGAACTGAATCCGAAATTCGCATGCAAGGCATGCAAGCCCTTATCGGCTCTCTGGGTCTGATTGAGGCGGAACGGTTTTTGATAGCCGTTAACCAAGACAAATTCAACTA
>Ga0210026_1003218_pt1 | contig 12834 bp, 8 predicted proteins | sample CryGeymeta201509_FD_183977 | JGI IMG/M metagenome (GOLD analysis project Ga0210026, IMG submission 183977) | Groundwater microbial communities from Crystal Geyser aquifers in Utah, USA - Crystal Geyser metaG 2015-09 (SPAdes) (version 2) | ecosystem: Environmental > Aquatic > Deep subsurface >... | reverse complement strand
TGTCTGTCTGGTAGTCGGAGATGGAAGGAAAAGAGAAGAACTGACTGATTTTGTTAAGAAAGAAAAGTTGCAAGACTATATCATATTCTTGGGCTACAGGAAAGATATCCCGGATATTTTAAGAATCATAGACATTTGTATTATTCCATCTTTACAGGAGTCTTTTGGAATGGTTGCCCTTGAGGCAATGGCAATGAAAACCCCAGTAATTGCAAGTGCCGTAGGTGGACTTCTGGAAGTTATCGAAGAAGACAGGACAGGTTTGTTATTTCCTAAGGGAGATTCAGACGCGTTGTGCGAGAGAATACGATATCTAATGGAAAACCCAGATCTAAGAAGAAAGATAGGGGAGGCGGGCAGAAGAACGGTTGAAGAAAAGTTCGACATAAACAATAATATTAGAAAAGTTGAGGCCCTATATACTGACGTTCTCAAAAATAGCTAGAAAATTACACAATTTTATTTTGATTCCTTTTGCATTTAGGAATTGGTAACGTTCAAAAGTTGTGGCAAATAAGGAATTGAATAAATCACGACCACTTTCTATGATTAGGATCTGGAAAACCATAATCAAAAGAAAGGGTCGTGATGGAACAAGAGATACATATCACATTAAGGTTCAATCTTGCAACTGGCAAAGTCAATTTGAATGAGATCGTCTACAGGCTGAAAGAGATCGGAGATGCTCTTATGTTGGATGTATTGAAAGAGATTCTCATGAGTTATGACGATCTCATTGCGGAGAGGCTGAGCAAGACAACGGTTTATGGTAGCAAAGACAGGAAGGGACTGGGGCGGCATATCAGGAAGAGTGAATCCGGAAGTCGATTTTGTCGTGGGCGCAAGGTACGGAAGCGTGGTTATCGTCAGGAGCCTCGGAATATTTCTACAGTATTCGGTGGTCTCAAACTGCCTGTGAGAGTCGTCGAATGCTGCAGATGCGCTGCTCGTTACTCTCCACTTCTGTCTGCTTTGGACATAGAGCCCTATGCTCGCAAAGAGACGAATTTTGAGTATGAGGTGATTGAATCTGTAATAGACACAAACTACCGCAGGCTGATTGACGGAAGGTCTATTGATATCTCCCTTGGAGGCATTCATAATATTGTCGTTGGCAGTGATATCGGTGAGACATTTCAGGAGACGGTTTCTACCGAAGGTTTGTCTGCCATAATGGCAGATGGTACCGGAGTAAAGCAAAAAGGCGGCAATAAAGGGGAGTTGAGGGCGGTTATAGGGATTACTAAGGGGGGTCGTGTCAAGCCTCTGGGATGCTTTGTCAACACTCCTTGGTCGGATGTGGAGCAGCGTATCAAACGTCGGATAAAGGAAACAAATCAATACAACATTCCCTTTGTTTATGATGGCGAGCCCGGTTTGGATGATTTTTTGGCCGATGCAGCAGAGTCTCAAAGATGTACCTGGCATGGCCCCAGAGGCCTTTATCATTCCCTCTGGGAGGATGGGTTGAAGAAGAAAGGGTCTCAACCTTATATGGACAAGATAAAACAGCTCATAGGGGTAGAGCTTCCCGAAGGAGATTTTGAGATACTCAAAGAAGAAGACAAAGCGCAGGTAAGAAATAAGTACGAAGCAAGCAAGGTAGAGATACAGGACTTGATAAAAACGTTTTATGCAAAAGGTTACGATCATGGGGCAACCTATCTGGAGAAGCTTTCAAATCGTCTTTTCAGCAACATAGAGCTATGGTTGGAGACAGGGGTAATTGCTCCGAAGACGACCTCTTTGCTGGAAAGAGTATTCAGGGAGATCGGCCGCCGTCTAAAAAGGATCGCCTGGGGATGGTCGGATAAGGCAGTTACAAACATTTCCAAAATGATAATGATCAGACAGTATTCAAGAGATGAATGGAAAAAATACTGGAAGAAGAAACTCGGGATCAGAGGCTATTTTAATATTCAAATCGCTTCGGTCCAAATTACATGATGCCACAACTTTTGAACGTTACCAATCCTTTTCAAGGGAGTAAACATAGTGTAGTTAGGGACCATCAAACTAAGAAGGAGACTCCAAATCTTGAAGCTCCGGCGAAGCGGGAAGGAAATCGCCGCTCAGATGGCAGCGTAAGGAAGGGGAAAACCTGCCCATTCTCCATCCCTTTGCTGGTTCAAACCCGGAAGTAGCTTGCCGCTGCCCCAGATGGGCTACGTTTAAACGGTAACACTAATATTCGTTCAACAGGCTCATATACATAGAGTAATAAATAAATTCGCACTTGTTTGTTTCACGAAGGGGCAGCAAAAAACGCCCATCACTCTTGCTACCTGCAGCGAGAGAAGTGTTAATGAGGGGCAACAACATTGCCTCCATCAAGGTCAACGGCATGGTTCACTGCCTCACGCAGCATCGACATGACGCCCACCACCTTGCCGTCCTTGTCCTTAACTTCGATCCAGAATCTGTCTGTACCCGTGCCAGGCTCATTATGATCCTCTATATAGACGACGAACTCATAGTTACCAATGGGAGTCGGCCATCCGGGCTCCTGATAAGTTGCCTTGCCGCTGAAAGAGGCCCATCCAAAAACCCCTCCACTCTCTTGCCCCACCCCGAGGGCCAGACCATAGAGAGCATTGCTCTTAACCCTGTAGATGGTTCCATCCGGCATATGCGAGATCAGCAGCAGACTTCCCTTTACATTTGTGCCATTCTTACCATATTTCATTGTAAACCCGAAGTTGGTGCGGTCGCCCGGATAACCGCTCACGGGATCCTCAGTCCCGGGCCAGTAGAACCATCCGCCGCCTGTGGTAAACCCAAGGCTCGGGTCGTAAACCACGAGAGCGTCTTCCCCATCCCCATGATAATACGCTCCATTGACCGTCACCTGAACCGTATACGTATTGACTGCCACATTCGAGAAGCTGCACGTCAACGTGAGCACAGCGTCGTAGTCCGTCCCGGAGGCGGTCGCCGTACATGAGGTCGGGGACGCCGTGGAACCGGGGCCCACTGGGACAAGGCTCACCGCCACGACGGAGCGGCTGATATCACCGGGATGCGCCAACCCATCGCCCGCCAAGTCGGGCAAGGCCTCGGAGACATGGAGCACAAGATCAAATGCCCCACTATTTCCGCTCGGAACGGCCACCTTCACTGCCACCAAGTTACTGTCGTCGAAAGCCACCTTTGCATTCTCTTGTCCGACAACGAGGGTTGTATGAGCCAGACTCTCAAGCGCCCCGTCACTTACCGTGAAGGTCATGTCATAGGCGCCGACACCCGCCAACACCCTGCCGTCCAAAGCCCAGCGGCATTGCACGACACCCCCTGTTTCCGTGCACCCTTCCTCACTCAAGCTCAAACCTTCCGGCAGACTCGATACTCCTATGGTCAGGTATGAAGAGTCTATGTCACGGCCCGATATCGTGACCGTCGTGATTCCATCACTGTATTGGACACTCTGCGACGACGGATCGGCAGAAACCTCAGGCGCATCGTTTACGGGATTCACCGCAATCGTGACCGTGGCTATGCCGGAGTCCAACGCACCATCGTTCGCCTTATAAGTAAAACTGTCCGTGCCGTTCCAGTTGGAATTCGGAACATATATAAATGAGCCATTCGCACTAAGCGTAAGCGTACCATGGGTCACGCCGTTCACCAAGACAGCCGTGAGGGGATCACCCTCCACGTCCGAATCATTGATCAAAACCCCAGGAGCGGGCGCGTTCAGAGCCACGTCCTCGTCCGTCGCGTAGGAGTCACCCATGGCCACAGGCGCATCGTTCACTGGATTCACGGTAATGGTCACCGTGGCCATGCCAGAGTCTAACGCACCATCGTTCGCCTTATAAGTAAAGCTGTCCGTGCCGTTCCAGTCCGCACTCGGTGTATAAGTCAATGAGCCGTCCGTGTTCAGCGTCAGAGCGCCGTGGCTGACACCAATCACCGACAATGCGGTGATACTGCCGCCGTCCACATCCGAGTCATTGCCCAACACGCCAGGCGTGGCAATGTTCAGGGTGGTATCCTCATCCGTGCTGTATGTGTCCCCCACTGCCACAGGGGCATCGTTTACGGGCTTGACCGTAATGGTCACTGTTGCCGCGTTGGAGTCGAGGACTCCATCGTTCGCCTTGTAAGTAAAGCTGTCGGTGCCGTTCCAGTTCCCGTTGGGTGTATAGGTGAAAGACCCATCGCCATTCAGCGTCACTGTACCGTTCGACGGACCGGTCACAAACGAACTCGTCAGGCTGTCTCCGTCTACGTCGGAGTCATTCCCCAACACGCCAGGTGCGGCTATGATCAGTGGGGAGTCCTCGTCCACCATGAAGTCGGCGTCGGGGGATGCCGCAGGGGGATCATTCACCGGATTCACTGTAATCGTGACCGTGGCTACGTTGGAGTACAACTCACCATCATGAGCCTTGTACGTGAAAGTATCCACACCGTGCCAGTTCTCATTCGGGACATAATTAAACGATCCCTGGGCATTCAATGTGAGTGTTCCGCTGCTTGGACCGGTCACCAATACGGCCGTGAGAGCATCATTGTCCGCATCCGAGTCGTTGCCCAGCACCCCTGTATCCCCTATGTTCAATGGCGTGTCTTCGTCCACGCTATAGGCGTCGTCTGCGGCCACGGGAGAATCATTGCCGGGAAGAACGGTGATCGTGACCGTCTCGGAATCGGACAGAGGGGGCGTCCCGTTGTCTGTCACTGAAAAGGTCACATTGTAGCTCCCCGCCTGACCACGGGTCGGCGTCCAGTCAAAAGCACCGGTAACTCCATTAAATACTGCCCCCGAGAGCAGGGGTGATGCCGAAAAAGTGATAAGATCCAGATCCTCGTCAGTGGCTGTCACTTGGAAGCTTAGCTTGGCCCTTTCCTTGGTCGTCTTCGGACCGATCGGCGCCAGCACCGGAGCACGGTTGACGTTCGTGACCCTAATGTGGACTATTTCGTTTGCGCCGGTTAATTCTCCATCCGTGACCGTAAAGACGACATCATAGTCGCCGGACTGCTCAAAACCCGGAGTCCACGTAAACCGCGCTTGAGCCGGATCAAATGTCGCCCCCGTGGGGAGGTCTTGGGCCCCATAGCTCAGGGGCTCTTTTTCCTCGTCTGTAGCGGAAACCGTAAAGGCAAGCAATTCGTTCTCGGCTACAACCCGATCACTGATAGGATTGAAGACCGGTGCTGTGTTCGAAGAGCCCAGGCTGACGACAAAATCCACCCGAGTGTTACATGGAATCCGTGTTCCGGAAGATAGACCCTGGGAAACCACAAAACCGGAAGGAATGGTATCGTGGTAGTCGGACGAAATCACTCCGGTCAGCAATCCCTCACCGCCCAGCGCATTGATCGCACTCTGCCGGTCCATGCCGGAGAGGTCCGGGACCATTCCGGCACAGCCCACCTGCAGCGTCCCCCCGGACACAAAGTCAACGGTATATTCCGTCTCTCCATTGAACAACCGCACGTCTCGAAGTCTCAGATTGTAATTTTGACTCCCAGGATTATCACCTCCGACGACGACATGGAAACGAGCGATTGAAACCGCCCCGGAAGGCAGAGTTGCGCCATAGGTATGGGCGAATACATAGGTCGCCCGTCCGGCATTCAAAGATTCGTTGACCATCTCCAGAATCCCGTTCGACCCTCGGGCAAGGACAAAGTCTGCTCCCAAGCCGGAATGAGTGGCGTCACTGCCGTTTTTCTGAAGGGGGGTCACAACAGTGATTTGGTTTGCCGGAGCCGAAACTGTGTCCGGCGCGGTTCCTATCCCAGTATCTGATGTCTCGATCGTAAATTGGAAGGCCCCCAGTCCCTCAGCGGGAATGCCGTCGGCGACAACATCAAAGCTCACAATCTCTCCCACGTGTGCCTGGATAGCTGCCGGCTCGATTCGCACCGTTGCTGCCGAGGCTCCGAATGGGGCCGCTGCGAACATAAGAAAAAACAATTGAATGACGGCCAACCCTCTTTTCGAGATCATGGCTTGCTCTCCTCCGTGAGGCGGGGATAAGGGAGACAACCAACCGCGCCTACATGACATTTATTTTGTAGTCAACAATATTGACGGTTCCGTAAAGAGTCTTACTATCCCCTCCCCGGGTGGGAGGGGATAAAGGGGAGGGGGCCACCCTCATCCCAACCCTCACCCATCAAGGGAGAAGGAGTTTTTGGACTTCTTACGAATCCACTAATATTGATACGTATTGCCGTATTCGGCGGCAAAGAAAGAGAAATCAGAAACATCCACCTTGGTGTCCCCATCAAAATCGTAGTCCACATTGTAGAAACACTCACCCACGTGACTTCCAAACTGCGTGGCAAACAGCGAAAAATCCTGGATGTTCACACTGGCATCCACGTTAATATCGGCCTTGGCGCGCAGGATCCCGCTGGCGTTCGCCCCGGTCATGGGATCACCGACCCCTCCTTTCCCTGCATTAACTGGAGCAAGACGAAAATGGGTCAGCACGCAATCACTTCCACTCCTTAGTTCTTTGAGTCTAATCCTCTCTTTTCCAGGCAGCCATTTGGTGCGTAGATCCGCACCATAGGCATTGTTCAGATTGACCAGAACCTGTGGCGCCGCAACGCCATCCCCCACATAGCCCGTAATCGGATAGGAACATCCGGTCACTTGAAGAATGAGAAGGCTCCCCTCTCCAGCCGGCGTACCGTCCGCCTCCATCAGGCCAAAGAGAATCAGTTCATTTGAAACCGGAACTGTTCCTTGATTATTCACCGTGGTCCGCTGAATGACTTGAGCTGTGTTGACGGGACCCATGACATTCGACTCGAAAAAATCGTCCGGCTTTGCCTTGTCGTACGTCACCGTCCTGAAGTAGTAAGTTGTGGACGGCAGCAGTCTTCCCACGCGCGCTTTAAGCACGCCTCGATTCTCTGCGCTCTCTTTGACGTGCTCGAATCCGTTGCCCAAGGGAATCGGCTCCACTTTCACTTCACCGGCAATTTGATTCTGCCCTTGAGCGTCGGAGTAGATTTTGACATCCGCCGTGGCCGGAACGTGACTCAACCAAACGACCGAAAACGAATAAGGCGTCACATCCGTGACCTCCGTCCGGCTGATCTGTGGCACGGCGGCCGTTGCACTATCAACCAACCACACACAGGCAAGCAGTACGGCAAATCCCACGGTATTCGACCAATAGACAAGACGTTTTATCATACGAACTCCTCGGCTTCAAGCCTGATTCGCCGCGGGTTTAGAGTTGTTATTTTTTATCAGCCCTCTAACTCCATCAAACCCGCCATACAAGAATCGAACGTTTGAATATCCTTCACTGCGCAAGAGCCGGGTCAACGTCTCCGCTTTGGGATCAGGTCCTCCGATCAAGACCACCTCGGTCCTGGCATAGACTCTTGCCATATCCCTCTCCTTCGGTGACAGAGTTCCTGTTTCCTTCTCAAACAACACCCCATCCTCGGCCTTGATTTGAGACAAGAAGGTCCGGAGCGCCGCCGGCACCTCATTTGCCTTGGCCATCTGGAAATGGTTTGAGGCGGGAACATGCGCCCTATTGAATTCCGCCGTAGACCGGATATCCACCATGCGTACCCTTGCACCATGGGAGAGCGCCCACACCAAATTCTCAGGCATGATTGCATGGACCTGATCTTTCCTGTCGCCCACAACCGGAAACCCGCTTCCTTCCCACGCATCAATGCCTCCGTCAAGCACGAAGAGATTCTTAACGCCTTTCTTGGCCAGCTTTTCAGCCGCCTGAATCGAATCCCTCATACCGAGCGAGGCACAGACAAGAACCAGGTTCCAATCATCGGGAAACTTTCTTGTGGGCAAGATGAATCCCTGGATATTCAACGAACCTTCAATGTGCCGCTTGGCATAAGCCTCTGCACCCCGAATGTCAATAAGCACGGCCCGGCCTTGGGTCTGCTTCATTAAGGCATACGCCTTCCAGGGAGGCATGAGTCCTGCCCTGCCTGGTTTCCTGTCTTCGGTCCCGGCCAAACTCGCATGAACAAACACCAAGACAGAAGCAGCGATCAGAAGATTTCTAATAGAGATCATACCGATTATACCTTCATCGAGGGAGAACGCCCCCTTCTACGGCGTCCAGCCGTAAACTTTTCCCAGCATTTGCACCATGATCCCCTCGCCGGGCGTGATGACAAAATTGTCCCCCATAATCACCCCATCCCGGACTGAGGCGCCTCTCCAGAGACCCGTGTCCTTATCCAACTGCTGAATGCTGATGACTCGCGATTTTCCCACAGAATTGATAAAGTCATACGCACTGTAACCGCTCGGCAGACATAGCGTCCCCACATTATTGAATCCCTGCTCCAGCGTCAAGGGTGAGCAATTACTCATGGTTCTTTGCCCAAGAACAAAAATCCCTCCTGTTCCGGCAGTCATCAGCAGTGCCTTGCCCGACTCAAGAGTGAAGTTGTCTCCGGAGGCCGCGTGCGTGCCCATATCATAGTCGGCCACTCGGTAGACGCCCGTGGGCGGATCGTACTGCTTCAGAGAGGTCAGGCCGAATTTGCCTTCCCACGCCGAGAGCAGACTGAAGGCATCCGGAGAGACCGCCGTAACGTTGTCCGTCACCATCATATTGTTGAAGCCGACCACGACTTCGTATTGAACCTCGTCCGTCGGGAGCTGAACCAGAGCCGAATAGATCTGCCAGACACCGTCGCGATTATCCTGCCAGACCACACGCTGATCGTAGGCGGCGGGCTCCTCCTGGCGGGCATTGTTCAGGCTGACGAAATATCCGATGCCGGAAGTGACCGAGAGCAGCGCCACATTCGGATCCATTAGCCCTGCCGAGTAGTCCGTGTAGAAGACCACCGAAGTCGACGTCCCGTTAAAAGCCGCCTGATCCTGGTCCGAAGGCTCATAATTCAACCGCAGATCCTGCCCTCCGGCCAGATCCTTGTAATGAATGTCCCGCGAGCCGTCGCGCTGATCCGTCCAGAGAATGGAGCCGTTCAGTATGGCCGGGGCCATCTGCTGATAATTATTATTCGTGATCCGGGTCTGAGTGGACGTGGAAAGATCATGAACATAGATCTCCCCAAGCCCGTGCCTGTAATCTTCCCAGACCACGGTCTCTCCCGAAACCTTCGGCTTCACCTGATCTCGTATGTCCGATGTAAGCTGGCGGGTTTCGCCGTCACTCAGCCGGTACGCATAGATATTCCAGTACCCGCTCTGATTCCCCTGCCAGACGATCCAGGTATCAGAGATGGACGGATTGATCTGATCCCCCGGGCCCGCGTAGACCACGGTTTCCGCGCCCGCGAGGCTCTTGCGATAGATATCGTAATCCCCGTTCCGATTGTCTTGCCAGACGACCTCGCTGCCATAAATCGCCGGTTTTTCCTGGTTTCCGGCGCCTGAAACCAAGGGTTGAGTCGCTGCCGTTGAAAGATCGTGGTGATAAACGTCCCAATCCCCGTTCCGGTTGTCCTGCCAGACCACGTGGTTGCCGTAGATCTCCGGGAACTCCTGCTCACCGCTCAGGTTCGGATCGAGGGCCGCCACCCTGTTGAAGTCGCTCACCGTCACCGCTCCTGTAACCTCGGCCGTATGACCCAGATGGTCATCCGCCCTCATCCTCACGCTGTAGATCCCGGGAGATACGATCACTCCTTTTGCGTCCTTACCGTCCCATTCCATCATGGCACTTGCCCCGGAGGCAGCCTTGCCTGTAAGTGTCCGGATGACCGGAAGGGTATTGAACGCCCCCTGTCCCCGCGCAATCTCAAGGGTAATGTCCAGATCCGGCACATCATCGGTAACTGTTGCGCTGATCACGCTGCTCCGCATAGCCCCCACATTGCCTGGCGCTCCGGGAGAGAACTCAGGTGGGGATGCCGTCAGACTGCCGAACACCGGCACAGAATCATCCACGAACACGGACAGCGTCCGAGCCGATTCCAGATTCCCGGCACGGTCCTTACTCCTGTAGTCCACCTGATGATCACCGAGCTGCTCAATATCCAAGGGATAAGCAGGCTGCCATCCGCCGGCATCTACCTTATATTCCATAAACGCCACACCGCTGAGGTCGTCATCAGCCGTAAACACGATTTGCGTGGCAGGTGTTACGTATGTCTTGGCCTGCGTCGAATAAGAGGGTGTGCCGAACACTACCTTGGTCACGGGCGCCGTAGTATCGTTCCCGATATCTTGATACTGGAAGGTATAGGTCTTGTTGGTGGAAGCTTCACGATAGTCCAGAATATTCAAATAATAATTATACCCGGTCGCACCCTTCTTCTTGACCTGACTGATCCAGACGTTATGTGAATCGATATAGACGCCATCACCACGAATCGCCCCACTCAACGGGACCAGCCCCTGACCCGGATCGTCAACTTTGGCATAGACCCAACCGGAAGGAGGGAGATTTAACGTCAATGAGACCGTCGGATTCCCACCGGAGGGATAACCCGCAACCGTCACATCCGAGTCCGGAATATGATTCACCACATAATCCCTGCCCTGAGAGTCAAAGATCATTTCCGGAATATCATCCGCATCCGCGGTATCATCAGACAGGAAATCAAGGCGATTGTCCGATCCCGTCAGGCCCACTTTCACCTCATGGACCAGGTAATGGCCGTTCACGGATTGGATCAATGACGTCAGGGCCCCGCCCAGCTCACTGGCGTGTTCGAACTCCACTTTCAGGTCCTTGAATTTTCCGGAGAGCGTAGCGATCATCTCCCATCGCGCCGTGGCCGTCTCCTGCGCCAAGACGTCCCCGAACCCGACCAACAGAGTTGTTCCCGTGGGCTGGTCGTTCACCTGCGCAGAGAGGATCTCAAAATCAACCAGGAGGCCGTCCTTGTTGTCTATGATCTTCGGCTGGGCAGACTGGATCTTGAAGTTCCATGCATCGCCATAACCGCTGTTCTTCACGCGAAGGCCCAAAGAGAACGGCTCGGCCGGTTCCACCTGGCTGGTATACGGATCATCTCCGACCACGTCGGACGGCATGAAATAATCAAGAGTCAGTTCAGGCTGAGGCATAACCGTGATCTGGTCCGGACGAATAGGAATCAGCTTGGTCTGCGTCCCTTCCTTGTAAGTCAGTGTCGCGCCCACATCATAGACCTTCCCGAAGGGGTCCTCACCGCCGGCCCCCGGCGATGGAATAATCAGCCAGTGAACCTCGGCCGTCGTATTGATCGCGACCACGCCGGTCCCTTGCACGTCGGAGATATTTTTCAAGTCCGAGACACGGACATAAAACAGGTCGCCGGCAGGGTTGCCTTCCGCATCCGTGATGCTCACGTCCACCCGAACATCCGTCAGCGAGACACCCTGGTCATTATTGGTTATGGCCATCCGGGCATCAAAGGCAATGCGCTCGAAAGTGGCCTCCTGAACAATTTCTATCTTCACCTCTGTGCACACCGCCTCGGCCTGCTCAGCAGACCACCACAAGGTCATCCCGAAAAGCAACAACAACCGCCCGAGCGGGGTCAAACCTTCAAAGTTCATTGAGCATCCTCTCCTTCAGATGGGCCACCTCTTGCCTCAGCCCGGGTTCTCGTTCCAAACGCCCCTCCACAGCCTTGATTACACCACTCACTGCTGGACCCTTGATTCCGAACAGTGCTCCAACCTCCTTGTTCTTCCTGCCACTCATGACCTTTGCCAGATATATCGCGATATCTCTTGGTTTATTACCCCTGCTTGTTCGCACAAGCTCTTCCTCACTCCTGCCATAGTGGCCACAGCACGCCTTGATGACCTGGCTCATCGGTACCGTCTCGCGAAATCGCTTGAGTTGAGGCAGCTCTTCGCTGTGCTCTCTGCCCTTCAGAAGACACCTGACCTTCTCCTTGAACCTGGGCGACCCCAATACACATCCGCCATCTACCTCCCGGAATGGATTGTGGTCCGCCCCAATACCGGCCTCCGCAAATGCCCGGTAGGCGGCAACTGCTTCTCTCTTCCTGTTCGAAAAGTAGCCAAGCGTGTCCGATGTGACAACAAACCCATTCGGCCCCGATTCACCCATGTAATCCCGGTAGCTCGTCCACCGATAATCCTCCGGTCGATCCACCATACCGGCCCTTACTGGATTCAGATGGATGTATCTGCTCAACGTGATCAGATATGCGTCTTTATCCACAATGATCCCCTTGAACCTGCCCTGGAACAAATGTCCGTTTCTCCCATACTTCTTGTTCACGTACACAGTATGGCTCGTATTAATGTTCTGCATGATCTGGGAGAGGTTCGCTTTGGGAGTCTCGATCAAGAGATGATAATGATTGTCCATCAATGCATACGCATGCAGAAGATAGCCATACCGCTCTCTTGTTCGCATCAGAATTTCCAAGAACTTCTCCCGGTCCCGATCCTGAAAGAATATCCTCTCCCTCATGTTCCCCCGTGAAGTCACATGATAAAATGACCCCTCATATTCGATCCTCAATTGCCGAGCCATCCATGGCTCCTTCTTCGGGTTATGCCTCCTGCTTCCCTCTATTCTGACCCGCTCGTTCTCTGATTTTCTCCCTTCCGTTCCTTAATCGTTAATCGTTCTTTGAAGGTTTGACCCTCCGAGCCTTCCTCGGAAGAAAATTCCCGTCCGAGCCGCGCTTGTTCTTCACATTAAGATACAAGACCTGATCCTCTCTCTATGCTTGGCCGCTAAAACTGGCGCTGTCCCTCTATTACCATGCACCGCCCCCGCTCCTAAAATGTTCTTTGAAGGTTTGACCCTCCGGACTCTTTGACCCTCCGGACTCTTTCTTTGAAGGTTTGACCCTCCGGACTCTTTGTGAGATCCACGATCTCTTCCAGATCGCCCAGAGGCGAATAGTGATATTCGAAAACCCGGCCGT
>Ga0210026_1003168_pt1 | contig 13004 bp, 10 predicted proteins | sample CryGeymeta201509_FD_183977 | JGI IMG/M metagenome (GOLD analysis project Ga0210026, IMG submission 183977) | Groundwater microbial communities from Crystal Geyser aquifers in Utah, USA - Crystal Geyser metaG 2015-09 (SPAdes) (version 2) | ecosystem: Environmental > Aquatic > Deep subsurface >... | reverse complement strand
CCGCCTATGACTATCCGATTCGCTCTATTCGCTCCATTCGCTTTTATAATAGAATACGTATCGATAACGGAGAGACACCTATCGAAATTTTCTTCCGCGGTAATAACGATTATCGCGTCGATCGATGAAGCCTGTTGGAAAGCGGCGAGCGTATGGGCAAGCACCGGTTTTCCCGCGAGCGGCAAGAACTGCTTGCCGCCCTCCGCTCCCATACGCGTGCCCTTTCCCGCAGCAACTATCAAGGCCAGATTCATTTCGGTCGTTTCACCGCCTGTATCACCTGCGTCTATCGCCATCTTTCATCCGGCCGAATATCATGCGACCGGCCGGCGTCTGCAAAACGCTGGTCACCATTATTTCAACTTCTTCCCCGACGTGGATTTTCCCACCATCGACGACGACCATGGTGCCGTCATCCAGATATCCCACGCCTTGACCGGCCTCCTTGCCCTCGCGGATAAGACCGACAAACATCTCCTCACCCGGCAGGACAACCGGCTTAAGCGAGTTTGCAAGTTCGTTCAAGTTCAACACTTGCACGCCTTGCAACTCGGCTATTTTGTTAAGATTATAATCGTTGGTCATTATCGGAGACTTCGTCTCACTGCCCAGCCTCACCAATTTGGCATCGACATCTCCCAGGTCCGGATAGTCGCGCTCGAGAATCTCCAGACGCAACCTCGGCTCATTCTGGAGGCTTTTTAAAATATCCAGCCCTCTTCTTCCCCTGTTGCGCTTTAGTGAGTCTTCCGAATCCGCAATCGTCTGCAGCTCCCTGAGAACGAATCTCGGCAACGTAAGCGAGCCCTCAATAAAGCCGGTCTTCGCGACATCCGCTATACGCCCGTCAATAATAACGCTTGTATCAAGCAGTTTTGACGTTCCAAGATCAAGCCGACCTTTTTCGGGATTATGCGCTTTAGGAATAGGTATTGAGCGCAAGAACGATTGTAGGTCATCCTTCCTCTTTAGGGAGATACTGATTCCCAAGTATCCAAGCAGTATAAATGCTAATATCGTGATTGAGAATCGCAATATTGCCAAAGATCCCGGGATGAATCCGAATGGCAGCGAGACTAGTTCGGCTAGGGCCAGCCCGATAAGCAAACCAACAAGTGCAAGAATAAGATCGGCTGTCGGTAGGTTTTGCGCTTTATTTTCTAGCCAGGTTAGCGATTTTAGCAACCGACGGCCAATGATACCACCTAGCACATAACCGATACCGACCCCTAAGATAACAAAAAGGATAAGTGCATATATATATTGATCGGACGGTATCGTTTTGTTTTGCTGGATGGTGCTCGCCAATTCATAAGCTCCGATGGCGCCGGTTACAATGAATACAATGCGTATTAACTGTAACACTACTAACACCCCTATACTTTATTTCGATGTGCGTATTCTACAACGTCACCTCCCTTCCAGCACTATACTACTGCACCGACTAGCATTTTTAGAATAGCATAGAAATAACATCATTAGCTACGAGCAGATACAGAAGATACATAGTACCAGCCCTAATTCAACTTGACAAACGCAAGAATTATTTACTACCATAAATTAAGCCGGAAGCGTCTCGAAGGGGTGAATATGGGAGACAAGAACTGCCAGCAATTTCAAAATTCTGTGTCGGAGTACCTTGTCCGCCATCGCAGCGTTCTGGATGTAATGTCAAAGCTCCAGGAGGCAAGCGCCCACGTAAACCGCGCGATCGTAAAATCGGTTACAACATGCGGCTGTCTTAAGATAGACGCCTCGAAGCAGTCGATCCCCCACAATGCAACGCTTCCTGAGCTGGCCGATTTCATGCAAACCCACCTACAGGGCTCCCTGTGCCCAAACTGCGCCGAAGTCCTCGAAAACGAACTCGGAAATGCATTATTCTACCTGGCAGGCATATGTGCTCTTCTGGGATTGGACATGGATAGGATAATGTGTAAGGAAAATAATCGCCTCGAAATGCTCGGCATGTATAACCTCATGTAGTTTAAGTTTTCTTCTGGATTCTGGCTTCTGGCTTCTGCGCTTTTAGATGTAGCGCTCGAGGATATTGTATTCTTTAAGTCTCTGAAGCCCGTCTTTGATCGCCTTCGCCCTGGCGGTACCGATGTTATCTACCAAATTAAGTTCATCAATGCTGGCGTTCATGATTGCTTGCAGGTTGTGGAACCTACCTACGATTTTATCTATGGCGCTTAAAGGAAGTCTCGGGATTTCGCTTAGCAGGCGGTATCCCCTGGAGTGGACCGGCTGCTCAAACAAGTCAACGACTTCTTCATATCCAAGTATCTGAGCGATCTTACTAAGATCAAGCAGCGCTTCGGGGGTGAGATCGGCGAGCTTGTCTTTAATCTCGTCTACCTTGTCCGGTTCAAGCGCATAGTCCTTTATAATCGTGGTTGACTTTTCTTCGGTGTTTCCGGACAGCTCGTCGAGCTGCATCCGTATCAGACGACCCTCGGTTCCCAGTTCGCTGATATAGCGATCTATCTCACGCGAGACGCGCCCAAACATCTCGGAGCGCTGCAATACGGTTACCACATCAAGAAGCGTCACCAGATCTTCGAACTCAAGCGCGCTTAAGTTCGCCAGAACCTCATCCAGACGGACTTTATATTTCTCGAGCGTTTGCAGGGCCTGGTTGGCTTTTGCAAGCAGAATCCTGATATCCTGCAAGGCGTATTTTATCCCATCGAGGTAGAGCGAAATGATATCTCGCCTCTGCGAGATCGAAATGACAAGGGCTTTTGTCTGCCTGGCCACACGCTCGGCGGTGCGATGACGCATCCCCGTTTCACTGGTTGGAAGGGTTGGGTCGGGGACAAGGTGCACGTTCGCCCGCAGAATACGGCTTAGACCCTGATCCATAATTATCGCGCCGTCCATCTTCGCAAGCTCAAAAAGGCGCTGTGCAGAAAATTCAACCGAGAGTTCAAAGCCGCCGTTGCAGAGCGACTCCACTTCCTCAACGTCGCCGATGATGATAAGGGCACCGAAGCGTGCACTTAAGATGTGCTCCAGGCCTTCCCTAAGTTCGGTACCCGGAGCGACCTTCTCAAGCGCTCTTACCAGCTCTTTCTCTGCTCGACGGTCGAAGTGCATATATACTCCCAAAGTTGATTCCTAATCTATTCTCCGGTCTATTACCATGAACCATGAATTTGGATAAAGATATCCAAATGTAAACTTGCCTACTAGTTACTATTATTGCACTTATGCTTGCACTAGTTGATAATGATAACCAATTTTTAATATTAAATCCATCGGCGGGAAATGCTCGCTTTTTAATGCTAATTCAGCTGTTTAAGCTAACTTTAGCTAACTAAGGTAGTCCAGCGCTTGACCCAGGTTCTTTGCCCTTAATAAATCCAGTTTCAAAGAGCCGGGGTTTTTCAGCTCCTGATCAGGGATAATCGCCCTCCTGAAACCAAGCTTTGCGGCTTCCTTGAGGCGATGCTCAAGCTGGTTTACGAACCGTACCTCGCCGGCCAGACCCACCTCGCCGATCGCTATCACGTCCGGCGACACCACCAGATCTTTGTGCGCCGATGCCACGGCCAGAGCAATCCCTAAGTCCGCGGCCGGCTCGTTCACCTTAACGCCCCCAACCACGTTGACGTAAATATCCTCCTGGCCCAAGCGCACCCCAAACCTGCGGTCAAGCACCGCTACCATGAGGTTGAGCCTGTTGTAATCAAGCCCGGTCGCCATTCGCCGGGGCATAGACAGGTGCGAATCCGTTACCAGGGCCTGCAGCTCGACAAGAAGCGGCCTGGTACCCTCCATCGTAGCGATAACTATCGAGCCGGATGAGTTTTCCGGGCGCTGGCTCAAAAAGAGCGCCGAAGGGTTCGTGACCTCGATCAAGCCCGCATCGGTCATCTCGAAAATCCCGATCTCGTTGGTCGAGCCGTAGCGGTTCTTAACAGCGCGTATAATCCTGAATGACTGGTAGTTGTCCCCCTCAAAGTAGAGGACGCTATCCACCATGTGCTCGAGTACCCTCGGCCCCGCAATCGAGCCCTCCTTGGTCACGTGGCCCACGATAAACGTCGGTAAATGGATACTTTTTGCAATTCGCATAAGGTAATGCGTGCATTCGCGCACCTGACTCACGCTGCCCGGAGCGGACGGAATGTCCGGGTGAAACATGGTTTGTATCGAGTCGATCACCAGCAGCTGCGGCTCAAGCATCCGCACCTGGTGATCGATCATAGTCACGTCGACTTCAGAGAGAAGCAGCAAATCCGGTGAGAGCACTCCGAGACGGTTTGCCCTTAACGATATCTGCCGCACCGATTCCTCACCGGAGACGATAAGCACCCGTCCGATTCTTCCCGCAAGTTGATTTGCCATCTGAAGAAGCAGTGTTGATTTTCCGATGCCCGGCTCTCCACCGATCAACACCAGCGATCCCGGCACAACACCGCCGCCAAGGACTCGGTCGAGTTCCGGCAGACCGGTTGAAATCCTGCTTTCTTTCTCAACAGCAATCTCCGTTATCGGCTGCGCCTGTTCGGATGGGGCCAACCTTCTGGAAGAAAACGAAATGTCAGGCTCAAGAGGTTCCTCGACCATGGTATTCCACTCACCACAATCGGGGCACCGCCCCAACCATTTTGGAGCGGTGCACCCACAAGCCTGACATCTGACTATATATTTGGTTTTACTCATTCACGCCCACCGGCTGCGCCGATCTGCGCCGGCTCCAGTTTGGTAAAGTCGATCTTACCATCTTTCCCGGTAATTATTATCTTTTCACCAGCCTTAAAGAAGCCCGAGAGCAGACCCTCAGAGAGCGGGTCCTCAACAAAGCGCTGTATCGCGCGACGCAGAGGCCGTGCGCCCATCGCCGGCTCATATCCCTCTTTTACCAGGACATCTTTTGCCTCCTCATCGAGTTCAACATCGATGGCCTGTTCTCTAAGCTGGTCGATAACCCTCTTAAACAAGAGATCGACGATCTGCTTGATGTCGTCTCTGCTCAACTCATGGAAGACGATGACATCGTCCACACGGTTTAAGAACTCGGGACGGAACGTCTTCTTGATCTCGCCCATGACTTTATTCTTCATATCATCGTAGGCGATACCCTCCTGGCTCTTGCCGAACCCAAGTGGCGTACTCTTCTGGATGTAGCGGGCGCCAAGGTTCGAGGTCATGATCAGGATGGTATTTTTAAAGTCGACGGTACGGCCCTGCGCATCGGTCAAGCGGCCGTCCTCAAGTATCTGCAGCAGGATGTTAAATACATCCGGATGCGCCTTCTCGATCTCGTCGAGCAATATAACCGAATACGGACGCCTGCGAACCTGCTCGGTAAGCTGGCCGCCCTCGTCGTAGCCCACATATCCCGGGGGTGAGCCCACCATACGTGAAACGGTGTGCTTTTCCATGTACTCCGACATATCGAGCTGGATAAGCGCGCCCTCATCGCCGAAGAGAAACTCGGCAAGTACCTTTGCAAGCTCGGTCTTACCCACGCCAGACGGTCCCAGGAAGATAAACGAGCCCGACGGGCGCTTCGGGTCTTTAAGACCGGCCCTCGTCCGTCTAATCGCCTTAGAGATGGCTTTAATGGCTTCGTCCTGGCTGATAACCCTCTTATGAAGTTCGTCTTCCATACGAAGAAGCTTCGTTGTTTCTTCCTCCGTCAGCCTGAAAACCGGAATTCCCGTCCAGGTTGATACGACATCCGCTATTTGCTCCTCGGTAACCGTTGCTACCGGCATCTGAGCGAGCGCATCCCAGGTCGAATCCTGGCCGCTCAACTCTATTTCAATGCCTCGCTCTTTATCCCGAATCACCGCTGCTTTTTCAAAATCCTGAACCGCGATTGCCGCCTGCTTCTCGCGCCGCAGATTACGCAAATCTTCCTCGATCGTCATCGTTTCCGGCGGGATGACCATTCTTTGCATGCGTACTTTGGAAGCGGCTTCGTCCACAAGATCGATAGCCTTATCCGGAAGGAATCGATCTGCTATATAGCAGTCGGCCAGCTGCGCTGCAGCGATCAATGCATCATCGGTGATGGTTACTTTGTGGTGCTCCTCATAGCGTTCGCGTAAACCCTTCAAGATGTCTACGGTCTCCTGAACCGAAGGCTCACCGACCTTGATCGGTTGGAACCTTCTTTCCAAAGCAGCGTCTTTCTCCACATGCTTGCGATATTCGTCGAGCGTGGTCGCACCTATCGTCTGCAACTCGCCCCTTGCAAGTGCGGGTTTTAGTATACTTGCAGCGTCAATCGCACCCTCGGCGGCACCTGCGCCCACCAGGTTATGCATCTCATCCACGAACAGGATAATATCCCCCCGCTCGCGTATCTCTTTCATAACCTTCTTTAAGCGCTCCTCAAACTCGCCGCGGTACTTCGACCCGGCGACCAGCGCGCCTAAATCAAGGGTGTATATCTCCTTATTCTTAAGGATATCCGGCACTTCGTTGTTGGCTATCCTCTGGGCAAGCCCCTCAACAACTGCGGTTTTGCCGACGCCCGGCTCGCCGATTAGGACAGGGTTGTTCTTCGTCCTACGGCTTAATATCTGCATAACCCGCTCGATCTCTTTCTCGCGCCCGATAACCGGGTCGAGCTGCTTCTCGTGAGCAAGCCGGGTGAGATTGCGACCGAACTCATCAAGCAGAGAACTGCCGCCATATGACCTACCATAGCTACTGGTCTCGCTACCAGACTTACCATAATAACCGCTCAAGAGCTGTATAACCTGGTTTCTCACGCGGTCAAGATCGGCACCCAGGTTGTACAACACCCGCGCAGCCACTCCCTCGCCTTCTCGAATAAGACCTAAAAGGATATGCTCGGTTCCAATGTAGTTGTGCCCGAGTTGAAGAGCTTCCCGGAGAGAAAGTTCAAGCACTTTCTTGGCTCGTGGCGTAAACGGGATATGACCAACCGGAGCGGAGGTGCCCCGGCCGATTATCTCTTCAACCTGCGCACGAACATCATACAAGCTGATGCCCAGACTCTGAAGTGCCCTAGCTGCCACTCCTTCTTCTTCCCTAATCAAGCCCAGGAGAAGGTGCTCTGTTCCTATGTAGTTTTGATTCAGCATGCGCGCTTCTTCTTGTGCGAAGACGACGACTCGGCGCGCTCTCTCGGTGAATCGCTCAAACACGGCTTATTCTCCCTTCTATTATCTCTAGCTTAGCCTCAATGCACCTTCTAAACAATATTTGCGCAGCTATCAACTGTAATATGCCCACATTTATTTTGAGACAAACAGTTGAGTTCATTTTACCATGTATCAACACTCACGGCGAAAGCAACCAAGGTGTCGTAAGTACCTATAGCGGTTTCTATCCACTAGCTCGTTGATTCTAACAAGATAACAAGTTTAAGGATCCCATAAGTATTGGTACTATATATCGGTTATCATACCCTAATTCATTAAAGACTAGATAGCAATTACATGTGAATTTAGATACCGGCTTGTAGAAAGAAAACAGGGGTTTTAACCCTTCTCCGGCCTCATGTGGGGAAAGCTGATAACCTCGCGAATCGAGTAGTTATCAGTAAGAAGCATGACGAGGCGATCGATACCGATGCCGAGCCCGCCCGTTGGGGGCATACCGTATTCGAGGGCGCGCACGTAATCGTAATCAACTGCTTTCGGGGCTTCCTCGTCGCCGTACTCGTGCAGTTTTACCTGCGCCTCAAACCTCGTAAGCTGGTCGACGGGGTCCGTTAACTCTGAAAACGCGGTTCCGACTTCAAGACCGATAATAATCAGCTCGAATCTCTCGGTAACATCGGGGTTGTCGGGTTTTTTCTTGGCAAGCGGGCTGATTTCCGTTGGATAATCGGTGACAAAGGTGGGCTGCCAAAGTTTGCCTTCAACCAGTTTTTCAAAGAACTCGTTTATGATACGTCCCTTGCCGTAGTGCTCTTCCAGCCTGATGCCGTGTTCGGATGCGATTTTTCTTAGCTCATCAAGGCTCTGGTCGAAGGATACTTTCACCCCACCGTATTTTTCAATCGACTCGATCATGGTAAGGCGCTGCCATTCTCCCGACAGATCGACCGGCTGCTCCTGATAGGTAAGCTTTAATGTACCAACGGCTTCTTCGGCGGCATATTTGATTAGCGACTCACAAAGGTTCATCATATCGATATAATCAGCATAAGCCTGATAAACCTCAAGCATGGTAAATTCCGGGTTATGCCTGACCGAGAGTCCCTCGTTGCGGAAGTTGCGGTTGAGTTCGTACACGCGCTCAAGATCGCCGACGATAAGGCGCTTTAAGTACAGCTCCGGTGCGATTCTCATATAAAGATCGATATCAAGCGCCTCGTGGTGTGTGATAAACGGCCGTGCGGTCGCCCCGCCGGGGATCGCCTGCAGCATGGGCGTTTCCACCTCCAGAAAATTGCGGTTGTCGAGCCATTTGCGAATAGCTTTAACCACCTTAACCCTGGTCAGAAGCGTCTGTCGCGCATGTGGGTTGATGATAAGGTCTACGTAACGCTGGCGGTATCTGGTCTCGACATCCTTTAAGCCGTGCCATTTCTCAGGAAGCGGCCGCAACGATTTGGTGAGCAGCGTAAAGTCCTTTACATCGATTGAAAGCTCACCGCGCCTGGTTTTAAATACCGTACCGGTTATGCCAACGATATCACCGATATCATAATCGAGAAACTTCTTATAATTCTCCTCCCCAAGCGTGCCGAGAGAGAGGAACAGCTGAATGCTCGCGGTGCGATCCTTAAGGGCCATGAAGCTTGCCTTGCCATGCCTGCGGATAGCCATAATACGCCCGGCTACCGTAACCTCCTGCCCGGTGTTCTCACCCGGTTCGATCTCAGAGTATGCATGGATGACATCGGCCAGAAGGTGGGTGCGTGCGAATTTAGATTTAAACGCAGTTTCTCCAGAAGCCCTCATCTCTTCCAGCTTCTGGAGTCTTTGTTTCATAAGTTGATTTATGTTCTCTATATTTTCGGATACTTCTACTTCCGAATCCTTCTGCATTATTCTCCGTCGGTCTTTGCTTTGTTATTTTGTCTGATTTTAATAATTTTATATTCCAGGAATCCTTCTGGAACACGTACCCGGACGACATCCCCCGCCTTCTTACCCATTATAGCGCATCCGACCGGAGATTCGTTGGATATTTTGTGATTCGTTGGATCCGCCTCAAACGAGCCGACAATCTGGTACTCCTCCTCATCGCCAAACTCAAGATCGAGCAGCAAGACGAACGAGCCAACCGAGACTTTCCTTGATTTACCGCCGTTGTTGCCATCTTCGATGATCTTTGCCAGTAAGAGCATATCATTGATCTGCATGATCCTGCCCTCGACAAACGCCTGCTCGTTCTTTGCATCATCGTACTCAGAGTTCTCGCTCAAGTCACCGAACTCGATCGACTCCTTGATCCTCGCGGCGACTTCCTTGCGACGAGTCGTCTCTAAATGACGTAGTTCCTCAATTAATTTATTGTGACCGTCTTTTGTGAGTATAATTTCTTTCTCTGACAAAACCTTTCGCTCCTTTACATGTAAGAAGCACTCACCAACAGTGCTGGTTTCATGCGAACTAGCTACGTATTATAGGAAAATGCTCTTAACTTGTCAAAATATTTCGCGCTTTTGCAGGGAGACAAGCCCCTACCTGCATTTTAAACACGGTCGAACGACAGCATTAATGTTAAGATCACTTAGTTATATCAACTATTCATGCGACTATTTGTGCAACGAAAAAAACTTTAAACGGGGATGCGAATTTACTTCTAAAAACTTAAAAGTAATATCGGCAGAAACTCATATTGGATTAGCTTTCGAATTACGAATTCGAATTAAAAACAATTGATTAAATTTCCTCCCTCAAGGGAGGGCTAGGTGGTGAACCCTCATTTTCGACCACATTCGTTCGACATTAGTAATTCGAAGTTCGAAATTATCGTATGGCTGCCATCTTAATGCCCGCATTTTCACGCACTTTGTTAATGTAGGCATCGGAGAGTTTTTTCTCGAAGCTTCTAAGCCCAGCCAGTTTAAACCCATGCTTTTTCGCAAACGCCAGGGTCTCGTTTACTTTATCGAGGCTTATATCTTTGCCGATTGAATAGCTTTCGTATTTTCCCTCTAGGGCAAGCATCATAGTCTCGGCCATACACGCCAACGCCGTTCCCTTTGGCAACCCTGTGAGAGCATGTATATCAACCTGCCCGGGGACTTTTACAATGCCGCCATCGATTACCAACACGTCTTTTCGGCGTTTCACCACGAGTTCTGCGACATCCCTGGGCCGAGCAACATCGCAGATGACCGCACCCGGTTTTACGTCATCCGGATCGATAACGGTATTCGCGGCTCCGGTCACGGTGATGATGATATCTGCGGAGCGGATTGAAGAAACAGATGTGGAAGTTTTAACATGTTTGTTTTTGGCCTTTACCTGCTCGCTCAGATTGGTAAGTTTTTTCTGATCTCGCCCGATCAATACGACCTCGCCAACCCGATCTGCCAAAACCTGGGTAGCTGCGCTTCCAATCGATCCGGTCGCACCGACCACAGCAAGCGTGGCGGCTGAGATATCTATCTCCATGCGCGACGCCGCCTCTACCGCCCCCTCGATCGCAGTCGCAACGGTGTAAGTATTTCCCGTGGTAATCGGTACCTTAGAAAGGTTATCGACCACTCTGCCGCCATCTCCGGGAATCGCCGTAAAGGCGCCTAAACCAATAATGCCGGCGCCCTCTTTTCTGCCGATCTCACATGCCTTGGCGATTTTTTCAATCACGTAATCCTGATCAAGATCATAAAACTGGTGCGGCAGGAACGGAACAATGATAAACCAGCCCATGGCCTCTTTGCCGGTAATCGATTTTATGCCGGTTATCTCAGAGATTACAAAAGGCCTACGGCGCTTCAGCACGCTGGCGACAACTTTGGGATTAATTTTATTCGCGATTTTATACTTCTTCGTGACATCGTTGATATCCATTGGATGCACTAAAAAGCCAAAAGTCTCCATAGCATCTCCTTAATGAAACAACGCAGGGCTAAGCCCATGCATCGTTAGTTTAACTTCTCAATCCTGGGTATATAATTAAGTTTTTTTAAAATATCTAGATAATCCTGAGGCGTTACCTCTTCCCATTTCTTACCCAAAAGCGATAGCAAGGCTGCCTCGAGCACGTTGGTGCCGAACGAACGCCCCTCAAAGACGGGGGTTGTTGTGATTAGCAGCTCCACACCACGTTCGCGCAAATCGTCAACGTCTTGCTTGGTGGTGGTGTTGGTAAGTATCCACTTGCCACGCATATCTTTCGGCATGTATTTACGAATAAAGAGGTAATCGCCGGCGATGACATCCGACTCCCGATAGTGCTTGGCATAACTCTCGGATGGCTCTTTTTCCTGTTTGCTGCCGGTCGGGTAAAGTATCTTAAATGGCATTTTGGTAACTACCGGTAATATCATCTTGGCAAGCACTTTAAACGAGCCCATCGTGTGTATCGGAATTGGCAGGTTAAGGCCGAAAATAAGGTCGCCGAAGAGGATTTCGCATCCAAGCTCGTGGAGTGCTTCAGCCATGCCAAAGCGGTCGACAGCGCTCACCATCAAGATTTTTTTCTGCGCCAGCGGCAGTTTCGCGTCATTTGCAAGGTAGCGCACCACCTCACGCTCAAGTGTATCCTTGAGGCCGCTTCCATCTACAACCGGTGTCGTTTTGACAACCGACCTGAGCTTTTGCGCATCTCTTATAATATATTTCTTACCATCCGCTACCAGGTAAAGATCGATGCCGCCAAGGCCGATGGCATCAACATTGCCGTCGAGTTGCCGTAGCATTTCCTTGGCCTTATCGAAATCTCCATCGGTCCCGATGCGCTCGATTGTCAAGTCTTCTCCAAGGAGGTTAACCTCGACCTTGTGGTTTCTTTTTGAAGATCCTAAACTTGCGCTTACTATACGCTTCATCGCCCGGTTCCTTCCCTTCTGTCACATTCGTCAGAACATCGTAGAGCATCTTCGGGTCGACCTTCCGGTCGCGCCGTATCGGCGAGTTTCCGATCGGTACACCGATAATCTCCCTGTCCAGTATCTTTTCCATGGTCGCGATGCGTTTGTCCGAGGCCAGGAATATAACGACGTCGTAGTCCTTCAGGCTGGCAAGAATGTCGAGCAGCTCGTTAAATATCTCGGCGCTGCTTTTTCTGCCTACATATTCCTTGCGCTCGGCCTCGCTTAAGATATAAACGAAATCAACCGCAAAGTCCTGCGCCACGTTCTCGATGTCGTCCTTGTTTGCTATGGGAAACCCTATAACCGCTATACGATTACCGCGTCTGACTTCGGCGAGGCCTTCCAAATGCGACACAAATGACCTCTCAACACCCATCGAGAGGGCCACTTCCTGCTGCGTTGCGCCGACGGCACGACGATGCAATATCTCGGTAATAATATTTGAGAGCCGGTCGCGGTCGACTAATTTGTCGCCGATCCTTACTAGTCTCATATCTTCCTTTGTGCACAAAATTGTGTACATTCAAACCACATTTTAAACCAAGCACAATAATAGTTCAACAAGAAAAGCCTCTTGGTTTAACCGGCTCCCGTGCCGTGTTACCAAGAGGCCTCTGGTTACAATATGTAGGGTGGGCTCTATACCTAGTTTTGCGGGCTCTGCACTAAATTCTGCGGGCGCTCACCCAGTGCAAATGTGACTTGCTTCTTTTCTTTACCGCGATATACCTCGAGGGTAACCCTATCGCCAACTTTGTGTTTTTCAACAAAATTCAAGATGTCATCCATCGTAAGGACGCTGATGGTATCAATTTTGCCGATGATATCGCCGCCGACCGGAATTCGCTGGCCCGTTTGGCTATTAACAAGGCTTTGGCTGCCGGCTTTAAGTCCTGCTTTTTCAGCCGGGCTTCCCGGTACTACCTGGGCTATCATAACACCGTGGTCGACCGGAAGCTTGAGAAGCTTTGCCAGATCTTTGCCGACCTCTATGCCGCCGATGCCGAGCCAC
>Ga0210026_1003163_pt1 | contig 13015 bp, 6 predicted proteins | sample CryGeymeta201509_FD_183977 | JGI IMG/M metagenome (GOLD analysis project Ga0210026, IMG submission 183977) | Groundwater microbial communities from Crystal Geyser aquifers in Utah, USA - Crystal Geyser metaG 2015-09 (SPAdes) (version 2) | ecosystem: Environmental > Aquatic > Deep subsurface >... | reverse complement strand
GTTGAGCTGGGTGATCGCCTCGTTGGCGTGATTGACCCGCTCCACGATGCCGTTCAGCCGCTGCACCACATCGCTCACCGAGCTGCGGCTTTCCTCCGCATCTTCGCGCGTGCGGCGCGACACATCGGCCAGCCGTTCCATGTTGTCGGTGATGCTCTTCAGGTCGTTCTGGCTGGAGACCAGATTCTGCAGCAGATTGTCGGTGTTCAGACCATGTGCGCGCGACAGCAACTGGGTGCGCATGGCCCCCAGTTTTTGCTGCTTCATCCCTTCCAGTAGAATATTCTGATTCGCCAGACCCCGTTTGAAACCGCCATGCACGCCGCCATCCATGACCCGGCGCGAGAAATCGCCCGCCAGGTTGGCGCGGAACGTCGTCTCCTGTTCGCGGAAGAAGGTGGCGAGCTGGTCCAGCATGTCGTTGACGTCCCAGCACAGCAGGCTGATCTCGTCCTTCGCCTCGGAGATGCCGGTGACGCGGGTATTGAACCGGCCCGCCGCGACTTCGCGCACGACCGTTTCCAGCTTGGGCAGCGGCGCCAGCCATTGCCTGGCCAGCCATTGCCCCCAGGCCGAAACGGCCACACCCCCGAGCAGAAACACCAGCATGAAGATATCGACCCCGTGGCGCGCGAAGCTGGTGAGGATGATGACCAGCGTGCCAAAGGAGAACGCCCACAGCAGGGCGGAGATCTTAAATTGCAAGGACCAGTTCGTCATAGCTCAATCCCTTCTGTTTCAATACGTCCGCCAATAGCTTGCCCGATGCTTCAATCGCATTCGCCGGGCCGGCTTTCTGTTCCGCCTCCAGCATCGCCGCGTACAGCGGGGTGACGGCCTCGATGCCGCTCAATTTCGGTTTGCGCCGCACCGAGAAGTAACCGGTGATGTTGCCGGCGGGATCAAAGGTCGGGGTGACATTGGTGAACACCCAGTAGAACCCGCCGTCCTTCGACATGTTCTTCACATAGGCGAAGCACTCTTCCTTGTTGGAAATCTTGTCCCACAGCAGCTTGAACACGGCGCGCGGCATGTCCGGGTGGCGCACGATGTTGTGCTGCGAGCCGAGCAGTTCCTTCTCGCTGTAGCCGGAGAACTCGATGAAGATGCGGTTGCCGTAGGTGATGCGGCCCTTGGGGTCGGTCATCGACACGATGAAGTCATCCTCGCGCATCACGCGCTCGACGGCAGTGGGGGTGATTTGTCTTTTCATGCGCAGACTCCTGTTGCTGTTTGGCTTGTGTCGGGAATATCGGCAGTCGTTGGCGGAACTTGAGCCGAAGTTTTCACGTCACGCATGCTGCGCCGGTTGAATGCCCGGGCATTGGCTTAAAAGGCGGGATAAATCACTTCAATTCGGCTTTTGGCGTTGGCGCGGGCTGCGCATAATCGGCGTATCCCACGGGAACGGAAGTCATGGCCGAAGAAGACAGCGACCTCGAAAAAACCGAATCACCCTCGCAGCGCAAGCTGGACAAGTCGCGCGAGGAGGGGCAGGTCGCGCGCTCGCGCGAGCTATCCACCTTCATGGTGCTGCTGGCCGGCGGCGCCGGGCTTTGGCTGCTCGGCAGCGTTCTCGGCCAGGGACTGTTGCGCCTGTTGCAGGAAGGGTTGACGCTGGAGCGGCCGCTCGCTTTCCAGACCGACCTGATCCTGCCGCGCCTGAACGAACTAAGCAGCACCGTGCTGCTGACTTTTTTGCCTTTTCTTGTTTTGTTGTTGCTGGTTGCGCTGTTCTCGCCGCTGTTGATGAACGGCTGGCTGTTCTCGCTCAAACCGCTGCAGCCGAATTTTTCCAAACTCGATCCGCTCAAGGGCATCGGTCGCATGTTCTCTGCCAACAGCCTGATGGAGCTGGGCAAGGCGGTCGGCAAATCCATCCTCGTCGGCGGCATCGGCGCCTGGGTGGTGTGGCATAACCGCGGGGCGTTGCTGCAACTGGTGAGCGAGCCGGTGGTGCGCTCCATTCCGCACATGAGCGATCTGATCTGGTGGAGTTTTGCCGCCATCATGCTTGGCATGCTGTTGATCGTGGCAATCGACGTGCCGTTCCAGCTGTACGAGCACAGCAAAAAACTAAAGATGACCAAACAGGAGGTGCGGCAAGAGGCGAAAGAGACCGAGGGCGACCCGCAGGTCAAGGGACGCATCCGCAGCATGCAGCGCGAGATCGCCCGCCGCCGCATGATGTCCGCCATTCCGACCGCCGACGTGGTGGTGACCAACCCGACGCACTACGCCGTCGCGCTGAAATACAGCGACGGCAAGATGCGCGCGCCGACCGTCGTCGCCAAGGGCTCGCATCTGCTGGCGGCAAAGATCAAGGAGATCGCGCAGCAGAACAATGTGCCCATCCTCGAAGCGCCACCGCTGGCGCGCGCGTTGCACAAGCATTGCGAGCTGGGCGCGGCGATTCCCGAGGCGCTCTACACCGCCGTGGCCGAAGTGCTGGCCTATGTCTATCAGTTGCGCCGCTATCAAAAGACCGGCGGCAATAAACCCGTGCAACCGCACGACCTGCCGGTGCCGAGGGAGCTTGATCCGGCCGCGCTGTCGGGTTAAATCCGAATTGCGGCGTGGCAACGCAGGTGGTTGAATTCATTGCACAGTCAACTTCTATTAAAGTTTGGCGCGAGACTGCCGATAGAAGATCGGGATGCGCTTGAGCATCTGTGAGGGAGTAAATATGAAGGTGGTTATCATCGATGACGCTCAGATCAATGTGACGTTGTTGCAGCATCTGGTGCGCAAATTGCAGGATTGTGAACCAGTCTGCTTCACCGATCCGTTGGCCGGGCTGGAGTGGTGTTTGGCGCATGAGCCGGATTTGCTGATTGTGGATTACATGATGCCAAAGTTGAGCGGTGTCGAATTGACCGCGCGCTTCCGCGCACGTTACCCCGACGTGCCGATACTGATGGTCACCGCCAATCACGAGAGCGAGTTGCGCCATCAGGCCTTGCAACAGGGCGTGACAGATTTCCTGAACAAGCCGTTGGACAATACCGAATTTTTAGCCCGAGCCAAAAATATGCTGGCGTTGCGCCAGAGCCATAAAAACCTGGCGGATCGCGCAAGTTGGTTGGCCGATGAGGTGCGCAAAGCGACTGCACAAATTGTGGCGCAAGAGCGCGAGATGATATTTACCTTGGCCAAAGCGGCTGAATATCGTGATCCTGAAACGGGTGCGCATATTCTGCGCATGGCACATTACTCAAAGCATATTGCCCGCGTACTGGGCTTGTCGCTTGAGCAACAAGAGTTATTGCTGGAATCTGCACCGATGCACGACATCGGCAAAGTCGGCATCGCCGATATGATTTTGCTCAAGCCCGGCAAGCTGACGGAAGAAGAATTTTCCATCATGAAACAACACGCGGTGATAGGCGCACAGATACTCGATACCAGCAGCTCGCCTTTATTGAAGGTTGCCGCAGTAATCGCCCATACCCACCATGAGAAGTTCGACGGCAGCGGTTATCCGCGCGGATTGGCGGGGGAGGAGATTCCTCTGTTCGGGCGCATCGTGGCGGTCGCTGATGTGTTCGATGCGCTGACTTCGGAGCGTCCTTACAAAAAAGCCTGGAGCATTGAAAAAGCGACTGAATTGATTCGTGACGGGGCGGGCAAACATTTTGACCCCGCTGGCGTCGAGGCTTTCTTCACTGACTTTGACAATGTGCTGGCGATCAAAAACCAATTCGTGGATGAACAAATTGAACTCAGAGACCGTACGCTGGATTAAGTCCAAACCGCTTGTCCCGGTTGCCTTGCTGGTATTGGTGGCAGGGTTGCTGGGGTGGCTGTTACAGGGGGGTGGAACGCAGCAAACTGTGACGCAGTGGCCTGCCCCCTTGGCGCAACTCAAGCCTGGTTTTGAGGTGACGCAACCCCTGCCACTCCAATTGAAATTGGATGGCGATAAAGTGGCCTTGGGGGCGCGGCTGTTTAACGATGTGCGCCTGTCGTTAGACGACACAATCAGTTGTGCCAGTTGCCATGTGTTGAGTGCGGGTGGCACCGATAACCGCTATCGCTCAGTGGGAGTGAATGGCGGGGTGGGGAGCGTGAATGCGCCGACCGTTTTGAATAGCGGCTTTAACTTTGTGCAGTTCTGGGATGGACGTGCGGCCTCGCTGGAGGCGCAGGTGGAAGGACCGGTGAATCACCCCAAGGAAATGGCGGCGAACTGGCCGCTGGTGTTAAAAAAACTGGGCAAAGATGCGGCCTATCCCGCCGCGTTCAGCAAGCTGTATGCCGGGGGCATGACGGCGACCAACATCAAGGATGCCATTGCCACGTTTGAGCGTTCGCTCATCACTCCCAATTCCCGTTTCGATCAATTTTTGCAGGGCAATGCCGCCGCACTGACCGCGCCAGAAAAACACGGTTATGACTTATTCCAATCGTATGGTTGTGCCAGTTGCCATCAGGGCGTGAATCTGGGCGGCAATATGTTTGAAAAGATGGGGCTGATGGGTGATTACTTCGCGGATCGAGGCAATGTGACGGAGGCGGATAACGGCCGCTTTAACGTCAATCACAATCCCGAAAGTTTGCATGAATTTCGCGTGCCCAGCTTGCGCAATGTGGCACTCACTGCGCCGTATTTTCACGATGGCAATGCGGCCACATTGGAAGAGGCGATTGCCGTTATGGTGAAGTATCAGTTGGGGCGCGCCATGCCAGCCGGGGATTTGAACGATATCGCTGCCTTCTTGCGTAGCTTGACGGGTGAGCTGGCGGGGCAACCGCTATGAAACTTCCGCTGTGGAAAGACGGGCTATGGTTGGCTGCATTAGTCGCCTTGGTTTGGTTGTATCTGCAATCTACACAGGTGGATATAGAGCTGCACATGCGCACGGTGCAGCACTTTGAGCAACTGCGCCAACAAGACGCGCGCCTGAATCAATACGTGTTGCAGGCACGCTATGGGCAGCTCAAGAATTACGATCTGCTAGTGGGTACACAGCAGGAAATCGAACGGCTATTACAGGCCTTGAGACAAGACAAGCCGGATTTCTTCAGTCAGGGCGAAACCAAAATTCAGCAAGCATTCACGAACTACCGTCACTTGTTCGACCAGAAATCCGGGCAGATCGAGCAGTTCAAATCGCACAACGCGGTGTTACGCAATTCACTGCGCTATTTTCCCTTGGCGGCACATGCCTCGCTGGCGCGCGCAGCAGCGGGTTCGAGCCGCGCGGCGCAATTGCACGACTTGTTGGATGAGGTCTTGCTGTTTGACCAACATGCCAGCCCAACGCTTATCGCCAGCATCGAAAAAACGTTGGCTACCTTGAAGAAGGCAAGCCCACAAGATGCCGGGATAGTTGAACTTGCCAAACATGTGGACATTATTTTGTCGTACAGGACTGAAGTCGATGACTTTGTGCGTGACATCACCCACGCAGAAACCGACGCGCAAGCGGATGCGATGTTCCGGCTTTATGGCGGCTTATTCACCCAGCGTGAACAGCATGCCGCTCGTTACAAATTTGCCTTGGCCCTGTTATCAGCCTTGATGTTGGGTTACGTGGCCTGGGTGTTGGCGAAGTTACAACGCTCAGGACGCATCTTGAATGAGTCTTTACGTGAATTGGAATTTCAAAAATTTGCACTCGATCAACACTCCATCGTCAGCATCGCCGACCGCAGCGGAAAAATTCTCTACACCAATGACAAGTTCAGCGAGGTGAGCCAATACCCCCGTGAGGAATTGTTGGGGCAAGACCATCGCGTGCTGAATTCGGGTTATCACCCCGGCAGTTTTTTCAGGGAAATGTGGGCGACCATCGGCCATGGGCAGGTGTGGCAGGGCGAGGTAAAAAATCGGCGCAAGGATGGATCGTTTTACTGGGTGGATTCGACCATCGTGCCGTTCATGGATGTGCAGGGCAAACCACTGCGCTATGTTTCCATTCGCACGGACATTACGGCGCGTAAGGAATTGGATGCGCAGATGGAATCACAGCGCGCCTTCTATGAGCGCATCAGCGAAACCTTGGGCGAAGGGCTGTATGTGCAGGATGCTGATGGCCTCTGCATATACATGAATGCCGAAGCCGAAAGGTTGCTGGGGTGGGGGCGTGCTGAGTTTATGGGCAAACCCGTGCACGACACGATTCATACTCAAACGGCTGAAGGCATCGCGCTACCTGCCCGAGACTGCCCGATATTCCATTACGTCAGGGAAACAGGTGTGGCGCACATGGACGACCAGGTCTTTACGCGCAAGGATGGCTCGGTTTTTCCGGTGGCCCTCGTTTCCAAAGCTGCGTACAGCGAAAATGGAAAGTTGGAAAAGTTGGTGGTGGCCTTCCAGGATATTTCGGAACGCAAGAAAAACGAGTTGACTATGCGCCTCACGCAAGATCGTCTTAATTTGGCGTTGGAAGGCTCAGGCTTGGCATTGTGGGATTGGGATATTGCGGATGACCGTATTTATTTGAGCGCCAAATGGTCCCAGATGCTGGGCGGTGATGCAGATGAAACAGTGATTCGCCTGGAACAGTTGTTTGAACGTGTGCATCCGCAAGATCGTGCTGTGGCACAGGCACAGCTTGCTCCTGCATTGAAGGGTTTGGTGGCTTATTACTCCAGTGAGTATCGTGTAAAGCGTTACGACGGCAGTTGGTTGTGGGTGCATAGCCACGGTAAGGTGGTAGAACGCGACGCTGCCGGGCGCGCCCGGCGTATGACAGGGACGAATGCCGATATTGGTGCGCGTAAAGAAGCCGAGGCGGCAATTGTCAAAGCCAAAGAAGCCGCCGAACAGGCCAGTCGTGCGAAAGGCGATTTCCTCGCCAATATGAGCCACGAGATCCGCACACCGATGAACGGCATCATCGGTATGACAGAGTTGGCGCTGGATACTGAGCTGACGCATGAACAACGGGAATATCTTTCGCTGGTCAAATCATCAGCCGATTCCCTGTTGCATATCGTCAACGACATTTTGGATTTCTCCAAGATCGAATCAGGCAAGATGGACATCGAGAACATCGAGTTTTCTTTGGAACGCATGATGCGCGACACGATGAAATCGCTGGCGGTTCGCGCGCATCAAAAGCATCTGGAGCTGTTGTTGCACATTGCCCCCGATGTACCAGACCATGTGTTTGGCGATCCCGGACGGTTGCGTCAAGTGATTGTCAATTTGGTGGGAAACGCGATCAAGTTCACCGAGACGGGCGAGATCGAGGTGTCCGTTGCGCGCGAAACAGGCGCGGGCGAAGGCGTGGCGGGATTGCGTTTTGGCGTGCGGGATACGGGCATCGGCATCCCGCCAGAAAAATTCCAGACCATCTTTGATTCCTTCTCCCAGGCGGACACTTCCACGACGCGCAAGTATGGCGGGACAGGACTGGGGCTGACGATTTCGGCGCAGATCATCGCGCTGATGGGCAGCGCGATCGAGCTCAGTAGCGTGGTGGGAACCGGCACGACGTTCCATTTTGTGCTGGATATGCCTGTCGTTTCCAACAGTCCGCTGGCGGAATATCAACACACCGGGCGCATTGCCGCCTTGCCTGTGCTGGTGGCGGACGACAATGCGACGAATCGCCGTTTGCTAGAACGGATGTTGTTGAACTGGAAGATGCAGCCCACGGTGGTCGCCAGTGGCGAGAAGGCTTGGCAGGAACTGCAACGCGCAGCCGCAGCGGGCGCGCCTTATTCATTGGCCATCCTGGATGTGCAAATGCCCGATATGGATGGCTTCACGCTGGCCGAAAAATTGCGTCAGCATCCTGAATTTTCGGGGGCCACGGTGATGATGTTGACCTCGGAAGGGCAGCGCGGCGACGCGGCGCGTTGTCGTGAATTAGGCGTGGCGGGTTATTTGATGAAGCCTGTTGCGCAGTCGGAATTGCTGGATGCCATCATGACCGCGCTGGGTGAACCTGTGCAACAAAGTGTGCCGCTCATTACCCGTCATTCCTTGCGCGAGACACGACGCAAACTGAAACTGCTGCTGGCGGAAGATAACCAGGTGAATCAGACCTTGGCGATACGGCTGCTAGAAAAATTGGGTCACCAGGTGACCGTCGCCAACAATGGCAGGGAGGCCGTGCAGCAATGGCAAAGTTCCCGCTTCGATGCGATTTTGATGGACGTGGATATGCCTGTGATGAATGGCTATGAAGCGACTGAACGCATCCGCGAGTTGGAGCAAGGCAATGGTGCACATATTCCCGTCATGGCGATGACCGCGCATGCCATGCAAGGCGCGCGCGAAGAATGTTTGCGCCACGGCATGGACGGCTATTTGACCAAGCCGGTCGACACCGAGGCGCTGTGGAACGAGCTGGAGCAGATCGGACGCGCGGGCGGCCCGGAGGCTTCACGGGATTCATTCTCGCCGGAGCCCGCACTGGAGGTCGCGGATTTCGCCAAGGCGCGCCAGACCATGGACGACAACAAAGAATTGTTCGACGAGATCGTCGGGCTGTTCCTGGAAGACTCCCCGTCGCATATCGAGAAGATCAAGAATGGTTTGGCGCAAGGTGATGCCGATGCGGTGCGACACAGCGCCCATACATTAAAAGGCATGGTGGGCATCTTCGCTGCCGAACGCACTATGCAGGCGGCCGAAAAACTGGAATATCTGGCAGGTACCGGCGGTGAAGAAATGACCGCCGCGCTTGCCGAATTGGAGATTGCCTTGTCGGAACTCGAGAATGCACTGCGCGACTACCAGTGGTAGATTGGCGGCGCATGTCGCGAATAAATGGCTATTTTGACAAGAGAGATGAGTTCCTGATGCGCCTTTCGCTTCTTAATCTGGTACTGCGCGCGCCGCTGCTGGCACTCCTCCTGCTGGCGGGGCAGGCTTGCGCGCAGGAAGTGCGGGTCGGGCTGTATCAGAACGAACCCAAGCTGTTCACCAACGACGCCGGCGAGGCGGACGGCATCCTGATTGACTTGTTGCAGGAGATCGCCGCGCGCGAAAACTGGCAGTTGAAATTTGTCGCGTGCGAGTGGCATGACTGTCTCAAGTATCTCGAAACAGGCGCCATCGATCTGATGCCGGACGTGGCCTATACCGCAGAACGCGATCGGCAGTTCGATTTTCACCAAACGCCCGCGCTGTATAGCTGGTCGCAATTGTATTGTCCCCAGGCATTGCATCTGAAGTCACCGCTCGATCTGGCCGGCAAGAAACTCGTGGTGCTGGAAGGTTCGGTGCAACAGGACGCGGTCAAAACACTGCTGGATGCTTTCGGCCTAAAAGCCAGTATTACCAAGGTGCCTTCGATGGATGAGGTTTTTCTCCGAGTGCAACAGGGGGATGCCGAAGTGGCGGCGGCCGGCCACTATTTCGGGGATATCCACGCGCACGAATACGGGCTGGTGGAAACGCCGGTGGTGTTCAATCCCGCGCGCCTTTTTTATGCCACGGCCAAGGGAAAAAATCCGCATTTGCTGCAGGCGATAGACCGCCATTTGCATGACTGGATGCAGGCGGAATCCTCGCCGTATTTCACCATTCTCAAACATTGGGGCGCCGAGCTGCGCCAGCAGGAAGTCCCGTCGCATATCTGGAATATCCTGGCGATTATCACTCTGGCGCTATTGGCGCTGACCGTGCTTGCGCTTTTCCTGCGCTGGCAAGTCCAAAGCCGCACGCGGCAACTGGCCGAGAACACCGCAAAATTGCAGCGCATGACCAAGCTGTATGCCGCCTTGAGCCAGTGCAACCAGGCCATCGTGCGCTGTGCCGACGAGGCGGAGCTGTTCCCGCAGATCTGCCGCGATGCGGTTAACTTTGGCGGCATGCGCATGGCGTGGATCGGTTCGCTGGATGAAGCGAGCGGCAAGGTGATGCCGGTGGCTTCCTTTGGCACCGGGGTGGCATACCTCGACGGGATCGACATTTCGATCCGGGCGGATGAACCCGCCGGGCGCGGCCCGACCGGGATCGCGTTGCGCGAGGATCATCCGGTCTGGACTCAGGATTTTCAGCACGACCCGCTTACCGCCTACTGGCATGAACGCGGCGCGACTTTTGGCTGGGCTGCGTCTGCCGCGCTGCCTCTGCACCGCAAAGGCAGAGTGGTTGGCACCCTGACTTTATATGCCGATGCCGTGGGTGCGTTCGACCAGCCTGCGCAAAATCTGCTGACCGAGATGGCGCTGGACATTGACTATGCGCTGGACCGTTTCGAGGATGCGATCCAGCGCCGGCAGGGGGATTTGAAGATAAAGCGGCAGGCGGAAAAACTTGCCTCGTTATTGCAAGTCAGCCGGGAACTGTCTGGCAACATTGATCTGCAGGCGGTGCTGCAAACCGCGACAGATCGTATCGCCCACCTGTCCAGTTTGAAATCTTCCGCCCTGTATTTGTTGCAGGATGCCGAACACCTGTATATGGGTGCGACCACGCCGCCGTTGCCAGCGGATTTCCCATCCCATCTGCGCGTGATCCCGCTGGCCGACCATCCGCACATCCGGCGCGCCCTGGAGGCGCGCGAACCCTTGCTGCTGGCGGATACCGCCAGCGCAACCCTGACCGAGGCCGAAGCCGAAGTAGTGCGTCTGCGCGATCTGCGCACCATTTTCTATCTGCCGCTGCTGGCGGACAGTCAAACACTGGGTGTATTGATCGTGGCGAGCACGGAGCAGGCGGTCAGCCTGAGCGAGGGCGAGATGGAACTGTGCCGCACGCTGGCTAATCTGGCGGCGGTAGCGGTGCAGAATGCGCAACTGGTTCAGTCCTTGCAAAAAAGCAAGGAAGAACTGAAGGATAAGTTGGAATCCCTCGAACAGGCCGAGGCCAGCGTACGCAAACTCACCCTCGCGGTGGAGCAAAGCCCCAGTTCCATCGTCATCACCGACCTGGATGCCAACATTGTCTATGCCAACGCCACCTTCACCCGGATCACCGGCTATGCACTGGGCGACGTGCTGGGGCAAAACCCGCGCATCCTGCATTCCGGCAAGACGCCCAAAGAAACCTACGACGAGATGTGGGCGCATCTGACCCGCGGCGAACGCTGGGAAGGTGAATTCATCAACCGGCGCCGCGACGGCAGTGAATACACTGAGTGGGCGCGCTTGTCGCCGGTGCGCGACGAGCAGGGTGTGGTGACCAGCTATCTGGCGATCAAGGACGACATCACCGCAAAGAAACAGGCCGAGGCGCGCATCGAGCATCTGGCCCATTTTGACCAGCTCACCGGCCTGCCCAACCGCACCCTGTTGCAGGATCATTTCAGGTTCGCCTTGAGTCTGGCGCAGCGCAATCGGCAACAACTGGCGGTGATGTTCCTAGACCTCGACCACTTCAAGGTCATCAACGACACCCTGGGGCATAGCATCGGCGACCAGTTGCTGATGGAGGTCGGCCGCCGGCTGAAGGAGGCTGTGCGCGAGGAGGATACGGTGTCGCGCCAGGGCGGCGACGAGTTCATTCTGGTCTTGCCCGGTGTCGATGCGAACGGCGCGGCCAAGGTGGCGCGCAAGCTGATCGAGGCGGTCGCCGTGCCCTATCAGTGCGAGGTGTATGAGCTGATCACCACGCCCTCCATCGGTATCGCCCTTTATCCGGATGACGGGGAAGACATCGAAACGCTGTCCAAGCATGCCGATGCGGCGATGTACCGGACCAAGCAGGCCGGGCGCAACGACTTCAGCTTTTTCACTCAGGCGATGCAGATCGATTCCGCGCGCCATCTGCGCCTCGCCACCGATCTGCGCCATGCACTGGAACGCAGCGAATTGTTCCTGCACTACCAGCCGCAGGTCGGTATGCGGGACGGTCGTGTCATCGGGGCCGAAGCCTTGTTGCGCTGGCAACATCCCGAGCTGGGCCTGATCTCACCGGCCGAGTTCATCCCCATCGCCGAAGATTCAGGACTCATCATTCCAATCGGCGAATGGGTGTTGCGCACGGCGGCGGCGCAGGCCAGGGTGTGGCTGGATGCCGGACAGGCAGAGTTTGTGATCGCGGTCAACCTGTCGGCGGTGCAGTTCCGCCATCCCGAATTGCTGCAGCGCGTGACCGCCATCCTGATCGAGACCGGCCTGCCCGCGCAGGCGCTGGAGCTGGAACTGACCGAGGCGGTGGCGATGGATGATCCGCAGGCGGCGGTGGCGGTGATGGACAGACTGCACGAACACGGTATCCGCATGTCCATCGACGACTTTGGCACCGGCTATTCCTCGTTGAGTTATCTCAAACGCTTCAAGGTCTATAAGCTCAAGATCGACCAGTCCTTCGTGCGCGACATCGGCAGCGACCCCGAAGACAAGGCCATCGTCACCGCCATCATCAATATGGCGAGCAGCCTCGGCATGCACACCATCGCCGAGGGCGTGGAGACGGCGGAGCAGCTCGCCTTCCTGCGCCTGCACGGCTGCGACGAGGTGCAGGGCTACTACTTCAGCAAGCCGCTGACGGCAGAAGCGTTCGGCGAGTTCCTGCGGCGCTAGTGTAGTGCGCCATTCTGTTTGGAACTTATGCCAACGGCCAGCACTGCGTGTAGGTCGGGTTTCAACCCGACATGTCGGGCTAAAACCCGACCTGCAATGGTTTGAGAATAAGTATCAGCAATAGCGGCGCACTAGCTGATTTTTGGGCCGGGTTTGAGCCGGTTTATCAAATCAGCTCACGCGGCGGCGCGGAGAACGCGGAGAAAAGCAAGTGATGAGGACGCCGATGGGGCGAAGGTTTTAACTCCGCGCGCTCCGCGTCTCCGCGTGCCATGTTTTTCCCGTTTGGGTTAATAACCGTCCAATTCCCGCTCTATTCCCGCCTTTGCTTTGACCCGCGTTCCCGATAATACGCATGCGCCCCCATCCCTGTGATGGGGCAAAGCAAAAAGATCGGGACGCGACATGAATGAAATTTTGCAGACTTTGAAGACGTTGTTGCTGCGCGGCGGGATGCGCAGCATGGCGGGGCCGTTGTTGATTGTGATGATCCTGTCGATGATGGTGTTGCCGCTGCCGCCGATGCTGCTCGACATCCTGTTCACCTTCAATATCGCGCTGGCGATCATGGTGCTGCTGG
>Ga0210026_1003093_pt1 | contig 13232 bp, 10 predicted proteins | sample CryGeymeta201509_FD_183977 | JGI IMG/M metagenome (GOLD analysis project Ga0210026, IMG submission 183977) | Groundwater microbial communities from Crystal Geyser aquifers in Utah, USA - Crystal Geyser metaG 2015-09 (SPAdes) (version 2) | ecosystem: Environmental > Aquatic > Deep subsurface >... | reverse complement strand
GAAAAAGCTAAAATTTGTAAGTAAGGGATAGCATACTCAACAACTTTTTCTTTTTGATGCATGAAGTGAAAAAGTCCGACAGAATAATAAGTGATGATCCCAAGAATTACTCCGATAAAGAGATTAATTACTAATGCCTGCTTTAAAATATTCCCTGCTTGTTCGGCTTTTCCGCTTCCGACTGCATTCGAAACGATCGGCGAGACTGCATACGTTACACCCATCCCGATTACAAAAACGAGGAAGAATATTCCGTTTGCTAATGCCGATGCTGCGAGTGGATAGTACCCGATACGCCCAACCATTATGTTATCAACCACTCCCATTAAAATGATACCCAATTGCCCAACAATCACCGGCAGTGCAAGCTGTATTGTTTCCCGTAAATGTAAACGGAAACTTTTTATTTTCTTTGAATGTCCGATTTCTGAACTTGTCATAAGTTTAATTATAATTGTAATGTAAATTTGTAAAAATAAATTGAAAGAAAGGTAAGAATTCTTTGGCATCGTTAGCGCTCTTCATCTTCTTACTGACATATGCGGGAATTATTTTCACCCGGTTTCCCTGGCTGAATATTGATAGACCGAGCGCAGCCTTTTTCGGCGCTGTTTCGATGATCATCTTTGGTATTCTTTCTTTTGAAGAATCAATTTCCGCAATTGATTTTAATACGATCGCATTATTGCTGGGGATGATGATGCTCATCGCTGTATTGGAAATAGACGGATTTTTTCTCTTTATTTCCGGAGCTACAATTTCTTTAGCGAAGACACCTCAACAACTTCTTCTGCTTATCATTTTTATTACGGGAGTTTCAAGTGCGTTTTTAGTCAACGATGCAGTTGTTCTTCTCTTTACTCCAGTTGTTCTTTCAATTTGCAGTGCAACAAAACGACAGCCGCTTCCCTATTTAATTGCTGAAATAATGGCATCCAACTCCGGAAGTGCGTTAACCATCACTGGAAATCCGCAAAACATTTTGATAGGGATTCAATCAAACTTTGCGTTTGGGCAGTTCATGCTCTACATGTTCCCCATCGCATTAGGAAGTTTACTGATTATCTTCTTTGCAATAAAATTTTTCTTTAAAGATGAGTTCTCAAGTGGTGACCGATTACACTGTGCTTTGGAAAAGAAAGAATGGAATTTTGCTTCAATGAAGTTTTCCGTTCCAATTTTTATGCTGGTAGTATTGGCTTTTTTCTTCAATAAAGAAATATCTCTTCCCTATCCACTGATAGCTTTGGCAGGTGGATCGCTCGTACTTCTTCTCGGGCAAATAAAACCGTCAATGGTAATTAAAGAAATTGATTGGGTACTGCTACTCTTCTTCACAAGTTTGTTTATTGTGGTAGGGGGAATAGAAAAATATCAACTGCTGGATTCGTTTATCAATCATTTTAAATTGAATACATCGTTTATAGGTATACTGTCACTCCATGGATTGAGTTTGATCCTTTCACAAATTGTTAGCAATGTTCCATTTGTAATTTTGATGAATCCGATACTAAAACCTCTGCAAGACAACTTCCTCTGGCTGACATTAGCCTCAAGTTCAACACTGGCGGGGAATTTTTCAATAATTGGAGCAATGGCAAATATTATTGTTATTGAGATCGCAAAAAAGCAAGGGATTCATGTAAACTTTTTTACTTTTTTGAAAGTAGGTTCGATCGTAACATTACTATCGCTTATGCTTTCAGCTAGTTTGATTTATCTCTATACAATTTGAAAAGTGTCACATAGATTAATAATCTGTGATACATAATATTTCTAACTTCCTTTTGCGTTCCTTACCATTTTCTCAATCACATCCCACATTTCAGAAGGGATTGCTTCAAGAATATTAAATTGACCTGCGCCTTGCAGCCATTCACCGCCGTCTATCGTTACAACTTCTCCATTGATGTAAGAAGAAAAATCGGAGATTAAATAGGCGGCAAGATTTGCAAGTTCCTGATGCTCGCCTACTCTTTTTAACGGAACTTTATTTTTAAAATCAAATTTCTTTTGCAACTCTCCGGGAAGCAGTCTTTCCCAGGCTCCTTTAGTTGGGAAGGGACCGGGTGCAATTGCATTAAAACGTATTCCATACTTCGCCCATTCAACAGCTAATGAACGCGTCAAAGCTAATACTCCGGCTTTAGAAACTGCCGAAGGAACAACATACGCCGAACCTGTCCACGCATATGTTGTAACAATATTTAATACCGTGGCTTTTTGTTTTTCTGCTATCCAATGTTTGCCGAACGCGAGCGTTGTGTTGTAAGTTCCTTTAAGAACAATATTGACAATGATATCGAAAGCGCGGTTGGATAATCTTTCCGTTGGACTGATAAAATTCCCGGCAGCATTATTTACAACTCCATCAACTTTACCAAATTTTTCAACCGAAGTTTTTAATAATTTTTCAACGCTTGAATAATCCGAAACGTCACATTGAACCGGAAGAACAGTTCGGCCTGAATTTTCTGAAAGTTCTTTAGCAGTTTCTTCTAACTTATCAAGTTTGCGGCTTGCAACTATTAAATCTGCGCCAAGTTCAGTGAAATATTTTCCCATCGCTTTGCCAAGACCGGTACCACCACCGGTAATCAAAATAGTTTTTCCTTCAAGTGATCCTTCTTTTAACATCGGCGTTGTGTATGTTGGTTCGTTCATTTTGTACTCATTTCTTTTCAATAAAATTAAGTTAAATCAGGTAGTTAAAAAATTCGGACTGAGAGACGATGAGAATTTGAGACCGTGGGACTTTGAGATGATAAGAATTCGAGAACAGCAGATTTATTCGTGAATTCATACCGACCATTTTTCCGGTTGGTTTTCCATCGTTATTAATTGTGAAATGATGAGATTATATTTTTCAGATAGAGCATCCGCTTTTTCTTTTTCTGCGTACTTAGACTCAACAGAAAACTGAAGCCAGGTTTGTGTTTCCCCGGCTTCACCTTCTGAATCAACTAATTTTGCGATAAATGATTTAGGATATCTCCTTTTTCTAAATGCTTCACTCATATTTGCGCAAACGGAACGAGAAGTCCTTCTTATTTGATCGGTCAGAGAATATTTTTCTTCTTTGGGGAAATGAGAAGTTAAATGAAAAATCTCCATAGCACACTCAAAAGCTAATTGATAAACTCTCAAATCTCTATGGTCTCGAATCTTCATGAAACATTTCCTATCTTATTATTCTTACTCATCTCAAAGTCTTAAAGTCTCAAAGCCTTATAGTCCCAAAGTCCAACCTTCTACAGCTTGTACTCATTCGCTTCAATCAATGCATCTGCAATTTGTCTTCTCAATTTTGTAGTATTAATTGGCTCAAGTTTCGTGAAGCGTTTCAGACCAAGGTTCAACATCTTCAATTCATCAGCTTCGGCAAAGGCTGTAACCGCGTGTTTACCGTACAACGCAATGCGTTCAATTGCATCGCTAACATAAACTTGCGTTATTGCTACCGGCAGAGCAGATGCATCTTCACCTTTCAATTTCGCAAGTTTTTGCGTTCGCAAAATTGCAGACTCACACGCGTAAGTTTCAATTACCATATCGGTAACACACATAATGATTTCCTGCTCACTTGCCAATTTCATCATAAATTTTTGCACAGCAGAGCCGGCGATCATCAAAACGGCTTTCTTTGCATTTTGAACGGCTTTTAATTCTTTTGCAAGAACTCCTTCCGGTTCATTACCAAATTCCGGAATTGACATTAATTCTTTTTGAATACCCATTGCCGGACCGAGTAAATCCAATCTTCCTTTCATCGAACGCTTAACGAGCATATCAACAACAAGTAAACGATTTATTTCATTCGTTCCTTCAAATATTCTGTTGATGCGTGAATCGCGGTAACCACGTGCCGCCGGATATTCTTCAGAGTAACCGTAGCCGCCGTGGACTTGCACAACTTCATCCACAACATAATCTAAAATTTCTGAGCCGAACACTTTCATAATTGAAGATTCAATTGCGTATTCTTCTGCAGCTTTAATTAGCGCATCACTGTAGCTTGTTCCTTCTGAAATCAGTTTGCTTTCAAGCTCGTTGATGAGTCCACTCGTGCGAAGCGTTGCAGCTTCCGACACAAATATTCTTGAAGCCATTTCCGCAAGTTTATATTTGATCGCGCCAAAACTGGAAATTGGTTTGCCGAATTGTTTTCTTTCATTGGCATATTTAATTGCAATCGAAAGAAATTTTTTCGCGCCGCCGGTGGTCATTGCGCCAAGTTTAAAGCGTCCGACATTCAATACATTAAAGGCGATGTAATGTCCTTTGCCGATTTCTCCCAAAACATTTTCCACGGGAACTTTTACATTATCCAAAAATAACGCTCTTGTCGATGACCCTTTAATTCCCATTTTATGTTCTTCTTCGCCACGTGTAAAGCCGGCTGAGTCTGTCGGAATAATAAACGAAGTAAATTTATCGCCGTCAACTTGAGCAAACGTAATAAGAATATCCGCAAATCCACCGTTGGTGATCCACATTTTCTGTCCGTTCAAAGTATAATACTTTCCATCTGCTGAAAGAACGGCGGTAGTTTTTGCGGAAAGTGCATCGGAACCGGATGTTGGTTCTGTTAAGCAATATGCCGATTTCATTTCTCCCGAAGCTAACTTCGGAAGATATTTATCTTTTTGTTCTTTCGTTCCGTAGTACAAAATCGGTAGCGTTCCAATTCCGGTATGCGCGGCAAATGAAACTCCGAACGAATGACACTTCCCCATTTCCATTGCGAGAATGGTGTTGGTGTTAAAATCTCCGCCAATACCGCCGTATTCTTCCGGCACGGAAGCGCCGAGCAAACCAAGTTCACCAGCTTGTTCCATTAATTTTACAGTTAAGCCCGGCTCTTGATTATCAATGGCGTCAAGCCTTGACCAGATTTCTTTTTCAATAAAATCTCGTGCAGTATCAGCCATCATTTTTTGATCTTCGGTAATATCCTCCGGAATAAAAACATTTTGCGGATCGGTTTCTTTTGTAAGAAATTCTCCACCTTTGAGACCGTGATTGTTTTTTGATTCTTCTGACATAATGAGGTTCCTTTTTTTTTGATTAATGTAGTTAATAAAAATAGAGACATTGTGTACAACGTCTCTACTTTGAATTCTGTTTTTACTTGAGCAACAACATCTTCTTAGTTGAAGTATATTCGTCTGCGCGTAATTGGTACACATACATTCCACTTGGAAGTAATGATGCATCGAACTGTACTGTGTATTCACCTTTTTCTTTAAACCCACTTACTAGTGTTTTTACTTCGTTACCGAGAATATCAAATATTTTTAAGGTAACAGTTCCATTTTTTTGTAATTGATATTTTATTGAAGTCACTGGGTTAAATGGATTCGGATAATTTTGGTCAAGAGAAAAGCTAAAGTTCTTTGTTAATGGCTCTTCTTCTGTATTACCTTTTTTATACATGCCACCCCGTATGGAAGTGTAATTGATTCTGTCTGATTCAAGAGGTGGTTTCGGTGTTCTTACAAGGTTAGCGGTTACGTAATAATAAAAATACTGCCCACTCCCGATCATTATTTCATTATCAGTAAAGCTGAATGTCGAAGCGTCTGGAGAAGTATATCTCAATTCATAGGTTAATGTTGATGGATCGGATACCGGAGTATTGCTGACCGCACGATATACTTTGTAAAATGATGTTGAAAAAGAAGGATGAGCTGCCCAGACTAATCGTGGGTTATTAGCTGAGTTGCATAGCAGTACACTTTTTGACCAGCTATAAGTGTGCAGAGTAACATTGCTACCAATACTGAGAACTCCGCTGCCGGTTATAAAACCTGAATTGTGGAAATTAATAGTCGAATTGTTTTGGATGGTCATTGTTTTTCCCGTTGGGATTGTAACTTCGCCGGTTACTAAATTTGTTCCGCTCAAAGTTTTATTCTCTGTAAGAGTTTGCTTTCCCCATGCTATTGTTGTGAGTGGATCACCAACAACACAATTCTGCCAGGCATTTAAAAAGATACCTTGAAAGTGAGCATCAACTATAGAGTACCCCATAGCGTATGCCGGGGAAGTATTATACTCTTGTGTCACTCCAGTAGTATAAGGTTCATAAACGGTACCACTTCCTCCACTACCGCCTTTGTAGATAAAATGGGACAAATGTCCGTGTCCAGATTCTTCAACTCCAAAGCTCCAACAGTTAAAGCTTTCCCAACTTAAAAAGTTTGCACCATTTGCATAATTAAATTGAAGTATTGAAAGAATATAATACCAAGGCATTCCCGCGTGAACTCCATGAGATACATAACCGATAACATTGTTTGGATCTTCAGTTATCCAATCCTGTGATATGACAAATACCTCAGGATTTAATGAAAAACTTAACGCGTCTAATTTTTGATGAACAACGTCAAAATGATGATAATTGGGATCAGAATCATCATCAATTATACATGTTTTTTCTCCCGAATAATCTGGATCAGCGGAACGGTCTATTAAACCAAAGACATCAGAATAAAATTGCCCATCAAGCCTTGACACCAAATACTGAGTATACCAGCCACCACCGTTAACAAAGTGATTGGATTTGAAACGATAATTCATAGTATTATTTATATCCGCGCCAAAATAAGGATTTAACTGCGAAGTCATACTTGTGGAATAAAGCTGTAAAAAGTTTTTATTTGGATCAGGTTGATTTATAAGACAGAGAAGAGCACTCACAGAAACTTGCCTTCTGTTTGAAGTCATCCATTCAAAAGGAAAAGAGCGCACTTTGAGTGGAATACCTTTACATAGAACGATGTAATTTATTCTATCCTTCAGTGGCTGCCCATTTACATAAGTTGTGTTTAGATAGTTCTGGATTGGATCTGCAATAACATCTTTGGCATATCGCCAACCCAAATTACCTTCTCCTCTAATATCTTCACCGCCTTGTTCCACTGTTACAGTACCTTCTGGATATATAATAGAGTTTGGAATAAAAAGACCATCAGTTAAAATGTTCACTTCAGGTATACCACGTACTGCTACGTAATAGTCTTTGATATGCTTTGATATGCTTTGAGCTATCACCAAAAATATTATTAGCATAAACAACCAATACTTCTTCTGGTGTGGGGAAATTTTTATGGGTAGTATTTTGTATTGGAATTAACTCAATATATGGTTGTGGACCCTGTTGGGGTGGTATTGGCTGCTGCTGGGCTATACTAATGCCCAAAATAAGAATGACGAAGAAAAATATTTTTATCATAATTATATGCTCCTTTTGTTTTTAGATAAATTTTACCCTGCTTAATGCAGGCTTATTTTAAAAGAACCATTTTTTTTACTTCATTAAAACCACCTCCTTCTATTTTGTATAAGTATATACCGGATGCTAAGTCATCTGCAATAAAATTAACAGTATGAAAACCTGATTCGAATTCTTTATCAATTAGTCCCTTAACTAGCCTTCCTAATGAATCATAAATTGTTATTTTGATTTTTGCCTTCTCGGGTAAATTAAAACTTATGAATGTTGAATTGTTAAACGGGTTCGGATAGTTTTGGTAAATTTGAAATTCTTCAGGGGCTGGTGAATTATCCCCACTAACGTAAACAACTGAATCGGCTAATCGCAATATTAGTCCTCTCCTTCCAACTGCACAACCATTATTAATATCTAATAACCTTACATATTCTACAAATTGATCACGAAGTTCGATAACTTCTTCCCAGTTTGCACCAGCATCTTCTGATCGATAAGTACGGGGTCCGCCAGCTAAGAAAATTCCATTTTGTTTTCTATTACTAAATCTTCCATAAGAAAAATTTGTTACATTTGAAACCAAAGTCCAATTTATTCCTCCATCTAGAGTCTGATAAAGTTCGTTAGACTTCGAAATAAAACTATTAAGACTGTCATTAAAAAAAACATCATACATACTGTTTTCAGGAAAATTGGTTTGTTCAATCCATGTTTTTCCCCCATTTGTTGTCTTAAAAGGTTTTACGCCTGGTGTTATCCATCCATTAAACGAATCACTAAAGTGTATTCCCGTTAATCCCGAAACGTTTAATTGTGAATTCCAGTTTTCACCCCCATCAGTAGTTTTTATTACATATTTGTAATTTAACGCCCATCCTATACTGTCAGAAATAAAAAATAATCTTATAAACTCACCAGCAAATAAAAGGCTATCAATTCCAAAAATATTTTTTTCCTGCCAGCTTATACCTCCATCATTGGTTTTAAATATTTTCTCATTAGCTCCTACAAATCCTGTTAGACTGTCCAAAAAGTAAACTGATGAAGGTCGGTCACCTGGAAAATCAGTACGTTGTTTGAGAGTAACTCCACCATCGGTAGTTTGATACAAGTTATTTTGATACCAAGCATATCCAATAAACCAGCCATTATTCTCGTCTGTGAAAAAAACATCTGTGAAATCATCATTTATTATTTTCCTGAACCAGTTTTGCCCCGAGTTTGTGGTTTTATCTAAAATTAATTCATCACCAACTAAATAACCAATATCCGGACTTGGGAAAGTAATTCCCCCTGCGTTTTTTATATCTAATCTTAAGTTCCAGGTAAATCCGCCGTCTGTAGTATCGAAACTTCCTGAAAAACCGACTGCAAAACCTTTCAGTGTGTCTAGAAAAGCAATATCTCTAAAGGTGCTGCCTAAGTAGGTTATAAACTGCCAGGTCTCTCCTCCATCGGAGGTGTAGGCTTGTTTCCCTGCAAATCCCAGTGCGACAGCCGTTTTTCTTGTTACTGCTTTTATTACGTTAAATGAATATTGATCTCTCACTTGGCTTAAATCCCAATTCAAACCTCCGTCTGTAGTACGGAGTATTTGCCCCACATCAACTGCTATATAACCAAATAATGAATCGAGAAAGGATACATCGAAGAATGGATAAACCGTCAGTTGAGTAAACTGCTGAACCCAGTTAAAACCTCCATCTGTAGTCTTTAACAACATAGATTTATCACCTACAAGCCATCCAAGATCGTCATTTATCATTTGTAAATTGTATAAATCATGATTTGTTCCGCTTTCTATAGCTTTCCACGTTTTGCCAAAATCATCTGACAAAATAATTGTTCCACTGTCGCCTACCGCAATTATTCTTCCTTCACTTTGCCCTTCAATCCCTCTGAAAGTTATATTATAAGGTGTAATTACGTTAAGCCATTTACCTCCCCCATTAGTTGTTCTGATTATAGCTCCATTTTTTCCAACTGTAACACCGGTATCTTTGTTTACAAAATGAACAGCCCGGTAATCCACTCTTGGTACTTGCGGGTTTAGTTCTGTCCAAATGCCAGTTCCCGAAAGTGGAAAGTGACTTCGTTTTTCTTCGAACATATCTTTGCCCGAGTAGTAATAATCATCATAACTCCGATAGCCTTGCTGCAATGGTATGCCTCTGCGGATTTGTACTGGTTTGGTTTTGGTTGTATCCTCTTGCTGTGCAATAATAAAATCACATAGTGACAAGCAATTCAACAATAAAACAATTATGAATGTAGTTTTCATTCCCTTATCTCCAAATGGTTGTTCTTTATACTTTTCAACTTAAGTTAATATTTCATAAGCCCCACTATATTTTTATTAGGTATATTATGGGCGTTTTGGTAATAATTTTTCACCCCTTGTGAAATAGTATCACTTTCATTCACTGGTCCTCGATAAACCACAAGAACATTTTCAGTTCCCGCAATGTTCGCATTAGTTTGTGCTTCTACTATATTGAGGCAGAGAAAAAAGAAGAAACAGAAAAGCAAAACATGTTTCATATAGAACTCCCTCTTATTTGATGATAGTTAGTTTTTTAACCGCCATATCACCCCCGGATGTTGTCATACGGCAAAAATAAATTCCCGAATTATATTCTTTTGCATTTAAGGTAACCGAATAATATCCGGCTTCTAAATTTTGATCCACTAAAATCTTTACTTCTTGCCCTGTAATGTCATACAAAATAATTTTTATTTCTGATTGTTTAGGTATCTCAAAAGTAATATGAGTGGTAGGGTTAAATGGGTTGGGATAGTTTTGATTTAATCTATAATTTAAAGGATTTTTCATCTTGTCTTCAACAGCAACTATATCGGTTCCTTTGCCTTGTACAGTAATCGTATCAGGTGAGCTTAAAGCATTACTTGTTATTATTATGTAACCTGATTGAACAGAAGTATCAACGGGGATAAATGTAATCTTTAAATAAGTCTCTTCTGATGTTGCAAGGGTTAGGGTATCCCTAGGAAAACTAAAATGTTGATTAGAAGATATAATACCTGAAACATGTAAGGTGCTGGCTCCCGTATTTGAAACCAGGACACTGTCTTCTTTTGTTGTTCCAATTTTAATCGTACCAAAATTAATCGCATTCACCGTGGCGGTTAATACTGGTACAGGGAGATAAGTAGTGTCTTCATATTTTAATACTACCCCTAAAGAACCTATAGAATAGCCGATATAATTGGTAGGCGAGTGAAACTTTTTTAAACCAATTTTTCTTAAATCAACTATTTCTAGCCAGGTATTTCCACTATCATTTGTTTCATATACTCCTTCTCCAATAATAAATCCATGTGTTGGTGATAGCCAGCTAAAACTCAAGATTGCATTTTGTGAATTAAATTGTGTAAACCAGCTATCTCCCGAATTTGTTGTTTTACACAATTCAAGAAATTTAATTGTAAACCCAATTAAGGAATCTATAAAATAAATGTCTCTTGTATTAAATATGTTAAGACTTGTTTGTTGTATCCACTTCGCGCCACCATTAGTGGTTTTAAATGGCCATTGCGCTGCATTAGCAGTCCATCCATATAATGAATCAATAAAATGAATGCTATTAAATATTACATAGGAACCGGCATTCAATTGAGCAAACCAATTTTCGCCAGCATCAGTCGTTTTAAGTATGCCCCCTCTGCTTGTGACAGCCCAACCCGTTGTGGGACTAATAAAAAATATTTTATTTATACTTCCTATCGTATCAGTTAATCCACTTTGATTGGTAATATACCAGCTATTGCCTGCATCTGTTGTTTTTACAATTCTGTTTGGGGGTCCCCCGGCATACCCTATTAGGCTGTCGGTAAACGTTAAGCTGTTTAATGCTGATGTAAATACATCTGATGGAAAGTTTGTCAGCACTAACCAATTTTCCCCACCATTTGTTGTCTTGTAAATTATTCTGTTAGCGGAAGAATAGCCTGTGGTTTCGCTTGTAAAATAGACGCCGGTAAAGTTGTCGTTTATTATCAGCTTTTTCCATGCATCAGTATTTCCTTCTGTTTTATATAACCTTAGCCCGCTTCCAACATTATAACCTATATTTTCTTCAGCAAGTAATTGTATTTCCCATTCACCGATGTTTCCAATTCCGATCCAGCTTTCTCCATGGTTAGTTGTTTTCCATATTCCTACTTCATTTAATATTACATAACCGGTATCTTTGTTTACATACTTAATACAATTAACCGCTTCAAAGGTTAAATGTCCTCCGTTTATCCAGGTATTTCCACCATCGCTGCTGTAAATATTCTTTCCTCTATAGCTTGTTCCGCCGTAGCCTGCTGCTGCTATATGCAGACTATCTATTATATCAATACTGTATAAAGGTTGGTTATCTCCGGCTTGTATTATATCCCAATCACTTCCGCCATTTGTTGTTCTTAGTACTTTCCCATCTGCTGCTACAAACCCATAATTTTCATCTATAAAATCTATCCACCAGAGGTTTCCGGTATAGCCCGGGGTATTTACTATCTTCCAGGTTTCCCCGCCGTCTTTGGTTTGTAGAAGTGTAGTAGCCCCGCATGCCCAACCCAAAGTATCATTTATCATTTCCAACCCCCAAAGGTCTACACCAGTGCCTACACCACTTGCTGCTTGAGCAAATGTTTCTCCGCTGTCTGTAGAGCGGAGTATTAGTCCATCATATCCGCCGGCGATTACGGTTGTACCATTGTAGCTTCTTACTTTTAATATGGGTTTTGTTGTATTGGTTTCTATTACTTTCCAACTGCCGCCGCCGTCGGTTGTTTTTATCAATGCCCCTAAATCTCCCGCTGCCCAGCCGGTATCTTTATTTACGAATTGAATGCCTGAGTAAGCTACTCTGGGTACTTTCGGGTTCAACTCTGTCCAGATTCCAGCTACTCTTTCTATTTTTTTTAACTTCTTTTCTTCAAAACCTAAAGGGAATAAGCTTTTCTTTTCTTCAATAAGATTTTTATCCCGGTACCTTTCCTCATAGGTTTGAAAGGTGGAATTCGACTCAACATTCCTCCGCAATTCTATCGGTTTTTCTTTCGCTGAATCAGGTTCTAAAGTATTAATAGATTGTGAGTGTAAATCAGCAATAAAGAAAAGTAGAACGACTAATGAACATTTAAGTAAAAGATTTTCCATCAATTGAATTCTTCTCATTATTTTTCGACTTTATATTTTAGTTTAAGCATTTTGTGAAGAACGTTTTTATTTGCATAATTTAATTTTATAAAATATATCACCGGTGTAAGGTTATCGAGTCCTTTTAGGGAGAAAGTGTTTCTTCCTTTGTATCCAATATTTAGCGTTTGCTGTAAAATTCTTTCGCCTAAAATATTATAGAGTTCAAGTTTTGCATCTGTGAGTTGTTCCGCCATATTCTTCAGGCACCGATGCGCCGAGTAAACCAAGTTCACCGGCTTGTTCCATTAATTTAATTGTTAAGCCTGGTTCTTGATTATCTATCGCATCAAGTTTTGGAAGAATTTCTTTTTCAATAAAATCTTTTGCGGAGTCCGCCATCATTCTTTGATCTTCGGTAATATCTTCCGGAATAAAAACATTTTGCGGATCGGTTTCTTTTGTAAGAAATTCTCCCCCTTTTAAACCGTGATTGTTTTTTTGTTCTGACATAATTAATTTCCTTCTGTGAATGATTAATTTAGTTATTAGTTGTAAAGACGTTGCTCGCAACGTCTTTACTTTATATTAGTGTTTTTTATTTCAACAACAACATTTTTTTTGTTGAAGTATAATGGTTTGCACGTAACTGGTAAATGTACATTCCGCTTGCAAGTGAGGAAGCATCGAATTGAACAGTATATCTGCCCATTTCTTTATTTTCATTTTTCTTCTGCCGCCAAGTGGCTCTACTGCTACAAAAATATTCCTTGTTCCATTGCGCCTGTACTCGTAATCATATTTTGCTGTACTGCCCGGCTTTAATGGTAAAACACCTCTTACATCCTC
>Ga0210026_1003073_pt1 | contig 13303 bp, 13 predicted proteins | sample CryGeymeta201509_FD_183977 | JGI IMG/M metagenome (GOLD analysis project Ga0210026, IMG submission 183977) | Groundwater microbial communities from Crystal Geyser aquifers in Utah, USA - Crystal Geyser metaG 2015-09 (SPAdes) (version 2) | ecosystem: Environmental > Aquatic > Deep subsurface >... | reverse complement strand
ATCCACCGCGCGGCGCAGGGTGTGGCGGTTTACGCCAAAGCGCGCCGCCAAATCACCTTCGGCCGGCAATCGATCACCCGCCGCGCCTTGCCGCACATATTCGCGCTCCAGTACTTCGGCGATTTGCGCATACAGTGCAATTCCGGTATCGCGCTCTATTGCGTACAAGCTCATGGCGGTAGATGTCTAGATATGTAATGCGATACATCATGCCGGCTGAATATTTCACTCAAGTTAATTTTGCATTGCAGATTTGCGAATCCTGACTGTGGCCCGGCCCGCAGCCGGCCGAGTCAGCCGTGCCCGGTCTCGAACAGATCCTGCGGCAGCGGCATGCGGCCGCGCAGGTGTTGCGGCGCGCACAGCCCGACGCGCTGGCGCGCGGTCGCTTCGCACGGCGGTTCGGCATACCACTGCGGCACTTCACCTTGCAAAATGCGATTGATCTGCACCAGCCTGCCGCCGGTCTCGCGCAAGTAGTGGTTGAAACGCTGGCGCAGACGGTCGTCGGCCACCCGCGCGCCGCGATAGCACAGGCTGTGCAGGCGGCTGCCGCGCAGCAATGCATCGGCGCGCGACAGCGTGCGCAAACTGCGCCAGGCGTTGTGCCGGGTGCAATCGAAATGCTGTTCGATGAAAGCCGCCATCTGGTTGCGGTGCGTGTTGCACAACGCGGCGGGCGTGGCAAACAACTGGCGCTGGATGTGCCGGTCCATCGCCCATTCCGCGATCGCATGGGTGACCCACGGCACTTCACCCCACATTTTTTCGTGCGCCGGCACGAAGTGGTTGTGCGCGATCACATCGACCAGCAGGTGGCTGGCGTAGCCCAATGCCAGCGCCCGTTCCGCATCGGTTTGCGCCAGGCGCAACTGGCGCTGCGCCTGTTCCCAACAGTGCGTCCCGTCCAGCGCCGGCGCATCGTGATAACGCCCGACCAGCGACAGATCCGGCAGGCACGCGCCGGCCAGCACCAGACGCGGGCAGGTCATGACCGCGCGGCGAAAACGAGGATCGGTCAGCGGCACCGCCCACAGCAACAGCTGGGCGAAATAGATATGCGTGTAAAGTCCCCAGGCGCAGGCATCGCTGCTGAACAGCAGCAAGGGAATCAGCCAGCGCCAGTGCATGAGGACGTTTTTCATGGCGCGCAGTGTCGCGGCGCCATGTCACAGCAGGATGACGGCGGGATGATTCTTTTATGAAACCGCGCCGCGCAACCCTTCTGCGATAATGCCGAACATCATCCCGCCCGGTCCGCCATCATGTCCTGGTTCTTCACCAATCTCATCAGCGCCTTCCTGTTGCCGCCGCTCAATCTGCTGATCGTGGCAGGCATCGGCCTGTGGCTGTGGCACAAGCGCCCCTTCATCGCGCGCGCGCTGCTGGTCACGGCGTTCGCTTTGCTGTGGCTGCTCGCCACGCCTTTTGTCAGCGATGCGCTGATGCGGCAACTGGAGGGCGCGCCTGATGCCGTTGACACCCGGACGCAGCCCGCCGATGCCATCGTGGTGCTCGGCGGCGGCACGTATTTCCGCGCGATCGAATACGGCGGCGACACGGTTGGCGAGCGCACGCTGGCGCGCTTGCGCTACGCTGCAAAACTTCATCGTGAAACCGGCAAGCCAATCCTGGTCACGGGCGGCAAGCCGCTCGGCAATGCCCTCTCCGAAGGGGCGCAGATGAAGGCGGTGCTGGAGCGCGAATTCAACGTGCCGGTGCGCTGGGTCGAGGGCGATTCGGACAACACCTTCGAGAACGCGCGCCTGAGTTATTCCCTGCTGGAATCCTCCGGCGTGCGCCGCATCTATCTGGTGACCCACGCCTGGCATCTGCCGCGCGCGGCGCGGGCGTTTCGCGCCGCCGGTTTCGCGGTCGTCCCCGCCCCCACGGCTTTCACCACGCGCCACGCAACGACCCTGCTGACCTTCGTGCCGAGCGCCGATGCCCTGCGCGACAGTCACTGGTTCATGCACGAGATGATCGGCATGCTGTGGTATCGGTTAAAATCCTTCTAGCCGTCGTTCCGGCGCAGCCCGGAATCCAGTGCAATGATTAATAAGGCCGTTGATTTTGTCCGGCACTGCCGGATTTGTTTTATTGCCGGATTCCGGCCTGCGCCGGAATGACGGATCAAATTAAAAAGGAAGAACATGAAAGCACGCGTCAAATGGATTGAAAAAATGGCCTTCGTCGGCGAGAGCGAAAGTGGCCATGCGGTGGTGATGGATGCTTCGCCCGATGTGGGCGGGCGCAATCTGGGGCCGCGCCCGATGGAGATGCTGTTGCTGGGAACCGGCGGCTGCAGCAGCATCGACGTCATGCTCATCCTGCAAAAGATGCGCCAGGCGGTGAGCGATTGCCACGTCGAGATCGAAGCCGAACGCGCCGAAAGCGAACCCAGGGTGTTCACGAAAATCCACCTGCACTTCGTGGTGAAGGGCAAGGGCATCAAAGCGGAAGCGGTGGAAAAGGCGGTGAAACTGTCGGCGGAGAAATACTGCTCGGCGTCCATCATGCTCGGCGCGACGGCGGCGATGACGCACGATTTCGAGATCATCGAAGCGTAGGGTTTTGTAGGTCGGGATTCATCCCGACGCTGCGCATTGAATCACACTCCATGTCGGACTAAAGTCCGACCTGCACGAACGGCTACACCCAGTACACCGTCCGCGTCATCAGCTTCGACATGCCGCGCATCGCCAGTTTTACCGGCAACGGCAGTTCCGCCGCGCCCAGCGCCACCGCCATATCGGCATGGCCGGTCTCATCCGCGTACATCGTTTGCGCCACGGCGCGGCTCTTCGCATCCTGCGGCGGCAAGGTGTCCAGATGGTGTTGCAGATGCGCGCCGACCTGGCGCTCGGTCTCGGCCAGAAAACCCAGGTTCCACTTGTCGCCCAGCGCACCCGCCAGTGCGCCCATCGCCAGCGAGCCGGTGTACCAGAACGGATTGAGCAGGCTCAGTCGCCCGCCCAGATCGTGCACGCGGTGCGAGGTCCAGGCCAGATGCTCGGTCTCTTCCCACGCCGCCTTGTTCAACTTCTCCTGCACCGCCGGGTCGCGCGCGGTCAGCGCCTGACCCTGATACAGCGCCTGCGCGCAGATTTCGCCGGTATGGTTGATGCGCATCAGCGCGGCGGCGTGTTTCTTTTCCGCGTCGCTCAATGCGGCATCGGGAACTTCCGCGTCGGGATACGGGCGCGCGGTCGGCGCCTTGGCGAACAGGGTACGCAAGCCCTTGTCGAATTCGATGATCAAACGGTCCAGATTCAGCATGAGCGCTTTCCTTGTATTTTCCACAGTCGCGAGGTTACCGGATTCCCCGCTTCGCGTGAATGCCGGCAATAAAAAACGGGCGCCCCGCGGCGCCCGTTTCAGGACAAGGTCAGGCGGCTTAGAACGCGTGGATGATACCGACACCGATGGCATTCGCCTTGGTGTTGGTCGCATTCAGGTCTCTCACCATGTACGCGGCAAACACATCGGTCCGCTTGGAGAAGCCATAAGCGTATTTGGCGGTGATCTGGCTCACATCGTTTTTGGCGGCCCCGCCGGTCGCCGTCGATCCACCCTGGGCATAACTCAACGCCACCCGGTTTTTATCGATCTTGTACTCGCCCACCAGTTCCCAGTTGGTCGCGGTCTTGCTGACGGCAGCCGACTTGTTGGATTTGATGCTTTCAACAATGCCGCCCACCCAGACATCGCCCAGCGTATATTTGCCGGCCACGCGGAAAGCGCTGTCGGTTTTGCCAACCGTGGTCTGGTCGTTGCGCCGCTCGTAGGCGCCGGACACGTCAATGTTGTCCATCTTGTAGGCGAGCGAGGCGGAGACGATGTTCTTGTTGCCATGATTGACGGGGGGCGTGGCCAAGGCGTTATTTTTTACTTCGTCGGGACTGTACATCACCGCGGCTTGCACGCCGCCCATGACCGGAGTCCAGTATTGCAGCATGCTCTTCTGGCGCGTGTTGTAATTCTTGCCGTTGGAGTTGCCGATCACCCTGAGCGCGGTCCATGCGGTATCGTTGTCGAACAGCTCGATCTTGTTGTGCACGACTTTGTACGGGCTATCCCAAGTCCCGACGATCACCTTGCCGAAGCCGCCCTGCAAGCCGGCGCCGCTGTTGCGGCTTGCGCGGCCAAAACCGTTGCCGGTTTGGCCGTCCGCATCCACCGCGACTTCATACTGAAAAAGCGCTTTCAGGCCGTCGCCGATCTCTTCGCTGCCCTTGATGCCCAGGCGCGACGAGTTGGTGTTGAAACGGGTAACGCTGGCATGCGTGGAATTGCCGTCGTCGAACTGGTCAACCGTCATGAAAACTTTGCCATACACGGTGATATCTGCAGTGCTCCCGGTGCTGATAGTGCCGGCCAATGCGGGGGCTGAAAATGCAGCCGCAACCGCCAGGGTAATGAGTTTCTTTTGCATCGTTTTCTCCTCTTTAAATTTTAGATGGCAATCCTGAAGGCGAACGGTGCTCTTTCGCTTCGATGGGCAAGCTATTACAAAAATCTTACAACATGCTTACAGGCAGATTACCTAAAGCCTGACGGCTGCGCCAAATTTGTGGACTGCCTGACCGGGCAGTTAATCACGGTGGCTTTATGCCGCAAGGGACTGTGGGTTTTTGATTTTGCGCAAAGAATAAAAAGGATGTTGCATTTATGCCACACCATTGATGTATCCTAAACTCTAAAGCCTGCTCACCCCTGCCGATGACCCTCTCCGACCGCGTCAATACTTACGGGCAAGATCTGCTGCACCGCTACGGCAAGCGCATCCACAAGATCGCGCTGGATGTCGGCATGACCTGCCCCAACCGCGATGGCAGCAAGGGCAGCGGCGGCTGCACGTTCTGCAACAACGAGTCGTTCAGCCCCAACGGGCGCACGCCGCCGACCCTGCAGGAACAACTGGCCTCGGGACGCCGTGCCATCGCGCGCGGCACCCGTGCCGCAAAATTCATCGCCTATTTCCAGGCCTACACCAATACCTATGCCGACATCGAACGCCTGCGCGCGCTGTATCAGGAAGCGCTGGCGCAGCCGGATGTAGTCGGCCTGGCCATCGGCACGCGCCCCGATTGCGTGCCGCCCGAAGTGCTCGACCTGCTGGCCGAGTTTCGTGCGAGCGGGCTGGAAGTGGTGCTGGAACTGGGGCTGCAATCGGCCTTCGACGAGACGCTGCGCCGGGTCAATCGTGGCCACGGTCTGGCCGAGTACGCGGCGACCGCGCAGGCCGCCCGGCGGCTCGGCATCCCGCTGTGCGCCCACCTGATCGTCGGTCTGCCCGGCGAGGACGAATCGCATTACCACCGCACGCTGGATACGGTGCTCGCCATCGGCGTGGACGGACTCAAGCTGCATCCGCTGCATGTGGTGAAACACACGATGCTGGCGCATCAATGGCGCAACGGCGAATACACCCCGCTGCTGCGCGAGGATTACATCCGCATCGCCGCCGACCTGATCGAACGCACGCCGCAACACATCGTCTATCACCGCGTGACCGGCACCGCGCCGAAAGAGATCCTGCTGGCGCCGGACTGGGCGGCGCAGAAATGGAGCGTGCTGAACGGCATCGAGGGCGAATTGCGCCGGCGCGACAGCCGTCAGGGACAGCGCGCGCGTTCATGCAGGTCGGACTTCAGTCCGACGCGGGTAATGATTTAACGAGAAGTGTCGGGATAAATCCCGACCTACAGGCCGAACACGCGGGCGAGTTCGGCGCCGGGATCGGCGGCACGCATGAAGGCTTCGCCGACGAGGAAGGCGTGCACCTGATGATCCCGCATGCGTTTGACGTCGTCCGCGGTGAAGATGCCGCTTTCGGTGACGACGATGCGCTCGGCGCCAATTTGCGGCAGCAGATCGAGCGTGGTCTGCAAGTTCACCTCGAAGGTGCGCAGATTGCGGTTGTTGATGCCGATCAGCGGTGTGGCGAGCTGTAACGCGACTTCCAGTTCATGTCCGTCGTGCACTTCGACCAGCACCGCCATGCCGAGCTGGTGCGCCAATTTCTCAAACGCCTGCATCTGCTTCAGGGTCAGCGCCGCCGCGATCAGCAGGATGGCATCCGCGCCCATCGCGCGCGCCTGCCAGACCTGGTATTCGTCCAGCATGAAATCCTTGCGCAGCACCGGCAGCTCGCACGCGGCACGCGCCTGTTGCAGATATTCCGGGTTGCCCTGGAAGAATTGCGCATCGGTCAGCACCGAGAGGCAGGACGCGCCGTGTTGCGCGTAACTCTGCGCGATCGCGGCGGGATGAAAATCGGCGCGAATGACCCCTTTGCTGGGACTGGCTTTCTTGATCTCGGCGATAACGGCGGGCAGACCGGCGGCGATCTTGCCGCGGATCGCGGCCACGAAATCGCGCGCGGGCGGCGTCTGCTCCGCCTCGGCGCGCAGCTTGGGCAAGGGCTTGGCAGACAGGGCGGCGGCAACTTCCTGTGCCTTGACCGCAAGGATTTTGTGGAGAATATCGGACATGGATTGTTCTTTTGTTTGAGGCGCGCATTCTAGCGCATGCACAGTGCTAAAATGCGCGCCCTGTAGGTCGGGTTTTAACCCGGCAGTCGGGTTGAAACCCGACCCACGAGGAAAACCGCACAGATGGAAAGCATAAAGGATTACATGCAATCGCTCGGGCAACAGGCGCGCGCCGCCTCGCGCGCGATGGCGCTGGCCGACACCAACACCAAGAACCGCGCGCTGGAAAACATCGCCACCGCCATTCTGCTCAACAGCGCGAAGTTGATCGCCGAGAACGCCAGGGATGTCGCCGCGGCCAAAACTGACGGGCTGGATGCCGCTTCCATCGACCGCCTCACGCTGACCGAAATGACCATCAAGGGCATGGCCGAAGGGCTGCGCCAGATCGCCGCCCTGCCCGATCCCGTCGGCGAAATTTCCGACCTGAAATTCCGCCCGTCCGGCATTCAGGCCGGCAAGATGCGCGTGCCGCTCGGCGTGATCGGCATCATCTATGAATCGCGTCCGAACGTTACGGCGGATGCCGCCGGGCTGTGCCTGAAATCCGGCAATGCCGCCATCCTGCGCGGCGGCTCGGAAGCACTGCATTCCAACCAGGCCATCGCCGCCTGCGTGCATCAGGGGCTGCGCGAGGCGGGGTTGCCGAAGACGGCGGTGCAGGTGGTGAACACCACCGACCGCGCTGCCGTGGGCGAGCTGATCACCATGAAGGATTATGTCGATGTGATCGTGCCGCGCGGCGGCAAGGGACTGATCGAGCGCATCTCCAGCGAGGCGCGCATTCCGGTGATCAAGCACCTGCACGGCGTGTGCCATGTGTACATCGACGACGAAGCCGATCTCAAAAAAGCCATCCGCATCGCCGACAACGCCAAGACGCACCGCTACGGCGTGTGCAACGCGATGGAGACTTTGCTGGTGCATGCCGCCGTCGCCGCGCAAGTGTTGCCGGAACTGTGCGCCATCTATTTGAAGAAAGGCGTCGAGCTGCGCGGCGATGAAGCTGCGCGCGCCATCGTGGCGCAGATGAAAGCCGCGACCGAGGAAGACTGGCGCACCGAATATCTGGCGCCCATCCTAGCGGTGCGCGTGGTCGCCGACCTCGATGCCGCCATCGCGCACATCGGCAGCTACGGCTCGCAGCACACCGACAGCATCGTCACGGAAAATTATTCCAAAGCGATGCGCTTCCTGCGCGAAGTGGATTCTTCCAGCGTGATGGTGAATGCCTCCACGCGTTTCGCCGACGGCTTCGAATACGGCCTCGGCGCGGAGATCGGCATCTCCACCGACAAGATCCATGCGCGCGGGCCGGTGGGGCTGGAAGGATTGACGTCGCAGAAATACATCGTGCTGGGCAGCGGGCAGATCAGGGTCTGAATCTAATGCATTCTCACGCGGAGACGCGGAGGACGCGGAGAAAATCATGGAATTGGACGACTTGACGGGCACTATCATCGACACTGCACTGAAAGTGCATATCGAACTTGGACCTGGATTGTTGGAATCAGTTTATGAAGTAGTTTTGGCACACTCACTCCAGAAACAGGGATTGACTGCGGAACGGCAAAAGCCAATCTCGTTTTGTTACGATGGATTGATGTTTGAAGAAGGCTTCCGCGTTGATTTGCTGGTTGAAAACAAGGTGGTGATTGAACTCAAATCTGTAGAGAAAGTTTCGCCAATACACAGCAAGCAGTTATTGACTTATTTGCGTCTGATGAATTTACCCGTAGGACTATTAATCAACTTTGGTGCGGCCACCTTGAAAGAAGGGCTGCAACGCGTTGTCAACAAACTGCCCGCTTCCGCATCACAACAGCTACGAGTGAATCAAAAAAATATGCTCTCACGCGAAGGCGCTGAGCGCGCGGAGTAAAATCCATTGCTGCCAACATCATTTGCCTTTGCCTTTCTCCGCGTCCTCCGCGCCTCCGCGTGAGACGATTTTGCTTTAACTAAATTGAAGGAATAAACATGAGCCAAACTATCGAAATCAAGGTGCCGGACATCGGCGGATTCAAGGGCGTGGCGGTGATCGAGATCGCGGTCAAGGCGGGCGACACGGTTGAAAAAGAGCAGGCGCTGATCACGCTGGAAACCGACAAGGCGACGATGGATGTGCCCTCGCCCGCCGCCGGTGTGGTGAAGGAGATGAAGGTCAAGGTCGGCGACAGGGTGAGCGAAGGCTCGGTGATTTTGTTGCTGGAAAGCAGCGCGACCGCGCCGGCTCCCGTTGCTAGCCAACCCGCGCCGCAAGCTGCGCCCGCTGCCACGCAGGCCGCGCCAACAGCGGCGACCAACGTCGCCAAGGGTGATATTCACGCCGAAGTGATGGTGCTCGGCGCCGGCCCCGGCGGCTACACCGCCGCCTTCCGCGCCGCCGACCTCGGCAGGCAGGTGGTGCTGATCGAGAAATATGCCGCACTCGGCGGCGTGTGTCTCAATGTGGGCTGCATCCCGTCCAAGGCATTGCTGCATCTGGCAAAAGTCATCAGCGAAGCGGAAGAAGTCGGCCATCACGGCGTGACCTTCACCAAACCCAAGATCGACATCGACGCCATCCGCAGTTGGAAGGAAAGCGTCATCGGCAAGCTCACCGGCGGCCTCGCCGGTTTGGCCAAACAGCGCAAGGTGCAGGTGGTGCGCGGCACGGCGAAATTCACTTCGCCCAACAGCCTCTCGGTGCAGACCGCCGAGGGCGAAAAAATCGTCACCTTTGACCATGCCATCGTCGCCGCCGGTTCCAGCGTGGCGCGCATCCCCGGCTTCCCTTATGACGATGAACGCATCATCGATTCCACCGGCGCACTCGCTTTGAAGGAGGTGCCGAAGCGCATGCTGGTGATCGGCGGCGGCATCATCGGTCTGGAAATGGCGACGGTGTATGACGCGCTGGGGACAAAAATTTCCGTGGTCGAACTGATGGATCAACTGATGCCCGGCGCCGACAAGGACCTGGTCAAGCCGCTGCATAACCGTATCGTCAAGCGCTACGAGGCGATCATGCTGAAGACCAAAGTGACCAAAATCGAGGCGCTGAAGAACGGTCTGAAAGTCACCTTCGAAGGCGAACAGGCGCCGGCGGAAGCGCAGGTGTATGACCGTGTGCTGATGGCCGTGGGGCGCAGCCCGAACGGGCGTTTGATCAATGCCGAAGCGGCCGGACTCATCGTCAATGAGCGCGGTTTCATTCCGGTGGACAAGCAGATGCGCACCAACGTGCCGCACATCTACGCCATCGGCGACATCGTCGGCAACCCGATGCTGGCGCACAAGGCGGTGCACGAAGGCAAGGTCGCGGCGGAGAACATCGCCGGACACAAGTCGTTCTTCGAGCCGCTGACGATTCCGTCGGTCGCCTACACCGATCCCGAAGTGGCGTGGATGGGACTCACCGAAACCGAAGCAAAAGCCAAAGGGATCGAATACGAGAAGGGCAGTTTTCCGTGGGCCGCTTCCGGCCGCGCGCTGGCCATGGATGCCGAACAGGGTTCCACCAAAGTGCTGCTCGACCCGAAGAGCCGGCGCATCCTCGGCATGGGCATCGTCGGCGTCAACGCGGGCGAGCTGATCGCGGAAGCGGTGCTGGCGCTGGAGATGGGCGCGGACATGGAAGACATCGGCCTCACCATCCACCCGCACCCGACACTGTCGGAGACGCTGTGCTTCGCCGCCGAGATGGCGGAAGGCACCATCACCGACCTGCTGCCGCCGCGCAAGAAATAAGAAATTGAACATGACACCGGCACGCCTGGCTTTGGTTTCGCTCATGCTCATCGGCAGCCCGGTGCAGGCCTTTGATCTGGGCGGTTTGCAGAATAAATTCGGCACGCTCGCGCAGCCTGCGCCAAGCCCTGCAGCTGCACCCAACGCGACAAACACTTCCGCGTTGGCCAAATTCAGCAATGCGGACCAAGTGGGCAGCCTGAAACAGGCACTGGCCCAAGGGGCCGAAACGGCGGTGGCCGGTCTGGCCAGAAAAGACGGCTTCCTCGGCAACGAAAAAGTGCGCATTCCGCTGCCGAAAAATCTGCAAAAAACCGCCGCCATGCTGCGCAAATTCGGCATGGGCAATTATGCCGACGACTTGCAAACCGCGATGAATCGCGCGGCCGAAGCCGCCGTGCCGGAAGCCAAAACACTGCTGCTCGGCGCGGTAAAAAAAATGACGGTAAAAGAAGCGCAGGCGATTCTCACCGGCGGCGATGATGCGGCCACACGCTACTTCCGGAAAAATACCGAAGCGGCTTTGGCGGGCAAGTTCAAACCCATCGTCGGCGCAGCGATGAAAAAAGTGAAGCTAGCCAAAACCTACGACCGGTTTGCCGGCAAGGCCGCGCAATTCGGCCTGGTAAAAGAGAAAGAGGCAAACCTCAATGACTTCATCACGAACAAGGCGCTGGACGGACTGTTCCTGATGATGACTGAGCAGGAAAAGGCCATTCGTGCCGACCCGCTCAAGGCGAGCGGCAATCTGGCCAGGAAGATTTTCTCGGCGATCAGGCTGTAATAACCCTGTCATTTCCGCGCGGGCATGGCGGGTTGAAGCCCGGCCTGCAGATTTCCGCCCGCGCAGAATGACGACGCAATGTGACCGAATCCGCCAGCCTGCTTTCCCTGTTCACCGGCAGCTTCCTCGCCGCCACCCTGCTACCCGGCGGCTCGGAAGCGGTCCTGTTCCTCGTATTGAAATCCCATCCGGAATCATTCTGGCCGGCACTGGCCGTCGCCACGCTCGGCAATACGCTGGGCGGCATGGTGAGCTTTGGCATGGGCTGGCTGTTGCCGCAGACACAGCAACTCAAGCATGTGGAGAAGTTGCGGCGCTACGGGACACCTGCTTTGCTGTTGGCTTGGGTTCCGCTCATCGGCGATGCGCTGTGCCTCGCGGCCGGCTGGCTGCGATTGAATCCGTGGCAGACCGCGCTGTTCATGGCGCTCGGCAAGGGCGCGCGTTATCTCGTGATCGCATGGGCGGTGTGATTCACTTTTTCAACTTCTGACTGATCTGCTCCAGCGTGGCCTGCGCGATTTCCCTAAAGCCGATTGGGTCAAATTTCCACACTAAGCAAGCCGAACCTGAAATCTTGCGGATCGCGCCCGTCCAGCCGGTCATCGCCCAACTCGGCGTAGGGATACATCAGATAGGGCAGCGGCCGGCTGGCGGCGGGGCTGAGTTCGAAATCGCGGGCGCTGTTGAAGGCGACCCAGTTCATTTCCCAGTAACCGAACAACCGCTCGCGCAGCGCGACAATCTTCGTGTCGGTGAGCGGCAGTTTCGCTTCCAGCACCGCCTTGCGCACATCGGCCGGATCGACCGCCACCCAGCCGTAGCGCGGCGAGAAATATTCCGCCCGGCAATGCTGCGCCTTGGAGATGTCGCCCGCCTTGCCCAGGCTTTTGAACTGGGCGGATTCGGCCACCCGCACCCCGTACATCTCGCGCGCCGGGATGCCGGCTGCCCGCGCCAGCCCGACGAACAGCGAATTGATGTCCGCGCATTTGCCGCCAAGGTTGCCGGTTTCCAGCATGGACTTGATGTTGCCCAGGCCGCAGCCACGGGTGGTCGGCTCGCGGAACGTGTTGTCCACCACCCAGTCGTAGATGGCGCGCGCCCTGGCGTCGGGAGACGACACTCCGGCGACGATCTGTTTGCTGGTTGCGGCCACGATGCCGTCAATCGGCATGTGTTCGGTCGGTTGCAGATAGAAAGCGGCTTCGCCCGCATCCTTGAGTGTACGACCGGCTGCAGCCCGGTTGCGGTCGCGTGTCGCCACCCGCGTGGTGACCGCAATGCGCTGCTCCGCACCCTCCGTCTGCGCGGTGAAAATGGGCGCCCGATAGACTTCGTCCCAATACAGCGCGGCTTCGGCCTTCCCCGTCTGCCAGCGGGTGAAGATCACTTTCTGGTAGTCGCCCGCATTGCCCGGCAAAGGCAGCCAGATGCGCCCCGCCGCATCGTGCGCCGCCAGATCGACCGTGTAGGTCAGATCAAAAGTGCGCCAGCCCGCATCCGGCTGCGCGCCGAATGCGAAAGCACGGGGTGCGGCGGCAAGCAGGGAAGCGGATGCAGCAAGCTGAATAAATTCGCGGCGTTTCATGTGAGTTGCTCCTCGGATGGGGTATGGGACACGATCGATTGCGGCGGCGATTACAGCTTTTCGGAACCGGCCATTCTTGACCGGAGCACCGTTGCCGCAAAGAAATCAACAGGCAATCGGGGTTGCTGAATCAAGGGCGGGCGGCCGCGCCTGGCGAATCGAGGCTTGACGCTGTGATACAAAATTCAGCGAGCTTCCCCAGCAATCGCGGCAGCATGCGGTTGGCGGCGGCAACCCCGCCGTAGGCATCTTCGCCGGCGGCGTTTTCGGTTTCTTCGAATTGCCGCGCGGCCAGTATCCGTTTGCCGCGCACGTCGATCAGTTGCGCCCGCAGGGTGAGCCGCACGCGGCTGGGTTTGCGGGTGAAATCCTGGTGCAGCCGGATCACTTCGGTGTCGAGCCGGAGGTCGGCGGGAATCGCTGCCGGAGTTTGCACCACGCTGCGGAAGCTTTGCGTTTGCGCGATGGCCTGGGCGACGAGCGGGGCGAGCATCCGTGCCGGCGTATCCGCCCAGCGGCTGGTGACAAAATAATTCAGCTCGTGCGGCTGTTGCAGATAGGCCATTTGCGGCGTGTCGAACCCGGGCCGCGCGCGCGGCATGCCGATCTGCAGCACCAGCTCGTGCCGGGTTTGGAGCGCGGCCGGAAGCGGTTCGGCTTCCAGCATGTAGGTGTTTTGGGCGGGCACTTTGGGCGCGG
>Ga0210026_1003049_pt1 | contig 13380 bp, 18 predicted proteins | sample CryGeymeta201509_FD_183977 | JGI IMG/M metagenome (GOLD analysis project Ga0210026, IMG submission 183977) | Groundwater microbial communities from Crystal Geyser aquifers in Utah, USA - Crystal Geyser metaG 2015-09 (SPAdes) (version 2) | ecosystem: Environmental > Aquatic > Deep subsurface >... | reverse complement strand
CGTCGGCCACTGGCAGGTGCTCGATCTCGCCGAGACGGAATTCGGTGTTGGCATAGCCGCCTTTGGCCGCGTTGGCGCGCGCCTTGGAAACCATGTCCGGCGTCATGTCCACGCCGATCACGCGACCGCTATCGCCCACCTGACGCGCTGCGAGGAAACAGTCGAAACCCGCTCCGCTGCCCAAGTCCAGCACCGTCTCGCCGGGTTTGAGCGCAGCGATGGCCTGCGGATTGCCGCAGCCCAGCCCCAGGTTGGCGCCTTCCGGCACCGCGCTCACTTCGCTTTCGCTGTAGCCGATGCCGCGCGACAGGATGTCGGCGGCAGGCAATCCGGCTGGGGTGCAGCACGCCGGGCCGCAGCCGCAGCCGGAATCGGCGCGGGCTACCGCGCCATAGTTTTCGCGCACCGCCTGGCGGATTTCGTCATGTTTCACGTCATTCATTTCATCGCTCCTTAACAGCAGGAATTACCTTTTGCCGTGGGTGCGCAGCAGGAGCCTTCCGTTACGGTAGCGGCCTCGGCTGCGGCATTCGCGGCTGGCGCGAAAGCTTCATTGAATTCACTGTCGATCATCTGCCCTGCTTCGTCACGGAGATGACGGGCAATATCCACCACGATGTCAATATGAGCATCCGTCACGCCCAAATTCCGCAGGCGTTCAAGCTGGCAGAGGCCCTTCTTGGGATGGTTGGAGGCGATATTGGCGGCGAGCGACACCAGCGCCACGATGGAAGGATGCAAGGCGGTATCAGTCATGAAAGAACTCCTTTGAGTTTACAGAACAGCGTTAAAAACATAGCCCACCAGCATAATACCAGCCGCCACCACGCCAGCAAAAGTGGCAATCAACCGGGGCTTCAGTACCTTGCGCAAGATAATCATTTCCGGCGCCGACAAGGCGATGACGCTCATCATGAAAGCGAGCACGGTGCCCAGCGCAGCGCCCTTGCCCAGCAGCGCCTCGACGATGGGAATGATGCCGGCGGCGTTGGTGTACATCGGCACGCCGATGGCCACGGCGGCGGGAACCGACCACCAGGGCGCATCCTTGCCCATGATCCCGGCCATGAAATCCTCCGGCACATAGCCGTGGATGCCCGCGCCCAGCGCGATGCCGCCGAGGATGTAGGGCCACACCTTGCCGACGATTTCCTTGATGTGGGCCACGCCCGCGTCGATGCGCTCTGCCCAGGAAGGGCGCTCCAGCTCCACATCGGCCACCTTGCCGACGTGAATGGCGCGCACCCAGTCCTCCAGGTGGTGTTCCATCTTGAGTTTACCAATCACCAGACCGGCGACAATCGCTACGGCAAGCCCCAGGCCGAGGTACAGCGCCGCCACTTTCCAGCCGAACAGGCCGAACAGCAGCGCCAGCGCCACTTCGTTGACCATGGGCGCGGAAATCAGGAAGGAAAACGTCACCCCCAGCGGCACCCCGGCGGACAAAAAACCGATGAACAGCGGCACCGCAGAACAGGAGCAGAACGGCGTGACGATGCCGAGCGTGGCCGCCATCATGTTGCCTGCGCCCAGCCGCTTGCCGGACAGCATGGCGCGGGTGCGTTCGGGCGAAACGAAGGTATGCACGATGCCCATCACGAACACGATGCCGGTGAGCAGCAGCAATACCTTGGGCGTGTCGTAGAAGAAAAATTGCAGCGCCCCGCCCAGATGGGTCTGCGGGGAAAGCCCGGTGAGGGCGAGCAGCGCATCGGCGAACCAGGTCAGGCTGGCGTAGGCGGCTATCCACAAAATTACCGCCAGGGCGACCCAACTCCACGGGGCGCGGCGAGGAATGGTTGCGGTTTCACTTGCCACGTTCATTTTGGTTACCTTTTTCGTACCAGATTTTGGAACTATTCACGATGCGCACCACCGACAGCATCACCGGCACCTCGATCAGCACGCCCACCACCGTGGCCAGCGCCGCGCCCGATTCGAAGCCGTAGAGCGAAATCGCCGCCGCCACCGCCAGTTCGAAGAAATTGCTGGCGCCGATCAACGCCGAGGGCCCGGCTACGCTATGTACCTCGCCGACTGTGCGGTTGAGCCAGTAGGCGAGCATGGAATTGAAATACACCTGGATCAGGATCGGCACCGCCAGCAGCACGATGATCAGCGGCTGATCGAGGATAGCTTTGCCCTGAAAGGCGAACAGCAGCACCAGGGTAGCCAGCAGCGCCGAAATGCCGACCGGGTGGAGACTGGCGAGGGTTTTTTCGAGCAAACTACGGCGATGCAGGGTATGCCGCAAAAACTGGGCAATCGCCAAAGGGATGACGATGTACATCACTACAGAGAGGAACAGTGTGTCCCACGGCACGGTAATGGACGCGACGCCCAGCAGCAGGCCGACCAGGGGCGCAAAAGCGAACACCATGATGGTGTCGTTGAGCGCCACCTGCGAGAGGGTAAACAGCGGATCGCCCTTGGACAGGTTGCTCCACACGAACACCATGGCGGTGCAGGGGGCGGCGGCGAGCAGGATCAGCCCGGCGATATAGCTGTCGATCTGCTCCGCTGGCAGGTAAGGAGCAAACAGAATGCGGATGAACAGCCAGGCCAGCAGCGCCATGGAAAACGGCTTCACGCCCCAGTTGATGAACAGGGTGACGCCGATGCCGCGCCAGTGCTTCTTGACTTGGCCCAGCGCCGAGAAGTCGATTTTCATCAGCATGGGGATAATCATTAGCCAGATCAGCAGTCCCACCGGCAAGTTGACCTGGGCGATTTCCAACTTGCCAAGAATCTGAACCGGATCCGGCGCAAGCTGACCCAGCGCGATGCCGACCGCGATGGACAGAAACACCCACAAGGTCAGCCATCGCTCGAAGAAGCCCAATGCTGCGCCGGAGGATTTTTTTGCTGCGACTTCACATTGCGCGCTCATACCACTCTCTACAGCGCGAACGCTTCATCGTAAGGTTGCGCGCCTTCCGATACAGGCAGCGTCAGGTTGTTGCCCCAATCGCCCCAGCCGCCGTTATAGATGCGCACATCCCGGTAGCCCAGGGTTTTCAGTTGCAACCAGGCCAGGCTGGAGCGGAAGCCGTCATGGCAATAGGTGTAAATGGTTTTGTCCTTGGGGATGGCCTTATACATCGCTGCGATCTCGTCCAGCGATTTCCAACTCTGGCTCTGCCCATCGGCGCCATCCAGGCTGACGACGTTGATGGCGCCCGGGATGTGGCCGCCACGGATGGAGTGCTGGATCACCTTGCCGGTGTACATGTCAGCAGGACGGGAGTCGAGCAGGACAATATTGGGGTCGCGGCGCGCCACCACATCGCGGTAGACATCGGTCCATTCCACCACCACGCCGGGCTTGGCGGGCTTGAGCCTGACGTTGCCGGGCTTGCGCCGGGGTTCTTCCTTCGCCATGTCGTTGAAGGCGCTCCACTCCAAGGTGCCGCCATTGAGGATTTTCACCCGCTTCATGTCGTAGCCGTACAGGTCGAGCAAGAAGTAAACGCGCGAGGTCATCGCGGTGACGGAATCGTCGTAAAGCACGAGAGTCGAGTCGTTGTTCACGCCCCAGCTGCGCAAGGTATGCTCGAAAGCTTCGCGCGAGGGAAAGCGCATGGAGGGAATGGCATGGTTGTCGCCCAAGTCCTTGAAGCGCTGCACCTGCACCGCGCCGGGAATATGCCCCACGGTAAAGTAACGGTGAGGATGGTAGCGAATTTCCAGCACCACCAGTTTGGGATTTTTCAGGTTCTTGGCGAGCCAGTCGGCATCCGCCAGAAAATCGGGCTTGTCCCCCGCACTGGCGGCAAATGCCCACAGTGCCAGCAAAGCCGCCATCCAGAAGCGGCACATCCCGTTGTAAAGATTATTATTCGCCATCTCGAATATTCTCCAAATCAGATATAATAAGTCAAAAAAATCAGGCGGCGCAGCGCACCGGACGGATTGCTGCTGTCGCCAGACGTTCTGCGTCCCCGTGATAAGGAACGCCGTTGCTCACCCCTTCCACCATCAAGCCCAACATGCGATAAGCCCATGCCGGAAGCTGCGGATCGAGGCGGTAAAACACCCAGGTTCCCTCGCGCCGCTGCGCCAGCACGCCGGCATCGCGCAACACCGCCAGATGGCGCGACATTTTTGGCTGGGGCACGTCAAGAGACTGGAACAGTTCGCACACGCATAGCTCCTGGTGCTTCAGGATCAGCACCAGGATGCGGCGGCGGGTCTCGTCGGAGAGGGATTCGAAAAAGGATTGCTCGTTCATGGGATGAAACAATATCCGCTATAACAGATATTGTCAACAACGGCGCCACCGAAATCTCGTAGGGTGAAAAAAACCTGTCCTGAGCGCAGCCGAAAGACGCTGCGTTTCCGCCCTACTCCACCGGGATAGTTTTCAGAAACATCGTATAAGGGGACTGCTCGGCACGGCGCAAGGCCTCGCTGACGGCTTTGCGGCCAATCCGGAATTCCGGGTCGTCAAGTGTCGCCCGATAAAAATCCGCATAGAAGGCGTCGGGCTCCACGATGATTCGGATCGTCAGCGCCGCCGCACCCGGATACATGACCTTTGCGTAGCCGTAACGGCGGGTTTCGTCCGGCATGATCCGCGTATCGGATTTTTCCGTCCGCAGGTCCAGGCTCACGTCCCGGGCGATCAGATGGCGCTCGACGCTTTCGGGAATCATCTTTCCCTTGCGCGATTCCTGGCCGATCTCGACCATCACGCGCGGCGTGACATAGGTTGGAAAAGCGTGGCCGACGCCATGGTTGGTGATTTGCAGATTGGCGGAGACCTGTCCATTGGCGACAATCGGACGCGATGCTTCGATTTTGAGTCCCGACTTCACCATCTCCGGGTCGTGAATACCCCGCCACAGATGGCGCCGATCCGGCATGTGGCATGACTGGCAGGGACGGTTCTCACGGGCGTGACGGCTGACGCGCCATTCTTCGTAAGTGTTCTCCAGCAGCTTGCCGTTCAGCGCAGGGCCGTCGGGTTCGAACTGGTGGCAGGCGATGCAGAAACGAGAATCCTGAAAGGCTTCCGTCGCCAGCCAGCCGTCATGGGGAAGTTTTTGCTCGGGAGTCGGGGCGCTGTCGTCCCTCCGCAGCGGCCCGAAAACCTGGCGATTGCGGACATGGCATCCAGCGCAGGTCAGGCCGTGAACGTGGGAAACGCCATCTGACCGTTGCGGGGCCGGATGTGCGCCTCTGGCCAGCGTTTTCCGCAGTTGCTCGCCCTGCTCGGCAAGGGGGGCATGGCACCGGATGCAGGCTTGATGGTCGTCGGCGGCTTCCGCACCCATCTCCTGCAATTGCCCGAACAGCCCAGGGCTCATGGCCAAGCTGTGCAGGGCGGTTTTCCAGTCTTTGTATTGCTGGGCGTGGCATGTCCCGCACGATACGGGATCAAGCGCAGACTCCAGTTGGGAATATCCGGCGGGGGGCATTCCTTGAGCAGCAAGCGGGCGTTGCCAGTGCCGGGCAAGGAAAACCCGGTGATCGGCGGTCGGTGAGGCCGGTTTGGGAGAAGACGATCCTGGGGCGGAATCAGGGTTGCAGCCGGTCAATGCAAGCAGCATGGCTGCCGTGCAAAATATCCGCCACATGCCCTTGTCCGCCCGGATCGTTGCAGTGCGCTACTTCTTGGCGCAGGGATTGGCGGGTTTCGCCGCGCAGGGGTTGGCCGGTGCGCAGGGGTTGGCCTTCTTGCTTTTTTTCATGGTTTTGGCTTTATCCTTGGGCATCGCGCAAGGGTTCGCCTTCATGTCCTTTTTCATCGAGCAGGGATTGGCTTTGGGCGCACACGGGTTGGCCATTCCTTCGGCGGCGCTGGCGGGAAATGCCAGAGCGGCGGCGATCAAAGTGGCGGAAGCCAGAGTCAGCATCTTACGGGACAGGTTTTGCATGGTATTACTCCTTTGCAGTTAAAAAATAGCGCGATTCATTTCTTCGCGCATGGGTTGGCCGGCTTCGCCGCGCAGGGATTCGCGGGCTTGGCCGAACAAGGGTTGGCCGACGCTCTGGCGCCCGGCTTGAATGTTTTCTGCACATCCTGCGTATAGGCAGTCAGCGCCGCCAGCTCGCGGGAACCCCAGGGCAGCGGCTTGGCCGCCATGGGCATGACCATGCAGGCCTGGATCATTTCGTCGAGATGCACGGTTTTCACGCCGGCCTTGTCCCTGGCCATCGCCACTTGGTGGGGGAAAGGCTTCGCGAAGCTCTCCTGGAAAGCGCCGTGATTCTGGTGGCAGGTGTTACAGGAAAAGCCGTTGGTCGAAAGCTTGGTGTCGTTCCACAATTTTTCACCGGCCTTGGCGAGTTCCTTGTGGTCACCCGCATAGGGTTTGTAGCCCTGCGGTCGGACGATGGACTTGGCGTCGATTTCCGTCTTTCCGGCACAAGGGTTGCCGGCGGCGAACGCCGATCCGACGGAGAGGCCGCCGAGTGCGGCGGAAAATAGCAGCATGATGGACAGATTTTTCATGATTGTGGTCTCCTTTCGATGGTCGTTAAAAAGCAATACAGCGGTCAGGCGAGAAGTTCCTCCAGACGTTTTTCCGACAGGGTGCCGAGGGTTACACGAGCAATCCGTCCGTCACCCGAAAACGGGATTAGAAGCAAATAACGGACAAACTCGAACATGGCGAAAATCTCCTTGCAAGCCAGTGCTGTAAACTTTAGTCGCCGACAGCAGGAATATCTTACACCGACTGCCGAAATACCGTGACCGGGGCTTCCTGGATGACATCCTCCGCAACGGACTCTACACGGCGAAGCCCGGCAAATCGATCCAGAAACCGCCGAACTACCGCTAATATCCAGGTTAGGTTGCTTGCTTGCTTGCTTGCTTGCTTGCTTGCTTGACATTATGAACCGTATGGTCCATAAATAAAACATGGTTAAAAACATTGGGCGCCCTCTCGAGTTCGATCCGGATACCGCCGTGGATGCGGCGATGCATTTATTTTGGTCGAAAAGCTATAAGCACACCTCCATGCAGGATCTGCTTGCTGTCATGAATCTGTCGAAGAGCAGCCTCTATCAGACATTCGGCGGCAAACAACAGTTGTTCCGGCGTTGCCTTGCCCGCTATGCCGACCAGTTTTCCGGACGGCTTTACCAGGGGCTGGCGGCAGCGCCGAGCGGGCGCCGTTTTATCGAGGAATTTCTCCATTCCGTGCTGGACGATGTCGCCGGGAACTTTGAGCCGCGCGGTTGCCTGGTGATGAATACGGCCAGCGAGTTCGCCCAGAGCGAGCCTGAAATCGCCCGGGATGTGGCGAAAAGTGTTGAACGATTTCGTGGCGCGCTACAAGCTGCCGTGGAGCGCGCGCAGCGTGAAGGCGACATCGCCCCCGAACGGGATGCCCGCACCTTGGCGGCGTATCTGGTCAGCAGCATGAGCGGCCTGAAGGTGCAGGCCAAGGCGGGCGCTGATGCACAGACGCTGAAAGGCATCATCGAGTTGGTGCTCAAGGCGCTGGACTGATTTTTTGTTATTTTTGGAACACACGGCTTATATCGGTCGTGTGTGTGTCGGGGCAAGCCCCCATTTACTGAAAGGAGTAGAAAATGAGCATCAGTGACGTCATGATTCACATTCACGAGGATCTGGATACTGAAGCACGCAGTGCGCTTGAAGCCCGGATGCGCGACCTTGATGGCGTGATCGCGCCACGCTTTAACCCTGGCAAGGAACACCTGCTGCTGGTGGCCTTCGATCCAGACAAAGCCCACCCTGCCGATTTGTTGGGCGCTGTCAAAACGGCTGGTTATACCGCCCAACTGGTTGGCGTATAACCCATCGGGTTTTATTTGGTTATTTCTGGAACAATCAGTACAAAACAACTTTTTGGAGACTATCCCATGCAATCAGAATACAAACTCACCTTACCCCCCGCAAATCCGGACCAGGCAGAACCGTTGGCCAGGGAACGACTGGAAGAGGCCCTGAACAAACTGGGCTTCATTCCAAATATGTATGCGGTGATGGCCAACTCGCCCGGTCTGCTCGACACCTATATTCATGGCTACAACCGGTTCCGCGAAGGCTCCGGTTTCACCGCTCCCGAACAGGAAGTCGTCCTGCTCGCGATCAGCCGCGAGAATGGCTGCACCTACTGCGTCGCTGCCCACAGCTTCTTGGCCGACAAGATGTCCGGCGTGCCATTGGCGGTCACCAGCGCCATTCGTGACGGCGGCCAGATTCCCGATGCGAAGCTGGCCTCCTTGCATGACTTCACTCGCACCATGGTGACAAAACGCGGCTTACCGAGCCGAGCCGAGGTGGAAGCTTTCCTGGCCGCTGGCTACAGCGAGCGGCACATCCTGGAAATCGTGCTGGCCATCGCCGTGAAGACCTTGAGCAACTACGCCAACCATTTGTTTCACACGCCCGTGGACGACCTGTTCGCCACCCGGACATGGGCGGGGTGAGCATAAACGAACAACCTGTCGCGCCCGCTCACCGACGGCGGATGGCGGCCTTCCCCAAGTCGATATATAAGGGAAACGTCATGGAATACGACAAAGAACAAGTGATTATGGCAGAGGTCGGCGACGAAAGTGTCGCTTAAAATCTGATTGCGGAGGCGCGAATGCTACAGCTGATATTTTCGTGGTTTGACCAATTCGGCTACCTGGCCATTTTTATCGGGGTCATGCTCGATAACGCCGGCTTTCCCATTCCCGGCGAGGTCGTGACGCTGCTCACCGGCAGCATGGTGGCAGAAGGAAGCTTCGCCTACCTGCCCGCAGTGGGCGTCGCCACCCTTGGCGCCGTGCTGGGTGACAGTATCTGGTATTTCGTTGGCCGCAGTGGCTCGCAGCGTTTTATCGCGGTGTATTGCCGGGTGAGTTTCGGTTCCACCGCGTGTCTGGCCAGGACCGAACGCCACTTGGCGCGGTTTGGCGCGCCCTCGTTGATTTATGCCCGATTCGTTCCGGGTTTCAGAACCTTTGCCTCACCCATGGCCGGGATGGCAGACGTGCCCTACAAGCTGTTTCTGTTGTACGACGGTATCGGTGCGCTGTTGTGGGCGTCGCTGTGGATACTGTTGGGCGCTTATTTTTCCCATAGCGTCACCGCGCTTGTTGATCGACTGGAAAACTCGCGTCTGGTCATACTCTACCTTGCGGGTACTTTGTTGCTGCTTTTTCTGCTCGTCAAATGGATAGTGCGACGCCGGCATGGGGCGGCTAAATTGGTCGTCAAGGTCGAACAACAGGACTATTCCAGTGCCGCTTCGCAAGCTGTTGCAAAAGCTTGGCGTGACGACAATACGGCATGAGCTCGCGTTGCAATGGCGGTGCCTGGTGGAAGCATTGGAGAACGTGTAAGGATTTCCCGTGGCAGCCGACTAATAAATTAAGTGACCCCCGGCAAAGCCGGAGGTAATTTAACTAAATCCACCATTGTGTTGCCCTCAGGAGAGAATACGATGTATATCACACTGGCTGACAAGTCCCTCGATATCCGCTTGAGCCGGGCGGCCGAATTTGCGCTGGCCCAACGCACCACCCCGTTGCTGGCAGAAATGGAGTTGCTGTTCTCCTGCCTGATCCGCAAGAAGGTGCGGTTCTACGAACAGGGGGCGGGTACGCCAGCGAGCAAAGAACTGTCCGTGCGTTTTCGTCCGGTGATGACCCGGAAGTGCTCAATTTCGTCGTTAGATGGGCCGCCGCCATCCGATGATTTTCCCATTATAAACATGCACCCCTACGTACCGCACTGGCTGAGCATCGATTTCCGCAAGGGTCAATGGTTGGGCGAGTTCGGTTATTGATGCGGCAATCCGGGGGGCTTTAAGGAGAAGACCGCAATGAAAAATCCAGTCCTCAAGAAATCCAGCTCCGTTTTTGTTGCCGGGGTGCTGCTAACACTGGCCTTGGCCGGTGCGCCGGTCCACGCCGACGACAAGTCCCCCTATCCGGGCACGATCAGCCGGCACGCTTCCCACAGCTTCGACACGCTGGTGAAGCGGCTGGAGCAATCCATCACCGACAACAAAATGGGCCTCGTGGCTCAAGCCAGCGCCAGCCGTGGCGCTGCTGCACGCGGAGTCGTTATTCCCGGCAATATCGTGCTGATGGTATTCCGTAACGACTACGCGGTACGCATGCTGGCGGCCAGCATACCTGCGGGCATTGAGGCGCCATTACGGATCTATGTCACCGAGAATAGGGATGGAACGGCAAGCATTACCTATCGCAACCCAAGCGCGGTGTTCGCGCCCTATGGCAATGCGAAGCTAGATGCCATGGCCGCCGAACTCGATCCGGTACTAGCCAGGATCGTCGCGGATGCCAGCAGCCAGTAAAGCGACACTTTCCGCCGCCTCGCCACGCTCAGCGATTCGTGGTGGCTGCGGCGCTCGCACTGAGCATTCTGCTGCTGGCCGTGTCCGCGACACTGCGGATGGCTCTGCTGCTGGCCATCGGTGCCGCCTTGGGGATCGCCCTGCAACACGCCTCCTTCGGTTTTGCCAGTGCCTACCGACGCTTCCAGCTCCGGTGTGAGACTGCCGCACTCCATGGCCAACTGCTGATGCTCGCCGTGGCGACAGTCTTGTTCGCTCCAGTGCTGGCCGAAGGCGCCTTCTTCTCCGGTGTCGCCTCACTCAGCTTCCATGACTGGCTGTGTGGATCGCATGTGCCCTCGCCGGCAGCGTAATTGGCGTGCGCTGCCGGCCACGATTCGGCCTGTCTAACTGAGGCTACGAAGGACGGATTTTTCTGATGACAACCGAGGGGTAATGAAAATGTGCAGAATGAAAAAGCAGAACAACATGAAGCTTACCAGGCACGATGCGGTTCACTCGCGCAGACGGAATCGGTCGGCTCTGCGGCGAGGCGGGTCGATATTGGCTGAACTCATGCTGGCGTGCGCATTGACGGTGACGGGAGGCTTGATTGCAGGCGGAGGAGTGATGAGTTCCTCCGACGCGTCGGCCGCGTCCCTCCTTTCGCCAGATGCTCCCGGCCCTTTTTCAGGCGTGACGTTTGACGGCAAGACCTACACCAATCGCCTGATTAACAGTCACGATCCCTATCTGCTGCAGCATGCCCACAATCCGGTGGACTGGTATCCGTGGGGGCCGGAGGCGCTGGAGGCGGCCAGGCGCGAGAACAAGCCGATTTTCGTCTCGATCGGCTATTCCACCTGTTACTGGTGCCATGTGGCCGAGCGCGAGATTTTCACCAATCCTCAGATCGCCAGGCTGATGAATCAATGGTTCATCAATATCAAGGTCGACCGCGAGCAGCGCCCGGACATTGATCGGGTCTACATGCTGGCCACCCGGATCATGACAGGCGGTGGCGGCTGGCCCAACAATGTGTTTCTCACGCCCGATCTCAAGCCCTTCTATGCCGGCAGCTATTTCCCGCCGGACGACCAGGACGGGCGGCCTGGATTCAAGCGTGTGCTGGAGAATATGCACCAGGCATGGACCGGCGATCACGCCAGGGTCGTCGCCATTGCCGATCAGGTGTATCAGGCGCTACAACAGGCCGAAAAGGGCCGTTCCTCAACCGGCCCGGTGCCGCTGACGCCACGGCAATGGCTGGACAAGGCGGTGGGCGAGGCAGCCGACAGCTACGACGAATTTGACGCCGGCTTCGGCGACAGCGCCACCCGATTTCCACAATCGCCGTTGCTGTCGATGTTGCTGGGCGCCAACCCTGCCAAGGCGCAGAACATGGCCACAGAGACACTACAGGCGATGGCCGAGGGCGGCGTCATGGATCAGCTTGGCGGCGGCTTCCACCGCTACAGCACCGAGCCGAGCTGGTCGGTTCCACACTTTGAAAAGATGCTTTATGACAACGCGCAGTTGCTGGGCCTCTATGCCCAGGCCTGGGCGATCACCAAAAAACCCCTGTTCCAGCAGGTAGCATTGCGTACCGCGCACTACCTGACCCGCGAAATGCAGGCTCCGGGCGGCGGCTTCTACAGCGCGCAGGATGCCGAGGTGGACGGCGTCGAGGGCGCCAGCTTTGCGTGGACTCGCCAGCAGATCGAAACCGTGCTGGGCGCGGCTGACACCCAACGCTTCCTGACGCTGTATGCGCTGACGCCGATGCCGCCGGGCGTTACCGGCCATAGGCAGCCCGAAGGCGGCGTCCTGCGACTGAGCCGCGATCATGCCCAGGCGCTGGCAAAAAAGAACCGGCTAGCGTCCGCCATCGAAGCGCTGCGACCGCTGCACGAAAAACTTCTGGCCGCGCGTCAGAAGCGCCCGCATCCTGCGCGCGACGAAAAAATCGTCACCGCCGCCAACGCGCTGGCCATCATCGGTTTCGCCCAGGCCGGCCACTGGCTGCACGACCCGGCGCTGACCAGTACCGCAGTGCGCACCGCAGACTGGGCGTGGCGACACGCCTTCAACCCGACATCCGGCGAACTGAAGCACCAGTTTTTCAAAGGCCATCCCGGAGACGGCGGCTTTCTCGACGACTACGCGCTGCTGGGCCGGGCCTTTCTGACGCTGCATCAACAAACCGGAGAAGGCGTTTGGTTGTCTCGCGCGCGCCAGCTCGCCGATGCCATGCTCAAGCGCTTCGCCCGTGACGATGGCCGTTTCGCCGATACCTGGAAACAGGCCGACCTTTTGGTCTCTCCGCCCGCCGATGGCGACTCGGCCCAACCCTCGGGGCACTCCGCAGCCATCGCGCTGCTGCTGGAACTGGCGCAGGCCACCGGGCAGGAACGCTATGCGGCGGCGGCGCGGCGCGCCCTGACGCCGCTGGCCGCCCAGATTTCCGCCGCACCATCGCAGTGGGGTGGCCTGCTGGCGTCAATAAGCCAGCCGCAACAGGTCGCGGCGCTGGAGAAGGCGCAAGCGGCGAAAGATCCGTCCGATTCCGCCAGTTACGTACATGCCCAGGGGCGTCTCGTGCCGACGAAGGGGGGTGCCGACCTGATCGTGACGATTGCAGTGGATCCCGGCTATCACATCAACGCCAACCCGGCTTCCGACCCGAACCTGATCCCGACGCAACTGCACGTCGAAGGGCAACCGGGGATAAAGGTGACCTACCCGGCGGCGCAGACCTTCAAGGCTCCGTTCGCGCCGCAGGGCATCGCGGTGTATCAGGGGCGCTTCACGCTGCGCGCGCATTTGCCGCAGACCTCGGCGCAACAGCTGCCCGCCGCGAGCCTGCGCGTGCAGGCCTGCAGCGACCAGTACTGCCTGGCGCCATCGACGGTCGCAGTGCAGATCAAGGGAAGATGACCCTGATGCCGTGCCTACCCGGTTTGTTGCCAAAACCAAACCCCCGTAGATACTGTTATCCCAGTCAACACCCATGCAACGCCGGATCAAACATTTTTCCTGACTTAAGGACTCCGAACGCAACATGAATGAGTTTACGCATCATCGCACCGATAATGAGCTTGGGCGGTTT
>Ga0210026_1003012_pt1 | contig 13499 bp, 15 predicted proteins | sample CryGeymeta201509_FD_183977 | JGI IMG/M metagenome (GOLD analysis project Ga0210026, IMG submission 183977) | Groundwater microbial communities from Crystal Geyser aquifers in Utah, USA - Crystal Geyser metaG 2015-09 (SPAdes) (version 2) | ecosystem: Environmental > Aquatic > Deep subsurface >... | reverse complement strand
TGGCATATATACGTTCTCAATTAGTCCAAGAGCTTTTTTTAGTTTGAGATTTAAACTCATTAATTGAGCATTTGCTTTAACCCTAACAAACACTGCCTGAAAATATGTAGTGCTAAATGATACTTCACTTAAGCTAAGGCTAATGGGCTTTTCCAAAGAAAAAAAATTATTACAAGAATTTATTAAATCATTTAGATCAGTTTCAATATTAGAAAGTAAGGTTAGGTGAGGTTCAAAACTTGGAGTATGATTTTCTAAGCTTTTATCATTGATAATTTGTTGTAACTTGGTAAAAATTGGTTCTGGAGGAATTAGCCACAAACTGTATTTCATGGTTTGATTGTACCTTATTCAAATCTTAATAATTGCATGATTTGAGCCTAGTATCACTGCCGTACAAATAATATTATTTTATCGACCGGCTTGTCCATTTATTTGCCCAAGAGTATAGTTAGATCAGGAGAGGAAACTATTTATGAAATTTAGCTTGCGTCTTTTATATCTTTATTTATTTTCTTTTGTTGGGTTGTTAATTACTGTGATTGGTAGTATTCAAATTGCAGATTTAACAATAAAAACTTATGTTTTTAGAGTCAGTGAATATCCTTATTATCCGGAATCTATCCCTGCTATTTCTCAAGATGAAAGCAAAAAGCGTTTTGAAGTAGAGCAACTTGATCAAAAAAAGAGACAGCTTAGTACTAGTTTATCTTTGATTATCGTTGGTGCACCACTTTATCTTTATCATTGGAATACAATTAAAAAAGAGAACAAATAGTTAAATTCTTCATATGATTGAAGTAGATGTTTTAAGCCAAAATCCAAGAGAGTTTTCTATTATTGCTGGAGTATTTGAATATTGCAGTCCATTGGAATACAAAAAATTAATCGAGATAATTGGTCAACCAGTTGTTGATTTTATTAGAAACAATCCAGATCTTTGTCTTTATCAAAAAAGACAACATAGTGGCTATGAAATAAATGGTTCTCTTTACATATTGAAGGGCTATGAGAGAGCTGTTCTTTTTGTTTTCAAAAATGCTCCACAAACCAATAGTTTTGAGTCTCTGGAAATTAACTTTACCTTTTGGGATGAGCTATTAAAGACTGGCAAATCAAATGTTGCTACTAAAGAAGAAAGGTTGAGACCAGATACTTTGAAGTTTTTAAAAACAATGAATCAAATACTGATGTTAATAGATAATAGTTGTCCTGTTGAATTCTCTGGTTCAGAAGCACAAAGAGATGCCATTTGGAGCAAAGCTATTGATAAACTAAGAGAGCATGGCAAAACAAATCTTAGAATGAAACCGAAAAAAGTTATTAAATTTTCTAATTAATTGAGCGGGCGACGGGGTTCGAACCCGCGATCTTCTGCTTGGGAAGCAGACATACTACCACTGTACTACGCCCGCAATACGTTTCAAATTATATCTTAAACCAATAATCCCGTATAATACCTGATATGGAACTTAGTTTTTGGCAAAAATTAAACAAACCCATCATCGGCCTTTCGCCAATGGATGGAGTTACTGACCAACCATTTCGTCAAATCATCAAGAAACATGGTAATCCTGACGTAATCTATACTGAATTCGCTACCGTAGAAGGCTTCTGTCGTGGAGTAAAAAAACCTCTCACAGATTTTCTTTACGATGAAACTCAACGACCAATCATAGCCCAAATCTATGGCATTACCCCTGACTTTTTCCGTCAAACCGCAATAGCCCTATGCCAACTAGGCTTTGATGGAATTGATATCAACATGGGTTGCCCAGCCAAAAGTGTTTCTCAAGGTGGAGCTGGAGCTGGGTTAATCAAAACCCCCAAACTAGCTCAAGAAATTATCGCAGCAACAAAACAAGGAGTAGAAGAGTGGCAAAATGGCCAAACAGTTCGTGACTGTCCAAACCTGTCCAATCGCATACATATTGAAATAGAAGCTAGACAACAAAAACTACCGGTTGAATATCAAAAACATGAAAGAATTGTTCCGGTCAGTGTTAAAACTCGCATTGGCTATGACATGGCCATAGTCCATTCGTGGATTAGTAATATTCTAGAAATGGAACCAGCTGTTATTGCTCTACACGGCAGAACCTTAAGACAAGGATATAGTGGTTTAGCCAGTTGGGAAGAAATTGCCAAAGCAGCAGAAGTCGTTCATCAAAATTCAAATAAAACTTTAATTTTAGGCAATGGAGACATTCATAATTATGAGCAAGCTATTGAAACTACAAAAAAATATGGCGTAGATGGAATATTAATAGGCAGAGCAACCTTTGGCGATCCTTGGGTTTTTCTGCCAGAAGATGAAAGAGAGAAACTAGACACTATTTATAATCGTGCAGCAATTGCCCTAGAACATAGCCAGCTTCACGAACAAGCCTTCCATCATGACGAAACCTATCGTTTTCTAGCAATGCGCAAACACCTAGCTTGGTATATTAAAAGTTTCCCCAATGCTAGCGATATCCGCTCTGAATTAGTTAGAACTGAAAATAGCGAACAAGTCAAGCAAATTTTGCTTAAACACCAATTAATAGGTGTATAATATCGCCAATGGCAAAGAACCCAGAGAACTCAAAAAAACAACTTAGAAAATCCATTGAATAAATTAATTCCATGGGGCATCCTCGCTGTTTCATTTTTTGTAAGTCTAGCTGCTTTTTCAGAAAAACAAAAAACCTCAATCAAAGAAAGAGATAATAATAGTTGCCAATTTCCTGGAGAACATGAATGTGGTGGTGGCCTATTAATTCATCAAATTATTCCTCCAAAATATGCAAAAAAATTTGGCATAAACCCAGACTTCGCTGCCAACGGCATAACAATTTGTCAAAATGCTCTAACTGGATCTCAAGGAATCTATCCAGATATTGCCATGGCTACTACAAGTAATGAGCCAGGAGCCTTAAAGAAAGCCATTACTTTGCGCACCACAAAACTCAATCAACGCCAGCCATATTGGAATGAAAAATATGATCGAGCCATGCATGCCATAGTAGCTCGTAATACCCAAACTGCAGAAAAAACTGGTTGGAACTTCCCACTTAAAAAAACCAGAAAAAGCAAAAAATCAACCCAATAAATTAAATTACTTGGGTATGGGCTCAGAGAAAAAATAAATAAGATATAATGAGATTCTTATGTCTCAAGATTTGAATTTTCTCAAGATATATAACTCCCTAAACACAGCACAAAAACAAGCTGTCGATACCATTGAAGGACCAGTTATGGTTGTGGCTGGACCTGGAACTGGTAAAACACAAGTCCTTACAGCGCGCATTGCCCAAATACTACAAAAAACCGATACCAATCCAAACAGCATTTTAGCTCTCACCTTTACTGAAAGCGCTGCAAAAAACATGCGCGAGAGATTGGTAAAAATGATTGGCAAAACTGGTTATTATGTACAAATAGCCACTTTTCATTCTTTTTGCAAAGAAATCATTGATAACCATCCAGAAGCATTTCCGATTGAAAGAGATAGTGCTCCCTTATCAGACTTGGAACGTTTTGAATTGTTTGAAGATATTTTTAATAACTTAGTTTTAGAAAATATTAAACCCCTCAACACTCCTTTTTTCTATCTTAAGGATGCAATTAAAGGTATTTCTAATTTAAAAAGAGAAGGCATTCAACCAGATAACTATGAAAAATTAATTAAAGACTGGAGAGAAAGACTAGTTGCCAGTGAACCAGCAAAATCAGAACCTGGAAAAAGAATTAAAAAACAACCGGGGGAACTAACTAGAACAGAATGGGAAAAAGACCTTAAGCAATTAGAAAAAAACACTGAGCTTTGTGAAGTTTATAAAATTTATCAACAACGTTTGCGCGAAGCAAAGCGATATGACTTTGATGATATGATTGCTTTGGTTGTGGAGGCTTTGCAAAAAGACGAAACTTTGCTTAGAGAATATCAAGAGAATCTCCACTATTTTCTAGTTGATGAATACCAAGATACCAATAGTGCTCAAAACACAGTTGTGAGCCTACTGGCTAGTTATTGGGCTGAAAATGCCAATATTTTTGTAGTAGGAGATCCCAATCAAGCTATTTACCGTTTTCAAGGAGCCTCAGTTGAAAACATGCTTGGTTTCTTACACCAATATCCAAATGCTACTGTCATTACATTGACCACTGGCTACCGCTGTCCACAAACAATTTACAATACGGCCGCAGATTTAATTTCATTGAATCAATTAGATTTTTCTTTACCAAAAAATGATAGTAATAAAAATCAAAATTTTTCTCTAACCAATAGGCTTGAGAGCCCACGTGGCAAGGGAGAGAAAATCACTCTTACCACCACTTCATCACAGATTTTAGAAGCTGTCCAAATAGCAGAAAAAATTAAAGAACTTTTGGCTAGTGGTGTTCCTGCTCACGAAATTTCAATTCTCTATCGAAAAAATGCAGATAGAACAGAGATAGCTGAAATACTAGATACTTGGGATATTCCATATGAAGTAGAGGGTGGGGGAGATGCTTTAAAAGAAGAATCTATCCGTCAATTAATTACTCTTTTTCAAGTTATTTCATTAATACGCAGCGGAGAAGAAACTGAGTTGCTCTATGAAACACTGCAATATGAGTGGTTGAAAAAAATCTTTGGTTGGGAAAATAGCGTGGTACTCAAAGTAGCAAGAGCTGCTGGTAAAGCCAAAACCCCAATTATTGATTTGGTTGAGCAGGGGGAAACAGTAATAAACGCCCATAATCCTGGCTATGAAATTACTCCATTAGATTTATCTCCAATAAAGAATTACTTTGCCAAACTTCAGGAATGGGATATTGCTGATGCAAATAAAACTTTTCCCGATTGGTTTGAAGCTGTTATTAAAGAATCTGGGTTTTTACCTTGGTTGTTAGACCAAGAAGGAAAAATATTTTTAGTCACCGTATTAAATTCTGTTTTTGGTGAAATTAAAAAAATGGTTAGTCATAACCACCACTTCAAATTAAAAGACCTGCTAAGAGCTTTAGATTTAATTTCAGAACATGATTTAAAAATTAATATTGAAGACCTCAATGTCAGAAGACAAGCAGTTCACCTTTCAACTGTTCACAAAGCAAAAGGACGTGAGTGGAACTTTGTTTTTCTTTATCAATGTGTTGATAAAAAATGGGGAAATAATCGTAGTAAAGATTTGATTAAGCTGCCTATTGAAATCTTGCAAAATACAGATTTATCAGGAAAAGAAAGAAACGAAGACGAACGAAGATTATTTTATGTTGCCCTGACTCGTGCCAAAAAACTCGTCATCATTTCCCACCCAGAGACTATTGTGAGTGAGGGAAACAGTAAAGATGTAATTCCTAGTATGTTCTTAACTGAAATTGAAGAAAATGATCGTGAAGCTGAGTCATGGGAAAAAATTATTGACAATGAAATTGAAGCAAATGCACCCGCTCATTTATTAAAACTTTTGCAACCAAATACCTCAAAAGAACTAGTCACCACTAATGATGGAGAAAAAATATATTTACGTTGGTTATTAGATAATTTCCGCTGGTCTGTCACTGCTCTAAATACTTATTTAAGAGATCCAGAAGAATTTTTACATAACACTTTATTGCGTGTACCAAGAGCTAAAACCCCGATTTTAGCCTTTGGAACAGCCATGCATAGTGCAATGGAATTTATATATAAAACTTATCAACAAACTAATGAGTTGCCAACTTTAGCTGAGGCCGAAAAACATTTTGAACTAGCTTTAAGCCAAGAGGTTTTAACAGAAAAAGAGCATTTACAAAGACTTAAATATGGCAATAAGGTTCTCACTGGTTATTTTAATGATTTGGTTAATAAAAAATTTAATCCTCTTTATATTGAAAGATTTTTTGGTGGTGGCAAACAAAAAGTGATGTTGGGAGATATTGCTCTTACTGGAAGAATCGACAGAATCGATTGGTTGGAGATTGAAAAGAAGCAAGTGAAAGTTATTGATTATAAAACTGGTAAAAACAGAAGTAACAATGAAATAGAAGGAGCAACTGCCTCTGCAAATCTTTCAGAAAGAGAGAGAAGTTTGCCTGAAAATATTCGTGGTCCATATAAGAGACAGTTATTATTTTATAAATTATTAACTCAATTAGATAAAACTTTTCCTTATGAAGTTATTAGTGGTGAGTTTGAATTTGTCGAACCAAATGAAAAAGAAAAAATTGTTACTCGTAGTTTCTTTTTAACTGATGAAGATACAAAAGATTTAGCAAAATTAATTGAAACAGTAGTGGGTGAATTAAGAGATAAGTGGCGCTAAAGGATTGAGAAATGAAAATAACTTTTGTTGCTTCAATTAAAGATAAAGAACAACAGAAGTTTTATTATTTGTCGATTGTTAGAATTCTCAAAGATTTAGGTCATCAAGTTTTGTATGAGCATATATTAAAAGAAGATATTGATTCTCTTCAACGATCTATTGATAAAAATATAGATTTTCATAAAAAATATTTTCAAAAAATTAATGAAGCCGATCTAATAGTTGCTGAAATTACTTTTGAGAATATTAGTGTTGGATATTTAATTCATGAGGCTTTGCAACTCAAAAAACCAATTATTGCAGTTTCTAGAATAGATGTTTGTTCTAGTATTCCTGTTTTTTTAGAAAATAATCAAAACTTTATTTATTTGCCTTATAAAAAAATCTTTGAATTAGAAAAAAATCTACCCAAAGCCGTTAAAATGGCTCCTATTGAAAAAATTAAAAAATTTAATGTATTAATTTCAGAGTCACTTGATTTAAAATTACAAAAGCTTGCTCAAGAAAAAGGTTTATCTAAATCAGAGTTCGTAAGAAGTTTGATTAGAGAGATGTAACAAGCTTACCTCTTCACAATATCAGATAAAATCCTCTATACTATTCTCAATATGTCTGATTTATTTTCCTCTAAAAACAAAACCCAAATAATAATCTCTCCTTCAATCGTTATTTTTACTGCTGCAATGCTTGGAATAATCAAATTTATTTCTTTAACTGGAAATATAATCATTTTGCTTTTTCTATCGTTTATCCTAATGGTTGCTCTCAACCCAGCTGTTACAAGATTTGAAAAAAAACTACGTCTACCAAGAGTTCTTAGCATGATCTTTGTATATATCTTGCTCATTATTCTTATTGTTTCTTCTACAGCACTAGTTTTGCCACCATTGGTTTCTGAAATAATCCGCTTTTTAAAAACCATAAATCTTCCCTATCTTCAGGAAATATTCTCTAGAATGGAGTTTTCTTTCTCCCAAATCGGTAGCTTAGCCAACCAATTTAGTTCCTCAGTAAATTTCTTGGTAAGTGCAATCACTGGCACCTTTGCCGGCATCTTCACCTTCCTGACCCTATTAATCATGTCTTTTTACTTACTAATTGATAGACATCACTTACACAAAAAAGTTGCTTGGTTTACTAATGAAGAAAAACAGTTGGAATTAGCGAAAAACTTTATCAACAGCCTAGAAAAACAATTGGGTGGGTGGGTAAGAGGACAAATAATCTTAATGATTATTATTGCAATAACCACATACTTTGGCTTAATGATGCTTAGAGTTCCTTTTGCTTTACCACTAGCAATATTAGCTGGTTTCTTAGAAATATTACCAAACCTTGGACCATTTATCTCTGCAGTACCAGGAATATTAATTGCCTATTTAACCTTTGGTATTCCAATGGCTGGTGCGACAACTTTAATGTACATAATAATTCAACAATTAGAAAATAACTTTATTGTCCCTAAAATTATGAGCGCCAATGCAAAGGTTAATCCTTTAATCTCGATGCTATGTGTTTTAACCGGCTTTCAATTGGGTGGCGTAGTGGGTGGTTTAATTGCAATTCCAATCTATATCACTATTCGTGCTAGCTATTCCTTATGGCGATCTCATAAAGAAAACTAGTCTGTATAATACCGACTATGTCTAGTAAAGCTATTTACGCTTTTTCAGGTGATCCTATTACCTATGGTCATATTGATATTATCAAAAGAGCTTGTCATATTTTCGATAAGGTCATAGTTGCGATAGGCACTAATCCTGAAAAAAAATACACTTTTTCTCCAATTGAAAGAGAGACTCTTGCCAAAGGAGCTCTAGAGAGTTTACCTAAAGTTATAGTAAAAAGCTTTAGTGGACTCTTAGTAGATTTTGCTTACGAACAAGAAGTAGATGTTATTGTAAAAGGCGTAAGAAATCCTGAAGACTTTAGATACGAACAAACCCTTAGCCACGTGGGTCTTTCACAGAATCAAGGCATTGAAACAATATTATTATTTGCCAAGCCAAACTTAGCTCATGTTAGCTCAAGCACAGTAAAAGCATTACAAAAAGAACATGGAGCTACCCAAAACTATGTCCCACTTGGAGTTAAGATTGCGCTAGAAAAAAAGCTCTCTGAACAAATAATTATTGGCATTACTGGAGAAGTAGCTACTGGAAAAAGCCATCTTGCCAATCAATTAATAGAAATTGGAAATACTAAAAAAGTAGAAGTCCATAACATAGAGCTAGATCAGCTAGCTCATCAAATCCAAGATGATCTTATTGAACCAATATATGTGAGTTTAAGAAAAAAAATAGTCGAGCAATTTGGCAAAAAAATTCTTAAAAAAGACGGCAAAATAAATAGAAAAGTTTTGGGAGAAATCGTATTCAAAGACTTAACACAATTAAATATCTTGAATAATTTAATGTGGAAACCGGTTTTAGTTCGTTTACGCAAAGAATTAAAAAATAAAAAAGGGTTAATTTTAATCAATAGTGCCTTACTAGCTGAGGCAAATTTATTAAGTGTCTGTAACAATAGAGTAATATTAGCCAGTGTTAAACCTAGTCAACAAAAAAAATATCTAGAAAATAGAAAACTAAGTCCTCAACAAATTGAGAGAAGATTAAAATCTCAATTAACAAATAAAGAAAAAGAAAAAATAATTAAAAATAAGATTGCTGAAAATAATTTTGGTAAACTGTGGCTAGTTGATGAAAACACGGAAATTTCTTCCTTTGCTAAAAAAATATTTTCTGCGATACTTTAGTTATGTCTGAATCAAATCGTTTGCAACGCAATAAAATATTTGCTCAAGGTTTAGAGCACACCACAACAATCGTAGTGCGTGTTTTGGTTGATATTTTTAAAGCACTATTAAATTTCATTAAAGAAATGATTACTTCCGCTGTTGGCGGTGGTAAATAAATTTATAAACAATTAAAACGAAAAACCCCGTACCTTCACAGATACGGGGTTCTTTTTTTCTGAGCTACTAAACATTTCACCAACAGTGTTTGTTGATTAATATTCATTAACCCTGGTCGCCAATTCGATTACCTCCACTCTCTAGCCTTCAATAGAAACAAAACGAAGGCAAGAAATGACAACAAACTATCAATGATGATAGCCGTCATCAATCCAGCACTTAAAGCACTGGGATATGAGGAAAAAATCACCAAACCGATGAAAGGCACCTGTCCCAACATGAGAAAAAAGCCCGCTGTTGGTTGAGGCTTTTCGAGCGAAATTACTGCCGCCCAAGCCAAAAGCCCCAGCGCAAGCGCCGGAGCCAAATAACTGCCGGGAAATAACAACCAAAGAGATAACGACAGAGCCGCCACTACAATGGTTGAACCGACAGCATGCCCAATCTTTTTTCCCAACAAAGCAGTCGCCATGAAGGTGGCAACTAGGGTTAAGACTGTGGCAAAGAACGAGAAGTAGTTAGTTTGTAGCATAGTTGTTTGTTCCTTTTTTTTAACTTAGCTTTTTGGGAGCAAAAAACGCCATCGTCACTAAAAACAGGTCCAAGAGGACCAATAGGAACAATGACATGTGCTGACCGAGAGCGAAGTTCGGATAATCTGCCATCATGACGAAAGGAATTTGTCCAAGCATCAGGCAGATTTTTTGCAGGAATTTTTTACTGCCATTGGGCATGGTTAAAAACCAAGCCCAAGTAGCAGCGCCGATGCCAACGGCAGGTCCAAGCCAAGTAGTACTGGCGAAGGCCCAACCAATGACTGCCAAAGCAGTGACAGCAGCCATAGCATTAATAGCTTTGCTGGCTGTATTCTGTCGCATAACCACAAACAGGGTTACCAAGCCGGACAAGCCAGCGAGGAATAACGCGAGAAAGGGATTTACCATTTTGTTTACTCCATCCACCGATCTCAGGTGGAAATACTAGAGTTTGGTGATTGGGTGGCGACCTTTTTATAGTCGAAATTTACTTGAATCAACGATAAAAAGCTCACCACCCGACTTGTTAAAGAACCGAATAATTGTATCAGAATATATCAAATAAGTCAAAGTTATAGGATAATTAAAAATACTGTTAATGAATAAAAAAACCGCTATTAAAGCGGCTATTTTATGAATTTATTATTTTGTGCCAAGCTCAGGAATCGGACCTGAATTTCATGTTTTTCAGACATGCGCCGTGACCAACTTGGCTAGCTTGGCATGTAAATGCTTTTAATGTGGACCCGAGAGGGCTCGAACCTCTGACCTTTCGGATGTAAACCGAACGCTCTAACCAACTGAGCTACGAGTCCATACTCATAGGTGGAGATATTTCAGTTTGTCATAGCTGGTGGATGTGCCCAGGAGAGGAGTTGAACCTCCACGGATTTCTCCACAGCCACCTCAAGACTGCGTGTATACCAATTTCACCACCTGGGCATCTGCACAGAATGAGCGAGAAACGGGACTCGGACCCGCGACCTTCTCCTTGGCAAGGAGACGCTCTAGCCAACTGAGCTATTCTCGCATTATCAATAATTTCAAAGAGCGTGATTTCTCACAAGACACACATTATATAGCATCTTGGCCAAAGTGAAAAATCTAATTTTTCTCGAGTGCCAGAGGAGGGATTTGAACCCACACGCCCGTTTTAAAAGCACTAGTTCCTGAAACTAGCCTGTCTACCAATTCCAGCACTCTGGCGGAAACACAGGGTATTATAACGTCAAGCTTAGAAAAATACAGCTTTAAGTCTTTTGAAGGCTGGAAATTTACGACGAAATGCTAATTCAATTACCTCAACAGCCTCATCAACAGAAAGATAGGTCGTATTAATGGTCAAATCATAAGCATTGCGACTATTAAGATCTTGTTTAAAATATTTTTTTACAAACTCGCGACGTTCTTTTTCATGATAAGCAATAACTTTTTTAGCTTTTGCTCGATCATAACCTTCGTATTCCATTGCTCTTTGCACGCGCAACTCATAAGGAGCCACAATATTTACATGCAAGCCCCTAGCAAATGGCGTAATAAAATTTGAACCACGACCCAAAATTACACAATTGCCTTGATGAGCAAAAGTCAAAATTACTCTTGTTAGTTCTTTAATAAAAGTATTTTCATCAACATATTCTGGATTTAAAGCAGAGTGAACCAAATCATTAACATAAGAACGACCTTTTTCATCAAGCTGTTGAATAATGGCTTTTCGGCGTTTGGTAGATTCTGCAATTTGATCAATAATTGTTTCATCATGAACAACAAAACCCAATCTTTCAGCTAATTTTTTAGCTATTGGAGCACCGCCGCTACCTGGTTCACGAGCAATAGTAATAAAAGGTTTGCTAAAAAAATGTTCTTCTGGCAATTCTTGAAGCAAGCGATCTTTGATTCCTAAGGTAGAAACAATTTTATTAATGAGGGGGTAATAATTTATTGCCATATTACATCGCAGTATAACCTAAATTTTTAAGTTTATAAAAGTCAATTTTGGGAAATATTAGGGAAAGAAAATAATGACGAATAACCTCAAGATATCAAATAGAGAAGTGTTATAATGACCAAGTCCACGCCTCAGTAGCTCAGTGGATTAGAGCGCAGGTCTTCGGAACCTGGCGTCGGGGGTTCGAGTCCCTCCTGAGGCACATTAACTTTTTGGTTTTTTTGGTTTTGCTCTCGACAAAAAACCTAAAAAAAATGATTTAATCATATCGGTGATTTTTAAATTCTTACCAACCTCATCCCACATTTGATCTGTAAAATCTACTCTCATAGTATCTAAACCAATCATAAATGAGTCGTTTCGACCGTTTTGTCGATGTTTAACATGATACAAAACTTCATCAGCAAGTTGCATTAATACCCAAGCTTTATGTGTATTACCATGTCTATCGTCATTTAAAGCATCTTCCTTAATTGCACCACCCATACTAAGAGTTATTTTAAGCTCACGACCATTACCAATATCTATTGGCATTTCAGCAATGCTCTCAACAATTTTATTCATAACCAATTTTACTTCATCTCGATTATGAACTTGAAGTAAAATCACAAATTCCTCACCTCCATAACGATAAAATTTGTCTTCATTTCTTATTAATTCAGCAATCCTCTTTGTTACAGCTCTCAATACCATATCACCAGCAGCATGGCCATAAGTGTCATTAACAGCTTTAAAATGATCTAAATCAAAAATAATTAAGGCAAGGTTTTGATCACTCTCTCTATCACTATCAAAGATCATTGGTAAATCAGCCTCAAGCTGTCCACGATTATTAATTTTAGTTAAAGAATCAGTTGAAGCTACTTTTCTTAAATCAACCTGTTCCACCTCAAACGCAGTATTCACTTTTTCCAAACGAATTACTCTAGCTAACAAAGAAAAATAAACTTCTAGAATTTTTTCAGATTCAGTTTTGGCATCTTTAAATTCATTAAACAAAAAAGCTAAGAATGTAATCATTTTTTCGCTTTTTGGCTGATCAAAAAACTTACTTGCAGCTAAATTAATTTTTTGATTGGCTAAATTAGCTATAAAATCCAAACCGTTTTGTGAAAATTCCACGCCGATTAATCTGGTTAGCTCAGAAATAAAAAATTCTTCATCAGGTGATAATCCTAATTTATAATCATCTAAGGTAATTTTCTCATTATTAACAAAGAACTGATAAATAACGTCAAGACTTTCACTACCAGGAAAATTGTCTATAATTTTCTCAGACAGCCTCGTTTCAGTTGCGTCTGTTTGTTTATCTTGAAACTCTTGATTCATAAAAAGGATCACCCATAAAAATGTGCTTATAATTGTAAAACAATTTAAGTAGTAATTGACAGTGGTAGACTGATCTAAATCTGGTGTTTTTATAGCAAAAAAAGTAAAATACGACACTTAGTGATAAAATACCCGTGTTGGGTCAGTAGCTCAGTCGGTTAGAGCGTCTGCCTCTTAAGCAGAATGTCGTGGGTTCGAGTCCCACCTGACTCACATTATTAAAAGACAGTTTAAAAAACTGTCTTTTTTTATACTCAAAACTAAATGAGGTATAATTCTCCCCTCAAGATGGAAAAAGAAATTACCAAAGAAAAATCTAGCACCATTGATGGCACTGTTTTCTTAGTGCTCCTCACTGCAGCTATTTCATTATTAGATTTCTATTCACACCCCAATGGAGGATTAGCTGATCCAGAGAGAAGAAAAATATTATTAGAAACCATAGGACCAATTACAAAACATCTTGGAAATTATGGCTTCACTGCTGGCTTTGCGAT
>Ga0210026_1003006_pt1 | contig 13520 bp, 10 predicted proteins | sample CryGeymeta201509_FD_183977 | JGI IMG/M metagenome (GOLD analysis project Ga0210026, IMG submission 183977) | Groundwater microbial communities from Crystal Geyser aquifers in Utah, USA - Crystal Geyser metaG 2015-09 (SPAdes) (version 2) | ecosystem: Environmental > Aquatic > Deep subsurface >... | reverse complement strand
TCGATTGCCACATTGGCAGACTTTGATCTACACCAGCGGAGAAAACATAATTAGGCGTATCACGCGCCATGCGCGTGATGCCGAGTCGGGTGTCGCTCACCCGTGCATGCGGTAAGGTGAGATGGGCTTTCACTGTTGCACCCTTCCAACCCAAGTTATCGGTGCGCACCTTGCCGTCCAGTTCAAAGCCCCAGTGCAAGGCAGTACCTTCGTTATAGGGGCGATCCACCCAGCGCACGCCTTCCAGTTGCACACGGCGCTCGGTGAAATCCTGCGTCGAACGCACATAGAGATTGGCGCCCAGCACGCCGGCCTCGGCATCGAGGTAACGTTCCAGCACCGCTTCGAAGTTGAGGCTGCGTTCAGGCAGCAGATCAGGATTGCCGCGCTTATCCGCTTCCACGGGAGTGTTGGTGCCGACACTGAGTGTCGCAGCATTGCTGATCTCGTCCAGCTTGGGCATCTTCAACCCGGCACCCAATGAGGAGCGCACCACCCACTGCCCCAGCGGCTCCCAGCGCACAGCGAGAGAGGGCATCGCCCGTCCGCGTTGCTGCGAGACACCGTTGGAGTTCAAAGCAATGGTTTCGCCGCGCAATCCGTAGGTCAGCGTGGTTTTGGGTTGCAGCATCCAGTCATCCTGCACCCAAGCGATGCTTTGCCGCTCTTGCGCCTCATAGGTAGCGAAACTACCGCTGAAATTCTGCTCCTGCGTGCGGCGCAGGTTGATATGTTCCACACCCACCGCCACAAGATGCTCGCCGCCGAGCGGCTTATCGATACGGAATGCGAAGTTGAATTCGTTGTCCCGGTTCTCGGTGTGATCGATCGAATTCGTCACGCCGGTACGCACGGTATCCGCCGCGTACTTGCTCTTGTTGACCGACGCACGGCCGGTCAGCTTGGAATCGCCGACGTGCTTTTCCCCCTCGGCACGAACTCGTGTCACGCGCATCAGACTGTTCAGGGTGTTCAAGCGCACGCCGTTGTCCGATGGCGTGGTGGACCCCGTCAATGTCGTCTCGCTGTTTGTGTCCTGCGGACCGAAGAAGAACAGCGGCGCAATGGTCAGGCTATCGCCGCCCTCTTTCCAGGTCATGCGCGGCGTGATGGCGTGATGCCCCAATTTGGTGACGCCGCGTTCGCTCTCATAGGTATGCGCAGGTGTCGTATCCTGCTTATCGGCGCTACGCGAGACCGGCGAATTGCTCCAGACCAGGCCGATCGGAAGCGTCCAGGAAAAACCGCCCTCGCCGCCATTCTTAGTCAAAGCTAACTGGCTATATGATTCCGACCCGCGCCGCCCGATCCCGGCCCTGATCTCGGCCGAACTTTTTGGCAAGGCTTTCTTCATGATCAGGTTCACCGTAACGGAGGCTGCACCGCCGAACTCCGCCGAAGAACCGCGCACGATCTCGACGCGCTCCAGATCGCCTGAAGGCAGACGCCCGATGACACCCACCATCGCACCGCCACCCGCTGAACGCTCGCCGTCCACCAGAATCTGCACCGAATCGCGCGACATGCCACGTGCGCGCTGCCCCATGCCGCCGGTTAGCTCCACGCCCGGCAATTTGCCGAGTACTTCGCCGATAGTCATGACGCTCATCTTCTCGATCTCTTTGCGATCCATCACCACCTTCTGCGTGGTGGCCTCGCGGCGCTCCGTCACATCGGTGCCTTTGGCTGTGACCGTAATCTCTTTCAACGACGGCTGATCTTCTGCCGAAGCGACAGAACTGAAGAAGAGACCTGACATGAGCAGCGCAAGACACTTCCCTGCAGCGATAGCACCATGCTCGGGGAACAATGAGTCCCTAGAGCAGCAATCCAGCAAAACCGACTTCATTATTTCTCCAAAATCATTGGATTAAAACAAAGGTGGAGAATGTGAAAAACGACTTCCATACGCCCCCCTGAATACCTTTTTCAATTATGACAAACAACCGCCCGATGCCCCTGCGACATTTCGCCGCAGTACTCACCAACTGGCCAGATTGCCGATACCGACTGCCACCAACAACAGCGCACTGATGCGCTCGATCTTCGGACGCCAACTCTGCAATTGCTCGCGCAAGCGCGTCCCCAGATAGGCCATGCCGATGCCATAGGCTAGCGCCGGGATCACGATCGCACCCAGACCGAAGCTCATGCCCAGCAGCAACCCGCCAGCAGCGCTGCCGCTCATGCTGGCCGAGAACAACACGAGCCCCAACGGCGCACATGGGCTCAACGACATGCCGATACCCATCAGAAACAATCCACCCGGCAACAGCATCTTCGGACTGTCCATCTTGTCCATGCGTTTGAGCGGTGCGCTTTGTGCCTGTGACGAGGCGCAGACCTTGTCCGGCTTGCGCAGCAACAGTGCCACCCCCATCATCAACACGGCGCAGCCAACCACGATGCGCACGCTGTCGCTTGTGATCGCTCCTTTGGCATAATGCCAGGCCATCCCGACGATCATGCCGAACGCGCTGTAAGCCGTCAGCCTGCCCAATGATAACGGCAGGATGATCTTCCACGATTTCCTGATGCCGCCATCGCTGGCCAAAAACACCGGCCCCAGAAAAGGCGCACAACTGATGAGGCACGGCCCCATACCGTAGGCAAAACCCAATGCCGCCGCCATCGGCGCACCCACGACCATATCGACCGGGATCACGCGTTCTCCAGACTTTGCTCTGCCATGAACTCGCTACGCGCCAACATCGCCGCGCCGAATGCGGTGGTGGTCTGCGGATGCTCGGGGATCACCAACTCGCGCCCCAGTTCATCCTGTATCGCCGCAACCAGGCCTTTGTTCAAGGCCGGGCCGCCGTCAAAATACACGCGGTCTTCGATGCCGACGCGCTTGGCCAGGCGCACCGTGCGCGAGGCGATGGAGTAATGGATACCCGCGATGATCTCGGGCTTGCCGTAACCTTTGGCCAGCAGGCCGATGATCTCGGACTCGGCAAACACTGTACAGGTGCTGTTGATGTTGAGCGGGGCCTCGCTGCCCTTGAAGTGATAATCGCCCAATTCTTCCAGATCCAGATCCAGATTGCGCGCCGCCACATCCAGAAAACGCCCGGTGCCAGCCGCGCATTTGTCGTTCATCGCAAAATTGACGACGTTGCCGGTGTTGTCGATCTGGATCGCTTTTGAGTCCTGCCCGCCGATATTGATGATGGTGCGCACGCCGCCGAACGCCTTGCCCGCCTCGAAGGCCCCGATGGCGTTGGCGGTGATCTCGCTGATCGAATCGTCCGCTTCCTTGAACAACTTGCGCCCGTAACCTGTGGCGATCAGGTAGCGCACATCCTCGCGCTTCAGGTTCAGCCTGTTAAGCAATGTACTCAACGCCTCGGTCGAGTTCTTGTGGAACAAGCTGCCGGACGGCGTGACATGCACCCCGGCGATACCGCCCTCCTCATCCACTACCGCTACCTTGATGGCGGTCGAGCCAACGTCTATTCCTGCAAAATATTTCATGACTAACCTTTCACCCTACTAGTCTGCTTGTCTCCCTTCGCCCGCAAGCGGGAGAAGGGCTGGGGATGAGGGTTCAGGCGCTTCAACCAACTTGTTTTCTTCTCAACGCCCCTCACCCTACCCCTCTCCCGACTGAGGGAGAGGGAATAAGTTCTGCAACTATTGCCCCGAATTCGTAACTCGCCTCACGCGCGCTGCTTCTTCCTGTTTTTCAACGATTCCAAAAACGCTTCGATGCGCGTGGACAACTGGCCCTTGTCATCGTGGCTGTAATCGGTCTCCACGAACAACATGGGGATGCCCGCCCTGTTGAACTCCTCGGCCACGCTGCGATATTCCATCTCGTACACCTGGCATCCGGCGAATGACTGATACACCACGCCGTCGGCCTTGAATGTCGAAACCAGATCGAGCAAGCGGTGCCTGCGGTCGTCGTTGCGGGTGAACACCGGGCAGGTGCAGGGTTTTAGGTACTTGTCGGCCAGACTATCCACCATGTCGTTCACCATCCACTCGTCCACGGCAGTCATGTCGTACAGCATGCGATTGGCCGAGCAAGTCTCGTCCGCCACCACCACACCGCCCGACTCTTCGATCAACAACGGCAACTTGAGGTTGGGGAAGATTGGAGGCGAGCCGGTGAACAGCACGCGCGGCGCTTTGCTTTGCACTGCCTTGAAACCGGACTGATCGCGTTGCGCGAGTTCCTCGTTCAGTTTCTCTACCGCTTTCGTCCAGCGGTCGATGTCATCGAAGAAATAGGCATTGGTTACCAGGAACGCATCCTTGCCCAGGATCAGCGAAGGCGACTTGAGGCGATAACTGTGCAGCTTGCGGAAGGCGGCCTGAGCACGCCCCGTTTTCGCCATCGCTTCCTGCAGGTTCTTGCGCGTGAGCTTGCGTCCCGTCAGCTCGCGCAACCGTGCTGCGAACTGGCGTACCGAGCGCTGCCAATACACACGCGCGGCTTCGCTTTCCTTGACGTTGGGGAATTCGAGGTCGTACACCGAGTAGCCCATGCCTTCCATCATCACACTGGATTTCTTCTTCTGGTCGCAGGTGGTCGGGTTGACGATCAGGTCCGGCTTGCCGATTTTTGGGATCACGTTGTCCGCATTGAGCATGCCCAAGGTCGCCTTCACCAGCGAGCACGACTTGGCCGGCATGAAGTCCGCCCCCTTCTGGTCGTAGTGGTAGGAGCCGTTGCACAAGCGCATCGGCGTCGCGCCGAAGGCATAGATCAACTCTTCCGGCGCCTGGATGCAGGTGGTGCCGACCAGCATGCCCTCGTGCTGCACTTCTTCGCCATGGCAATAGATGCGGCGGAACAGATCATAGAAATACTGCATGGCCTCCGGGTTGTCCTGGAAGTCGTCGACGATGTGATCCAGTACGTCTTGCGACTCGCCCGCCTGACGCGAGCGGCTATATGGCACAGACTGGATCGGTATCACTTTGGAGGTCTCAGTTGCCATCTTGTCTTCCCTTGTGCATGCGTTTGATGAAGCCCTCTTCGGTCGATTCAAAGATGGGGATGCCCGCGAAGGTCGCTTTCAATGCCCCCTGCTCCGGGCAGGCGGCCACGCATTTCATGCACAGGATGCAGTCGTCGGTCATGATCTCTTTTTTGGTCACGTCGTCGGCGATGTCCTTGATCTCCTGATCGCAGACGCGGAAGCAATCGCCGCAGCGCGTACATTTCGAGCCATCTTTCCGCAGGCGCAACAAGGCCGGCTTGGACAGCAAGTAATGGAACGCGCCCATCGGACAATAAAAGCAAAAGAAGCGCTTTTTGACGAATGAACCCACAAAGAACAACCCCATCACCGTCAAGCCCAAACCGGTCATGATCATGTTGGTCTTGCTGGAAAAATCGATGGAGAGCTGCGAGAAATCGCCCCCGAACAACGGGATGACCGTGCGCCCCGGACAGATCATGCAGAACGGCGATTTCATATCCTTCTGGAACCACCCTCCTCCGATGCCCAACGGGATGATGAACATCAACGCAAGCAGCAGATATTTGATCTGCGCCAGCCATTTGAATTGCTCCCACGAGTAGCGCGAATAACGGATTCCCATGCGGCGGCGCAAGCTGGTAATCCAGTCCTGTATCGTGCCGACCGGACAAACAAAACCGCACCAGCCTTTATTTAACGCGATGAACCACAGGTAGAAGATGGCGAAACCGGACAAGACGGTTAAACCGGCAACGCTGAACAACTTTTGCCATGGCCAAGCCAGTTGATGCTGGAATACCATCAGGTAGCACATGCCACCGCGGCCTTCCTGGTTATAGCCACAGGCAAACGTCGGCAGACTCTTGCCAAGATCGATTCCCAGGAAACCGCCATAGACCAGCAGCACAAAGAAGAACAGTTGCAACCAGAACCTGAAACGATTGAACTGGACGTTGTTGACCGCGGTGCGTATCGCCTCAAGCCTTGTCATCGATACGTTCCTCCTGGTAGGGTTTCAGGCGGCGCCGGCGATACAGATAGACCGCCAATCCGCCGAATACGATGACGAACAGGGCAATGCCCAGCCCCCATGCGTAAGAACGATAATCGTAGGGAGACGGACGATACTTGCCCGGCAAAGTCGTCACGTAATGTGCCGAGGTGTAACGCTCCCCGCCAAGTTCCCCCGCCTCGTCCGTGTCCATCTCGGCTACCGTGAGGAAAGTATCAGTATGATATTTCTTGAATTCAAACCACTTTGGAAAATACGCGCGGATCACGGTGAATGAAGCATGCCCGGTCTTGTCGCTCACCACGGTATTGCGCCATCCCTCCTGGGTAATCATGGTCACCGGAACTCCGGCCACAGGCTTGCCGAAGCTCAGCACCAGGAAATTCACGACATCGCCCCATACCAGACGCGCCATACAGCCTTCGTCCGCAGCATGTTCCCGCACCAGTTCCAGCGGTGAACTGACATTGATGATGGGCTTGGCAACCGCCTCTTCATCCACGTCCTTGGCTACACAGGAAGCCCACAACAGTTCCGCCTTGGGTAATTGCACCTGCAACTTTCCGTCGCGAACAACGCGCTGTTCCAGGTAAACGTCATAGAAGCCAACTTTGGGCAAATTCGTCTTGAGCGACAGCCGTCCGCCATCGGATGCGGTCACGACATCGGTGATTTGGCCGCCCAGATCGATCATTTTAAAATGCTCTTCGGCATTTGCCGCAGCCACATATTGAGCGCTCTTGATGTTGTCGCCCTGACGCAGCCAGAGCTGTTTGTCGGGTTGGTGATCCTTGCCGGGCGTTTCACCCTCCGGATTGATCCCGGTATCGTGGTCATGCTTCTTCGCACTTTTCACCTCGGACGCGACGGCACTCTGTGCAGCCTCACTCTTTGCCGGCGGCATGACATGGTGATGCTCGTGTTGCACATCGTCCGCATTGGCAGAAGCTGCTCGTTTGGATGGCGCCGTTTCCGACAGCCACAGCACTTCGGCGGAAACGCCGGTGGCAAAAGTTGCCTGCACCAGACCATACAATACTGCGGCAAAAACAGCTTTCCTTCTCAACATACCTTTCCCCTGTTCTCCGGATTTGCATTCGTTTTCATGATTGACCGGCGCCGGATTCGCACATATCCGGCAAATCGGCTATGGCTAGAAATTCCCCGCAATTTCTACCGTCACACCGCGACCCGGCATGCGGTAATACTCGAAATATGTCCGGTTGAAAACGTTGTCTACCATCATGTTCAGCTTCAGATTATGGGTCATCCGATAACCCACCTTCAGGTCAGCCACCGTGTACTTGCTGTAGCCTGTCCACACATCCTTGATCACATCCGAATTGTCGTTGTTGCTGAATTGTTCGCCAACATATCGCGCAGAAAACACACCGGACCACTCGCCCTTCTTGGCTTCCAGTGCGAGGCTAGCCATGTTCTTTGGCACGTTAGTCACGCGCTTGCCGTACATGCCGGTATTGGTCAGATCACTGGTGATCCGTGCATCGGTATATGCGTAGCTACCGCTGACGGACAACCAACTCACGACCGGGTACTCACCCGACAGCTCGATCCCGCGAGCCAAGGCACTTCCGGTGTTTTCCTGTCGTGCCTCGTAATCGATGACCTTGTTAATCACCGGATCGGTATATTGGGCCACCTTGGTGACCTTTTGATAGATCAGGTCGGTGGTTTTCGTGATGAAGTAGGTCGCCTTGACGTTTCCGCCCTCAGCAAAATCAAACTCCGTACCCAGATCAAATGCTTTGGCTTTTTCCGGCTTCAGGTTCGGGTTGGCATAGATCATTTTGCCGTTCGGGGCAGCGGCACCTGAGAAGGTCGGGTTAGCAAACAGATAATAGTTCGTCGGTGCGCGGAAACCGGTCCCGATCGAGCTCTTGACGGAGAAGCGGTCGCTGAATTGATACACACCGGCCAGCTTGGGACTGAATGCGGAATCCGTACGATCCGGGTACACGAATGTGCCGGGATAAGATCCGGTCACCACCACCCCTGTCCCGCCCGCCTTCCATGCGTCGTAGCGCCCGCCCAAGTACACGGTCAACTTTTCTCCCGCCGCAACCTGATCCTGAACGAACAGGGAATTGGTCGTACTCTTGGCATCAACCTGGTCGAGTACTGCCGTCCTGGAGTTCATATCTGTCCAGTTCGAAGTCGAATATTTTTTCTGATGCAGAATGCCCACCTCGGTCGCCAAGCCGGCAATGAGAAACTGATGCTCGGTAACTGGCAAGCTCAACTGTGCTGACGCATTGGTTGTGCTGTTTGGCGATACACCTAATGTCCCCGCACCCGATGTCAGCGTTGCGGATGAACCAGCCGATGCATACCAGCTGTCGCGATCAATCTTACCCGCGTTCAAATTAAGTTTGGCATACCCCAACACATCCCCGTCGTATCCGGCGAAATATCTCAGCGCAGTATTGCCCATCGGCACCGAACCGTAAAAATTCCTTTCGTTGATGGTTGTACCCAAACCGTTCAGGTTCAAGTTGGTTGTCGTCGTTGAAATCGGAATAGAGCTACCTGTGGCCGCATCCGTTAAATAACTGTGATAGGGCGCATTCAGGCTCTTGTTGTCGCTATAGGCAAATCCGGCATTGATCCTGGAAGTCGGCGACAGATCAAAATACAGCTTGGCGTGAACGTTCTTCGCGGTCGATGCGTTCTTACCCTTGTCACCAACGATATAGGTGGTAGCGCCCGTCGTCGTCGTGGTCGGTATCGCGCCGTTCACCACCACCCCCCCCCGCAGGTGTACCTTTCGGCGTCTTGGTCACATATTCGGCAATATATCCATCGCGATCAATCTGCGACAAGCCAAAGACAATACCAAGACCGCTCTCGAATTTGTTCCGGTAAAGTGCGCTGGCATATTTCCCGCTGGCATCATTGAAGCCTTTTCCTGCTTTGAGTGAGATTTCTTTCTTGGTCGGGGCCTTGGTGGTCACGCTGATGACACCGCCCATCGCGTTGCTTCCATACAAGGAAGAACCGACGCCCGGCACGACTTCGATTCGCTCCACATCTTCCATCGAGACCATAGACCAGTTGACCTGACCGGAATATGCATCGGTCATGTTCATGCCATCGACCAGCACCGCGATCTTGGTCAGCGTACCTCCCTGGCCTCGCATGGAACTCAGCATCGTCACACCAGGCCTTGCATTGCCCAGCGCACCACCACGCAGATACAAGCCCGGCACTTTGGCAACCAGCGCATCCCCCAGACGTTGGTTATTGGTTTTCTCTATCTTGCTTGAGGTGATCACCGAAACGTTGGCAGGTGCTTCCACCGTAGACTGCTCTATCTTGGACGCGCTCACTACCACATCACCCAGCATCTTGTGGGCACCACCCTTATCCGTATCAGATTTGGATGTGCCAGTTTGGGCGGCACTGGGTAGTGCTTCGGTAACAGCGGTCAAATCGGAACTGACTGCTGGCGAAACGTCCTGCGCCTCTTTAGCATAGCCAGTTTGGACGAACGACATGGACAACACGAGCGACATCACGCCCGTGACAACGAGTTTCTTATTCATACACTCCTCCGTAATTTTTTTTCATAAATCTGGGCATATTCTGAAGCCATCTCGCAATTACGGGAATGCGACATGATGTCGCGCGGCAATTTGTCTCACCCCCATCGATCCTTATTCAGGGTATTTCCAAGAAAGCAGTTTTTTCATTACATCTCTTGAAACCTGAAACTTTGCCCCCACAATCCGTCCAGTCATAAATGGAGAGACTCATGGAACAGCAGGAAAATACACAAAAGATCGGGCAACAGACAGTTGAGGCCGCGCCGGAAAACGAGACCAATTCAACCGCCGACAAGGTTCCAAGTATCGAAGAGATGCTGCAGGAAGCGGAACGCAAGGCACAGGAACACTATGACGCCTGGATGTATGCCAAGGCAGAGGGTGAGAACATCCGCCGCCGCGCCGCAGAGGACGTGAGCAAGGCGCAGAAGTTCGCGGTGGAGCGCTTCTCCGGCGAGATGTTGGCGGTGATGGACAGCCTGCAAGCCGGATTGGCGGTGCAGACGGAGAATGTCGAGAGCTTCAAGAGTGGCATGGAACTGACGCTGAAACAGCTTTCCAGTGTGTTCGACAAATTCAACATCAAGGAAGTGAACCCTGTCGGCGAGAAACTGGACCCGCACAAACATCAGGCCATCGGCGTGGTGGAAAGCGATCAGGAAGCCAACACTGTGGTCAGTGTGATGCAAAAAGGCTACACGCTGAATGACCGCGTGTTGCGCCCTGCGTTGGTGATGGTCGCAAAAGCGAAGGAATAAGCCTCTTGAAATATTCGATGGTCGCCCTGAAGTTGGGCGGCGAGACAATGTAAATGTCCAATTTTTACGAATTCAACTGAAAGGAAAGCATCATGGGAAAAATCATCGGTATCGACCTGGGCACGACGAACTCTTGCGTGGCCGTCATGGAAAATGGCAAAACCAAGGTGATCGAGAACGCGGAAGGCACGCGCACAACGCCTTCCATCATCGCCTACATGGAAGATGGCGAAGTGCTGGTGGGCGCGCCCGCCAAGCGCCAGGCCGTGACCAACCCGAAGAACACCCTTTATGGTGTGAAACGCCTGATTGGCCGTCGTTTTGAAGAGCCGATGGTGCAGAAGGATATCGCCATGGTTCCCTACGCCATCGTCAAAGCCAAGAACGGCGACGCATGGATCAAGGTGCGCGACAAAGAAATTTCCGCCCCGGAGATTTCCGCCGAAGTACTGATGAAAATGAAGAAGACCGCCGAAGACTATCTGGGTGAACCCGTCACCGAGGCGGTCATCACCGTGCCCGCTTACTTCAACGACTCGCAGCGCCAGGCCACCAAGGATGCGGGTCGCATCGCGGGTCTCGACGTGAAGCGCATCATCAACGAGCCGACTGCGGCCGCGCTGGCGTTCGGTATGGACAAACAGGAAGGCGACCGCAAGATCGCGGTGTACGACTTGGGTGGCGGCACGTTCGATATTTCCATCATCGAAATCGCCGAGATCGACGGTGAGCACCAGTTCGAAGTGCTGTCCACCAACGGCGACACTTTCCTCGGCGGTGAAGATTTCGACATGCGCGTGATCGAGTTTCTGGTGGATGAGTTCAAGAAGGAAAGCGGCGTTGACTTGAAGAAAGACATGCTGGCACTGCAACGGCTGAAGGACGCGGCTGAAAAGGCGAAGATCGAATTGTCCTCGGCACAACAGACCGAAGTGAACCTGCCTTACATCACCGCTGATGCGACCGGTCCGAAACACCTGGCTGTGAAGATCACCCGCGCCAAGCTGGAAAGCCTGGTGGAAGACCTGGTCGCGCGCACCATTGAGCCGTGCAAGATCGCCATGAAGGATGCGGGCGTGTCGAATGCCGACATCGCCGACGTGATCCTGGTCGGTGGCCAGACCCGTATGCCGATGGTGCAAGAGAAAGTAAAAGAGTTCTTCGGCAAGGAAGCACGCAAGGACGTAAACCCGGACGAAGCGGTGGCCGTTGGCGCAGCCATCCAGGGCGGCGTGCTGCAGGGCGAAGTGAAGGACGTGCTGCTGCTCGACGTGACCCCGCTGTCTCTGGGCATTGAAACCATGGGCGGCGTGATGACCAAGCTCATCAAGAAGAACACCACCATCCCGACCAAGGCGTCGCAAGTGTTCTCCACGGCCGACGACAACCAGTCGGCGGTGACCATCCACGTGCTGCAAGGCGAACGCGAGATGTCTTCCGGCAACAAGAGCCTGGGTCAGTTCAACCTTTCCGACATCCCGCCCGCACCGCGCGGCATGCCGCAGATCGAAGTGACCTTCAACATCGACGCCAACGGCATCCTGCACGTGAGCGCGAAGGACAAGGCTACCAGCAAGGAGGCCAACATCACCATCAAGGCCAGTTCGGGCCTCTCCGAAGAAGAGATCCAGCGCATGGTGGCGGATGCCGAAGCGCATGCCGACGAGGATAAGAGAGCAATGGAACTGGTGACCGCGCGCAACCAGCTGGACGCGCTGATCCACTCCACCAATAAGTCGCTGAAAGAATATGGCGAACAACTGTCCGCTGAAGAAAAGTCCGCTATCGAAGCTGCGGTGAAGGAAGCTGAAGAAGTGGTGAAAGGCGACGACAAAACCGCTATCGAAGCCAAGACCGAAGCACTGGCCACGGCGGCGCAAAAACTGGGCGAGAAGATGTACGCCGCCGAACAAGCCAAGGCACAAGCTGCTCAAGGTGGCGCACAACCCGAAGCGAAGGCTGACGAGGGTGACGTGGTTGATGCAGAGTTCACCGAAGTCAAAGACAAGAAATAAGCGGCATCTTTCTTGATGTAACCACCGGTGGGGCGCATGCGCCCCATCGTTACATGGAAAAAACATGAGCAAGCGCGACTACTACGAAATCCTCGGCGTCAACCGCGACGCGTCGGAGGAAGACATCAAAAAGGCTTATCGGAAGCTGGCGATGAAGCACCATCCGGACCGCAACCCGGACAACCCTAAAGCGGAAGAACAGTTCAAGGAAGCCAAGGAAGCCTACGAGACCTTGTCCGACGGACAGAAACGTGCCGCTTATGACCAGTATGGGCATGCGGCATTCGAGGCCGGCGGCATGGGCGGCGGCAATCCGTTCGGTGCGGGCGGTGCTCAAGGTTTCGACTTCGGCGATATCTTCGGCGACATCTTCGGCGGTGGGCGCGGCGGGCGCAGCCAGGCTCAACGTGGTGCCGACCTGCGTTACAATATGGAGATCACACTGGAAGAAGCGGCACGCGGCGCGGAAAAACAGATCCGCATTCCCGTCATGGAAGAATGCGAGACCTGCGGCGGTTCGGGGGCAAAACCCGGCACTTCGGCCACGACCTGCCAGACCTGTGCGGGCCACGGTCAGGTGCGCATGCAACAAGGCTTCTTCTCCGTGCAGCAGACCTGCCCGCGCTGTCACGGCAGTGGCAAGCAGATCAGTTCACCCTGCGGAACTTGCCACGGCACGGGGCGCGTGAAAAAACAAAAGACGCTGGAAATCAAGATTCCGGCCGGCATCGACAGCGGCATGCGTCTGCGCCACAGCGGCCATGGCGAAGCAGGCAGTCCCGGTGCACCGCACGGCGATTTGTATGTGGAAATCCACATCAAACCGCACAGTGTGTTCCAGCGCGACGGCGACGATCTGCATTGCGAGATGCCGATCAGTTTTGCCACCGCCGCCCTGGGGGGCGAAATCGAGATCCCCACGCTGGATAGCAAGGCCAGCATCAAGATCCCGGCCGAAACCCAGAGCGGCAAGATCTTTCGTTTGCGCGGCAAAGGCATCAAAGGCATGCGCACCCACACCCACGGCGATCTGCATTGCCATGTCATCGTGGAAACACCGGCCAATCTGACCGACCGCCAGAAGGAATTGTTGCGCGAGTTCGAGGCAATCAGCCAGGAAGATGCGGCGCGCCACAGTCCGCGCGCCAAGTCGTGGATGGCGAAGGTGAAAGAATTCTTCGGATGATGCCGTTCATCACAGACGGGAAGCATGCGTGATGCGGATACATTCACTC
>Ga0210026_1003002_pt1 | contig 13533 bp, 10 predicted proteins | sample CryGeymeta201509_FD_183977 | JGI IMG/M metagenome (GOLD analysis project Ga0210026, IMG submission 183977) | Groundwater microbial communities from Crystal Geyser aquifers in Utah, USA - Crystal Geyser metaG 2015-09 (SPAdes) (version 2) | ecosystem: Environmental > Aquatic > Deep subsurface >... | reverse complement strand
CACCAGCTTCTTTTCGTTCATGTCGATCACCATGCCTCCAATGATCGATCCCATTTGTACCGTTCAGACTCATTCCTCGATGGAAATACGCTCTACCGTTCAGACTCATACCATGTTGGAAAAGACTGCGGCTGGCTGCTAGAGGCTTGAGGGCTTATCATGGCGGGCCACCGCCGGGTGACCTACCAACTTCCCAAATCTTGCACATGACAACCCTGAAATGCGTGGATGACTTCCGCTTCCGCCTCGGCAACAAGGAACTGGTGCCGATCATGATCGGCGGCATGGGGGTGGATATCTCCACGGTCGAGCTGGCCCTGGAAGCCGCGCGCCTGGGCGGTGTCGGCCATATTTCGGATGCAATGGTGCCCACCGTCATCGACCGCCATCTCAAGACCCACTACACCAAGGACAAGCTTAAACAGTACAAGTCCAACGTGACCAACCTGGCCGACAAAACCACGGTCAAGTTCCACCTGGGCGAACTGGAAGAAGCCACCCGCCTGCATGTGCGCCGGGCGATGGACAGCAAGCGGGGCGACGGTCTGGTATTCATCAACTGCATGGAAAAACTCACCATGAACGCGCCTCGGGAGACGATCAAAGTGAGACTCTCCGCCGCGCTGGATGCGGGCATCGACGGCATTACCCTGGCCGCCGGCCTGCATCTGGGTTCCTTCGGCATGATCGAAGGCCACCCGCGTTTCCGCGACGCCAAACTGGGCATCATCGTCTCCAGCCTGCGCGCCTTGCAGCTTTTCATTCGCAAGAACGTCCGCAGCAAACGCCTGCCCGACTATGTGGTGGTGGAAGGCCCCCTGGCCGGTGGCCACTTGGGCTTCGGCATGGACTGGGCGGACTATGACCTGGCCAGCATCCTCGCCGAAATCCAGGCCTGGCTGAAAGCCGAGCAACTCGACATCCCCCTGATCGCGGCTGGCGGTATCTTCACCGGCAGCGACGCCACCGTTTTCCTGGAGGCCGGCGCCGCTGCCGTGCAAGTAGCCACCCGCTTCACCGTCACCCGCGAATGCGGCCTGCCCGACCCGATCAAGCAGGAGTACTACAAGGCCAACGAGGACGACATCGTGGTCAACACCATCTCGCCCACCGGCTATCCGATGCGCATGATCAAGAGCAGCCCGGCCATCGGCGCAGGCACCCATCCCAATTGCGAATCGTTCGGTTATCTGCTCGACGCCAACGGCCGCTGTGCCTACATCGACGCCTACAACCGCGAAGTGGCCGCCGTAGCCGCCAATCCAGCCGGTGGAAAGAAGATCAAGGTCTACGACAAAACCTGCCTGTGCACCCACATGCGCGACTTCGACCTGTGGACCTGCGGCCACACCACCTATCGGCTCAAGGACACCTCGGTAAAACAGGAAGACGGCAACTACGCTCTGCTCTCCGCCGAACATGTGTTTCATGACTACCAGTTCAGCAAGAACAACGAGATCAAGCTTCCCGGCTGATTGGCCGTTTTGTAGCGCCATGACTTCATCCCAAACGCCAACCATCGACGGCAACGAAGCCGCCGCGCGCATCGCCTACCTGTGCAACGAAGTCATCGCCATCTATCCCATCACCCCCGCCTCCAGCATGGGCGAATGGGCGGACGAATGGGCGTCGCGAGGCCAGCCTAACCTGTGGGGTGCCACACCGAAGATCATCGAAATGCAGTCCGAAGCGGGCGCGGCCGGGGCCTTGCACGGCGCGCTCAGCGCGGGCGCCCTGGCAACCAGTTTCACTTCCAGCCAGGGCCTGCTGTTGATGATCCCCAACCTGTACAAGATCGCCGGGGAATTGACGCCCTTCGTGTTGCATGTAGCGTCGCGAACCGTCGCCACCCATGCGCTGTCCATTTTCGGCGACCACTCTGATGTAATGGCCTGCCGTGGCACCGGGTTTTCCTTGCTCGCCGCCGGCAGCGTCCAGGAAGCGCACGACTTCGCCTTGATCGCCCAGGCCGCCAGCCTGGCCGGACGCATTCCGATGCTGCATTTCTTCGACGGTTTCCGCACCTCGCATGAGGTCGCCAAAATCATTGCAATCGAGCGTGACACGGTGCGAATGATGATAGCCGACGACCTGGTGGCCGCGCACCGTACCCGTGCCCTGTCGCCGGAACACCCGGTCCTGCGCGGCACCTCGCAGAACCCGGACGTGTTCTTCCAGTCGCGCGAGCGCGCCAATGCCTTCTACGACGCCTTCCCCGGCATCGTGCAGGCCGCGTTCGATCGTTTCGCCGGCCTCACCGGGCGCCAGTACACGCTGTTCGACTATGTCGGCGCTCATGACGCCGAACGGGTCATCGTGCTCATGGGTTCCGGCGCGGAAACCGTGCACGAAACCGTCGACCACCTGACCTCGCGCAACGAGAAAGTGGGCGTGCTCAAGGTGCGCCTGTACCGCCCGTTCGACCCCGCCACCCTGATCGCGGCGATCCCGGCAAGCACCCGCGCCATCGCCGTGCTGGACCGCTGCAAGGAACCGGGCGCCGATGGCGAACCGCTGTACAAGGATGTGCTGGGCGCGTTCGCCAACGCGGCGGCCGACGGCTTGCGCGCCATGCCGCGAATCCTCGGGGGGCGCTACGGGCTGGCCTCCAAGGAATTCACGCCGGGCATGGTAAAAGCGGTGTTCGATGAACTGGCGCAGGCGCTACCAAAACGCCAATTCACCCTTGGCATCCACGACGACGTGACGAACCTCTCCCTGCCCTGGGACGAGTCCTTTCGCACCGATGCCGGCAACGCCCTGCGCCATGCCGTGTTCTGGGGCCTGGGCGCGGACGGCACGGTATCGGCCAACAAGAACTCGATCAAGATCATCGGAGAAGACACCGATCTCCACGCCCAGGGCTATTTCGTCTATGACTCGAAGAAATCCGGCGCGGTGACCGTCTCACATTTGCGCTTCGGCGCGGCGCCGATCCGCTCCGCCTATCTGGTGGGCGACAACGACGCAGGTTTCGTCGCCTGCCACCAGACTCTCTTCACCGAGCGCTACGACGTGCTGAAACAGGCGCGGCGGGGCGGCGTATTCCTGCTCAACACTGCCGCCTCCGCGGAAACCGCGCTGGACAGCCTGCCGGAAAACCTGCGCCAGCAGATTGTCGAGAAGGAACTCGCGTTCTGGGTGATCGACGCCTACCAGGTCGCTCATGAGGCCGAAATGGGCCGGCGCATCAACACCATCATGCAGACCTGCTTCTTCGCCATCTCCGGCATCCTGCCGGCCGAGCAGGCCATCGCCGCGATCAAGAAAGCGGTGGAAAAATCCTACGGCACGAAAAGCAAACGCCTGGTGGAGCTGAACCACCGCGCCATCGACATGACGTTGGCGCATCTGCATCAGGTCGATGTAGCGCAGGCATCCTTGCCTGCCGCCACCGGTTTTGCAAAAGATGCCGGCTGGAAGCCGGCGCTACAGCCTCCCGCCTTCGTCCGCGATGTCACCCTGCCTCTCTACGCCGGCCTGGGTGATCGTTTGCCGGTGTCGGCGATGCCGGCGGATGGCACCTGGCCGGTGGGGACGGCGAAATACGAGAAGCGCGGCATCGCCCTGGAAATCCCGGTGTGGGATGCGGCGCTGTGCACCCAGTGTGGCAAATGCGTATTCGTCTGCCCGCATTCCGCCATCCGCGCCCGACTCTTCCCGGCTGATGCGGCGGCTGATGCGCCGGTAACCTTCAAGCACGTTCCAGCGAAGAGCAAGGACTACCCGGCCGGCACCCAGATTAGCTACCAGGTGGCGCCGGAAGACTGCACCGGCTGTGGCGATTGCGTGGAAGCCTGCCCGATCCACGACAAATCCAACGTCTCGCACAAGGCGCTGAACATGGCTGATGTCAGTCCATTGCGTGCGCCGGAACGTGACAACCTGGACTTCTTCCTGGCCCTGCCCGAGTTCGACCGCGACGCGGTGAAGCACACCACGATTCCCGGCTCTGCCCTGCTCGACCCGCTGTTCGAGTTTTCCGGCGCCTGCGCCGGTTGCGGCGAGACGCCCTACATTCGCCTCGCCACCCAGTTGTTCGGCGACCGCATGTTGATCGCCAACGCCACCGGCTGTTCCTCCATCTATGGTGGCAATCTGCCCACCACCCCCTATACAACCCATGCCGATGGGCGCGGCCCGGCCTGGTCCAACTCCCTGTTCGAGGACAACGCCGAATTCGGCCTGGGGATGCGCCTGGCGACCGACCAGTTGATGGCTCACGCGCAAAACCTGGTCAAGGAACTGGCCGGCGAAATCGGCGGTGATCTTGTCGATGCGCTGGCCAACGCGGAGCAACGCGAGGAAGCTGGCATTCGCGCGCAACGGCAACGAGTCGCGATACTGCTGGAGAAACTGCAAAACTCCGCACACCCACGCTCCCATGAACTCGCCAGCCTGGCCGAATGGCTGATCCGCCGCTCGGTATGGATCATCGGCGGCGACGGCTGGGCCTATGACATCGGCTACGGCGGCCTCGACCATGTGCTCACCTTGCCCTGGGACGTCAACATTCTGGTGCTGGATACCGAGGTGTATTCCAACACCGGCGGCCAGACCTCGAAAGCCACACCGATCGGCGCGGTCGCCAAATTTTCGGCTGGCGGCAAGGCCACGGCCAAGAAGGATCTGGTCAAGCTCGCCGCGGACTACGGCCACGTCTATGTCGCCAGCGTCGCCTATGGCGCCAAGGACACGCAGACCCTGCGCGCGTTCATCGAGGCCGAGTCTTACCTCGGCCCTTCGCTGATCGTCGCCTACAGCCCCTGCATCGCCCATGGTTATGACTTGCAGTACAACGGACGGCAACAGGAGGCGGCGGTAAAAAGCGGGCACTGGCCGCTGATCCGCTTCGATCCGCGCCTGGAAGCGTCCGCCGGCAACCCCTGGAAGCTCGATTCCGCCGCGCCCACTCAGCCGATCCGCGAGTTCATGGAAAGTGAGACCCGCTTCGCCATGCTCTCCCGCAGCCACCCGGAAGCCGCCGAACACTTCATGGCGGAAGCCCAATCGATCGCCGATCGCCGCTACCAGAGCTATCTGGCGCTGGCGCGGCAAGGCGAACCCAAGACAGGAAGCTGACCACCATGTTCGACCTCTCCACCTCCTACCTGGGGCTGAAGTTGAAGAACCCGCTGGTTCCCTCTTCCTCGCCCCTGTCGAAACACCTGGATACGGCGCTGCGGCTGGAAGATGCCGGGGCGGCGGCACTGGTCATGCACTCGCTGTTCGAGGAGCAATTGCACGCCGAAGCGAAAATGGCCGATCGCTTCCTGCTCAATTCAGGCATCGGCCACGGCGAAGCGGAGGGTTTCCTGCCCGACCACGGCGGCGACAAGAGCACGCTCGACCACTATCTTGAGCATCTGGCCAAACTGAAATCGCGCTTGAGCATTCCCGTCATCGCCAGCCTCAACGGCGTCTCGCTGTCCGGCTGGGTCGATCTCGGCCGGGAATTGCAACAGGCCGGCGCGGACGCCCTGGAACTCAACGTCTATCACGTCGCCGCCGATGCCAACTTCTCCGGGGAATCAGTGGAAGCGCGCTATGCCAGCCTGCTCTCTGAGCTGCATGGGGGGGTGAATCTGCCCATCGCCATGAAACTGTCGCCGTTCTTTTCCTCGTTGCCGCACCTGATCAAGCAACTGGAACGGGCTGGCGCGCGCGGCGTATCGCTGTTCAACCGCTTTTACCAGCCGGACATCGACCTGGACAGCCTGAGGATGGTGGACTGTCTACATCTGTCCACGCCGGATGAAGCCCTGTTGCGAATCCGCTGGATCGCCATCCTGCACGGCCGTACCCGCCTCACCCTTGCGGCCAGCGGCGGCGTGCACAGCCATGAAGAAGCCCTGAAACTCCTGTTGGCCGGCGCCGACGTGGTGCATCTGGCTTCCTGCCTGCTGCTACATGGACCGGAAAGGCTCGGGCAAATCCTCGCCGACATGGAAAACTGGATGAGCGAGCGCGAATACACCTCGGTCGCCCAACTCAAGGGCAGCATGAGCCAGAAAAACCTGCCCGATCCCGACGCCGTCGAGCGCGCCAGTTATATTCGTGTGCTGGACGGCTACGGTCCCGCGCGCGGCGTCCGCTCCTAACCCCTTTTTTAACCCCCACTGTGGCCAGAGAAATGATCGAGAAACCTGAATGTTTCAACCGCGCCATCGCGCTATTCGATGCCGCCAATGGCGAAGACCCCAATCAAGATGAAGGCCAGCCGAAAGAACTGCTCTACGCGCAGCGCATGACGGAAATGCTCCATCGCTTCGCCCCGGACGCCCCGGAAGCCGCGCAACTGGCGGTGCGCGCGCAGCACATCAAGCGCTGGACGGTGCCGCGCGACAGCTACCCGATGACCAAGGAGGGCTACTTCGCCTGGCGCACCGGGCTGTACAAATTCCACGCCGACACGGCCGGTGAGCTGATGCGCCAGGCCGGCTATGGCGACGCGATGATCGAGCGTGTCAAAAAAGCGGTGGGCAAGCGAGCGCTCAAGGTCAATCCAGATACGCAACAAATGGAAGATACCGCCGACCTCGTTTTCATCGAGTACTACATGCTCGGTTTCGCTGCCGGCAAGCCCGACTACAACGAGGAAAAATGGCTGGAGATCATCCGCAAGACCTGGAAAAAGATGTCTGAAACCGCCCACACCTTCGCCCTGTCTGGCCAGCTCAAATTGCCGGAGCCCCTGCTGCCGCTGATCACCAAGGCGATCAGCGGATAGGTCGGATTAGCCGCTTTATCGCGTAATCCGACATTCACAGGCACAACAGCGGACGCTCCTGATCTGCCGTTTATCCTTGGACAAGGGACCAGCGAGGGCGCGCGAGTATTCATCCTAGATTCCTCAGTTGACCGGCCTCACAAGGGTAAAGGAACGGTCAACTGAGGTTATGGGGACTGGCGAGGGCGGGGATCATCCCGCCCTCGGCTCGTAATCGAGTGCAATCTGCTCGAACTCGGACGGAATTCGAGCGATTATTTCCTTCAGCGCGGCGAGGTCTTCTGATTTGTGCTGGCTCTTCCAACGCCGGGCCTGGGATAGCAGGGGCATCTGGATCAGCCTTCTGGCCGGGGCGCCAAGTTTTACCAGCTTCATGCCTTGGCGATAGATTTCCAGCAGGGCGGAAAGCAAAACAAACTGTTTCTCCGGCGAGGCGAAGCTGTCTATTTCATCGGTGGCCGCCTGTTGCAACAGGCCTTCCTTGATCAGGCCAGAGGCTTCCAGAGTCCAGCGCTGTTCGCTGGACAAAGCTTCCACCCCCACCAGGTTGACGATGCGCTGCAATTCTTCCGAGGCGGCGAGCAAGCCCAGTGCTTCGGCGCGGGCTGCTTCCCAACCAGGGGCGACGTTTTCCGCCCACCACTTGGCGGCGGAAGGCACGTAGCCAGAGAAGCTTTCCAGCCAGTCCACCGCCGGGTAATGGCGGGCATCGGCCGGTTCTTTCGAGAGCGCCCAGAAAGTCTGGATGATTTCCTTGGTATGGCTGGTGACCGGCTCGGAGAAATCGCCGCCGGGGGGAGATACGGCGCCGATCAGGGTGACGGAACCGTGGTCGCCGGAGAGGGTTTCCACCCGCCCCGCGCGTTCGTAAAACGCGGCCAGGCGCGAGCCGAGGTAGGCGGGATAGCCCTCCTCCACCGGCATCTGGCCGAGGCGGCCGGCCACCTCGCGCAGAGCCTCGGCCCAGCGACTGGTCGAGTCGGCCACCATCACCACGTCATAACCCTGATCGCGGAAATATTCGGCCAGGGTGATGCCGACATAGATGGAGGCTTCGCGCGCCACCACCGGCATGTTGGAGGTGTTGGCCACCAGCAGGGTGCGCTCCATCAGGGGGCGGCCCGTGTGCGGATCGGTTAGCAAAGGCATGAATTCCAGCACGTCGGTGAGTTCGTTGCCGCGCTCGCCGCAGCCCACATAGATCACGATCTCGGCGTTGCACCAGCGCGCGATCTGTTGTTGCAACATGGTCTTGCCGGCGCCGAACGGGCCAGGAATGGCGGCCTTGCCGCCTTTCAGCAGGGGGTAGAAGGTGTCCAGGATGCGCTGCCCGGTAATCAGCGGCTTCACCGCGTGGTCGCGCCGCTTGAATGGGCGCGGGGTGCGCACCGGCCAGCGGTGGAACAGACGCAGTTTCTTGATACGGCCGTCCGGGAGTTTTACCCGGCCGATCACCTCCATCACCGTGTAGTCGCCCTCCGGCGCCAGGTCCAGCAGTTCGCCATGGATAAGGGGCGGCGTCAGGATGCGATGCAAGATGGATTCGGTTTCCCGCACCGTACCCAGCACATCGCCACCGTCGATATGGGTGGCGTTGTGGCGATGTGGATCGGGAATGAAGTGCCACGGTTTATCCCGTGGCAGGGAAGGAACCGCGACCCCCCGGGCGATGCGGTCGCCGCTCTTTTCCCGGACGGCTTGCAATGGCCGCTGCACGCCGTCAAAGATGGCACCCAGCAGGCCGGGGCCCAGTTCCACCGAGAGCGGCCAACCCAAGCCTTCCGCCACCTCACCAGGGCGCAGACCCGCCGTGTCTTCGTACAGTTGCGCCAGCGCGGTGTCGCCGTCCCGGCCGATCACCTCGCCTACCAGGCCAAGGCGGCCCACCCGGACCTGCTCGCCAATGACGGTTTCCGGCAGTTGCAGTTTGACCAGGGGCCCGTTTATTTCGAGGATTTTGCCCATTTCATTCTCTGTTGTGGCTTGTGCGGGTTGGGTTAGCGTGAAACAAGCTCGCGCCTTTACTGTGGCGCTGGCTTCCAGCCGGCTTCGTGGGCCTGATCGGAAAGACGCCGGCTGGAAGCCAGCGCTACAACTGCGCCCGGTTTCATCATCCAGCGTTACCGAAGGGTATAAGCAGCGGTTAGCGGTTTCATCGCGTTACCCGGCCTATGGTTTCACGTTCTCATCCATGGACCAGCGTTCCCAGATCCGGCGCACTGGCGAACAGGCGTTCCATCGCCACCCGTGCCAGTTCATCCGCCAGCCTGGACTCGCGGGCCTCGAAGGTCTGGTCTAGCCGTGCCCGGTTATCAGCCAGGCGCACGCGGATGCCCCCCTCGCTGATCTGCTCCAACACGCCCAGTTCGAGCTTGCGGCCGGGAGCCACGCGCGCGGCAATTTGCTCCCAGCCCGACACCAGACGGGGTTTGTCCGCCGGCCGCACTTCGGCCACCAAGTCGCCCGCCGGCAAAGCCAGCGTGGCGGCGGCGAGCCACTGTTCCAGCACGGCCAGATAGCGTTCGTCGTCGTCCACCAGCTCCTGGAACGCCATTCGCACGCTAGACAAAGTCGCTTCGGTCAAAGCCCAACGCAACCGATCCAGCTCGGCGGCGAGACGAGTTTCCGCTGCCTGTGCCTGGTGCCGCACCTGTTTCTCCGCTTCCGCCTTGGCGGCCATCACCTCACGTTCTTCCGCCAATCGGATCTTTTCGGAGGCCTCGTTCAGAATGCGCGCCTTGCCCGACTCGGCACGCTCGCGCTGTTCCCGCGCCAGGCTTTCCGCCTGGTGGATCAATGCCTGTTCGAGTTGGGTGACTTGTGCATCAGCTTCCATATCTTCTCCAAATTCAAGGGGCAAGGAGATATTTTCCTTGAACCTTGTCCCTTTCCTCTATTTCAACGCATCCGGTCCGAGTACCGCGCGAACCAGGTCATCGACGGCGGGGGCGTAGTCATGTGGCGCGGACAGGGGCGGTAGTTCGGTCACTACGACGCGCCCACCTTCATTACGCAAACGGTTGAGCCAGACGCCGCCGGCGTGGGCGAGGTTCGATTCCAGCAGGACCAGGGCTTCGCTGCCGTCCTTGACCAGTTGTGCCAGGACTTCCTCGACCTTGGCCGAATCCGCGTCGGGGTAAACCTGGGCACCAATCAGGCCAAAGCCTTCGGTCAACCCGGCGCTGCCCAGCACAACCAGCCGGGCGCCCACAGTGGGAATTGCCGTCTCACGCCTCACGATCAAATCTTGCCCAGCATCAGGATCGACATGACCAGACCGTAAATCGCGATACCTTCGGCCAGGCCCATGTAGATCAGGGTACGTCCGAACATCTCGGGTTTCTCGGCGATCACCGCCAGGGCGGCGGAACCGACCGGGCCCAGCGCGATACCAGCACCGATGGCGGCCAGGGCGGTGGGTAGGCCGATGCCGATCAGCGCCAGGCCACGGCCCAGGGAAATTTCCGTCGTGCCGCCTACCACCAGCTCCGCCGCCATGGCTTCCTGAACCCCCAGTATCAGCGTGGCCGCCAGCCCCGCGCCGAAGACCAGAAAATTCGCCAGCACGCCCGCCTTCAACCAATGGGGTGAAGGCAGGCGGTGGGGTTTCAGTTCCAGCCATATGCCCGCAGCGATCGTGGCGGCTACGGGAAAACCCATCATTGCAATCAGCCAGCTCATTTTTCTCTCCTGAAAAGCCAGAACAATCCAACAGTTACTTCACGCCCACCAACTTCAGCGGGACGAACTCGGTGCCATCGCCATTAAAGAAACGGGAGAACCCTTCGTAATACATCAGACGCAACGCCTGGATGGCCACGATGCCGCCTTCCAGCACGATGATGGCCACGTTGCCCAGGAAAAGGGTCAGCCCATGGCCAGTCGTACCGAGGCCGCCCGCGATGGTGAACACGGCCAGGGCCAGCGCGACATGGTTGAGGCTGAACGCCGCAACCCGCATGAAGGAGAGGGTATTGGCGAATAGGTTGATCCCGGTTTCCAGGGTTTCGATAGCGGTCACCAGGACGCGCTCACCGAGTGTGGCGGGGGTCTCCACCCATTTGAACAACGCGACAACGGTGATGCCGATCAGGGCCAGACTCCAGGCGGCTGTACTCAGGCCGGAAACCGCCGGCATCCCGGCCTCTCCGGCCAAGCCCCCCGCCGCGCCGAGATAGAAAATGAGGCCGGCCAAGCCAGTGGAATCGAACAGCGCCTCGCCCAGATGACCCGCGCTCAGCTTGTTGTAGCTATTGGCCAACAGCGTGAAGACGATGAAGCCAACGCCGAACAGAATGGCCACCGTGAGAATGCGGATCGGGTCATGCAAGGGCGAGAGCCAGACCGGCTCGATCAGCGACTCATACCCAAAAATGCTGCCATAAAGCAGACCGAACCCCATCGACACCACGCCAGCCGCGATACCCAGCCAGGCCAAAGGCCCGAGTTTTCGATAGAACAGCACGGCCAACAGAAGGATCACGCCGCCATGGCCGACATCGCCGAACATGGCGCCGAACAACAAGAGATAGGTCAGCGCGAACACCAAGGAGGGGTCGAACTCGCCATAGCGCGGGATGCCATAGCTTTTCACCAGGGGCACGAAGGGGCGCAGCCATAAGGGATAGAGAAGTAGCGAGGGCACCTGGGCATTTTCTTCCCGCCGCGGAGCGCGCATGTCGATCAGGTAGCGGCCGTGGAAACGGTCTTCTAGTGCTCGGGTCAACTCGCCCAGCGCCTGCTTGGGTACCCAGCCGGTGAACACCGCGAGCTGGCCCTTGCCACGCACGCCATTGATCGAAGCCTCGGCCAGGGGACGCGCCAGTGCCAGTTGCACGCGGGCGCCCTGAATACGTTCGCCGTATTGGGAAAGGCTATCGCTGATGGCCCGGCGGTGGCCGCTGTGAGAGGCTTCCAGGTGCTCGCTTTCCAGGTTGAGAAAGCGGCGCACGGCTTCCGGGTGGCGGCGCAATTCCTCTGGCACTTTTAATTCGCGCCAACCCGCCTGCGACAGGACCCCGCCCATGCCCTCCTCAGCGCCACGCGGGCCGGCGACCACCGCGAAGGCCTGGCCTTCATGGGTGTCGAATACTGAAAGGAGATAGCCGGCCAGAGCCAGGGATTCCTTGAGGCGCCGCACGTTGCCGGAGGGAACCTGGCCCAGGCGTGCATCAAGCAACGAATCCAGCTTGAACAGCCGAGAGATGTCGAGATTGAGGGTTTCCAGCCGGGCAAAGGTTTCCCGCAGGGCGGCGAGACGCTTGCGCTCTTCCTCGATGCGTTGTTCCGCGAGGCTGGTCGCCGAGCAGGTCTGCCACAAGGCCTTCAGCCAGTCGTTGAGTTCACTCAGCTCGACCAGGTTGGGCGCGACCGCGGCGGCCGGGATGGGTGGCGCAATTGCCAGCCCGGCGGCGGCGCCATTCTCGCCGCCGTAGTGTTCAAGTATTTTGGACAGGCGCGAATCGGCTTCCTGAAACACTTCGCGGTAGCGCTCCGCCGGTGCTTCCGGCATCTGTTCGTCGCGTTCCAATACGGGTGCGAAAACACTGTGGCGAGCCAACAGTAGCGCGGTGTCCGCGGCTTCGCTGGCGAGCAACCAGAGGGTGACGCGAGACATGGGTTGGGCGCGGAACATCAGAATGTTTCCTGTGCCAGTTGTCCAACCGTGTGTTCGATCATCGCGTTCGGCAGATGCAAATTGCGGCCGCGCAGGATGGCGCGAACAGCGCGCAGATCGCGTTCACGCAGGATTAAATAGGCGAAAGCGCGGACGCAATCGGGCGCCGCGGAACGCAACACCTGCTCGGCCTCGGCCGCGGCGGCGCGTTCCATCCGTGCAAAGATCTCGGGAATCGTGGCGGCGTCGGCGAGGCTTTGCCGCAAACCTTGCGGCAGGGCGGCCAACACGGCCTCCAGACTCCCCAGTGCCGAGAGTTCCTTCAGGCTGGCGCTGGATAGCCCATAGTGGGCACCCACCAGCAGGTAATAAACTTGGGCGGGCGGCAGTTTGTAGTTGAAGCGGTAGCGCAGCAGCCAGACCAGGTTGATGCGGTTGATCAGCGACCCCATCAACCGCCGCAGGGCCGGGCCGTTTTTCTTTTCTAGCGCCCGCGCGCGATGCGCCAGGCCTTCGTAGTAGCCGCGATCAAGCGCGGCATCGAGCAGGAACGGATCATGGCTATCCTCGAAAGCCTGCCGTGCTTGGCGCACGATGCCCGCATAATGCCCGGTTTCGAGCCGGCGCAGCAGTTCCGCCACATCCTCGGCATGGGCCAGATCTTGCACATCCAGGCGTCCGAAAGCGCCCATCGGGGTAAGCCGGTTGAGCAGCGTCGCTGGCCGCTCATTGCCCATCTTCCCGCGCAGCAGGGTCTTCAGATTGGTCACTTCGAAACGCTCGGTCCAGTAAAGCAAAAAGGCACGCGCGTTACCCGCAAGCGGCCGCAGCAATACCCGTGTCTCGTCCAGCAACTGGGCGATGATGTTTTGCTCCAGAGAATTCAGATCATTGCCAGGAACCAGACCGGCAAGCCGCGCCAGCCCCCCCTCCATCAGGACTTGCGGAATTTCGGCTTCGGGTGACCGCAGCAAGGTTCGGAAATCCTCCACCGGCCAGAGGTGGGCGGCGAACAGGCTGACGCGGGTGTTGAGATAGGCGGACATATCCTTATCCCGTGGCACCTAGCCCGGATATTGCATGAATTCGCGTGATGCCCTGAAGGATACCGGGCTGCGCCCATAATCGCGCAGGCCATTGTTTGCAATGGGAATTTTGCGAAGGAGCGGCGTAGTTATTCATACGC
>Ga0210026_1002991_pt1 | contig 13574 bp, 20 predicted proteins | sample CryGeymeta201509_FD_183977 | JGI IMG/M metagenome (GOLD analysis project Ga0210026, IMG submission 183977) | Groundwater microbial communities from Crystal Geyser aquifers in Utah, USA - Crystal Geyser metaG 2015-09 (SPAdes) (version 2) | ecosystem: Environmental > Aquatic > Deep subsurface >... | reverse complement strand
TTTACTTCACCACGAAACCCGGTAGCGAACTCCGCCGCGTCGCTGGTATAGGTCAATGTCTCCATTTTGCTTCTCCTTGAGCGTCCCGCTCGGTTGTCTTAACTGTCCTTATTTTACCATGGTTAATTAAGAAAAGTCAAGCGAGAAAAAGGGCCTATTTATTGACTCGCCCCGATGGCACCGCCGATGCCGATTATAGCCAGCAGGGGGCCAAGTAGGCCGGTGACTCCGAGTAGTAGCAGGATGATGATGCAGCCGAGGCAGCATGTGGTGTCGCTCCGGGTGGTGTGCTGGATCTGGTGCATTTGCCATTCCTGGACGACACGGGCGGAGAGCTGTCCGGTGCGGGCAACGTGTCGGGTCTGGCAATACCCGATGAAGTTCCAGAGGGTGGACTGGTAGTACTCGATGGTCTTCTTCGCGGCGCGGTTGTAGGGGAGGTAGGTGTCGAGGTACCAGTTCGCCAGATCGCGCAGGAGCGGGCCTTGCGTGCGGCCTGCGGGCTTTTTGCCATTCTCGGCGGGCTTGGGCTGGGCGGCGAGGCGTTCGGCCTCCAGGGCGGGCAGGGCGTTGCTGCGGAAGTCCGCCAGGGCGGGGGCGGGGTCATCGCTCGCAGGGACGGCCAGGGAGACCCGCTTGCGGTCTGCGGGGCGGGTGTCCTCGGCGGGCCAGTAGATGTTGACGTACCAGATCTGCCGGGTGTGGTCGATGTAGGTGGAAAGGCTGGGCATGGACTTCAATTCAGCCGAGCGTCTTTCAAATTTATCTGGCAAGAGCTGAATACATCAACTATTGAAGTGATGGTACCCGTGAATGCTACGCGCTGTCCCTTCGAAAGTGAGCGAGCGACTTCGGCGGTCACATCAAACGAAACATCCTGCACGCTTAGCGGCGTGTTGGGTGGGTCCATATCTATCCAAACTTCGTACCCGCCGAAAGTCTTCTGTCTTGCCTCTACTATCCAACCAGACCACTGCACTCGCTGTCCCTTGAGTGGCTTTGTAAAGTCGCTCCACTGAATAGAAGTGGCCCCTTTCATCTGATTTCTGATTTGCTCAAAAGTGATACTCGAAATTGGGAGAGGAGCAGGCGCAGACGGGGCGGCGACAGCCTCAGTCAGAGATCGTGGTGCGTTACTCGGTGCGCTTACGCGATCTCGCGCAGATTCCTTTGGTGGATTCACAAGTGCGCCAATAAGGCCTAACCCGCAAATAGTCCCCACGACTGACATGGCGATGATACCAAAGGGGCTTTTCTTTGGGACCTTAATTGGGGCACCGCATTGCGCGCACTGGCCCGTCTGGCCGCGAAACCGCTCATCAATTTTCAGCCATTTTTTGCAAGATTGGCACCGTACGTCGATCATTTTGCTCTCCTATGTCCCCGGCAAACTGCCCCCGGAGTGCTGTTGGTTTTGGAACTAAGCGAATGCCTGTCCCGTGGCGTCCTCGGTAATTATGAAAAGCTCGATCCAAACCCATATAACTACCGCAATGAGAGGGACAATGAGCCAAAACAGTAGAAGCGTGGTTAGGAGTTGGGCAAATGCCCTGCCGGTATATCCTGCATAAAAATTATGCAAGCCCAAATGTCCGAGAAAGAGGCCCAGCAGTACGTATATGAATCGAGTCTTGGCTTGGCGAACTAGTAGTACTTGGGGCTGGGGCTGGGCCGCTACCGCCTGCACGAAGGGGACGGCGATGGGCCCTCCGCAACCGTTGCACTTGCCAGTCTGGCCCTGGTACTCGTCTGGAATTTCAAGAAACTTACCGCATGCACCACATTTGAGTGTTACCATTTTGCTGCTCCCGATTTGCACACATCCCCCATGGATGGTGTCGTTTTCTACTGCCCTACACCACAGATACTCCGCGCATTTTCTTCTTGACGACTGAGTGTTTATTCAGTATATTTGGGTCGTGGGTGCGCGGCCTTTAGTGCCTTAGATTCGCGCGATTTTCGGGGTTCTTGATTGTGTCGAATGTCGATCTATTTTTTGCTTGCCTGACTCGTATTCTCGAAACCGGCGATGGCCGGGTGCTTAAGGAGACGGGTAGCGAAGTCCCTCAAAGTCGCCCGCCTAGCATCAAATGAAGGCTCTGATTCGATCTCATTCGCAATACCGCGTAGGCTTGCGCAAAGTCCCTCAAAGGGATCTTTGCGCGCCCACGCTTCGGCCATAAAGCCTCTCGGGGTAAGCCACGCCTCAAGTACGTTGACATCGTGTCGAATTCGTGATATAAATATCTCATTCCGGAATCAGCCGGTATCACGAGGTGTTAACAAGTGAGCGAAAAACCCCTAGACATGAACGAATTGGCCGATTGGTTTGGCGTCTCCATACCTACGGTAAAGCGCTGGGTGCGCGACGGTGCGCCGTGCCTGCGTCCGAGCCCCGGTGTGGTTCGGTTTGATCTTACCGAGGTCATTGAGTGGTGCAAAAGCGGCAAGGCCGACAAGGCGGCGGTCTGATGTCCCGCGCATCCCTGGACGTATTGACGATCCGCGAGTACTGGACGCCTGCGGAGGCGGCGCTTGTGCTGGGCCGTGGCCGTGACTTTTGGTCGGCACGCTACGACGCGGGCGACGTGAGCGGCTACACCGAGGGGCGTGCGCGGTTTTTATCGGCGGCATCGGCGCGTGATTACCTTGCGGCGTTGTGTGGTCCGAGTGTGCCTGCGGGTCCGACCCCGGCGCAGATCGCGAAAGAGTCCGTTCGTGCGTTTCAGGCCAAGCAGCGGGCGCGCTACAGCAAGTCTGCGTAACTGGGGCCCTCCCTGGTTGCGCTTTTATTTTGCCCAGTTGATGGGTGCAAAAGTATGGAGATATTGCACATGCGAGAAGACTGTTGGAGTGCCGCGTTGCGCGCGGACATTGAAGAGGGGTTGAGCCAGGTGACGGTGCCTCGAATCGCGACGGCTTTGGGGAAGTCGGACAGCTACGTATACCAGGCGCTTCGCGGGGAGAAGCCGTTTGCGTTGGCCTTCCTGAAGATCTGGTATGACCTGACTGGTGCGAAACACCTGATGCGCTGGGCGGGGCGCGTGACGAATCACTGGGTGGCTCCGATTCCGATTGGTCGGCTGGATGACATGCAGTATTCCGATCTGCTCCGCGAATTTTCCGAGGCCGTAGCGGAGTACACGGCAGCGGTTGCGGATGGCAACGTGACGCGGGCGGAAGCGAAGGCGGTTCGGTGTCAACTCGACGATCTAATCATGGCGGCGCATCGGCTTGGGATCGCGATGGACAAGCGGGCGACGACGGTGCCGCTGCGTCCCGCGACCATGGCGGAGGCGGAGCAGCGCCGCGCGGAATGAACCCAGGTTTTCCCGTGCGGCCAAGGCCGAATCACGCGGGCGTGTGGCCAAGCCGGTATAGAGCCCCGGACCGGGAATGCCCCCGTCAGACTGCTAACGCGACAGGCATGACAGCCGGAGAGACGGCATGACAGTTGAATCGATTTTTCCCAAGGCGCGCGAACCGGGAGCGACCACGCACCGCGAGCAGCCAAGGGAGCGGAAGGTGTCACGTGTGGCGCGAAAATGATGAAGAGTGTTGAGTGTTGAGCATCCAAACACTGGGCCAACGCGGAGGGCATCGCCATGAAGTAGCCAGAAATTTAACGTAAGACATTTTAAGGCCCCGCTGGAGTAGACGCCAGCGGGGTCACGAAAACTAACCGAGGAAAAGAGAGGATAGAGAAAATGGACACATCGAAAGTTTGTTGGCGCGGGGATTATGGAGACGTAAAGCCGGTGTCGGTGTTGCGGCGGCCAGGGGCGGTGTTAGACGACGAGGGGAAGCTGCGCGCAGGCTACTACGACACCGAGGTGCAGGCCTGGGGCGGGATCCTGTCGGCGGCCGAGGAGAGCGTGAACGATGCGACGCGGCGACAGCAGAAGGCCCTCGGGGATTACGACCAGGCGAAACGCGCACTGATCGAGCGGCGGCTGAACTACACGAAGATCACCGAGGGGTATGACGCGTTTCGTCGCGCGAATGCGCGCAGCCTGAGCGCTGCGGTATGACATCGCTGAGCGAACTGGGCAAGCGGAGAGCGGCGGCTCCGGCCCCGGTGCCCGCGGATGATCCGGGGCTGGACTTCGGCGCCAGCGAGGTGGCCACGGTGGCAGCGCCACGGGCAATAGAACCACATCCCTCGGGACAAGAGCATCCACAGATCGAAGTCGAGGCAGTCATCGGCGGTTGCCTGATGCGACTGCACATCAACGACATGAGCCCCGCGCAGGTGCTCCCGTACCTCAAAAGCCTGGACCCGGCATGCAAGGTGCGGGACGACTTCCCGGCCAAGGGCGGGGCCTTCGGAAAAAAGGAAACCAAGCGCGCGCGGCTCAAGGCGATCACCCTGAAGGCATCACCCAACGGGACTTTTATTGATCTGGTATGCAAGGGCGAAAAGACCGTGAGCGTAACGGTGTCGAAGAAAAACGCCGATGGCTTTGTCGCTGCTCTGGGCGCAACAGGGAAGGTCAGCGCGGAGAACCTCGTGGAACTTGAGGCGGCTGTGGATGGCAAGACCCAGGCGACCGTGATGCTCGACAGCGAGGAAGCTGTGGACGTGGAGTATTGGACCACGGAAGACGGCAAGAGCTTTATGGAGGCGCTGCATCCGGCTTCGCCGGAATGATGATTTTCGAATAGTGAATGGCGAATGAAGGCCACAACCCAGAAGGAAAGAGCAATGGATACAGAAACGCAGAATGCAAAGGCGAGTTGCATCGTCTTCGATATCGAAACTTACAGCACGCGCGACCCGCGACTGATCGAAGAGATCCGCGAAGAGGCCGTGCAGAAGCGGCCGGCGAAGAACATCGCCAAGGACAAGAAAATACAGTGGGACATGGAGGAAAACCGCGCGGCACGCGGCGCTGAGGCGGTCGCTAAGACGGCGCTTGACCCCATGCTCGCCTCGGTGCTCTGCGTGGTCTATCGCGTCTATGGCCTGTCGCCCGAGCCCGAGGACCACTACATCGATTGCATGTTGACTGACGACCTGCGCGGCGGGCCCCTGGAAAACGAGCATGCACACCGCGCGGAAGGTGAATGGCTCACGGAACTGGCAGAGCAATGGAACGGCTTCGCGGGCCCGGACACGCTCTGGGTCGGGCACAACATCGAGGGCTTCGATCTGCCCGTGTTGTTGGGGGCCTGGCTGCGTCACGACATCGAGCCCCCGGCGCACTTCCCTCGCCTGAGTCATGGCCGGTGGCGCGGTGCAATCTACGACACCATGGCCCATTACCCCAACAACTGCGCGGGCTTTGTGTCCCTCGACAAAGTGAGCAAGGCGCTGGGCCTTCCCACGGCCAAGAATCGCATGTGGGACGGCGCGCCCATGTCGGGCGGGCGCGTGGCGGCGGCCTACGAAGCGGGAGCCTGCGAGTTGATCGTCGAGTACTGCGCCGATGACGTGGTGGCCGAGACCAAGGTCTTCGAGCGCCTGACCAACGGACGGATGTACGCGGGCAATCCACGCACCGAGGCGAAGATCAACGCGCTCACGCCCATATGGGCCAGTGATGCGATTGATCGCGACTCCAAGAAGATCCTCAGTTTTGACGCGCTCCGGGCGCTGGGCGAGATTCCCGCCGGGCTGGCCGTATGAGCAAGGCGGCGAGCAAAGGCAATCGAATACTGAGCATTCGCGCCAAGAATGTGAAGAAGATCCGCGAGGTCATCATTGACGACGTGGGCGACATCCACGAAGTGCGGGGCGACACCGACCAGGGTAAGACCTCAATCCTCGATGCTATCGAGGCCCTTTTTCGTGGCATGGATAAAAAAATGGTTTCACGCGGGGCCGATAGCGCGGAAATAGAATTAAACATGTCTGAATGCACGGCAAAGCGCATCATCAGTGCGGGCGAGGGGAAAGACACCCTGATGGTGACCGGGGCTGATGGCAAGGCCATTGAAAAGGCTGCCGACTTTTTGAAGACTATTTATAGCACGGAAATGTTTCGCCCCTTGGCGTGGGTGCAGTTGGGCGGCGGCGAAAAGGATGGCAGCACAAAGCGGCGGCGACTACAACGCGATCAACTTCTTGAGGCCCTCGACGTGAGTCTGGATGCCAAAAAGGTGATGGCGATCATTCTTCGCGAATTGGGCGAGGATCACGTGGACGCGATAGACCAGGTGAACCTTGATGGGATCGACTTCAACCAACACCCCTTCGTTGTGGCGCAAGCTTTCCTGCAGAAATGCAAAGAATTCTTCACGCTGAAAAACGCCGAGAAGACCAAGGCCGAGGAAGTGCTACGCAATACCCCGGCTCCGGCCATCGCGGCACCCAAGGCGACCCTGGTCGAATGCAAGGCGAGCGAGGAGGCGGCGGTCGCGGCTTACCATGAGGCCAATGCCTTCGCCAAGGGCGTGGAGGGACTTCGTGAGCGTAGGGCGACACTGGCGGCCACCATCGAAGGGACCACGGTGCCCGATGCCGAGAAGGTGGCCAAGGCCCGGACCAAATATGCCCCACTGGTAGAGCAGGCCGAGGCGCAGATCAAAGAATTGGAGGCGCAACTTGAGGCGCTTCGCGCCAGCCTGAAAGCCTCCCGCGAGAGCATGGCGAAGGTCGAAGATGCCGAGCGGAAGATCAAGACCCACACCGACAACGTGGCCGATCTTGCGGCGCTCGATGTGCAACTCGCGGCGGCCCAGGGCGGGGGCGATATCGACGCGCTGAAAGCGGCCATGGAGCAGGCGCAAGCGCTGACCCAGGCGCGGGAACTTCAGGACAAACACGACGCGGCGGCGAAGGTGGCCAGCGAAGCGGCGGTCACTGCGGAACGCTTTCAAGATCTCGTGGAGTTGTTTCGCGACGGCATTCCCAAGCTGCTCCTGTCCGAGGCCAAGTTGCCGGTTGATGGCCTGAGCATCGACGACGAGACGATCCTGATCAACGACGTTCCCCTTCACCAACTCGGGACCTCGCGACAGATCCGGCTCGGGGTGCTCATTGCCCACGCGCTGAATCCGCGCAGCGCTTTCGTGCTCGTGGACGGTGCCGAGAGCATGGGCAGCGCGGATCGAAAAGCCCTGGCCGACACAGCGGGCGAGCTCGGGTTGCAACTGATCATGACCATCGTAGATCCCGAAGCGGTGCCGAGTGCGGGCGTCACGGTCATGCGGGATGGGGAGAAAGTCGCATGACGCACCACTGGTTTTTTAAGCGACACATGGGTGGCTTTCACTTGCAACACTGCCGGGTTTTGGCGCGGGGCAATGGGCGCGGGCCGCGCAACGTGCTGGTGGAATTTTCGTGCGGTTGCCGGGTGGTTTCGACGCGATTCTGTGTGCGGAGGATTGCGTCATGATCGTGATCTACATCGCTGGACCATTTCGCGGGGCTCACGCGTGGGCCATTGCCCAAAACGTTCACCGGGCCGAGTGTGCGGCCTATGAGATTTTCGCGAGCGGTCACGTGGCGCTCTGTCCCCACACCAACACCAGGCACTTCGATTCCAGTTTACCCGACCAGATCTTTATCGACGGCACGCTCGAACTCATGCGGCGCTGCGATGCCGTGATTGTGCTGCCCGACTACAAGAACAGCCAGGGGACACTCGGGGAAATCGCCGAGGCCCACAGGCTCGGTATGCCCGTGGCCTTCCTGGAGGGCCTCTTGCCAGGACACATCAAAACCGCCGTGCTCGACGTGGAGCATGGGCTTGAACTCAAGAAAGCAACCGAAGAAGGAAAGAGAACCCATGGCTAGAAAGAAGAAGGAAACCGTGAGCATGGACGAAGTGCGCGAAGAGATTGCGCAAGCGCCGGCCGAGGCTGAAGAGCCGGGCGAAGTGACTGAGGCGACCAACCTCGAGGGCGAAGGGGAAGCGGGTCAGGAGGAAAGCGCGACGGACGAGGTAGAGGCCGAGGCCACCGAAGAGGACGCGTTGACCGATGAAGCGCCGGCGGAAACGGCCTTTATCGAGGGAGAAGCCTACAAGGTCATAAATGACAGCCGGATCGTGCGCGTTGAGCTCACAAAGGACGAACTGATCGAGCAAGGCCGAATCATGATCGAGGCCCTCGACGAAGCGGAGCGGGCCAGGGCGAGCATGAAGGCACACTCGGCGGAGTGCAAGGCCAACGAAGAGGCGGCGCGGGAGAAGGCGGGCGAGGCGAAGGCGCTCATGCGCGCGCGCAGCGAAGAGCGGTCGGTGAAGTGCCACCAGATCCACAACTGGACGCGAGACAAGGTGTACACCGTGCGTTTAGACACCGGTGAGATCATTGGTGTACGGGACATGAACAACTACGAGCGGCAGACCGAGATTCACGAGGCGAGCCCCGAGGAAGCCGAGGAAGCCGAAGAAGCGCAAACCGAGATTGACACCGAAGCCGGTCAGGCGGAGCCGGAGGCCGAAGAGGCACCCGAAGCCCAAGCTGATTCCGACGCGGTGGACGATCTTGATTTTGACGGCGAAAGCGAAGCCGAGGGCGATCTCGTGGGTGTGGGCGCCGGTGACGATGAGGGTGAGATCTGATCGTGGCGGATGTTGAGCGGGAGAAGGGAAGCCCAAAGAAAAACGGGACGTATTTTTACTGGTCCGATTGGAGCGGTAAAGAGCCCAAGGGCTTGACCTATGCAGCGAAGGGACTCTGGATTGACATGCTCGCGGTAATGGGCAATCGAACGCCCCAGGGCGTTGTTTCTGGCGATCTGGAGTCCCTCGCTGTGGCGCTTGGCTATGCGGGGCCGATGGCGCGCGTTTGGGCGCAGACCTATGCGCCGCTGGTCGATGAGCTGGAGGCCGCCGGGGTGTTTTCTCGGGGTCGGGACATCGACGACGACCTTGACCCTGACGACATCGTGAGCCGGAGATTGTATCGCGAGCGGGACCGCAGCCAGGAGAAATCCGAGAAGTGCAGGCAGTCCGCGCTAGCCCGCTGGAGCAAAGCGAAGGGCACCGAAACGGACCGGGTAAGCATGGATGAAATACGCGCGGAGGTGGCCATTTCCGAATGCGAAAGCGATGCGAATGCCATGCGAATGCCATGCGAAAGCGATGCGAATGCCATGCGAACGAAAAACGACGATAGCCACGAAAATAAAGGCGATTCCGAGATTTCCGGCATGCGAAACGATGCGAATTTATGCCTATCCCCAGCCCAACCTAACCCAAGCCCAACCCAACCCAAGCCCAGGGGGGTGCAGGGGGGAGTCGTCTCCATCAAACATGCCCTTGCCACTCACGAGCCCCTTACCGGCAAGCAGGTTTATGAGCGATTGGTGGAAGTAACGGGAGACCGAAAGGCCAGGGCGAAGTGGTTAAACGATGTGGTCAATGTGTTTCGGAAGGCGGGGCACTTGGCTGTGCTTGACGATCACCTGCTGTACTTCGAGGGTGAGAGCGGGAAGGGCATCACGCAACCCAGCAGACTCATGGCCAAGAAGATCCTCCAGTCGGCGCGTGAATTGAGCATTGAGGTGCCTCGGCTGCCTGGTATGCCGGAAAGGGCGGGTCGGTCATGATGGGCGTTATCGGCATCGATGCGGATCGGCAGCGGCTTGCGGTAGTGCGGCGTGTGGGTGATTCCACGGCGCATTTCACGATTGAGCGCTTCGACGCGAGGCGGGACATCCACGAGAGCTACACGAGGTCGCTGGGCCACCTGATGACGAAAGCGCAAGGCAAGGCTGTGGTTTTCTTGGAGGATATCTATCTTCCGAAAAAGGGCAATCCTATGCGCGACATCGACACCTATCGCGTGTTGGCCAACGTGCAGGGCGAAATCCTCTACGAGGCGAAGCGGCATGGTGTGGAAGTGCGCCGGGTGCCTCCAATCGAGTGGCAAAAGCGCGTGCTCGGATTTTGCAAAGACCGCGAGAAAATCAAGGCGGCGTCGGCAGTGGAAGCGCGGAAAATGCTCAATTGTTGGGGCTTGACGGAACACGAAAGCGATGCGGCATGCATTTGCCTCTATGGTCTGTGGGTGCTTCGCAACGAGGAGAATGTCGCATAATGGCAAAACTGACCAAGCCCCAGATTAAGGCGCATAAAGAAGCAGAGGCCCTGATCAACTGCGACCGGCCCCTGTACGACGATGAAAAAGTCTTCATCCTGGGCAACTGGCAGGAATCTGGGACACACATGAATTCCGCGGCGGGCGCGTTCTTCACGCCTTCCTCTCTCGCGAGCCACCTGGCGCTTGAGGTTGACGGTTCCTCCTGTGGGCTTGGCCCGCTAATTGACCTTTGTGCGGGTATCGGATCCCTAGCCTTTTTTTGTCGGAACCGCTTCGAGCGCATGATTTGCGTGGAGATTAACCCCGACTATGCCCGCATTGGACGGCGGATTCTCCCGGATGCTGAATGGATTGTGGACAGCGTCTTCTCTGATCGTGTGCTCTCCCTTCCGCCGTGCTCCTGGGCGATCAGTAATCCACCCTTCGGGATCATCCCTTCCAAGGATTATAGCGGCCCCTACACGGGCAGCAAGTTCGAGTACAAGGTCATTGATGTGGCCTCGCGTATCGCGTCCTTCGGGGCCTTCATCATCCCGCAAATGTCCGCGCCGTTCCGCTATTCCGGGAAGCGTCAATATCGCGAAGAAGAGGCGGACTACTGCCGGAAGTTCCGGGAACAGACGGGCATCGTCATGGAGGCGAATTGCGGGATTGACACGGCGATTTTCAAAGACGAATGGCGGGGTGTGAGCCCCCTGTGTGAAATCGTGGTTTGTGAGTTCGAGCAAAAGAAGGCGGACCAAGTCGCACAGATGGACCTCTTTGGGATGGAAGGGGCGGCCTGATGGGAATCGCGGTGGCCTATGACGAGGAATATTGGCGCGAAGAGTTTGATCACCGCGCCGCGATCCTTGAGTACGACGGCGGTGTGTCGCGAAAAAGCGCGGAGAACGAAGCAAGGACATGGCAGGCCATAGAAAAGCTCAGGGTGGCCTGTGAGGCGAAACAGCGAAGAGAGCAAGCAACGAAGCCCGCGAAGGCGATAGAGCGCCCCACGGAACAACAAGCGACCTTGCCGGGCTTTGAAACGGCCTATCAGGGCGGATGAAGGAAAGAGAACCAATGAGTATCGTGCTACCCGAAAACCCGGCAGATTGGCCGCTGTGGAGTTATGGCCTGGTCTACGCCGATCCGCCGTGGTCGTACAACGATAAATCGACCAATCGCGGGGGTGCCCTTCGCCATTACGAGACGATGACAGATCGCGAAATCATGGATCTACCCGTGGATAGCCTGACTGAGCCCGATGCGGTATGCCTGCTCTGGATAACGCCACCGAAGATGGATATAGGGCTGAAGGTGCTCAAGGCGTGGGGATTCGGTTACAGGACCTTTGGTTTCGTCTGGGCCAAGACCAACGACGACAAACAGGTTGATCTCGATAAGCCGGGCCAGGGGCTCAGTATTGGGATGGGCCACCACACGCGAGCGAATGCTGAGCCTTGTCTTTTGGGAGTTCGCGGGAAGGGCCTGAAACGGGTCGATGCGAGTATCCGCCAAACACAACTACATCCACGCGGAGAGCACAGCGCGAAGCCTGCGGCCTTTCGTGATGACTTGGAGCGCCTTTATGGTCCCCAGCGCCGCGTAGAGCTTTTTGCCCGCGAGATAGTGCCGGGATGGGACTCGTGGGGCCATGGTGTTTTCGAATCAACCCAAGCGGCCCAACAGGCCAGTTGAAAGGAAGGAAATCATGATTTGGAGCGTGATTGCAGTTGCCGGTCTTTTTGTTGGTCTGGCGTTGGCGTTCTCATTGCTCTGTTGGGCTGTTGAGGCTCGGGCAATGCGGATGGAGCGTCGAGGTCGTGAAATCGTCGCCTGGGCTGTTGAGCGCGTTTCCAGGGCCAGTATCCGCGCCATGAAGGCCGGGAAGGCCGATGGAAGGTTATCGCCCGAGGAAGTGGGCACAAACCACGCGTTCGTGGTCGCGCGGGCCCTGAAAATGGCCCAGGCTGAAAACTTTGATCTCGTAAAGGCCCTCGGTGGCCAGGAAGCGCTTGCGGCCTGCGCATGGGTCGGACTTGCAGGGAGGGTGTGATTTTGCCGACAGGATCCCCCAGGCCATGCAGCGCCCGAGGATGTGGCGCCCTGATACCACGAGGGGAACGCTACTGCCAGGCCCACACCAAGGCCAAGCAAGGGCAGCGTAGAGCCCCAAGGTCTATCCAGTACGGTGGACGATGGAGGGCAGAGTCAAAGGCCTTCCTTGCTGAGCCTGGCAATGCTTGGTGTCGCGCGTGCCAAGGGATAGCCCAGTGCGTTGACCACATCATTCCTCACAAGGGCAATGAAGATCTCTTTTGGGACCAGACCAACTGGCAGCCGCTTTGCAACCGATGTCACAGCACAAAGACAGCGCGAGAGGATGGCGGCTTCGGTAACCGAAGGAAGGCAAGCGATGCACATCAAGGTTAAAAACAACTGCTCAGAATGTGGCGCAGCCTGCGGTGGTCGGAAGACTTGCTGCAAGAAGTGTGCTGCTCAACGATGGTTGAAACGCCAAAAAGAATTACCCAGCCAGCAATACATCAAGGTTCAGAAAAAGTGCCTTCATTGCGGTGCGCAGTCTGGCCGAAGGCTGACATGCAGCAAGGAATGTGAAAAGCAAAGACGTGAGGCACGAACAGTATTGAGGGAATCCCGCTGTCTTGAGTGCTCGACTGTATTGCTTTCAAAAGCAGGAAACAGAAAGTTTTGCGGGAAGAAATGCTACCTCACCAATAAGCGCCGCAATGCCGAGCCTATACAGTTGCGGTTCTATTCATGCACGTACTGCAAGAAGAGATTCGGAAGACCAGGAAATAGACCATACAACTACTGTTCACATGCATGCAGGAACCTGGATAACAGAAAGCAACATACCTGCAAGCGTTGTTCTAAGACCTTCCCACATAAGCGAGGAGGCGGTAAGCACATGTTCTGCTCACGGGCGTGTAGCGATAGGCTTCTGAGATCACAAAGGTTTGCTGAGAGAAGAAAGAATATAAGGCCCAGGGCAACTGCGATCTATCTCATAAATTGCACGGATTGTGGGATCTTGCTTGCTTCTCGGATGGACAAGACCCGTCGTTGCAGGGAGTGTCAAGCCATACATCCAAAAAGGCTATCGTTCAATAAGTATGGAGAGATTAGACAATGCAAATACTGCGCTACTTCGTTTGGTTTCTCAGGTGAGTCGTGGGGGAATTACTGCGGGACTAAATGCCGTAAATTAGGGAAGATAGCTGAACGAAAAAAGAATAGGCGAATTGATAGGCATATGAGAAGGAAAAGGTTCAGGGAAAATGGAACGATTGAACGGTTTGATCCTCACTCAATATTCGAGCGCGATGGATGGCGCTGTCAGCACTGCAATAGAAAGACAAGGCCAACCTACAGAGTAAGCCATGACCTATACCCTAACCTTGATCATATAGTGCCAGTGTCTAAGGGTGGCAGTCATACGAGGGCCAACGTGCAGCTACTGTGCCGTGCGTGCAACCTCAAAAAGAGTGATGGATTACTAAGCGATCAATTGCTACTTATTGGTTAGGGGTGGGGTAGGGCCTGAAGATCGCGACCGAAGCCCGACGGAAAAT
>Ga0210026_1002973_pt1 | contig 13616 bp, 14 predicted proteins | sample CryGeymeta201509_FD_183977 | JGI IMG/M metagenome (GOLD analysis project Ga0210026, IMG submission 183977) | Groundwater microbial communities from Crystal Geyser aquifers in Utah, USA - Crystal Geyser metaG 2015-09 (SPAdes) (version 2) | ecosystem: Environmental > Aquatic > Deep subsurface >... | reverse complement strand
GTCGCCGGAGGCGAGCAGCACGATATCGCCCGGCACCAGCGTCTCCGCCGCGACCACCGCACGCTTGCCGTCGCGCAACACGGTTGCCTCGGGCGACAGCATGCGCCGGATCGCCTCCATCGCCTGCTCCGCCTTGCCCTCCTGGAGGAACCCGATGAAGGCGTTAATCACCACCACGCCGACGATCACCGCCGTGTCCACCCAGTGCGCGAGCAGCGCGGTGACCACGGCAGCGGCCAGCAGCACATAGATCAGCACGTTGTGGAATTGCAGCAGGAAGCGCATGAACGGCCCGCGCCGCGAAGGCGGGGTCAGACGGTTGGGGCCGTGCCCGGGGAGACGGCGCGCTGCTTCGGCATCGGTCAGCCCGGAGGTTGTTGTCTGTTGGGCGGCAAGTGCTTCATCCGCTGACAATTGATGCCACGATGGCTGTGTCATGCGTTGTCTTTACGTGTTGAGATGGACAGTAGATGGAGAAGGGATTGTAGCCCAGCTTTCCTGCACAAGCAGGATATCGCCGGGCGCTACGCGGAACCATACGCGGTAAAGGATGGGCAAAAAGTAGGCGGCATTGAGCAGGCTGGAGGTCCGCAACACCCAGATCGCCCACTCCATCCTCGGCGCCGTTCATCTCGCTCACCTTGTGGATGCCCGGCGTCTCGGCGTATATGAATCCTATTCAAGGGTTATACGATTTTCAGGTATTATTTCCACATAGCGGTTTGCTGTTTGCGGCATCTGGCTTGTCCGTGCATGCCGGATGCGGCCCTTCGGCTGAGAAGCATAGCCACGGCCATGCCTGTTCTGCGCCAGCTATCCGCAATCTCATGAAAAATGCGGGTTAAAACTGACAACGAGTTATATGACACATACAGACGAAAAGATCGGTGGCACGTCGATGAATGATTTTGCTGCGGTTCGTGATAATACGATTATGCGCCCGGCTGAAATGGGTGGCTCTCTCTACCGGCGCATCATTGTTGTCTCCGCCTATGGCGGGGTGACCGATCAGCTACTGGAGCATAAAAATAGTGGCAAACCGGGAATTTTCGCCCTCTTTGCCGAGGGCATGAATGATGAGAGCTGGGGTGATGCGATGGCCGCACTCAGGCAGCAGATGTGCGCCATCAATGCAAAGCTGTTCAGTGATGCCGGGCTGGTGGCAAATGCCAACTGATTTCATCGGTGAACGGCTGGACGATTCCGAGCGTTGCCGGTCGGATCTGCAAAGTCTTTGCAGGCACGGCCATTTTTCGCTCGAATCGCATCTGGCGACGGTAAAGGAGATGCTGGCCAGTCTCGGCGAAGCACACAGCGCCTGGAACACGGCTACGCTGCTTCCCTGCTACATTGACCTGACCGGCTGGCGCTCAGACGAGCAGGTATCACTGGACGAACGCATCGAAACAGCATCTTACCTGTTCACCAATTTGAAAACCGTGCGAAGGATTCGCTCTGCACTGGAGAGTGTCTATCCGGAGGCCGAAATTAATCAGCAAAAGGTGGCCACTGTCTCAGCTATCGGCAGTGACTTGCAGGTTTCAGGGATTCCGGCCAAGGCCGTCGGTGTCCTGGCCGAGAGCGACATCAGCATCATGGCCATGCACCAGTCGATGCGACAGGTCGATATGCAGTTCCTCATTAATAAGGAAGATTACGATGTGGGAATCAGGGGACTGCACCGCCAGCTGAGTGAAGTTCATGATCACGGGAAGGCTATATGTCTTGCATCCTAGCGCTTCGCATGGCTGAGCATATCTGGCCATGACCATCGCCAGCTTCATCGGCTTCCTGTTGATCTTCGTCATCATCGGCGCCGCATCCATATGCAAAAAGCAACGCACCACGACTGACTACCTGATCGCTGGCCGCAGCGTCAAACCGTGGCTGGCCGGACTATCGGCAGTCGCCACCAACAACAGCGGCTACATGTTCATCGGCATGATCGGGCTGACCTACAGCACAGGCCTCTCCTCAATCTGGCTGATGATCGGTTGGATCACCGGAGACCTCGCCGCATCTCTGCTGATCATGAAGCGATTGAGAGAGACCACCGAATCACACGACATCCACTCCTTCGGCGGCCTGCTGGCTGAGTGGCACGGCACCGATTTCAACATACTGCGCCGTATCACAGGCCTGCTGACCATCCTCTTTCTCGGTGCCTACGCTGCCGCCCAGTTCACCGCTGGCAGCAAGGCGTTGCATGTACTCTTCGGCTGGGATATCGCCACCGGCGCACTGATCGGTGCGGGGCTGGTGCTGGTCTACAGCTACAGCGGTGGCATCCGTGCCTCCATCTGGACGGATGCGGCGCAATCATTCGTCATGATCACTGCCATGGCAATGCTGATGTTCACCGCCACCACCGGATTTGATTCGGCCTCGGCCATCGTCGAATCGCTGGGCAATGTTGAGCCCGGCTTCATGGACTGGTTTCCCGATACCTCGTTATTCGGCATTGTGCTCTTCGTTGCCGGTTGGGTCTTCGCCGGCTTCGGCGTTGCTGGCCAGCCGCACATTATCATCCGCTACATGGCGCTGGATCGGGCGGATAACATCAACCGCTTCCGTTACTGGTACTACAGCTGGTTCATTCTCTTCTACTCGGCCACCATCATCGTCGGCCTTATGGCACGACTGCTTTTGCCAGATGCCGGTACATTTGACGCCGAGCTGGCGCTGCCAATGATCTCGCAACAACTGTTGCCGGAGGCGATGGTCGGACTGGTGCTGGCGGGGATCTTCGCCGCCACCATGTCCACTGCCGACTCGCTGGTACTCTCCTGCTCAGCCTCGCTCTCGCGCGACCTGCTGCCGGAGAAGAAGTTCGGTTACAACGCCACCAAGATCATGACCGCCATGGTCGTTCTGATCTCGCTCGCTCTTTCACTCTCGGGTAACCAGAGCGTCTTCGCACTGGTACTGATCGCCTGGGGCCTGCTCGCCGCAGCCTTTGCGCCACTGCTGACCATCTACGCCCTCGGACACAGACCGTCGGAGAAAGCAGCCATCACCGTCATGGGCGCCGGTGTCTCGGCATTCTTTATGTGGCGTGAGTTGGGACTGTCGGAGGTGGCCTACGAGATCATGCCTGCCATCATCGCCGGTATCGGCATCTATTTCCTGCTACCAAAACGGCTGCGCTCGCTCTCGACTCAACCCCCAACGACAGGGCAACATTAAACCCGCACAACAAGTCCCGCCCCGATTGCCTGTTGCATAAGGGCACCTCTACAAATTCATTTTGCGGGCGAATCGCTGCGTTGCGCGGTGCTCTCCTCCTCGCCTATCTACTTGATATGTCTTGTCGTCTGCGCTCCGTGTGCCTTGCGCTTCATCCCGCAAAAGTGAATTTTTAGAGGCGCCCATAAGCAGCACGGCCAGATCGATGTGCAGACAATTTAGCGAGGTGAAATGATGGCTATCAAACCAATCGAAACAGAAGCGGGCTACCGTGCGGCTCTGAAAGAGATCGAAAGCCCCATGATGGCCGTGCCGGACACTCCCGAAGGCGAAAAGCTGGATGTGCTGTTTACCCTCGTCGATGCCTATGAAGCCGGGCACTACCCGATCGATCTACCCGATCCGGTGGCGGCCATCATCCCGGGCACCGGCGTCTCGGTATTTCTTCTATGGCGACGGATGGAGCGGGAAAAGTTGCAATGCATTTGATCAATCGGCTGCACCTAACAGACGCTGCCGGCATCAGCTGCGGGTCTCTCATCCCCGACAAGGCTGTAGAGCATTCCGATCTCCTCCGGCCAGATGGTTTCATCAATGGTCTCCAGCACCATCGGGATGTTGTTGAAGCGATCATCGTTCATAATGAAACGGAACACATCAAGGCCCAGATGGCCATGAGTCAGACTGTGATGGCGATCAACACGGCTTCCGAATTCAGCTTTGGAGCCGTTCAGATGCATACCCCGCAGATACCTGAAGCCGACAATATTATCAAATTCACTGAAGGTGCTGATGCAGTCAGCTTCGGTTCGCAGATCATAACCGGCAGTGAAGGTGTGACAGGTGTCGATGCAGACACCCACGCGGGATTTGTCTTCGACACCCTCAATAATTGCTGCCAGGTGTTCAAAGCGGTAGCCGAGGTTGCTGCCCTGTCCGGATGTGTTTTCGATGACCGCAACAACACTGCTGGTCTGATCCAGTGCCCGGTTAATGGATTCGGCAACAATCTTCAGAGACTCCTCTTCAGATATTTTTTTCAGGTGGCTGCCGGGATGAAAGTTCAGCAGCTTTAGCCCGAGCTGTTCGCAGCGCTGCATTTCATCAAGAAAGGCATGGCGTGACTTCTGCAGTGGCTCAGCCTCAGGATGGCCGAGATTGATCAGGTAGCTGTCATGGGGCAGTACATGTTCCGGTGCAATACCGACCCTCTTCAGGTTGGATTTGAACCTGGCAATGCTCTCATCGGCCAGGGGCTTTGCCACCCACTGGCGCTGATTTTTCGTGAACAGCGCAAAGGCTCTGGCACCAATCTTTTCCGCATGAAGCGGCGCATTTTCAACGCCACCTGCGGCACTGACATGGGCTCCGACAAATTTCATATTAACTCTCCGGCACCGATAAATGGCGCAAGCCTTGCGGATTGTGCCATGCCTGCCTCCGCATTACTCATCGGCGTCGTCAACGTCCTTGTCACATTCTGTCACGCGCCGGTGTAGAGCCGCTTTGGCCAGCAAATGAGCGGACACCGGCGCGGTGATGAACAGGAACACCATCACCGCGATCTCGTGCAGGCTGAGACCGGGTTGGGTGGCGGTGAAATAGACGGCGGATGCCAGCGCCATTGCACCGACGCCGAGCGTGGTGGCCTTGGTCGGGCCGTGCAGGCGGGTGAAGAAATCCGGCAAGCGCGCCAGCCCGACGGAACCGAGCAGCGCGAATACGGCACCGAGCAGGATCAGCGATGCGACCAGAAATTCGATGACCGGGTTCATCCGAAAAACCTCAAATCAAAACAAACAACATTTGCCACAGCATGCGTAGGATGGGTTGAGCGTAGCGATACCCATCGAAAACCGCCGGGGGTTGCCCGGCAGCAAGTTGCTTTCTTTTGCTTCGCCAAAAGAAAGCAACCAAAGAAAAGGCGCCCCCGGTTTGCCGCCGCTTCGCGTTTCCCTCGACCAGGGGAGAGCGGAAAGTCGCCTTTGTGTGCGCGTTGCGCACGATCATGGTTTTTCATTCGATGATGTCTCCGCGCAGCAGATATTTGCACAGGGCGATGGTGGCGACGAATCCCATCGCCGCCAGGATCAGCGCGCCTTCGAAGTAGGCGCTGCTCGCCTCGCGGATGCCGTACAGCACCAGCAGCGCGATGGCGTTGATGTTGAGCGTGTCGAGCGCGAGGATGCGGTCGGTGATGTCCGGCCCGCGCAGCAGCCGCCACAGGTTGAGCAGCATGGCAAGGCCGATCAACACGAAACCGGTTTCGATGGCGAAGTTCAGCATCTGAATATCTCCTTTATCGGTTGTTCGTAGTGCTGCTTGATCTGGCGCACCAGCGCGTCTGGATCGGGCGCATCGAGCGCGTGCAGCTGCAGCACCCAGCGCTCGCGGTCCACATCGATGGACACCGTGCCCGGCGTCAGCGACACGATGCTGCCCAGCACCGTGGCGGCGAATGGGTCGCGCAAATCGAGCGGCACTTCGACGAAAGCCGGATGCAGTTTGGCCACCGGCCCGACCACGCGCCGCGCCACCGCCCAGTTGGCAAGCAACATATCCCAGACGATACGCACGGCGAACTTCAGCGCCACGCCGGGACGTGAAACGCGCAAAGCATCCGGCCAGAACGGCGACACGATGAACGGAAGCAGCAGGGCCAGCAGCGCCCCGAGCAGCAGGGTGGCGAACGAAGCGGCATTGGTCAGCACCGCCCACAACAGGAACAGGGCGACCGACAATCCGGGACGCGGCAGCAGAAGGCGCATCATGGTCGGGTCTCCCGTGTGATGTCATGCGGGCCGAGCACGGCGCTGATATACGCCTGCGGATCGTGCAACTGGGCGGCGGCGCGCGCGGCATAGTCCGAGACCGGACGCGCGAACAAGGCGAGCAGCAGGGCGGGCGACACCAGCAGCGCGACAGCCAGGCTGCGGCGCCAGCAGAAGGGGTGCGTGCTGCCGTGCGGATGGCTGGGGCTGCGTTCCCAGAACAAGCGCCCGCCGTTCTTGCCCAGTGCCAGCATCAGCAACAGACCGGCGAACAGCAGCACAAACCAGATTGCCGCCGCCTGTCCGCTGTCGCGCAGCGCCGTGAGCAGCATCAGTTTGCCGAGGAAGCCCGCGAACGGTGGCAGGCCGACCGCGCTGGCGGCGGCCAGCAGGAAGGCCAATCCCAGCCAGGGCGCATGCAGGCGCGGGCCGGGCTGGAAGGCATCGGCGACATCTCCGCGCCGCACGGCGACCAACTCTGCAATAAGGAACAGCGCGGCCGCGACAAAGGTGGATTGCACCAGATAGTAGAGCGCCGCACTGCTCACCGCCGCCTGCGGAAAGACGGGCGCGACCAGCAGCGTGCCGGCGGAGGCCAGCACCAGCCAGGCCGTCAGGTCGCGCAGGCGCGGCGCGGCCAGCGCACCCAGTGCGGCAAAGACGACGGTCGCCAACGCCAGCGGCAGCAGCCAGCCGTCCAGCAGATCGGCGGTGATGCCTGACGGTGAAAAAGCGATGGCCTGCACGCGCAGGATGCTGACGATGCCGACCTTGGTCATGATGACGAACAGCGCGGCGACCGGCGCACCGGCGGCGGAGTATGCGTGCGGCAACCAGAACGACAGCGGCAGCAGCGCCGCCTTCAGCGCGAACACCGCGATCAACAGTATGCAGGCGAGTCGTGCCAGTGCGACGTTGTTTTCCAGTGTTTGCAGACGCAGCGCGATGTCGGCCAGATTCAGCGTGCCCAGCGCGCCGTACAGCATGCCCAGCGCAATCAGGAACAAGGCCGATCCGGCCAGATTCAGCGCCACATAAGCGATGCCGGCGCGGGTGCGCGCCAGACCGCCGCCGTGTGCCAGCAGTGCGTAAGAAGCGAGCAGCATCACCTCGAAGAACACGAACAGGTTGAACAGGTCGCCGGTGAGGAAGGCGCCCTGCAAGCCGACCACCTGCAACTGGAACAGCGGATGGAAGTGCCGGCCGCGTTCGTCGAAACCGGCGCTTGCATACAGCAGTGCCGCGCCGGAAAGCAGCGCGGTGAGCAGCGCCATCATCGCGGCCAGCCGGTCCACCGCCAGCACGATGCCGAACGGCGCGACCCAATCGCCCAGCGCATATACCAGCACATTGCCCGCATCCGCCAGCGTTACCAGCCAGATTGCGGCGAGCACGCCGAGCAGTGCGCCGAACAGGCCGACGGCGCGCTGTGCGGCAATACCCAAGCCCTTTGTTGCCAATTGCAACAGCGCGGCGGCGAAGGGAATCAGGATGGGCAGGATGGCAGCGTGTTGGGTCATGCAAAACCCCGATTCAAGCCGTATCGTCCATTAAGGCACATTGCAAAACCCGTCATTCCGGCGCAGGCCGGAATCCAGTCGAGAAAACAAACACCCGCGTAGCGGGACAACGCCAAAACAATGTTGTCCGCTTCGCGGAGTGATATTTTTGCTGGATTCCGGCCTGCGCCGGAATGACGGCGCAATGAATTTGAATTCATGGTTTTTCCTTCGCATCCACGCTGTCGTCGCCACTCTCCGCCAGCGCGCGCAGCGCCAGCATCACCAGGTAGGCGGTCATGCCGAAGCCGATCACGATCGCGGTCAGCACCAGCGCCTGCGGTAGCGGGTCGGTGTAACTCGCGCCGTCGCGGATCAGCGGCGGGGCATCCATGGTCAGCCGTCCGCTGGCGAACAGGAACAGGTTCACCGCGTAGGACAGCAGCGTCAGCCCGAGCACCAGCGAGAAGGTGCGCGGACGCAGCATCAGGAAGATCCCGCAGGCGGTAAGGATTCCGATGGCGATGGCGAGCAGGGCTTCCATCAGATCTTCGCCCCGTTATGCACGGATAGTTTGCCCAACTCGGCCAGCACCATCAGCACCACGCTGACCACCACCAGATACACGCCGAGATCGAAGATTATCGCGGAGGCCAGTTCGATGTCGCCGAGCAGCGGCAGGGCGACATGTCCGTGCGCGGTGGTGAGGAAGGGGTAGCCGAAAGCCCACGCTGCCGCACCAACACCGGCGGCGGCGGCAAGCCCGGCCGCAAGGAACAAGGGCAGGCGCTGCGGCAGGCGCGCGCTGGCGAAAGCGATGCCGCTGGCGAGGTATTGCAGGATTAGCGCCACGCCGGTCACGAGGCCTGCGACGAAGCCGCCGCCCGGCAGGTTGTGGCCGCGCAGGAAGATGAACACCGACACCATCAGCGCCAGCGGCAGCAGCGGCCGCATCAGCATCTGCAGGAACAGCGGGTGGCGCTCGGTAGCCCACGCACGGCCTTCCGCATCCCGAACCGGCGCCTTGAGGATCAGTTGATCGAGCAGCGCGTGCGCGGCCAGCCCCACCATCGCCAGCACGGTGATCTCGCCCAGCGTGTCGAAACCGCGGAAGTCCACCAGGATCACATTGACGACATTGCTGCCGCCCCCGCCCGGCACGGACTGGGCGAGATAGAAGCCGGAGACCGTGTCGAACGGCGCGGTGAGCATGACCCAGGTCGCCGCACCCAGACCGACCCCGGCGGTGATCGCCAATGCCGCATCGCGCATGATGCGCGGCAGCGTGTCTTCTGCCGGTGCGTTCGGCGGCAGGTAATACAGTGCCAGCAGCAACAGCACGATGGTGACCACTTCCACTACCAACTGCGTCAGCGCCAGATCGGGCGCGGAGAAGCGCCCGAAGATGAGCGCCACAATCAGGCCGATCACGCTGGTGAACACGATGGCGGTGAGGCGCTGGCGATGGCGCGCGACCACGCCGAATGCGGCCAGCGCCAGCATCAGCACGGCGACGATGGCGGCCGCATCGGCGGGTTGCGTTACGGTGGCTTGCGTAGCGGAAGGTGCGGAGAACCACGCCCAGCCACCGACGGCCAGCACAAAGGCGATGAACAGCGCGAGGTAACGTTGCAACGAGCCGTTGTCCATCCGGTTCGTCAGTTCGCGCGAGAAACCCGCCAAATTTTCATACGCGCGCTCGAACACGATGCTGGCGTGAATCGACGGCAGCCGGTCGTAGATCGCATATAGCGGATGGCGCATAACATACAGCGCGATACCGCCGCCCATTGCCAGCAGACTCATCATGAATGGCAAATTGAAGCCGTGCCACACCGCGAGATGGAATTCCGGCAGCGGTTGTTGCAGCACCGCTCCGGCAGACACTTTGAGTATTGGCGCGATACTCCATTGCGGAAAGATGCCGACCAGCAGACACAGCGCCACCAGCACCTCCACCGGCGCGCGCATCCAGCGCGGCGGCTCGTGCGGTTTGCGCGGCAGGTCGACGGGTTCGCCGTTGAAGAACACGTCGTGGATGAAGCGCGACGAATAGGCCACGGCGAGGATGCCGGCGACGGTCGCGAAGGTCGGCAGCAGCCAACTCATCTCGTCGAACACCGGATGGCCGACCGTCTCGGCGAAGAACATCTCCTTGCTGAGGAAGCCGTTGAGCAACGGCACGCCCGCCATCGAACCGGCGGCGACGATGGCCAGCGTGGCGGTGATCGGCATGAACTTGAACAGACCGTTGACGCGGCGCATGTCGCGCGTGCCGCACTCGTGGTCGACGATGCCGGCTGCCATGAACAGCGACGCCTTGAAGATCGCGTGGTTGATGATGTGGAACACGGCCGCCACCACCGACAGTGGCGTGTCCAGACCGAACAGCAGCGTGATCAGGCCGAGATGGCTGATGGTGGAATAGGCCAGCAAGCCCTTGAAGTCGTAGCGGTAGAAGGCGAGGTAGGCGGCGTACACCAGCGTGAGCGCACCGGTGCCGCTGACCAGCCAGAACCACAGGTCGCTGCCGGCCAGCGCCGGGTACAGGCGCGCCAGCAGGAACACACCCGCCTTCACCATCGTCGCCGAATGCAGGTAAGCCGACACCGGCGTGGGTGCGGCCATCGCCTGCGGCAGCCAGAAATGGAAGGGGAACTGCGCCGATTTGGTGAACACGCCGAGCAGCACGAGGATCAGCATGGGCGCGTACAGATCGTGCGCGCGTATCTGTTCACCCGCCGCCAGCACCTGCGTCAATTCGTAACTGCCCGCGATATGGCCGAGCAGCAGCACGCCCGCCAACAGCGCCAACCCGCCGCCGCCGGTCACCGCCAGCGCGATGCGCCCGGCAAGGCGCGACTCGTAGCTCTCCCGTTTGTAGGAGATCAGCAGGAAGGAGGCGAGGCTGGTCAACTCCCAGAACACCACCAGCAACAGCAGATTCTCCGACAGCACCACACCCAGCATGGCCGCCATGAACAGCAGCAGCAGGGTGTAGAAGCGGCCGAGCCGGTCATGCACATCGAGGTAGTAATAGGCATACAGCGTGACCAGCAGGCCGATGCCGAGGATCAGCAGGCTGAACATCAGACCGAGGCCGTCGAGGCGGAAGGACAGCATCAGCCCCCAGTCCGGCAACCAGGCAAAGCTGGCAATCAAGGTTGTGCCGTGCATCACGGTGGGAACCAATGGTGCGAGCAATGCCAGGCAAACGGCCATGATGCCTGCCGTGGCCAGTGCGGCATAACCGCGCCCGTGACGTTGCAACAGCAACGGCAGCGGGCTGGCACACAGCGCGAACAGGACAGTGAGGAGCAAAGATGATTCGGCGTGCATGAGGGGTATCTTACCGAAGCCCGACAAGCGGGTGGATGGAATCGTACGCCGCTTGCAGGTTTTGTAGGTCGGACTTCAGTCCGACTGGAAAAGGAAAAATAATGTCGGACTGAAGTCCGACCTACAGTCCGCCCCACAGAAAATCTGCGCGGCAATTCCCGCCCACTATGACATCACCGCGCGACAGGCGGTGGAGGCTGGATGGGGTGCATCATCACTGTGCCTTCTGTTGCGGCATCATCTGATCACCCCAGCCGGTTGTCCGCCGGATGGTAGTTCGGGTCTTCCAGCACGTTGAGTTCGACCATGCCTTTGGCCTTGTCCAGCAGCTCCAGACAATCCGGGCTCAGGTGGCGCAGGTGCAGTTTCTTGCCGAGGCGGGTGTAGCGCTCGGCCAATTGGTCGATGGCTTCCAGGCCGGAGTGGTCCTTGACCCGCGCGTTCTTGAAGTCGATCACCACTTCCTGCGGGTCGCTCTGCGGCGCGAACAGGTTGAGGAAAGATTGCGCCGAGGCGAAGAACAGCGAGCCGTGCAGGTCATACACTTTCCAGCCGTGCTCTTCCGTGGTCACGCGCACCTCGATGTTCTTCGCGTGCTCCCAGGCGAAGGCGAGCGAGGAGATGATGATGCCGACGATCACCGCGATGGCGAGGTCGGTGAGCACGGTGACGACCGCCACCGTGAGGCCGACCACGATGTCGGTCCTCGGCACCTTGCCAAACAGGTTGAAGCTGCCCCACTCGAAGGTCTTTTCCGACACCACGAACATCAGGCCGATGAGGGCGGCGAGCGGGATCATCTCGATCCATTCCGAAGCAAACAGGATGAAGCACAGCAGAAACAGCGCGGCGGCGATGCCGGAGATATTCTTCAGCGCACCGTTGGTCACATTGATCATGCTCTGGCCGATCATGGCGCAGCCGCCCATGCCGCCGAAGAAGCCGGTGACCACGTTGGCCACGCCCTGGCCGACGCAGGCACGGTTCGGTTTGCCGCGCGTCTGCGTCATGGTGTCGATCAGGTTCAGGGTCAGCAGCGACTCGATCAGGCCGATGGCGGCGAGGATCACGCTGTAGGGGAAAATGATCTTCAGCGTCTCCAGGCTGAACGGCACCCCGGGCAGGTGGAACTGGGGCAATCCGCCGGCGATGGAGGCCAGATCACCCACCGTCTTCGTTTCAATCCCGGCGAAGATCACCAGCGCGGAAGTGGCCGCGATGGCTGCCAGGGTGGAGGGAATGATCCGGGTCAGTCTGGGCAGCAGGTAGATGATCGCCATGGTCAGCGCGATCAGACCGAGCATGGTGTAGAGCGGCGCGCCGCTCATCCAGGTCGTGCTGCCGTCGGCAGAGGTCACTTTGAAATGGCTCATCTGGGCGAGGAAGATCACGATGGCCAGGCCGTTGACGAAGCCCAGCATCACCGGATGCGGCACCATGCGGATGAACTTGCCGAACTTGGCCAGCCCGAACAAAATTTGCAGCACGCCCATCAGCACCACGGTGGCGAACAGATATTCCACGCCGTGGGTCACCACCAGCGCCACCATCACCACGGCCAGCGCGCCGGTCGCACCGGAGATCATGCCGGGGCGGCCGCCGAACAGCGAAGTGATCAGGCTCACCATGAAGGCGGCATACAGCCCGACCAACGGATGCACCTGCGCCACCAGGGCGAAGGCGATCGCCTCGGGCACCAGCGCGAGGGCGACGGTGAGGCCGCTCAGCACATTGGTTCTGGCTTCGTTCAGACTTTCGATTTTCATTGCAGACTCCAAAAAAACAGACTATTGCCCAGCTGCGTGGCAGTATTTAAAAAACGGTTACGACGCATGGATGCGCCCGGAAGGGCGACAGAACGGTGTGGAAACCGACGAACAGCGACTGCAACGGGCGGGGCGCGCGATTATACACGAGGCATGGTTTGGACTTTCCGGCCCATGCCCGGCCAACTCCGGATTGGCAACCCGCGCACCGCTCATGCACAATGCGCTCCCGATTCATTTTTAGATCGAATCAAGGTGAGCGCCTCTTCCTTTCCCTGCATCCTGCGCGCCTGGAACACGCACGAGCGCGAGCTGCGCAACTACCTGAGCCACCGCGCCGGCGATGGCCATCTGGCCGACGACCTGTTGCAGGAAGTCTTCGTGCGGGCGATGCAGCAGGGGCGCGATTTCTGCACGCTCGACAATGCCCGCGCCTGGCTGTTCCAGGTCGCGCGCAACGCGCTCGTCGATCACCAGCGACTGCAAAAGGACACGGTCGCCGTGCCGGAAGAAATACCCGCGCCGGAGCCGGAAGTCGAACCGGTGGCTGCATTGAGCGCCTGCGTGCTGCGCGTGCTGTCCGAGCTCACGGCAGAAGACCGCGACATCATCGAGCAATGCGATCTGGAAGGAGTGAAGCAGAAGGACTATGCGGCGCGGCAGGGACTTTCCCTCGCCGCGACCAAATCCCGTTTGCTGCGCGCGCGGGAAAAAATGCGCAGCCAGATGAGCGCCGCCTGTCAGGTGCGTTTCGATGAACAAGGCAGGGTCTCCGACCACGTCCAGCGCTAGCCAGAATGCTGCATAAATTCGCGTGATGATCGCGGAGGATTTTGTTCTGCAGGGTAATTTTGGTTGCGGCATAACCTGAAGGTTAGCCTGCACTGAAACTACGTTCGGTGAGGGAGCGGTGTCGTGATTCATGCCCCCGACTGAACAAAATTTCCATTTGGAACAAAAGACCGGCGCGATCGGCCACGGGAGACGGTGGTTTTGCTAACGTCCATCTTGTTTGCGGCTGCTGATTGGGTTTCGACGATTATTCGTCAAATGGG
>Ga0210026_1002965_pt1 | contig 13644 bp, 8 predicted proteins | sample CryGeymeta201509_FD_183977 | JGI IMG/M metagenome (GOLD analysis project Ga0210026, IMG submission 183977) | Groundwater microbial communities from Crystal Geyser aquifers in Utah, USA - Crystal Geyser metaG 2015-09 (SPAdes) (version 2) | ecosystem: Environmental > Aquatic > Deep subsurface >... | reverse complement strand
ATCATAAATTGCAAGAAAAAAGGGTGATTTAATGGGTTTCTTGCAAAAGAATATACGGAAAAATAGACTAAAAGTCAATTTATATCCAATATTATCAATTACTTATATTGTTTTTAAGCAACGACTATTTAAACACGATCACAGGAATGAAGACGGGACACCTGATTCGATTTCTTATTATGGTGGTTTGGCAAATAGTGCAAAATCCACCCCGTATTCTCAATCTTTCCCAGCTGATGCCTTTACAGCTAAATTAATACCAGCTGTAGCAACAAATGAATGGTCTATTATACTCGATTTAACTACCAATATGTTCGACTACATGTTAACTCGCGACAATATTTACGTTTTCATGCTAGCTTTGATTTAAATTCTAATCAGTAGAAAGAATCTTTAACTTCTTTCACATGAAGATGCTATAGATTATAGTTTTTGAATCATATAATTTTAGATTCAACATATACTAAACATAAACCTAATCGTATGTTTAAACTCACCGTTTTAGTGATCTTATTATTCACTTCCCCAATAATTGGATTCACTCAATCAAAAACAGATAAAGTTGAAGATAAATTAAAAGGGAAAGAAACTGGTGATGCCTCAGGTTCATCATCAGCAAACTCAATGGGAGAAGGTGCGGCTCAGTTTATTATGGATGTTTTATTTAGTGATTTTTTCCTTTGGTGGTTTTATATCGAAAAAGATTATCCTACTGAGAATTACCTAACCTATAATCCATACCCTTATTATCCTTATGGTTACGATTCAATGGGTTTAAGAAATTATAACTCAACAAAGAATTCTGCGTTTACCTTGAGTTTAGATTTATCGAGACCACCATTAATAGCTTGGGATACGAATTACGGATTTTCTGCGGAATATTCTCACGGCTATTGGGGACTTCATTCTGCTTACAGAATTTGGGATGAAGTTGGAGCAAACACCTATAGGCATCAATTTAATTTCGCCATTGAACGCAAATTGCGGTATTTCCCTAATGCAGAAGCTGGTTTTTTACTGGGATTTGAACGAACAACGATAAAAAGTAATCCTTATAAAGGATTTCTAGTCGGCTTTGAATCGGACTATTATTGGTTTAAGCCTGTTTCTATTCAATTTAACTGGCGTGGAACTATTTACGAAAATACAACTTCCAATTTTATTCAAACGGGACTTCGCTATCATTTTCAACAGTCTGCTATTGTTTTAAATTATCAAAGCCTCAATTTTGGAGGTATAATTTTTCGAGGAATCAATTTAGGATATGCTGTTTGGTTTTAGGTTAACACGTATTGATAAAACTAAAAAAGACTCATATTTGAGCCCTTTTTTAAGCAAAGTTTATTTCACTTTTAACTTTAAAAAATACCATTAATTCTTTTTTGCTTTCCCACTCACATTTAAAATTACTTTTCCACCTGTAACTGCATTAGGCAAAGAAAGAGACATATTCGTAATACTTGGTACAATAGAAACACCAATTGCATTAACTGGCAAAACCGAAGGCATTGGATCTAAACCACCATAGACTCCTTTATCTGCAAGTGAACCATCTAAATCATTCCCAAAACCTGAATCGATACACGGAGAACCATCTTTTGGAGTCAAATTGAGTCCATTTGTGTAATTTGTAATTACTTCCATTTTTGGATCTTCAAATTTATTTCCATCTACATCAATAATACCTTCTGGAACAACCAATTTATCAACACCTTGAGGTACATAAAACGTATTATTTACATATTTAAGACCGTTTTTGATCTCGATATTATAATAGCTTGCATTGTAAATTATATTATTGGTAACAGTAACTCCAACACCGAAATCTAAGCGTTTCCAAACGATTAGATTATTATAAACAACATTATTTTTAAAATCACCAGTTGTACTTTCATCAACTAAGAATAAATGAACATCCGTATTTGTTTCGTAACCAATAAAAGAATTGGAGAAAATAAATCCATTAGTAGTTTGAATTTCAACCGCAGTAGTATTTACTTTTTCAATAAAAACAGAATGAAATACTTTGAAATTATCATTAGATGAGAAAAATGTATTTCCAGTAGTTACATAGTTAATTTCTGCACCAACTGAATTTCTGACACGCAATTCATAATTAGTAGAATTAATTACTTCTGTTGTCTTTACAGCTTTTATTATAACATTATCTACAAAGTCTACATCTATGGATTTACATTCGAATCCACCTATAACAAAATTATCTAAGTTAGTATTTACTGAACTTCCCCCATTTAATGAAATGATCCCAAGTTTAGTTACCAAGCCATTTGAACCATTAAATCCTCCGCCAGCAATAGTCAATTGTTTTCCAGTAGAGCTTAAAGATAAATCACCATAGGATTTTAAAGAAGGAACTAAGATGATGATATCACCGGCTGAAGCCGCACTTATTGCATCTGACAAGTTTGCAAAATTACCAATGCTATTTGAATTATTATCCACAATATGTGTTGTTTGTGCATTGACACTTAAAAAGCTGAATACAATTAATATAACTAAAGAGTGAAATTTCATGATATGTATTGGTTTATCTGTTAATTAAAAACTAGAAAGATTTAATACTTCAGTTAAAAAAGAATCATTTCATAAGTTTATTTAATCAATTTCATTTTTAACTGATATTAGCTAATCAATTACAAAAAATGGAATAAAAAAATTTCTAGATATTCAAACTTCTTTAATCAACATTTTGCAACTCTAATAAATTTAGCATTCACAAATTTATACTATCTAAGATTGAGTAAATTCATAAGCACTTTTGAGTTTAGTCATAAAAGTGTAATACAGCAAATTAATTGGCGATTGCACAATATCTTTACGAGTGTAAACCAACAATATCGACTTTGAGGATTTGACTCTTATTTACAAAAAAGGTGCGATAAATTTAATTATGCACCTTTTGAGTAAAACTTTAATTCTTTTTTGCTTTACCAGTTACTTTTAAAATTACTTTCCCACCAGTAACAGCAGTAGGCTGGCTTAAACGTAATTTTGATATGGTAGGAACTACTGAGACGCCAATTGCAATACTTGGCACTTCTTCTGGCATTGGGTCTAATCCTCCATAAATACCTCGATTTGCAACCGTTCCATCTAAGTCATTTCCAGACCCTGAATCTTTAGCAGTTGAATTTTCAGGTAATTTAAAAGAGATATAATCAATAATACTTGGGTTAGATAATATATTATGATCCTCATCTTCTGTACTCGAAATTGTTAAAATACCACCTGTAGTATTATTTGTAAACCCCCCATAACTACCAACAAAAAAAGTATTATTCTGAAATGAACTGCCTCCTGAAAGTACCATTTTCCCTTGCTCACCACCACTTAAATGCACTGCTAGGAAAATAGTATTTGTAATATTTGTATGTGGTCCAAAGTTTACTCCTCTTGAGACTTTGTTATTAGCTCCAACAATATTTTGCACTAAGTTTCCAACTGAATTATCATCAATATTTAACCATGTAGTTCCTGAATTGATAGAACCAGAGTAAATAGCATTAAATGCACAGTTCGAAATTATAAAATTATCAGTTGAAGCTATATCTAATATAGCAGCGCCAGTAGCTTCATACACTATACCATGAAATACTTTTAACCCTGGAGTAGTATTAAATTGAATAGAACCAGATGAAAAATACTCTAGCTCAGCGTTTTCTGAATTTCTAATTCTAATATGAGCAGTAGTACTTGTTATTACTTCAGTTGTTCTAACTGCTTTAATTTTAACATTATCAACAAAGTTTACATCAACAGATTTACAGACAAAACCTCCTAATACAAAACCATCAAGATTTGTATTGGCAGTATTTCCACCTTCCAGTTTCACAGCACCTAATAAGGTTGTTGATGCATCTCCACCATTTGCACCTCCCCCTGCAATTGTCAATTGTTTACCAGTTGACGATACAGTTAAATCGCCATAAGAATCTACCGAAGGAACTAATAGAAGAATATCACCAGAAGAAGCGGCAGATATTGCAGCAGATAATGTTGAAAAATCACCAATTCCATTATCATTATTATCGACAATATGCGTGGTTTGTGCTTGGGTTTTAAACGATATAAAAACTAAAAATAGTAAGGCAAAAATAGATCTCATTTCTCTATGATTTGTGAATGGATATGTTTTGAAAATTTTAATAAAGAAAAAAATAAGTATCAAACAAGTAAATACCACAAATGATGTATTTACTTGTTTGATACTTATTTAATTAAGGTCATTTTTTTAACAGATACGACCTGATCATTTACTTGTAAGCGATACAAATAAACTCCACTTGATAATCCAATGCCATTAAATTGAACAGTATGATATCCTTGCTGCATGCTTGAATTCACTAAGGTTGAGACTTTTCTTCCCAATACATCAAATACTAATAATTTTACATTTCCCGCTTTATTTAGTGCAAAGCGAATAGTTGATGTTGGGTTGAATGGATTTGGATAATTATCAAATAAAAGTGGAGATTCTGGGAGAACATTTGCTTCAATCTGCTCTTTTGTTCCAATGTATGCCTTAAACTCTCTTTCTTTACCATTTTGGAAGATTTTCATGGAATCGCCAGGAGCTAAAATGCGATAAGTTTCATCATTTACAAGCGCTAAAACATGATCTTCATTACTTGATAAATTCGTCCAAGTAATAAATTCGTTTCCTTTAGGAACTACAATCGTTCTATAGTCTAACACTTGTTCTTCCACTGTTTCTCTATTAGGACGAAAATCATCACTTAAGGCAACCATTGAATTTTTTATGTACGCAGATTGAACTTTTTGATCTGGTGTTCCAGGAAGCAAAGGTCTATCAAATTTATCAAACACATCTTTTGATAAAGAGTTATTTGAAATTCTTAATGTTTGATTTCCAACAGAAATTTGAGCATCAATTGTTGTAAGTATTTCTTCTTGCGAAGCAGCTTCAGTTTTAAGAGCTGATGCTGTAGATTGCGTTTTATCTGGTGTAATAAAAATACTTGCTGATCCTGGATTATAAACTAAATAACCTGTCCACGGTTTTAGTTTTTCATTACTAGCTACAGCAGACCAAGCTTGTGAATTTGGTGAAAACTTCCAAATCAATTGATTACTATCTGAGGAGTACCAAAACGCATCTACTTCATAAGGATTTGAAATAAATCGCCATTGTGAAAAATTTATTGCATATTCACGTTCTTTTATTCGTTTACCTGCGGGGGTTTGAAGTGTAAATGCTTGATCTAAGGCTAACGTTTTAAACCATGCTGAACTTCCTGGACTCAAAACCGATCCAGCTTCATTAGATTGATCAGAATATTCACCACTACTAGTTAATACAAAAAGCCTATAATCTGTTCCTACTGCTCCATTAAATAACGTGGATGGAGTCGTATTTACGCCCGTTCCTGGAACTGAAAATAAACACCAATTTTTGACTGTTATACCATCAGTATAGAAGGAATCTCCATCACTTGAGGATTGGGTTGCAAAATCTTCTAATTTTATACTTATTTCAACTGTAATGACTTCCGATTCAGTGGTTGCGTCTTTTGCTTTTAAGCTTGCCGTTGTTTGGCCTTCAGACAATGGAGTAAAACTGACAATTCTATTTCCACCAGATGAATTTATTGCTGCAGAAGCTATACTACTATTTGCCGTTGAAACTTCATAAGTCATTGTTTCACCATTATCATCAATAAACAATTCGTTTAATTGGAATGATGCAGATTGCCCTCCAACAATTAAGAATATTTTTGGCAGTGTTGCAATTTGCCGTGGTTTTGCATTTACAGATACATTAAAACTAGTTTGGACTTCTTTATTTCCAGGATCTTTTGCAGTTACTGTTAAAGTAGTTGAACCAGCGCCAGCTGCAGTAACTAATATTTTTTTGGAAGTTGAATTATAGGATCCATTGGCAATATTCGTATTATTTGTTTCAATGGAGTAAATCAATTCATCTGTATCTGGGTCCGTAAAATGCTGTGTTGGATCTATTTCTAGTGCAGCATCGCCTAGATTTATTGAAACGTTAGAAATGGCACTTGAAAGTACAGGTGCTCTGTTTTCTCTTGGTAGAATAGTTACTAAAACGTCATTCTCAGCAGAAGCTTTACCATCATTAGCAATTACGGTAATCGTAACAGAACCCACAGATACTGCTTTTATGGTTAAGGTAGTTCCAGAAATTGTTGCCAAAGCAACTGAGGAATTTGGATTTTCAACGGAATACGTTAAAACATCACCTTCATCTGGATCGGTGAAAACCGTTGTTAAACTTACATTTACTGAATCATCACCGATTCTTAATTCTTGAGCTGAAATGGGGCTTGCTAATCTTGGGGTGTAATTATCTGGCGAATTGATGTAGATAATGAACTCCGTTGTAACAACTCCACCTTTATCATCATCTGCCGAAAGAGTAATCGTACTATTACCAATTGAAACAGGAGTTAAGGCTAAATCTGTTCCAGTTAATTCGGCAGTAACAACAGAAGTTTTACTCGATTGAACGGTGTAAATCAAAGGATCACTATCTTCATCACTAAAAACACTTTCTATAGAAATACTTTGAACACCTTCATCTAAGCGATAATCTTTATCGGTAATTGTATTCGCAACAGTCGGTTTATTATTTGTAGAAACACTACTATTTATGCGAACATGAATTCTAGAAAGGTTTCCATATTCTGTTTTATAAACCAAGTCCAAATCTCCATCTCCATCTAAATCCGCAAGACTTGGAAAACTATGATATCCGGATGTAAAATTGGCGATTTCTCCTTGCGAAGCCATCAATCCATTACTTGCATTATAAGAATAGGTATCAATTCTATTCCCACGAGCTACAACAAGCTCTAATCTTCCATTATTACTTAAATCGCCAACCGAATAACCATTAATCGTACCAAAACTAGATAATGAGAAATTAGAACGAGTTCCCATGTATTCAGCATTTCTTTCATCAGAACTAAAACTTGCTGTATTCCCTATCCCCAAAGTGACAATATCGAGTCTATTATTTCTATTGAAATCTTCAAAAATATGATGATAGACATCGTTAACTCGTTGGTAACTTCTTTCATTTACAAACAAATCAGCAGGGGCATTTTGATCGCCAACAAAAAATGTTTGTGAATTCAAATTATAAGTAACTGGAATCTGATCTAGAAGTCCATCCCCAGTTATATCTTTTGCATCAAAATTTACAAAATATCTACTAGACACATTTAATGGTAGTTTAGTCTCGGTGAACTCTGCATCTCCTTCAATTCCTAACAATAAAGCATTTTCATCATATCTGCTTGCAGGCACAAAAATACTTGGCTTTCCAGAATAATTATCGTAGACAAACTTTGTATTTTCAACTACTGAAGCTCGGTCGACTTCAAATTTACCATCTAAAGTTAACGTTCCAGTTCCATTGTTTTTATATAAATACAGCTGAACTTTATAAACAGTAAAACTACCATTAGAACTTGATGTAGATTGGTCGTAATGATAAACCCCTACATCAATATCACCATCTCGATCGTAATCTCCAATAAAGATATAGCTATTAAAATATTGTGTTTCAAAATTCTCTTTTAATTGTGTAATTAGCTTTTTCTTTTGGATGTCATTAAAAACACCATCTCCATTATTATAATAAATCAACAAAGTATCAGTATAATTATGTGTTGAATAATGAAGTAAATCTAAGTCGCCATCTTTATCCATATCTGCGACTAAAAGAGATTTTGAAACAGGTGGATACTGATTATCACGTGGGATTAACATATCAACAGGATCTGCAAAAGTTGTTCCACCATTAGAAACTTGTGATCTAAAGTGAGTGGTAAAAGGTAAAACTTGTCGTCCATCAGCGGCTTCATAAGCTGTGGCCAAATAAACTGTAATTTTTTCCCCAGGTAAATATTGAATAGACGGAGTTATGGTAATAACACTATCATTTGATTGCTTAGAAACATTGAAGGGTAAATTCCCTCTCCAATCTGAAATAAGACTTACATCTTCATTACTAATTGTAGAGGGTTTAAACTTACCGTTAAAACTTAATTCAATTGGATTATTTAAACGTATTCTAGAGTCGTAATTTGTTGGTGTAACAGCATTAACGTGTAATGGCGCAATAACGGTAATGTCTTTATAAGCAAGTTGGTTTGTAGTTTCAGAAACACTAAATGAACCTGTTGATCCGTAGCTTGATATTTCTCTACCTAAAGAAATATCACTATCTGTATCTAGCCTAACTTCATAACTTCCAGCACTAACATCTGTAAAAGAATACAAGCCATAATCAAGAGTTGTGTCTTTTTTTACAAAGGTTCCATCCAAATATAAAGACACTTCTTTATATTCAAGAACGGTCCCATTTTGACTTAAAACGCCCTGTATCATTCGTTGATTTGTAATAGATACAAAAGAAGGATATGGAATGCCCCAAACATCATCTGTATCTTGAGCTCTTACATAAACGGCATGCTCACCTAAACCTTGCGTTAAGGTTATTAAAGCTTTTGCATCTACTGAAACAGAATCAAAAACACCTGAACTCGATTCAGCAGTTAATGATGTTCCAGAACCTTGATTTGGTCTTGAAGATCCTGATAAGAAATATTCAATATCTTTAATTTTTGCTTTTTCAGCTCTACCTGTATTTACATAAGTTAAAAGTGAAGTATAATTTCCCCAATTATCTTTTTGATCTTTTAAACGGACATAAACTTTTGAAAAACCTACATTTAGATTTTCAACTGGAATTTCTATAGATTCACTCATCGAATTTGTGGCTTCAATTGAGACTTGGGTTCCATCTCCAAGAACTGTCTTTGTATCAATAAAATATTCAAGGCCTGTAATTTTTGAACTATCGGATCTTGATTTTGGCAAATAACTTAAATTTTTATAATAGGCTCCCCAAACTCCATCTGAATCTTTCAGTCGTACATAAAGATTTGAAAATCCCGTTTTTAAATTCTCAACACGTATTTCAATATCTGTAGAAAACGATGCAGAAGCATTTAATTCTGTGACAAATCCTTCTCCAGGGATGGTTTTGCTATCAACAAAATATTCTACTTCTGTTACCAAACTGGTTTTCCGTTCTTTCGGCATATATAATCTTGCGGCTTGTGGAATTCCCCAATCACCATCAGAATCTCCAAATCGAACAAATAAACGGTTGAACCCAGATTTCTCAGGCGTGTCTAGCTGAAGTCCTTCAACATTTACTATTCCGTTTTCGCCGCTAGAAAGTTCAATGGAAGTTCCTGATCCGGTTGCGACAATTTGATTATAAAAATATTCTGCTTTATCAATATTGACCTGTTTTCGTTCTTTTGGTAAATATATCATCTGACTTTTATAATTCCCCCAAGACCCTTCTGTGTCTTTTAACCGAACATAAGCCGTGTGAAAACCAGGATTTAGATTAAATTGACTTATATCTAGTTCAGAATTTATATCAATTATTAAGCCTTGCGTTAAGGATAAAGATGAACCTTGACTGAAATCTTTTTTATCATCAAAAAAGATTTCAGCGTTTTCAATCATAGTTTCTTGGCGAGGTTCAGGAACGTAAAAAACAAGTAATTTTGGAATTCCCCATTGACCATCTTTGTCTTTAAATCTCGTTACGAGTTTATGAAAACCATAGCTTAAGTTACTAATATCAATTTCAATATTATCTGAATCAACTGTGGTTTCAAGAGCATTTAAAACGATCTTAGTGCCATTTCCCATTCCGGGATCTGTATCAATATAATATTCGAGTGTTTCTAATAACACAGGTGGCGCTAGTTCTTGGGCTTTACTAATTTGAAAGCAGCTTAAACCAAGTAAAATTATAGCTAATGCTTTGATTTTCATATAAATACAAATTTAGAATTTACATTAGTCATTCTTGTAAATTCTGATTCGAGTTTAAAGCAATTAATTCTTTTTAGACTGTCCTGAGACATTTAAAATAACTTTTCCACCAGTAACAGCTGTTGGTAGAGAAAGCGACATATTGGTAATACTCGGTACAACTGATGCACCGACTGCATTAGTTGGCAAAACATCTGGCATCGGATCTAAACCTCCATAAACGCCTCTATCTGCAACTGTTCCATCAAAATCATTCCCAGAGCCAGAATCGATAACTGGAGAACCATCTGTAGGCTTTAAAATAAACCCAGTTGTATAATTTGTAATGGGTATGGTTGGGTTCTCAAATTTATTTCCATCAACATCTAAAATACCGTCAGAAATAGTTAAATACTGCAAACCTCCAGCTAAATAAAATGTGTTATTTAAAAATTTCTGCCCATTTTTCACTTCGAAATAATAATAAGTAGGGTCAAAAATAATATTATTTGTTACGGTCACAGCTCCACCAAAATCTATACGTTTCCAGCCACCTGTAAGTTTATAAATCACATTATTATTAAAGTTTCCAGATGTGCTTTCGTCAATTAATAATAAATGATTATCATTACCTGTTCCGTATCCAATAAATGAATTGGAGAAAATGAACCCATTTGTTGTTTGAATTTCGACACCAGTCGTATTTACTTTTTCAATAAAAACGGAGTGAAATACTTTAAACTCATGATTAGATGTAAATAAAGCGTTACCTGTAGTTACATATTCAATTTCTGCTCCAACTGAGCTTACAACTCTTAATTCGTAATTCGTTGAAGAAATAACTTCTGTAGTTTTAACCGCTTTAATTTTAACGCTATCAACAAATTTCACATCTATTGATTTACACTCAAATCCACCTAATACGAATTTATCTAAATTTGTATTACCAGCACTACCACCATTTAATGATATAGCACCTAGTTTTGTAATCATACCTGTAGAACCATTAAAACCACCACCGGCAATGGTTAATTGTTTACCTGTAGATGTTAAGGATAAATCACCATACGTAGTTGGCGATGGAACTAATAAAATAATGTCACCTGAAGCTGCAGCACTTATAGCATCGCTTAATTTGATAAAATCACCAATTCCACTAGCATTATTATCTACAATATGTGTTGTTTGAGCAGATAAATTCGAAAAACCGATAATTAGAATTAAAGCTACGATAAACGATTTCATACGATTGTTTTTTAAGTTTTTTTGTTGAAATTTTTTCTAAAACTAACGTGATTAATTTTTAATAATTTAATTTAATCAGCGCCGAAATAAAGGCAATGTTGGCAAAGCTGGCGGTGAACCATAATCACCACCTCCTGTTGTTCCGCCACCACCTTGTGTAAAGTACCATGCGGCTCCACCACCCGCAGCACCAAGTAAGAGTAGATATACCCAAGTATTAGAGCTTTTTTCTTGTTTAACTATCGGTTGTGGTTTTGCGCTTTTTTCTAAATACATGGTAACGGTTTCGTTACTTGTACTCAACGTTACACTTTTAGTGTCATCTTTATACTCTTGTTTTGTCACTTTAACAGTGTATTTACCCGGTACTAAATCAATAACCAAACCTGAGGATTTATCAAATTGTTGATAAACATTTTGCCCACGATCATCAATGATTAAAATATCGAAACCAGAAATATTTGATTTTATGGCTAAAACTAAGGTTTGCTTTTTTAAGACTAAGCTTACTGGCGTAGCAGTTGTTCCTGGTTTAACAGTCACTTGGCGCGTTTCTGTCTGAAATCCACTTTTTGTTACCGTTACAGTATAAATCCCTTCGTTGAGTTTCTCAAATATGGCAGAACCACCTTTAATTGTAGACGATTGATTGAATCCTGCCTGATCCTTAATTGATACATTCGCTCCATCAGCATCGGGAACAATAACTGAAATTGCTCCAAAAATATCTCTGTCATATTGAGGCTCTTCTGCAATATCAATGGTATAAAAAACTACTTTTAATTTATAAAACCCAAGTATGTTATTGTAGGAAAAGTCTCTTGACTCAATTCTAAAGGTTTTATCAACACGAGTTTCACCACCAAAAAATTCATGCTTGAAACGAACCATAATATTACCATCTTCAATTTTTGCATCATCTGGCTGATAACGAATATCTCCAGGAAACTGCAACTCTTTTGAACGAATCCATTGTAATACATCATCTGCTTTTACAAATTTCAGTGCTTTATCTGATAATGTAAATACAATAATACCTTGAGATTCTCCATCCTCTGTACTTAATGGTGGAACTATCTCTTTATTTGGGTTTACTCTATCACTAGTTTTGCTATAAATAATAGAGAGTTTACCTTTTTTTATAACATTTTGAGCCTGTAATTGTAGATTGAAACTCAATAATATCACAAAAAGTAAACCTAATGTTGAGACAAATTTCGATAAATTTGTAAGCTTTTTAATGTACTTCATAGATTTAATCATTTGTTTTCCCTGGAGGATTTACTGCCATAAGTAAAATTTTCGTATTGCCTAGACTCCATTGTTCATTTCCTTCATTTACAATGTGATCTATTCGCAAAACATGTTCATACGCTAACTGCTCTTGTTTTAAAAGCAAAACAAACCTCATTTGTTTCTGACTTTTTGATATCTCCTTTACAGAAAGTAATCCAATTGCTGCAATTTCACCATAGACAGAAAGATTATTTTTTATCCGTTTACAGAATTCTGCTTCATTTTCTTGTTTTACTATTCTTAAAGTATCTCTACCTGCAATTGCAAGTTCAACCTCTGAATTAGCTTCAAATGATTCATTTGAAAAATTTGCATTTAGCCAATAACCCATTATTTCTTTTGCAATGGGCTCATCTTTTGTTACTTCATTTAATAGTTTTTCATCACTTAGACGTACCAACCCATTTCTAAAAGGCTCAATAAGTTCTGCTTTTGTGAGCTTTAAATCCAAACTTATTACTTTTCCATTTTCAAAAATATCAGCAAGATATAGGTTGTAATTATTCTGATCACCGCCGATCAAATCTATAAATTTAGCTTGTATTCTAAATGTCGCTACAGTATCCTTTTTTACTGAATCATAGAGGTTAATTATTGATTCATTTTCTAAATCAAGTGTTGAAAAAGCTAATTTCCCTGATGTAAGATCCTTAAAAACAGAATCATTCTTTTCTTTCGAAAAACTTAAAAAAGTAGATTTAATCGTTACAGAACTAGAATTAACATAAGACCAAAACAGATCTGAATAATTATTTTCAAGACTCCAAACTATCATTCCTGCATATTGGTTTGATAAATTTCGTGTTGAACTAGTTGTATTCCTTAGACTCAATTTTTCCACAGCAAACGGCTTTCCATCTGCTTGTTTATGAATTAGATATTTACTTGAATCTATGCCCACGTATAATAAATCTGAATATGGCATTACAGTAAATAATGAATGGGACTCCGCTTTTGTATAAGATAATCCAGATGTCCACTTTGTAAAATAAACCTCAAAAAGCGATCCTGCTTTCACTTCATTCATTGCGAAGAGAAACAGAACAGCACAAAAAAGTACATTTTGCTTAGATAAAAAACGAGGAGTTATTTTCATTTTATGAACACTAGTTTAATAAGAGGTTAAATCAAAAATCATTTATTTCACTAAGTCAAACATACTCATGTCTATCACAGTCCCTGAACCACGAACCATAATTGGTTTTTCATGCCAAGCACGAACATAAATAAGTGGTTTGTTTTCATCTTCGT
>Ga0210026_1002964_pt1 | contig 13645 bp, 19 predicted proteins | sample CryGeymeta201509_FD_183977 | JGI IMG/M metagenome (GOLD analysis project Ga0210026, IMG submission 183977) | Groundwater microbial communities from Crystal Geyser aquifers in Utah, USA - Crystal Geyser metaG 2015-09 (SPAdes) (version 2) | ecosystem: Environmental > Aquatic > Deep subsurface >... | reverse complement strand
GACAATTCCTAGAATATATATTACTATTTCGTTAAGAAGCATTATAAAAAACCTTTCAAAAATGATTATCCAAAATACTGATAATGCTCAAAAATAATTGTGCCCAATATCACGTTTTACTTAGTTCTTAGAGTTATAAAAGTTCAACATTTTAATACAGATGGACTTCTTGCTTCATTCTTAAAAATTAATAAAATTATGGAAAATAAACAAATAGTTATTTTTGGTGAAGTATTATTCGATCAATTTCCTGATGGTAAAATTGTTTTAGGTGGTGCACCATTTAATATAGCATGGCATTTACAAGGTTTTGGAATTTCTCCCTTATTTATTTCCCGTGTTGGTAATGATTTTGAAGGAGAAAAAATTAAACAAAGTATGGAAGATTGGGGTATGAATTTATCAGGGATACAAACCGATAATCAACACCCAACAGGAATAGTAAAAGTTGAATTTCATAATAATGAGCCTTATTATAATATCTTAGAAAATAGCGCTTATGATTTTATTGAATCATCTTATCTTCCTTATATTTCTCAAAAAAGTATTCTTTATCATGGCAGTTTAGCCTTAAGAAATAATGTTTCTCGAATAACTTTAAACAATATCAAAAAAAATAGTTATCCTCAGGTTTTTCTTGATGTTAATTTACGCTATCCTTATTGGAGTTTAAACTTAATTAAATCATTATTATCTGAAACACTATGGTTAAAATTGAATGAAGATGAATTGTCTTTAATTGTGCCTGAAGAAAATAATATTGAGAGTAAAATAAAATATTTATTTCAGCATTATTCTTTAAATCAAATTACTTTAACTCAAGGAGAAAAAGGGGCAATTACTTTCACATCGAATAATAAAAATTATCAAGTTTCACCATCTAAAAAAATCCCAATAATAGATACTGTGGGAGCTGGAGATGCTTTTTGTAGTGTTTTAATTCTTGGTATTCTTAAACAATGGGATGTGGAAACTACTATTAAAAAAGCTCAAAAATTTGCAAGTAAAATTATCAGTATTCAAGGAGCAACTAAATTTGATTTGTCTTTTTATAATGAACTTTAGATAATTTTTTCAAAATAACTAGATCTTAATTATCATTATCATAAAATAAAATTTATTAATTTATCACTATGTATGAACAATTATCTCATTCAATCTTAAACGAAATTTTAGCTCAATTAAAACCAGATATAAAAGAGCAAGAATTAAGTTATTTTTATACTCGATTAGGTGCTAATTTTTATAGTCTTTTTTCCCTTTTTCAAAAATTGTATGGGCAACGTTCAGATTTTAAATTACAATTATTAAAATTAGTGGAAGTTATGGCTCGTCAATATATTTGTCGCTCAAGTGATTTTAAAGAAAAAGACTTAGCTAGAGAAAAAGATTTTAATTGGTTTCTTCATCAAAAATGGGTAGGTATGACATTATATGCTGATGGATTTGCGGAAGATTTGCCCGATTTAAGCAAAAAAATTGACTATTTTAGCGAGTTGGGAGTTAATTTAGTGCATATTATGCCTATTTTGGAATGCCCAAAAAATGCCAGTGATGGAGGTTATGCCGTCAGTAATTATCGCAAAATTGATGAGAAAGTAGGGGATTTAAAAGATATTCAATACATTGTCGCCGAGATGCACAAAAGAGATATTCTTCTTGTCTTAGATATTGTAGTTAATCATACATCTAATGAGCATAAATGGGCTGAAAAAGCTAGAGATGGCGATGGCAATTATCAAAACTACTATTATATATTTGAGAATCGAGAAATTCCCGATATGTTTGAAAAAACTCTCCCTGAAGTCTTCCCCCAAACCGCCCCAGGTAACTTCACTTATGATGAAAAAATGGGAAAATGGGTGATGACAGTGTTTAATAACTATCAATGGGATTTAAACTACCAAAATCCGACAGTATTTATTGAAATGCTTGATATTTTGCTATTTTGGGCAAATCAAGGGGTGGATATTCTTCGTCTCGATGCAGTAGCTTTTCTGTGGAAAAAAATCGGTGGCAGTAGTCAAAATGAAACTGAAGCTCATATATTATTACAATTGTTTAAAGATTGTTGTCAAATCACCGCACCAAGTACATTATTTATTGCTGAAGCCATCGTTGCGCCTGTAGAAATAGTTAAATACTTCGGAGAAGATGCTATCAACGCTAAAGAGTGCGAAATCGCCTATAATGCAACCCTTATGGCGTTACTCTGGGATGCCGTCGCCACTAAAAATGCTAAATTAATTAATCAAGGAGTGAAAAATTTACCCGCAAAATTAGAAAGAGCAACATGGTTAAATTATATTAGATGTCATGATGATATAGGTTTAGGTTTTACCGATGATGACATTATACAAGCTGGTTATGAACCTAGATCACATCGTCAATTTTTACTTAATTATTTCTCTGGAAAATTTGAAAATAGCGAAGCTAGAGGGTTATTATTTGGACAAAATCCTAAAAATAATGATGCTAGAATTTCGGGCACTTTAACTTCTTTAATAGGCTTAGAATTTGCCTTAGAAGAGGGTAATTTAGACAAAATAAATCTGAATATTAAACATATTTTATTACTCCACAGTATTATTTTTTCTTTCGGAGGAATACCTCTTATTTATTATGGCGATGAAATTGGTACTCTTAATGATTATTCTTTCATGGGAAATTTAAGTAAAGCTAATGATAATCGTTGGGCACATCGCCCTAAAATTGACTGGCAAAAATCAAAATTAAGAGAAAAAAAAGGTACTATTGAGCATGATATTTTTACTGCTTTACAAAGAATGATTAGGGTTAGAAAAGAAATCTCTGCTTTTGGTGATTTTAATAATCGGGAATTAATTAATTTAAGTAACCCTCATTTTTTCTGTTTTATTAGAATAGCATCTTCTCCTGAAAATAATGTTTTAGTTATTGCTAATTTTGATGCTAATTATCAATATTTAAACTTAGAGGAAATTAATCATTATCTGTTTCAAATTAATAATTATAACGATATAATTGACTTATATTCACAAACAAAACCCGTTTTATTTCAAGATAAATTAGTATTATCTCCTTTTCGTTTTTATTGGTTAAAAATAATCTAAAAATAAAGTTTCAATAAATTAAAATGTGAGCTATACTTAAAAGGGTTTTAATTTTTTTAAATAGGACTTATTATTAATATAAATAAAGATGAAATATTCTTCTCAATCATTAGGAAAAACTAATAATAATCAACAATTAAGTTTATTTGAATCCCTAGCAACTTATGAAGTAAAAAAGCCAAACTTAAAATCCGATTTTATGATGAGTAAAGATTTTTTAGAAAATTGGAAAAATAATATTTCTTCCTATCAACAAAATCAGCGTAATAATTTATCTCAACAAACTCATTTTTTGACCGATAATGGTATTTTATATGATATAGATTTATTTGATCCTTTTACTCTTAAAACTCATCCTGATCAGTTTTATGATTTACCAAACTATAATCTTAGTGAAAGTTGTCTTTATTTTATTTTAGATACCCATGGCAATTTACTTTTATATGTCGGTGAAACTAAGTTATCTCCTTCTCAAAGATGGGTTAATCATGACTGTAAAAGTTATATTCAAAATTATATAGAATTGCACCGAAAATATAAACTAAATTTGATGATTAGAAGTGCTTTTTTATGGGGAATTCCTACGGATAGAAAATTACGTCAAACTATGGAAAAAAACTTGATTTTTAGATGGCGATCGCCTTTCAATAAAGAATCATGGCAATATTGGGGACAACCTTTTAAATCATTAATAAAATCATAGTATTACTAAATTATTTGTGAAAAATTTTATCTCTTTAAAACCTGTTAACTTATTATTTTTTATAAATTCTATAGAATTATTATAGATTAATTTATGGTTATTTTACGTTCTAAATTAACAATAATTTGATTATTTCTGATAAGTTTATAATTACCAATCCAGATACCTTTTTCTAAAGTGGACTTATTATTTTTTCCTGTGTAAGTCATCCATAAACGAGAAGATTTTTTTATGGGGTTTTCTTGATTAATAATTACTTGATTATTAGGGTTAACTAATTGGAAATATTCTATATCATTTTCTAAAACTCCAAACATATTAATCCAAAAAAGTAATTGAGGACTTTTACTATTAATTTGATGACGATAAAATTTTCCTTCCCATAATTTTTGTTGAGTAGGTATTTCATCAGCAAAACCAGCGTCAATTAATCCCGTGGGAATATAATTAATACTTCTATCCCATAGAGAATTTTTCTTTATTTCACAACCTGTTTTATCTGTTATTCCCACAAAAGGATCGACAATTTTACCATTATTTCTTATACTTAAATGAACATGGGGAAAAGACGATAATCCAGATGTTCCAACCATACCTAAGACTGTACCTTTTTTTACTTTCATACCATTTTTGACAATGATACTATTTTGCTTTAAATGACAATATTGACTCTCCCATCCATTTTCATGTTTAATTACAATTCCGTTACCACATTCTTTTCCTTCTATGGCTTTTTTTTCTTCTTGATTCGAGATTAAATCATCCTCTACTCCATCTCTTACCCTTAACACGACACCATCTGCGATAGCTGTAACCGATACTCCTTGTTTCATTACCTGTAAATTAGCAATACCAAAATCAGTACCGTTATGAGTATCATAGGTTTGTCTGCCGCAACCAAAATCAACTTCTTTAGGAGTAGGATCAAGATCTACATAGTGCATTATATAACAATTTTTTCCTAAATTACAGCTAATGGGTAAACCAAATTTAGGAGAAGAAGAAGCAAAAGTGATAACAGTAAATGAGACTATTATTAAAACACAAATAAAGCTCATTATTTTAATTCGTTTCAGCAATAATCTCGACATATTTATGAGATAAAAGATAGGTTAATTATAATATATTTTTTTGATTTCTTAAGTACTCAAATACAGATTTATCTCCAATATCAGGAGGAATTTCTTGAGTAGCTTTTCTCATAATAAATACTAAAAATAAAATACCCCAAATGGTTAATAATATTTGTTCTAATGGTAAAGGAAAAATACCGATAATATAACCTAGTAATAAACTGGGAATTATTACACTTAAAATCTTCGATTCTATAGAATTAAAACAAAAAGCCTCTTTAATAAAGATACCCGTTAAACTTGCAAAAATAAAACCAATACCGAATAAACTTAAGGGTTGATTTTTGATAAAATTTATTAAATTTCCTTGACTATTGATACTAAAAATTATGGTAGAAATTGTACCGATTAACCAAAAAACTTTTAAGGTGTTATGTAAAGGTTTTAAATAAATATGAATTTTCTGTAAACTTACTCCTAAACCAAGAATAAATAAAGCAAATAATCCTGTTAAAATTTGCTCAATAATAGTAGTTAAATCTAACCATAAAAATAATAAAATTCCCACAAAAAAACTGACTCCAGCTATGGCTAAACCAAGACGATATATCGTAACTTCTTGGCGATCGCTATCTGTAATAGTAAAGTTACCAAATTGACCTTGATAAATATTAGATTCTATAGTCATAAATTTAATTCAATATTACTTTAATTTGTTCACAATATTCTTTATTTAATTTTATTTTAGCACTACCACCATTAACGGCAATTTCTAACCATCCATGACTACCAATTAACGCTAATAAATCTCCATTATTGACACAACTATAAGTCAAATAATGATTAATAATATAATCTTTTTCTATGACATACCATGATTGATTATCAAGAATATTAGCAGGAATGTTAGTAACTAAATTACCATAAATATCAATATACTGAATTGAACCAATAATTTCATTATTTATAAGAATAAAAGGCGGAATATTTACCTTAATTAAACTTTCTAAATGAATCTCTTTTCCTAATTCATCTAAACTTACTCCTTTACTCACATAAGCTGCTATGGGAGCAAAAATATCTCTACCATGAAAAGTATTACTAGGATTTTTATTTAGCCAATATTTATTATTAGTTAATTCCATAATTTTTTGAGGTTTATATTTATCTAAAACACCGCTACAAATACCATTATCAGGACAAATTAAATAACCTTTTTCAAACATAATTATTATGGCTTTTCTACCATTTCCAACTTGAGGATCAACTACTGCTAAATAAATAGTATTATTAGGGAAAAAATCGACAGCATTCATTAAAGAAAATCTAGCAGCTAAAATATTTTGTCTAGGAATTTCATGGGTTAAATCAATTAAATCTACATCAGGATTAATGGTTTTAATAACTCCTTTCATCACTCCTACATAGATGTCTTGTAAGCCAAAATCTGTTAATAAAGTAATCATAATACTTATATATTTATCTACTTTTTAAATTATAAGAATCATTATTAAATATTTTAAATAATAAATAAAAGTTTTTAAAACATAACAGATAATAAGTTTTAGTTATTATAACCTTCGGAATTACTTTTTGAAAATCCTTATGAATCATTAAGTTTTTGTAACAAATGATACATAATTGCTAAAAATTGATATTATAGAAAGGTAGAAAAAATAAATTAATAATATTAAAGGAGAAAAAAAAATGATGAATATTACTCGTAAAAATCAAATGATGGCTAATGCAGGTCAAGCATATCAAGATAGTTTACGCAAAAATTTAGAACATCGTTTAGAAGTAGCTAGAAGTCAAGGAAATCAAAAATTAATTACACAATTAGAGCAAGAAGCCTCTTATTTACACTTGAAATAAAATGGTAATAATTAAGAATAATTGCATTAGTTAGAGAATAAATAATCTAATCAAAAAGAAAATCAAAATCGATAGTTTTTCCGAAATAGAGTTTAACTTTATCTTCGTATTTCTTCTCAATTTTTGATCTTAAATTGCCAATTATTTCTCTAATTTTTAAGTATTTACTGACTCATCAGAAATTAACTTTTGTAGTAAATCAATAATTTTTAGTTTGCTTATAGGGTCAACCCAATAAGGAGCAATTTCTGCTAAAGGCATTAAGACAAACATTCTTTCTCTCATTCGAGGGTGCGGAATTTGTAAGTTCTCACTATTTATAATTAAATTATCATATAAAATTAAATCTAAATCTAAAGTTCTAGCGCCCCATCTTTCCTTTCTTTCTCGTCCAAATTCTCCTTCAACATAGAATAAATATTCTAATAATTCATCAGGCGAAAAAAAAGTATTTATTATAATACATCCATTAAAATAATCTGGCTGGGGAGGGCCTATGGGTTTGGTTTTATGCCAAGTCGAACAGGATATAACCTCAATTTCGTCCTTTTGGGCGATTTTTTTTACGGCATTGACTAGAATTTCTAAACTATCCCCTAAATTGCTTCCTAAAGCTATGGCTGATTTAACTTTCTGTTTGTCCATCCTATTGACAAATCCTGTATTTTATGTTAATCAATAATTGTATTGAAACTCAGGCAACTTTTCCACAGATTTTAAAGAATATTAACAAAGGAAAAATTAAAAAGTCTCTCCTTGTCGATTTTAAACAAAAAAAATTGATAATAATTTACAGTTAATTATTGTTAATTGGTAATTGTCCATGTATCATTAGTTTATATGAAAGATCCAAGTTTAAGTCAAACCGCTATTGATTTTGATTCTTCCCTTGATCCTTTAGATTTGATTGAGGAAGAAACTATCACTCCTCCAGATCCTGAATTAATGTTACACTTGCTCCGTAGTAACAATAAACAGGATCAAATTCAAGCTGTCAGGGCTTTTTGTGAAATTTCCGACTTTCGGGCTATTCCTTTTTTAATTCAGCAATTAGAAAATAGTTGTCCTTTAATTCGGGTTAGTGCTGCCTATGCTTTAGGGCGAAATCCCAGTACATCAGCCGTTGAACCTCTAATTTATACTCTTAATCACGATTATAATGGCTATGTTCGTAAAGGGGTTGTTTGGGCTTTAGGAAATAGTGGTGATGCCCGAAGTTTTCAACCATTACTAAAATCTTTAAAAATAGATATTAGCGCTGTTAGATTGTGGGCTGTTAGTAGTCTAGCAAATATTGCCAAATTAAATTATGAAGACAATATCAGTGCCATTCCTACTATTATTATTGCTTTGAGACAAGATAAAATCGCCGCTGTGCGTAGTAACTCAGCTTGGACTATGGGAAAATTATGCCGAGAATTACCCTATAATGTTATTTATGCTACTGCTATCGATGCTCTAATTGAAGCCTTAGTAGAAGACGAGGATTTAGGTGTTAAAGAAGATGCTAAAACTGCTTTACTAAAATTAGGTGATCCCCGTGGACTACAAATGATTGAAGAATTAGAGTTAGAAGGAATTATCTAAATAATAAAAACAGGAGTTAATAAAAAATGAATTAATTAATGTATCACAAAATAATAAACTATTAAACTTAATAAAAAATAGTACATATTTAATTTGATTCATTATTCATTGTCAATTATTAACCCTTTATTATTAATTAATAACAAGACGTTTTTGTAAAGATTCTACCCTCTTATTGGCAATTACATTTTTTGGCTCACATTCTAAAGTCTGTTTATAACAATCTAATGCTTGAGAAATTAATTGTTTTTTCTCATAAACATTCCCTAAATTATTCAAAGCAATAGCATATTCAGGATAGAGTTTAATAGCTTCTTTATAATTGCGAATTGCAATGTCATATTGTTCTTGAGAAAAATGGGCAAACCCAAGAGCATTATACATTAAAGCCTTGTTTTCTGGTTCAATATTATCCCCAACTTTAAGCGCTCTTTGTAATAATTGTACTGCTTGGACAAAGAGTTTTTTATCTAAATAAATACTAGCTAATTCGTAATATTCTTGAGCAGTTCCCTTTTGATTTTTAAGTTTGTCTTGTAATTTTGAAAAACGAGATTCTATTTTCCTACTATTAATAATTTGCCTTAATAAAATCACCGCAACAATGGCTAATAAACCTAATAAAATAGAAATATAAAGTACTGGAAGATTCTCATTCATAAATTATTTTTTTGACTATATTCATTATTATTAACTTGATATATTAACATATTTGGACACCTTTTTTTATGAAAATGAAGTTTAATTTTAAGCAATTTTAAGTAACAATATTAATAAAAGTAACTAATTATTAAGAAAGATTTTTTATGACCAAAACCATTATTAAAATAGCTGTAATTGGAGATGTTCACGAACTTTGGAACGAATATGACTCGGTGGCATTAGATTTTTTAGCTGTAGATTTAGCCTTATTTGTCGGAGATTTTGGTAATGAATCTTTAAAAGTTGTTCAAGAAATAGCTGATATAAATATTCCCAAAGCGATAATTTTAGGAAATCATGACGGATGGTTTACCGCTACAAAATGGGGTAGAAAAAAAGCACCTTATGATCATAATATTGAAGATAGAGTTCAACAACAATTAGACATACTTGGTTCAAGTCATGTAGGCTATAGTAGTCTCGATTTTCCTAATTTAGGATTATCGGTAGTAGGAAGTCGCCCTTTTAGTTGGGGAGGCTCAAAATGGAAATATCCTGAATTTTATCAGCAACGCTACGGAATTAATAATTTTCAAGAATCCACAGAAAAAATTGTTTCCGCCGTTAAAAACACTTCTTTTCAAAATATCATTTTTATTGGTCATAATGGCCCTTTTGGTTTGGGTGCAAATCCTGAAGATACCTGTGGCAAAGACTGGAATCCTATCGGCGGTGATTTTGGTGATCCTGATTTTGAATCTGCCATTAATATTAGTCGTCAACAGGGAAAAAATATTCCTTTTGTTACTTTTGGACATATGCATCATACCCTTAGACACACAAAAGAAAGAGTAAGAACTATTCTTAATCAAGATATTTATAATACTTTTTATCTTAATGCGGCGGCAACTCCTCGTATTCAAGAAATAAACGGGGAAAAAATCCATAAGTTTTCTCTGGTTACCCTAGAAAATAATAACATCACAAATATTAAATTAATTTCCCTCAATGAAAAAATGAAAATAATTAATCAACAAATAATTTTCTGCAAAGAATCTAACTTTTTGTTATAATATTATTTGCTTGTTATCTGGAGAGGTGGCAGAGTGGTCGATCGCGCTCGACTTGAAATCGAGTGACTAGGAATAGTCCGTGGGTTCAAATCCCACCCTCTCCGTTCTTTCTGTCCCTTATATCACAACTGTTTCAATTCCTTTCATCTATATTAAAGACTTATACTTGCTCATAGAGGGAAAACATCAATTATCCCAGAATCTTTAGAGGCGAAAAAGATAGAAGCACCTCCTGCAAAGGGTTCACCGTATCGCTCGTGTTCAGGGATAGATGCTAAAATTAATTTCCGAGGGTAAAACTTTCCCCCTGGATAGCGAAAAGGAGAGTTAGTTAATTTTTTGCGTTTTTCTACCTTGACCATAAAAATAAATAGATTATTTGCTTTGAAGATACCCTAATTGTTACTATCAGTCAACAGATAAAAGTTTTTAACATGACATATAGTGGGTAATAATTTTAATACCCACCTTATTGTTATTTATAACCAACCTAATTTACTAAGTGCATGATTTACAGCATCTTTTACATGGGCTTGTCCTGTGTTAATTTTATCTTCTCTCACGACACTATTAGACCAAATTTCTGCTTTTCTTAACCAATCGAGGTTAATGGCAATATGGCTGACTTTTTCTAAGTCAAAAGAATCATTTTCTATGAGAGTTTTATTGAGTAATTTTCCTAAAATTTCTAAACCAACGCTAACTCCTAATAAATAACTATCTCTAAATTTAGACGCTTCTTGAGTATCTAATTCCTCTTTACTAGCAAATTTGGCAGTGTAATTATTAACAGTAAAAAAGTGATTTAAACAATTGGCTAAATTATCCGCCACATTATTAATTTTTTCTTCATCTGTATATTCTTGAAGTTGATCATTAGAATTGCCTTTAAAGGCACAACTGGTTAATTTGGCAATATAATTAGCGGCATAAACATATTTTGATTTTGAACCGGGAGTTTTTTGGACAAGATTTGTCTTATTACGAAACATATCCACTTTTTCGATCAATCTCTTGGCAATCAAATCACGTCCTTTACCAGAATAGGATACTAATAATGTTTGAGGTATGGCGAGGGTTTGTGCCATATCATGAAAGTCAATTTGGCATTGTTCAAAATCTCCCTCTAAAACTAAATTGATCGGAAAAGTCTGATCGGCTACTATATCTCGATCAGCATTATCTGCATCTATCATTTCTAAGATAGCTTTTCTTCGATGTTGACCATCGGTTATATCTAAAGAAATATCATTGGGTATTAAAAGTATATATAAATCTCGCCAGAGTTCTTGATATTTAATTTTATAGGGATCGATATTAGCTGTAATTGCACCTAAAATCCATTTACGGTTAGCTTTCGATCGAGTTCTAATATATTCCTTAATTTTATCAACGTGTTTTTGATCAATGGGTCGATTTTTATAGGCAATCGGGTTGTTACTATCACTAGGTGTGTTTCTTCCTCTTAATAATTGGGATAATTCACGACCAAAGGCATTAATGGTTAAAATTTGTCGTTGACCATGTTTAGATCCGATCGCCAAAAATACTTGTCCTGTTCTGTATTGTTCTACCATGATGGGTTGAATTGCCTCTTTGATCGATCGAATCAGGCTTTCTTGAACTAACATTGGTTGAGAACTATTACAATCAAGATTACTTTCCATTGATTGTGACTCTAGCATAGGAATTGTGGGTTGATGAGAGGTAGAAAAATTAAATTCTGACATTTTTCACTCAAAATAAATTAACAAATATATCTTATCACATCTTAAAAAAAGACTTGCACATCTAATTTTGTATGTGCTAACCTAATAAAAAGAAAAGTAGCCATACAAATAAAATAACTACTTGGAAAAACTATTAATTTATAAAAATGAAAAGTCAAAACTTTAAACCTGCCCAACAACTCTTCTGGGCTGAAAGATATTGGTTATTCTACACCAAAACTAACATTCCTGCAGGTTATTTTTCAATTTATGGGGAGCTACATGACTATATTCTCAGATTAGAAGCAAATGGCTATATTTTTTCCATACAAAAAGTTCCAGATATTTCTGTGGGTAAATGTTGGTGTTTTTATCTAAAAACAATACTAAAGGAAAATCATCAGAATTTCCCAGCTGATGAACATTATTATCCTGACAACAGGGGTATTCAACCTGCTAAGCTATATCCAAATAAATTACGAGGACATTTTCATGATTGGTTAATTCAAAGCTACTTCCCGAATAAGTTACCAGACTACATCAAAAAATTTTCTACTGAGTCGGAAATAAGTTTTGTTACTGATATAATTTCCAGACTATTTTACTACAATTAAGTTACATAATCGAAGTAGGGTGGGCAATGCCCACCATTTTGATAAATTAAGCATTAAAATACTTCGCCACAGGATGATAACAGACGCATTAATGATGTTTAATATATTCTCTTAATAAACGATTAATTTCCGTTTGATGATCGACCTCATTTTGTTTGTACCAATTCACAATTTCAGGATCAAGAAAAATAGTTAAAGATTGTTTTTTTGATCTTGTTTTTAATCGATCGAAGTAAGGATTTTTAACACCTTGAGAAAAATCATAATTATCTCTCATAATTAATAGCTCCTATATTGTTTCTCTTCTAATTTATTAGCTTTTCTAGCAGAAATAATACGAATAATTGTGTCATTTTCACGGTAACAGTGACAAACTATTAAAAGATGGGAATAATCACTCATTCCTAATAAAATAAACCTATCTTCTTGTTGTGAATGATCAGGATCATAAATAACAATCGCACTTTCATCATAAAAAGCAGATTTAGCTTCATGAAAAGAAACTTCGTGCTTTTTGATATTAGTTTGAGCTTTCACCTCATCCCAAGTAAATTCTAACTCATACATTTTTGTTTATGTATTTAAAAAGTGAATCTTGATAACATTACCTAATAATAATTTTTTATTGATTTTGTTAGATACATTTTCCGAACTTTGTAATAGAATATAAAAAAATACTTAAATTTTTACATTTAACTCTTTATGTTTTTAGAAGCAACCTCACTACTTTTAACAACTGCTTGTCAACAACCTACCCCTTGGCAATGGATGGCTATAGTCGCATTAATTGCTGGTTCTGGTGTTTTAGTTGTTGTCAGTAGTACATCTTTGATTGCTTTAGCAGGGACTTTTGCCACAGTTGCAGTACCTATGATTATCGCAGGTTCAACAGTATCAGAAGTTATTGCTGTAATTACCACAAGTGATTTGTTTGTCGTTGCTGGTGGTGTAGAGGCTTTGAGTGGAATAATAGTATCTATTATGGGAATATTGAATTGTCAATAAATTTCTGTGCTCAAAGTCTATTTATTTTTTTATTATGCTCTCTTGTAGGGTGGGCATTGCCCACCAAAATCTCATCTAAGCACTAAAATACTTCGCTACAGGATGATAACAGACGTACAGCTTCGCTGTGCCTTTGGCAACGCACTTGTGGACTGTTCAGGGTATATTTGTTCTGACTCATCCATATACATACCAATCCGTTTAGCGTCTAGTAAATCTAATTGTACATACTGATCTTGCATATTCGGACAGGCAGGATAACCGAAACTATA
>Ga0210026_1002942_pt1 | contig 13725 bp, 13 predicted proteins | sample CryGeymeta201509_FD_183977 | JGI IMG/M metagenome (GOLD analysis project Ga0210026, IMG submission 183977) | Groundwater microbial communities from Crystal Geyser aquifers in Utah, USA - Crystal Geyser metaG 2015-09 (SPAdes) (version 2) | ecosystem: Environmental > Aquatic > Deep subsurface >... | reverse complement strand
CCCCGGCCCGCCGGTGATGACGGCGAGTGGGTGGGTCAGCGCGTGCATCACAGCACGGCTCTGTTCGTCGGTCAGTGAAAACCCAGCACCCTCGGACACGATCGCTGGCTCGGCCTGAGCGACGGTGAATCGAGGCGTGACCTTCATCAGCTTGAGTACGGCCCCCACAAAACGCTCTTCGTACGCGTGAGTGCGGTGGTGATAGATCCATTGGTCTTCGATAATCAGAGGCCGGTACGAGCCGGGCGGGCCTGCGATCAGCGTCGCTCTATTCAGCGCCTCTAGCGCCCGCGCAAGCACGTCTGCAGGCTGGTCTTTGATCAGGCCTTCACCAAGGCTTTCGAACGCGTCAGCCGTCAAGGGCAGCCTGGTTGAGCCTTCGCGCAACGAGATCAGCGAACTCAGCACCAGCAGAGTTAGAGCGGTCCGCGGGCCTTCTTCAAGCAAGGGCTCAAGTGAGGTCAGCTCAAGCGCGAGTGTCCCAAGATCTGGGTCGACGTCGTTGGCTTCGCATAAGGCCGCAAACGTTTCGTAGACAGGCCTGGCTGGTTTGGTTTCCGCCCCCGAAATCATCAATAACGACCCGTAGTAAGGTAGGCCTCAAGCGCCGTGTATGCGCGTGTCAGCTCTTGGGCGAGCTCGGTCGCCATGGATTCCATCTGGGGGTCTCCGGCGTGGCGGTCGGGATGGTAGCGACGCATCAGGTTTCGATAGGATTCTTTGACGGTCGCCAAATCCGAGCCGTTGGGGACTTCCAGATTGGCGTAATAATCCGCGATGGTTTTGTTCCCGGACTTGCCAGGTGGTGGCCCTACTTCGTCAAACCCCAACTCTTTAACGAAAGGGTCAACGACGCTTCGGATGCCCCCCATCGCTTCAAAATCCGATACGGCATCAAGAACCACGTTCAGGTTCTGTCGAAATTTTCGGGCGACACGGTCTTTGATCGTCATCAGCTATTCACGCAAAGCTGGTCCCGCCACCGGGCAGGATTTCAAGGGAGTAAGGGTTCACATCTTGTCCAATCGAGACTTCCGTCTCCATGCCCCAACGCTCCACAGAAAGATAACGCTCGGAGCTGCCTTCGTATTCGAAATAATCGCAGGACATGCCAGCTCTCCGTCCGGTTTTGCCCGTTTGCGTGACGTTGGCGCGGCCGTTTTCTACCTGTTTGAAGCGCTCTCCGTCGTATTCGATGGTTTTTGGAGGTTCGGCGCCAAGGTCCATATCGATTTCTTCCCACATTGAGACTTCGAGCTTGTCGTCTTCTTCTACGGCGAGCCATCGCACGTCGTCGCCGTCGACCAACATGAAACACGTCCAAGGCCAACCACTGTCGTTGTAATCGACTCGACCCTCGACGACATAATCGACGTCAAAATAGGTGACGATATCTCCCATTCGTAAATTCGTGATCGTGGCATCACCACTGCGTTTACCCTCGATCAGTCCCGCGACACCTTTTCCATCCGCAAGGGCGGCACGTTCCGAACTGAGCGACTTGCGGTAGAACATAAAGGCAAAGATCGCAGCGATGAAGAGCAGCAAAACAGCAATAACGGTCATGATTTTATCACATGATGATTCGGCAAAGCGCTGTCGCTTCACCTTGGTTCTGATTATCACACGCGTAGACCTCTTTTTCGGGGTCCACCGTGGCGGTGATCGTGACGTTTTTGCCTAACACGGCTTGCGACGCGGTCCAATCGAACGTGAGAGTTTCTTCTTCGCCTGTCAGCAAAATACGTGTGGTACGAACCACGCCGACTGCACCGCCAATATTGGCAGTAAGGGCCACTGGAACGTTCGCTGGCACCGGTTGCGTTCCGTCATTTCGAACGGTGACGGCGATCTTGATCAGCTGGGTGCGGCCGCAGGTCTGCGTGTCCAAAACGACACTTTTGACGATCAAATCTGGGGAAGAGAAGACGATGTCTCCACCGCTCTTTTGCCCGGTATTATCGTCTTCTTTGCACTCGTTGATCGTCATGTCCGGGTCAATCGAGGCATCCAAAGTGTAACCGGCCTGCACGTATGCGGCTGGAACGGTCCAGGTGAACTCGATGACTTCGCGTTGTCCGGGCAAAAGGCGCTGGGTGGTTGTGGTGCTGTGAATCGTGGTGGAGTCGCCTCCCGAATTGGCGATCACGTTGATAGGAACGCCCGCAGGAACACCCAGAGCACCCGAGTTGGCGACCGTCACGCGGACGATGACCTCAAGTGAATCACCACAGCCCACGCCGCGGGCTTCGACCGATTCGATCACCAGGTTGGGCGCGTCAAAGAGCCCCGCAGGTTGAACGTTTTGTCGATAATTATTCAGGCGTGGATTCGACCAGTTGGGCTGCTGATTCACAGGCACCGAGCCGTCTTCATTGATGTTGGTGACATGGTAGCCGTGTTGATTCCAAATCCGTCGCGTTCGAACCCAGTTATCGCGGGTGTCCGCCCAGACCTCTACGCCCGGCGTGCCGCCCTTGTAGCGGTTTTCGGGGATGATGATTTCGGAGTTCCCATCGTTGTCGACGTCGACCACGATCGGCATTTCGATTCGCGTGTGTGAACCGTGAGTGTCGTCTCGGTAGAGTTCGGCGCCAGTGGTTCCGTCAAAAATCCGGAAGCTGGTTTCGTCCGCATAAATCATCTCGGCCTTGCCGTCGCCTTCGAAGTCGAACACCGATGAAGCCGTGACTCGGCTTGAGCAATCCTCATTCGGGACCGCCCACAGAACTCCTCGAGAAAAACATCCCGCCGGCACAGGGTCGGCGTCGCAGTCCATGTCTAAGACTGTGTAATAGTCGGCCGCGGCGGTTCCGATTTCTGCGCGCCCGTCGCCGTCAAAGTCGGCGATTGTGGGAGGGCCTGATTCGTTGCGAGAGCAGTCGTCGATGGGAATGGTCTGGCGCCAAAGAAGCGAGCCATCATGATTCAAGATAAAGACCTCGCCCAACCGAACGATCACGACTTCGCCCTCGGGATCGTCGTCGAAATTGGCGATCGCGTTGAAGCCGTCGCAGGGGATATTTCCGCCGCAGGTCGAGTTCGCCATTGCGCCGTAATCAAAGGTCCAAAGAGCATGACCTTCGAAGTCGTAGAGGGTGTTTCCCGCGGCGACTTCGAGCTTTCCGTCGAGATTAATATCGGCGACCGAGGACGAAGGTCCGAGGAAACCATTATTCCCCACACCAACGCCGGGGGGATTGCCTGGAACGGTGAGACCGTCCCATTTTAAGACGCCGGTTTGGCCGTTCAACACGATATTACCGATGATGACTTCGGGTTCGCCATTGGCGTCCACGTCGGCGACACCAACAATCGCTCCGCCGCGTGTGTGCTGGGTGGTTGGGTAGATGGTGTTCTCCCAATAGATGTCCCAAGCAGAGCCGTCGTCGGCAATTCGTTTGTAGGCGATCACACCTTTGGTGCGAGTCGGCGCGATGATTTCGGGTACGCCGTCGTTGTCCAAATCTGCGAGCGCGAGTCCACCTGAGTTGTCGTGGTTACGAAGGTTGATCGACGCCAACGTCGTCATGGTTCCATCTGCGTTGCACTCGCCGTGGACCACGCGGATGGTTGCATTGGCTGAACAGCAGCCGTCTGTAACGTAGTTGTAGGAAAGAAAAACCAGATCTGGGATGTCGTCGGTGTTGGTTTTTCCGTCGAAATTATCGTCGGTGAGATTTGCCACGACAGGTGTGGCCACGACATCGACGCGATCTTGATTGGGATCCCCGGGATTTGGAGTCCAGCGGCAGTCTACGTGTGGTTCGAAATCGGCCACTGGCGGGATGAATTCGCAGACCTCAACGGCGTCACGCGGAACACAACGGCCAATCGTGGGTTCGCAAATCTCGTCGAGGGCGCAGTCTTCGGTGGCGGCGCAGAGGGCACCGGGTACCAAACAGGACTGACCCAGACAGACTTCGTTTCCGCCGCAACACAGGTCGAAGGTGGCTCCGCAACGTGTATTTGCGCAGGGATCGAGGCAGAAGCCTTCGTAACACTCTTGGCCGTTTCCGCAGCATACACCGTCGCAGAGTGCGTTAAGGCACGCGGCCGCGTCGGTCGAAGCGTCACCGCTTGTGGAATCTGGGCCCGCATCACTCGCGCTGCCTTGGTCGGTGCCCGTAGAAGCGTCAGTGATGCCGCTATCGCTCAAATTATTGGGATTTTGATGGGTGCTGGCGCCATCGTCTTCGCAACCGCCACACGCGTTGATCAACAGAAATGACAGGATCGTGCAGGTCTTCCAGAGCATGGGCGCCTCGAATGCGGATTGCAGTCATGATATCAGTGAATTCGAAGCGCGCTAGTCGCGGCGCCCGAGTACTTCCATGGCCAGAGGATGGCCAAGAAATGGAACGGTGTTACCCGCTGACGGGCGTCAGCGATCAAAAAGCTAGCCGGGAGAGTTCGGCTGCAGCGTACGGGTCATTCTTCGACAGCAGATGCGTCGTCGTCTTCGCCTGTAAGCGTTTCGTAGACTTCCTCGCGATAAATAGGGACATCGCGGGGAGCTATAATACCAATCCGAACCTGATTCCTACGAATCTCTTTGACGACAATTTCAATGTTGTCGCCAATCCGAATTGATTCTCCAACCTTCCTGGTGAGGGTCAGCATGAGGCCCTGCTCCTTGACGCGCGGATTCCTTCCACATCGTTCTACGAAGCCATGAAGTGACAATCACTCACAAAGCCTCGTAGACCCGCCCATCATAACCACTTCCCTTGTGTACAGGAAGTTTTTCGCGGCTTTAGAGTGCCAACTTGGGCATTTTTCTAAGAAAATTGGCCTGACCGACCTTCAATTGCCTGAAATCATTTAAAAAAACAGAAAAGCGCGTGACGAAAAAATGACGCGTTTTTGTCAAGAAATCGGCTCGGATCGGCCTCGAATCAGCTTTCCAGCAAGCCAGGGCAGGCCAAGGCTCGCAAAAAAGAGGCCAAGGGCGGCCGCTCCTTGCCACGAAATTAACGTGGTCCAATCTCCTGAATTCCACGCGATTTGGATCGTGTTTCCCAGAAAAACAAAGACAAAGGTGCCGGGAAGGATCCCGATGAAGGTGCCCATCACAAAGTCACGAAATCGAATGCCGGTAAGGGGGGCCAGATAGTTGAGAACAACAAAGGGAACATAGGCCATTCGCAGATACGCCACCGCCACGACACCTCTGTTTTCGAATCCTTGAGTGAGCGCTTGGATCTTTTCGAACATGCCACCTCGTTCCAAGATGGAGCCGACCGCGTCGCGCCCAAGCAGCCGTCCGATGCCAAAACTCATGCTGGCGCCCAGCATCGCACCGGTCAAAACCATGACGTAGGTCTCGGCGAGTCCAAAAAAGGTGGCGCCGAATACGGTCAGGGCCGTCCCGGGTACGGTCAACGTGATCAGGACTGCGTAGCCCAGCACAAACGCAACGCGCGACCAGGGGCCCATTTCCTGAAGTTCGCCCATGATTTGTTCATGCGAAATCGACGAGAGTCCGACGGAATGCACCACGATCGCCGCGATCGCGACGAACACTACGAGCAGCGCCAGTTTGACCCATTTCATTGCACGCCAAGCAGGGCAATGCCGCGATACAACTCGGCGAGCCGGAGGTCGAGCGTTTGTGTCCAGGTCTCTTTGTTGGCGTCCAATGCGTCGACGGCCAACTCGAGGGCATCAAGTTTCTGACGCCAGTCTTTGAGTCGCGCTTTGGATTCGGAATAGCCCGCATCGGAGTACTCAGGCTTCTTTCGATTCAGCGCTTGTTCTACTCGCCTGGCTTCGGCCCGTTGTGATGCGACGTACTCGCGCATGTCTGATGTGTCTTGGGGAAGGCTGCGCAGTTGACCCTCGAGCATGCCCCGTTTTTCCCGCAGCGCGTCTACAATGATGAGTCCGTTGTAGGCGTCTGTTCGACGATCGGGCACGGCGTCCAGGGCCTCGACCAACGCTGGCAGAGGAGAGACCGCACACCCGATCCCGATTCGCTCAGCGGCTTGGGCCTCCGGGCTGTCTGGAATGGTCTCCGTGCCCAGCGCCAACGTGACACAGGACATCGTCGCATGTCGGTAAAGGTCCACCGGAAACGAAGGGGAAAGGCTTGGTCTCATGACCGAAAAAAAGCGCTCGTAGAGGTCGTTGAAGTCCGTGAGGTCGGCATCAACCGTCTCTAAGAGACGCGTAGCTTGAATGGTCTTGGCCTCGACCTGGCCTCGTTGAGAGGTCAAATCGATCGCCGTCAATCCTTGCTGCCGAAAGCAACCGGCTATCGCAAAAACGGCGACACACAAGGCCAAGACTCGGTTCAAGACTTAGCCTTCGATGAGTTCTTTTGGAAGTTTTGGCAATTCATCAAGGTTAGGCAGCAAGATGATCTCAATCCGACGATTAAGCGCCTTGCCATCATCTGTGTCATTGCTGGCGACCGGATCGAATTCACCATATCCGGCAGCGGCCATGGCCTTCGGATCGACGCCAGCATCCTGAAGATACTGAACAATATTTACGGCACGAGCCGTTGAAAGCTCCCAATTGCTCGTGAATCGTTTCGACGAAATCGGAACATTATCGGTATGACCGGCGACCAAGAATCGTCGTTTGGCGATGGTCTTCAGAATCGCAGCAAGCTCAGTGAGAGCCTCCTGACCGTCCTTCTTGACGTCAGTCTTGCCCGTGTCAAAAAGGATATTATTGGCGAGCTGGATCACCATGTTGCCGTTACGGACCTTGACCTGGAGTTTGCCGGTTTTCACCATGCTCGCCAGTTGTTCGGTCAGCTTACGGTACTCAGCAAGTCGTTTTTCCTGAAGCACTTTAGCTTTGCGAAGCTCGTCGAGCTCGACCTTGGTCGCGGCGAGTGCTTTTTCAAGACCGCCAGTCTTGGACTCGTACATCGAAAGCGACGCAGCAGAATCGGCCAACTGACCTTCGAGCGCAGCCTGAGTGGCTTCGAGCTCAGCAATCCGGCTTTCAAGATCGACGATCTTGGCGTTCAACTCGGTTTCCGAGTCGGCCTTGGCTTGTTGTGTCGTGGCGAGTTCCTGCTTCATGTTCTCAAGGTCCTGAACGACCTTGTTGTGCTGTTCTTCGGGGATCCCGCAAGAGGCGACGAGAAGCGAGGTGATGATGAGCGCGATTCGGAATTTCATTTGAGTTTCCAATGAGAGGAAGTGATTTTCCGCACTTATATCACCCATTCGGAAAAGCCACCACGGTCTGGCTAATGCACGGCAATCCGCATGCGATGGTCAACCGACACCATCTGTCCCGCATCAAGTTCGATCCAGATATTATCGCCCTGCAGTTGCTCGCTCGACACGATCAGGTGATTCACAAAACCCGAGGCGGTTGGCGCTTCACAACACGGGGCGAAGCTTGAGCAAGAATCGCGTTCCGGGCATCGAGTCTTGTACGTCGAGTACCGCAATTCCTTGCCCCCCTGATGCGCCACCAGGGACTCGCCGTTGGTCAGGATGAACGACAGATGCATGTCGGGATTAGGCTGGTAGCAATCGCGCCCGGTCAAAGCATGAACATCGGCAACCGTCTTTCGGGCCGCTTCGACAATAGCCGGGATGGGAAACTCGCGTCGGTGGATGTCTCCACTGGCTTCCAGATGGGTCAAAAGGAGGTGGAAAATGACCTCGCTATCGGTCGCGCCAAGGATATAGCGGCGTTTCGCCGGGGCAACGAGCGCCATCATCGCTTCACGTATCTGCTCGAATTCTGGGACGTTGCCGTTATGAGCAAAGACCCAAGAACCAAACTGAAATGGATGAGAGTTGACGATCGACGTCTGGCCTTGAGTGGCTTTTCGCACATGCGCAACCACGGTCTCCGAGGCCACGACCCCGGAAACATGTTTGAAGAGAAGATCGTCCACAGCTCCGTTCGCGCTTTTGATCACGTGGGGAGTGTTGGCGACATAATAGGCGACGCCCCAGCCATCAGGATGTTGCTTAGACTGCACCATAAGCGCATTTTCAGCGCTGATGAGGCTCTGGTGAACTTGGGAGGGGATGACGGATCGAAAACCAAAAAGTCGGCACATACTTAATCCTTAGCCGTTCTCTAGAGTCGATTCAATCCATTCAGCGCTGCAACACGGTAGGCTTCGGCCATCGTGGGGTAATTGAAGGTGGTGTCTGCGAAGTAGAGCACCGAGTTGTTGCCACCGGTTTGCGCCATCACAGCCTGACCAATATGGACGATCTCGGCAGCATTATTGCCGAAACAATGAATGGCTAAGATCTCAAGGGTTTCGCGATGAAACAGAATCTTGAGCATGCCGACGGTGCAGCGGTCGATTTGCGCCCGTGCCAGGCTTCGGAATTGTGCATGGCCAACTTCGTACGGGATCTGTTTTTCGGTCAGTTCGCGCTCTGTTGGGCCGATGGAAGAAATCTCGGGGCTGGTCCAAATACCGCTGGGCATATTGTCGACCAATCGTCGATTGCATTCGCCAGTCACCGCATGAATGCACGCGAAACGGCCCTGGTCGTAGCTTGCGCTGGCGAGTCCTGGGAAGCCCACCACATCGCCCACAGCGTAGATATGCGGGATTGCTGTCTGGTAGTTTTCATTGACGTCAATCTGGCTTCGGCTGTTGGCCGGTAACTCGATGACGTCTAACCCAAGACCAGCGGTGTTGCCCGTACGACCTGCTGCCCACAAGAGGTACTCGCTCTTGAGGATCTTTCCAGATTTCAGGTGCAATTCGACGTGGTCGTGAAAGGTTGTGACCTTCGCGTATTCCTCGTTATGCCGGATGATCGTGCCTTGGTCCCGTAGGTGATAGCTAAGGGCATCGATGATCTCGTCATCGAGGAAGCTCATCAGCTTGTCACGCGTGTTCACCAGGTTCAGCTTCACATCCAGGTTGCGGAAAATCGACGCATACTCGCAGCCAATCACGCCGGCACCATAAATGGTCAGGTTATGCGGCGTCGTGTCGAGTTCCAGCACCGTGTCGGCGTCCAGAATCCGCGGATGCGTGAAGTCGATGTCTTTGGGCTGGTACGGGCTCGAACCCACCGCGATGATGAATTTCTCGCCCTGCAAGGTTTCAATGGCGCCGTCGTCGTTGGTGACTTCGACGGTGTGAGGGTCGATGAATCGCGCGTGACCATCCACAAATCGGACGTCGTTTCGATCGTAGAACTTACGGCGCATGGCCGCTTGTTGCTCGATCACTCTCCCGGCTGCACTGAGCATCATTGGGAAGTTCACGTGCAAGTGTTCCATGGCCGGCTGGAACATGGGATTTCGCCGGAACTCGACGTACTCCATGACCGCATGCCGCAGCACTTTGCTGGGGATCGTTCCCCAATGAACACAACCACCGCCGACCTCAGCATAGCGGTCGATAATCGCGACGGTCATACCGGCTTTTGCGGCAGCCATGGCTGCGCCTTCACCGCCGGGACCACTACCAATGACTACAACGTCGTAACGACTCATGACGTTCCTCTAGAAAAGCTCAGACGCCGGTTTTACTCATCGCGACTGCGAGTGCAATCCAACCTACGATGAATCCGACTCCACCTATGGGCGTGATGGCACCGAGTACTCGAATCCCCGAAAATGCCATCGCATAAAGGGAACCTGAAAAGAGCACGATGCCTGCGGTGAACGCCCATCCCGCAACTTGCGATGCCGTGCTTTGTGATGTGGCAGTCCACACCCACGCGACCCCGAGCAACGCCAGCGCATGATACATCTGGTATCGGGCCGCCGTCTCGAAAACTTCCAACATTCTTGGTTCTAGCTTGTCAGCCAGAGCGTGCGCGCCGAACGCGCCTGCTCCCACACCAAGTGCCCCAAAAATACCGGCGAGTATTCCGAAAATATTCATGGGAAGAGGCTCGCAAAGAGTGGATCGTTGCCCAACGCTTCGCGCTGCAGCTTGGTGATGTCGGCGATGCCTTTATGGGCAACCTTCAGCAGCGCCTGAAACTCTTCGTCGGTGAACGTCGCTTCTTCGCCTGTTCCCTGAACTTCGATGAATCGACCCGTTCCGGTGGTCACAACGTTCATGTCGACCGCAGCTGCGACGTCTTCCACGTAGGGAAGGTCCAGAAGAACTTCACCGTTGACCACGCCCACCGAGATCGCTCCAAGCGAGTGCTTAAGCGGTATTCTTGCGATCTTTTGGTCACGAACAAGCCGTTTGCAGGCCAGCGCGAGTGCGATGAACGAGCCGTTGATCGCCGCGGTGCGGGTGCCGCCATCGGCTTGAAGCACTTCGCAATCAAGCGTGATGGTTCGCTCACCGAGTTTTTCGAGATCGGTCACGGCGCGAAGGCTGCGGCCGATCAACCGCTGAATTTCTTGGGTGCGTCCGCCCACCTGGCCACGGCGACCTTCGCGGTTTGAGCGCGGGTTCGTTGAGCCCGGAAGCATCATGTATTCGGCTGTGATCCAACCTTTTCCGCCGCCCTCTTTTTTGAGCCAATAGGGAATCGAATCTTCAACCGAAGCCGCACACCAGACGACGGTGTCGCCACTGGTGATGAGCACCGACGCAGCGGGCGATTTGGTGAATTCGGTGTTGATGGTGATGGGGCGAAGTTGGTCGAATTGACGGCCGTCGGCGCGAGTCATGGGTGTACCTTAGAAAGAGGAAATCCTTGGCACGGGTACTACAGCCAACCTGCCGGACGGTCAACACAAGGGCCTCGTACGCCAACGGGAACAGCCTGTGTTTTACTCAGTGGTCGTCAAGAAACGCGCTGCCTGGAACCAAGTTGGCCGCTCTTTTGACCCAGGCCGGTCTCGAGGCCTTCTTCGCGACCTTCCTCGAGCCCTTCTTCGCGACCTTCGATTCGACCTTGTTCAACATAATCGAGCACGATGGGGCTGTAATATTGTTGGGTCATGGGGTCTTCCTTTAGCATTTGGGCAATCCAGAGCGGCAGCGTAGGGCCCAAAACCATGGCTCGCCACCACGAGTTCCATCCAATTTGGATGGGTTCTCGGGCAAGCCTCTCAATTCGTGGGTCAGTGGTGATCACCAGAGTTTCGGTCATGCGCCTTAGTTCAGTTCGTAGACCAATGGCGAAGTGGGGCCACTTGAACTTCTTTTCGTTCCAATCGGTTTCGCTCATGTTTGATTGAGCTTCGAGCACCAGCCCAAGAATCGGCGGTTTGCCGATGACGATTCGCCCGTCGGCAAGCAGTTGTTTGGGGATTGACTCACTAAGATCGAGGCCTCGGTCCGTGGCGATGACGGCATCTTTGGGTAAATCGATCCCAAGGAATTCGAGCACCCCACGGGCGTCGCGAATGACGAGGTCGAGAATAGATTCGTGATTTTGGCCGAGCATTGAACCTCCACGCAGGTTGGCGTGGGGTTATCGGTCAATGATGTCGAAATGTTGCGAATATGGTTTGAACCAGCCGTATCGGGGTGCACAAGCACCGGCTCCGTCTGGAGTCGGTGCTTGTTGGAAAGCCTTTGGCGCCCACGACTAGCGAAGTTGGCCATTGAACGCATTGAGGTGATTTTCCGATCCAGACAGCAGTTTTTCATAGACGGCAACAACGTCTGCGGGGGGCATGCTGTCAATGCGTATGGTCAGATCGTGAATGTCCAACTCTTCGATATCGACGCCAACTTCGAGGGCGTCCGTCTGCGAAATCAGGCCACGCGTGACAAGATCTTGGTAAAGCGTGTTGAACGACGCATCTTTGAATTCTCCGATGTCCATGCCAGCAACCGGATCGGGAAGGGCACGGGCCTCAAGCAGCGGGAGAATACTGTCCATGTGGGTTTGTTCTGAGCGTGCGATATTCTCGAACACACGTACAGAGTAGGTTTGGCCAAGCGTTAGGTAGACGTCCCCGGCGAGTTTCTCTTCCTGACGCATGTATGAGAGGTCTTCCGCCAACGTGTCGACGACAGGATCCGTTGGGTCAGCTGGATCAGCTGGATCAGCTGGATCCGTTGGATCAGCTGGATCCGTTGGATCAGCTGGATCCGTTGGATCAGCTGGATCAGCTGGATCAGCTGGGTCCGGAATGGTCGTGGTTGGATCTGTTGGGTCCGCTGGGTTCGAGTCCGCGTTGTTCGTAGAATCGCTGATTTCTTCGCCGGGCGCGAGGTCTTGTCCTGACACGTCGTCGTCGCTGGTTCCGCACGCGCCCAGAAGTCCAACGGCAAGGGTGATAAGTAAGAAGTGTTTCATAACGAACCTCATGTGATGATATTATGATAACTTTGCTTATTTCGTGCCAAGTGCCAAAGGCTGTGTAAGTGCTTGTTTGTTAACCGTCTTGATGCCTGTGGCAAAAAAAAACGCCGGAGATACTCCAGCGTCGTTGCAACATTGTTGATACGTTTTGCCTTATTGCGGCGGAGCACAAACTCCGACTCCAGAGGGCGCAGGGTCAGGTAGGTCGGCGCATGATAACCCGGTCAAACACATGGGGTCGGCGGTCGAACAGGTCGATAGACATAACGAGGTAGCAGCGTTGGCTGGAACGCATGCTTCCGACGCACCGCACATGCCGGGCGAAGGGCTCAAATCGCTGCAGAGTGTGAACCAGTAACCGACGAAGAGACCTGGAGCCAGCAGGTAGGCGCGCTCAGGAATCAGCTGCCATTGGTTCTGGGCGTCTTTATACGTCGAGAATTGCAGATAGTCTGAGCGGACATCACCCGTGGTGAGGTCGAAATCGAGCTCACCAGAAACACCGACGTAGTCGATCGTTCCCCCACCAGCCAAGGTGTTGCGGCCTGTCGAAAAGAAGGTCGGATCGTCGTAAGAAACTCGCGTTCCTGCTTTGTCGACGAGCTTCGCCATCGCCCCAGCGATCGCGGTTCCGCTGATTTCAGTCCCCGAAGCAACTCCGCTCATGCCGAGCAGCGCAACGACGGTGGCATCATAGGTCAACGTCGAGATCGTGATGGGCGGTTCGTTGGGATACTCGGTGCTAAATCGTGTGAGATAGGTCGGGTAATTGGTCGGGTGGAAAATATTCGGACCCAGCGCACGTACGATGGGTTGAAGTGCTTCGTTTGTGCTTGAGATCGTTGCAAGGTCTGCGGCTGCCCCATGGGTGAACAGCGTCGGTGTGGGGGCCACATTTTGGTAGTAGGCCAGGGCGAGGCTGATGGCCTCACTGGTGCCAATGATCAAAAGGTAGTTGCCTGGATTGGTCGTGGATTGGCCAATCACCCGTCCAAACTCAGTGGCAATCAGGCCTGCATCAAACCCGAACGTCGCGGGATCCGCGTACTTGATAAACTGCACGCCGTTATTCCCCACAACCGTGGGGAGCTTGGCCGAAAGCTGGTTGAAGAGTCCGTTGCCGTACGCATCGTCTTTGTAGAAGACGGTCACACGACGACTTGAGATCGCTTGCAGCTCTTTGATTCGTGCGACGACCGCATTTGCCTGAATCACGTCCGATGGGAACGTGCGCCATGCCAGGCCATCATCCAGAAGCGCCGTGATTTCAGGCGCACTTGCCGTGGGTGTGATCATGTAGGTGCCGTTGGGGCGACCCACATTCGTCACCACGTCAATATACGGGGTCGACAAGAGTGGCCCAATGAGTGCCGGTGCGTTGAGTTCCTCGACCAAATGACGTGCGCCTCGTTGAGCGAGCGTGGCATTCCCCACGTCGTCGCAGGTGACGAGCACAATTCGCGACCCATCTGGCAACCCACCCGCGCTGTTGAACTCTTTAACGGCGAGTCGAATCGCTTTTTCGAGCGGTGGCCCAATGTTG
>Ga0210026_1002904_pt1 | contig 13828 bp, 14 predicted proteins | sample CryGeymeta201509_FD_183977 | JGI IMG/M metagenome (GOLD analysis project Ga0210026, IMG submission 183977) | Groundwater microbial communities from Crystal Geyser aquifers in Utah, USA - Crystal Geyser metaG 2015-09 (SPAdes) (version 2) | ecosystem: Environmental > Aquatic > Deep subsurface >... | reverse complement strand
CGGGCCGGGGGTCGTCGGCCACGGCGACGAGCAGCCAGTACAGCCAGTCCGGCTCCAGATAACCGTGCCGCTGGATGATCTCGACGCCCTCGGCGTTCAGGATCACCACCGCCGGCACGCCGCGGGCACCATAGCGTTGCATGATTTCCGGCTCGCGGTCGCGGTCGTGGTCAATATCGGCGCGTACCGAGATATAACGCTGGCGCAGGGTATCCAGCACGCGCGGGTCGCGGAAACCGGTTGCGTCCATTTTGCGGCAGGCCACGCACCATTCCGCCTTCACGTCCAGCAGGACGAGGCGGCCTTCGCGTTTGGCCTGCTCGAACACCTTGGGCGACCAGGCCTGCCAGTCCGGCTGTGCCGCTTCGGCCCGCACGGCGGGGGGCACAGCGAGCAGAGCGCAGCCCGCCAGGTGGAGGCAAAACCGATGTAACGACATCCGGGCTCTCGCTTCAGAATGGGGGTGCAAAGAAAAACGCGGGCTGTCCGCCCGCGCTCACCAGTTTATTTGGTGACCACCTTGCCGCCCGCGATCTTGTCGCAGGTGCCCTTGGGCACGTAGATCCAGGCGTTGGCCTCGTTGTCCTTCTTGGCGGTGCCGGCGCAGGATGAGGTGGCGGTGCCGCAGTCGTTCTTGCCGGCCTTGGCGATGCCGGCGCATTTTTCCATGCCGCCTTTGGCGGCGAAGGCGGGCGCGCCGGCGCCCAGGGCGAACAGACCGGCGATGGCGGAAGCGATGATGAAGTGGCGTGAGTTCATGCGGTTTCTCCTGAAGGGTTGGCAAAGGATCGCGGCCGACCGGCCCCGTCCGACCGATACAGACCGGGCCGGATACGCATTCCTGACAAAGGCTGGGAAAAACATCCAGACCGGCTTATTTCTTGATACCTGGCCCGCGCCCGGATCGGGAGCGAACGAACTTGATCGCCACGGGAACCGCGACCAGCAGGCCGACCAGCAACAGCACGTTCATCGCATTGCCCAGGTTCGCCCCGGCCATCTCGCCGCCGAAGTGGGCCAGGAGAAAACTCGCCGGAATCAGGCCCAGCAGGGTCGCCAATGCGAAGCGCCAGGCTTTCAGCGGGGTGAGCCCCGCGCCGTAGCTCACCAAATCGAAAGAGACGAAAGGCAGCAGGCGCGAGGCGAACACCATCCAGGTCAGGGCGTTCTGCGAGCCCAGCCAACCCAGCGCGACGCGCTCCCCGAACAGCCGGCGCAACAGGTCGTGGCCAAAGACGCGGGCGATGGCGAAGGCGATCAGGGCGCCGATTTCCGCGCCGATGACGACATACAACGTACCCCAGGCGTGGCCGTACACGGCGCCGGAGACCAGGGCGATGGGGGCGCCAGGGATGGGGTTGATGACGATGGACAGCGCCATCACGCCGACGATCAGGAGCGGCCCCCGGGCGCCCAGCGCCAGGGCTTGCCCGCGCAGCCACTCGCCATCCAGTATCCGCTCCAGCAGACCACTGGTATCCAGATGGAAATAGGCCAGCACCAGGGTGACCAGAACCAGCAACGCCCCGAGCAGGCGCAGCTTCGTGGCCATGGTTTTCAGTCCTTTCATGCTGAATCGGCTCCTGTCATGTCTGTCCGCTCAGATTAGCCCGCGCAGCAGGACAACTGTTTCACGTCCCTGGCAAAGGTCTGCGCGCACAGTTTCAATCCCTCCACCATGGTGAGGTAGGGGAACAGCATATCGGCCAGGTCTTGCACCGTCATGTTCGCTTTGAGGGCGAGCGCGGCGGTCTGGATGAGCTCGCCCGCCTCCGGCGCTACCGCCTGCACGCCCAGAAGCCGTCCCGTGTCCGCCTCGGCCACCAGCTTGATGAAGCCACGGGTGTCGAAATTGGCCAGGGCGCGCGGCACGTTGTCGAGGCCGAGGCTGCGGCTGTCGGTTTCGATACCCTGACGATGCGCTTCGGTTTCGGACAGTCCGACGCTGGCGACTTGTGGATCGGTGAAGATCACAGCGGGCATCGCGGTCAGGTCCAGCGTCGCCTCGCCGCCGGTCATGTTGATGGCGGCGCGGGTGCCGGCCGCCGCCGCGACATAGACGAACTGGGGCTGGTCGGCGCAGTCGCCGGCGGCGTAGATGTGCGCTGCGCTGGTGCGCAGGTGATCGTCGATGACGATGGCGCCCTTCCCATCCGCCTTCACCCCAGCGGCGTCGAGCATCAGACCGGAAGTATAGGGCAGCCGCCCGGTGGCCACGAGCAGGCGGTCGGCACGCAACGTGCCGTGATTAGTGGTCAGGACGAATTCGCCGTTGTCATGGGCCACCTGGCTGGCTTGCGTGTGTTGCCGCACCTCGATGCCTTCGGCGCGGAAGGCCGCCGTCAACGTCTCCCCGATGGCCGGGTCTTCGCCGGAGAGCAGCGTGGTGCGCGCCAGCATCGTCACCCGGCTGCCCAGTCGGGCGTAGGCCTGGGCCAGTTCCACGGCAACTACGGAGGCGCCGATGACGGCGAGACGCGCTGGAATGGCGTCGCTTTCCAGGGCCTGTGTGCTGGTCCACCAGGGCGTTTGCGCGAGTCCCGGAATCGGCGGGATGGCGGCGCGCGCGCCGGTCGCGATCAGGCAACGGTCGAACGCCACTGCCCGCTCGCCGCCGTCGGCCAGCTTCACGATGAGGGTAAGTGCATCCCGGAAACACGCCTCACCGCGCAATACCTCGATCATGGGATTGGCTTCAAGGATGCCTTCGTACTTGGCCTGGCGCAGTTCCTCTACCCGCGCCCGCTGCTGGGCGAGCAGCGCCGCGCGGTCCACCCTCGGCGGCGCGGCGGACAGCCCCGCGTCGTACGGACTTTCCCGGCGCAGATGCGCGATATGGGCGGCGCGAATGAAGATTTTCGAGGGCACGCAGCCAACGTTGACGCAGGTGCCGCCGATTGTGCCGCGCTCGATCAGCGTGACGCGGGCGCCGCGTTCCACGGCTTTGAGCGCGCAGGCCATGGCGGCCGCGCCCGAGCCGATGATGGCGATATGCGTGGCTCGGGTAGGGATACCGGGGTTTACGCAACAATCAGACATGGGCCTTCTCCTGGGTCGGAACATGGCAGGATGCCGGGCCGCAACGGCGATGGGCCGGCGAGACCATATCCCAGACCGCCACGACCAGCATCAGGGCCAGCCCGGCATATAGGGTTTGCGTGCTCCAGCCGTACTCGAACCAGGGGTAGAGGCTCAGGAGCACGATGCTCGGGCCGATGATGCCGGCCAGGCTGCGCCGCCATTGGCGGTGGCTGAACCAGCCCAGGGCGTTGGCCAGCCAGGCCAGGGCGGCGAACAGGGGCAGCAGGGTATTGACGAACAGGTCTTCCCATTGCGCCAGGAAGCCCAGCCCCAGGGCGGCGCCGATGCTGGCCAGGGCGGGAAAGCACATGGCGCAGCCCAGGGTCGAGATCAGGGCGCCGAAAGCGCCGGTCTTGTCGGCCAGCCTCGGCAACAGGGTTGGAAATTTCATGGTTATCTCCTTGAAATGCTTTGAGATTAAACTTAGCCCCGTACCAAAGTACGGAGTCAAGCGCCATGAACGAGCGGAATGTGAATCTCACCATCGGCGCCTTCGCCCGCGCCGCCGGAGTCAATGTGGAAACCATCCGCTATTACCAGCGCCGTGGCCTGTTGTCCGAGCCGGACAAGCCCTATGGCGGCATCCGCCGCTACGCCTCGGCCGAGGTGGCGCGGGTGCGCTTCGTGAAGTCAGCGCAGCGCCTGGGTTTCAGCCTGGACGACATCGCGGAATTGCTCAAGCTGGCCGACGGCGCCCATTGCACCGAGGCGCGCGGCCTGGGCGAGCGCAAGCTGGCGGATGTGCGCGCCAGGCTGGCCGACCTCACGCGCATGGAAACGGTCTTGGCCGGGCTGATACAGTCCTGCGGCCAGGGCGACGGCAAGGTGGCCTGCCCGCTCATCGCCGCCCTGTGGGGGGATTGAGCGGCGGGTTACAGGCGCGACAGCAGGCCGTCGCCGAGCCAGGCCGCCAGAAAGCCCGCGGCTCGCGCCGCGGCGTCGGACTCCGCCTCGTCCCCATTCAACGCCTCGCAAACCTCGGCGAAACAGGCGCCGTTCGCGATCAGCGTCAGGCTCGCTCTTTCACCAGGATCCAGAGAACGGTAGTGGGGATTGAGTTCCTTGCGCCAGATCAGCCAGGCGGACGCCGTTTCTTCGATCGGCGGCGGCGCGCGGTCTTCATCCAGTGCCTTCCAGACGGCGACCGTATTCAGCTTCATGTCCAACACCCGCGCCGAAGGGTGGAGGGCGAAGCGCAGCCGCCCCCAGTCTTCCGGCGGTACGGCGGCGAGGTCCGCGCCGCCGAGCACAGGCGCATCCGTGCTGTCGAAGGCCAGGGCGAGCGTCCACTCGAAACGGGCCAATTCGCCGGCAATGGGATGCTGGGGCAAGGCGGCGGCCAGATGCTCGGCCAGTTCGCCGCCGTACCAGCGCAGGTTGCGATAGCCGGAGGGATGAGCCGCGATATAGCTGCGCGCCATGCGTTCGAACAATGCGTCGCCGAGCAGCCTGAACAGGTTGGGATAGGCTTTGGACAGGGCCTCGATCAGGCGCAGGCGATAGGCGTCGTGGTAAATCTTCAGGCGTCTTTCCGCGCCGACGCGGGCATCGTCGACGATGGCGTCGCGCACGGCCGAGGCATCGCCTTCGCCCAGCAGATAGGTGTGGAGGCTTTCTTGCACGCCTCGCAGCCGGGACGCGGTCATGCCGCCCGCTCCTGCGCCAGATACGGCGCGGCCAGGCGACGCGCGATGGCGAGTTCATCCACCAGTTCGGCAAGTTCCGGGATGTGGTCGTCGCGCTCGATCATGCTGGACACCGGGCCGAGCCGGGCCAGGGCGTAATCGTAGAGTTCCCAGACCGGATCGATGATCGGCGCGTCATGGGTGTCGATGATGTAATCGCCGTGGTTATGGTGGCCGGCCAGGTGGATCTGCTGCACCCGATGCGCCGGGACGCCGTCGATGAAGGCGCGGGCATCGAAGCCGTGGTTGAAAGCGCTGACATAGATGTTGTTGACGTCGAGCAGCAGCAGGCAATCGGCCAGCTCGCTGACCAGGGTGATGAATTCCCACTCGCTCAGGCTGGAGTCGGCGTAGCTGGCGTAGCTGGACACGTTTTCCAGCAGGATGCGGCGGCCGAGAAATTCCTGCACCACGGACACCCGCGCGGCGACATGGCGGGCGGTTTCCTCGGTGTAAGGCAGCGGCAGCAGGTCGTGGGTGTTGCCACCATGCACGCCGGTCCAGCACAGGTGATCGGAGATCCAGGCCGGCTCCACCCGCTCGGCCAGCGCCTTGAGATCACGCAAATAGTCGAAGTCCAGATCGTCGGTCGAGCCGATCGAGAGGGAAACACCGTGCATGGCCATCGGGTAATCGGCGCGGATCCGGTCCAGGAAATGCAGCGGCTTGCCACCGGGCACCAGATAGTTCTCGGAAAGAATCTCGAACCAGTCGACCGCCGGCCGTGTGTCGAGGATGGCGTGGTAATGGGGCGGCCGCAGACCCAGGCCGAAGCCCAGGAACGGCAGACCGGCAGGGGTTGCGTGCGTCATGAGGGAGTCCGTGGGGAAGGCGGGGGCATGTCGCATGGCATGCCCCGCCTGTTTCACATGGTCGCGATCTGGCCACCCTTGGCATTGCACTGCTCAGCGCTCATGTTGAGGAAACCATGGCCTTTGCATACGTTCTGCCCCTTGCAGGCGTTTTCGGCGGTCTTGCAATCGCTGGTGCCCTTGCAGGCATTCACGCCGGTACAGTGCACCTGCGCCATCTTGGCCGCGCCATAGTTGCTCCCGGCACAGCCGGCCAGCACGAGGGCAGCGGCGCCGGCGGCGATGATTACGCCCCTTCTTGACAGCGATACATTTTCATTTGTCATGATCATTCCTTTTCGAGAAGTGGTTGAACGAACGGCGGACGACCCCTTCCGTGGGTTCGCCCGACCATTGGTCGCATGGCCGGATGAATCCTGACAGTCTGTGTAAAAAAATTTCTCGAAACGAACTCGGCGTTCGCGCGTGCGGCCGACACTGAACAGATTCCTGATGCCCCTGGTCGAATACAAGAAAAAACCGCCCACTTGGGGCGGAAAAACATGCGCGTTGAAGCGACGTTACTGTCAGCCAATGGCGGCTTCGGCGGCGTTCTTGTCGCCCTTGTTGTCCATCCAGGACACCACCACCTTGTCGCCCCTCTTGGCGCCCTTGACCTTGAACGCCAGCTAGAAGCCTGTCGGACTTTGGTCGTCGATAGCGAAAATCGGCCCCGGCGAGACCAGTTTTTGCCGGATTCGCCGCCGCATGGTGGTTCCATGGGGCAAGAAGCCGGTGAAAAATGGGCCGCTGTGGTCGATTTGCAGCCGACGATTCCAAAGTCCGACAGGCTCCTAGCCCAATGGGATGGACTCCTCCTCTCGGTACCGGCATCGAAGTACCAGACTGGAAGAGTTGCAACCAGTCGAAGAAAGAAGGAGCCCGAAATGAACGCTACACGGATTGGTCTGGATTTGGCAAAGCTGGTTTTCCAGGTGCATGGAGTGGACCGGGATGAGCGAGTGGTGTTGAAGCGGCAACTGAAACGCAGCCAGGTGCTCCCGTTCTTCGCGAAGCAGCCTGCCTGCAAGATTGGCATGGAAGCCTGCGCCGGAGCGCATTACTGGGCGCGCAAATCTGCGCAAATGGGCCATGAGGTCAAATTAATCGCGCCCCAGTTCGTCAAACCCTACGTGAAGAGCCAGAAGAATGACGCCAACGATGCGGAAGCGATATGCGGAGCCGTGGGGCGACCCAACATGCGATTTGTTGCCATCAAAACGATCGCACAGCAGGACATGCAGGCCGTCCACCGCATCCGCAGCGAACTGGTCAAAAGCCGCACAGCCAAGGTCAACCAGATTCGCGGGCTCCTGGCGGAATATGGCGAGATCGTACCTGCCCGCATTGAGCAGATTCGGCGCGCGATCCCGTTGCTTCAGGAAGACGCCGCGATCGGCCTGACACCGCTGTTCCGCCGCCTGCTGGAAGGCTTGCGCCTGGATTTGGTGGAACTGGACTGCCGGGTCGGCGAGCTGGATCAGGAAATTGCGGTTGCTGCCAAGGAAGACCCCGTGGCGCAACGCCTGCAAACCGTGGCTGGAATCGGGCCGATCACGGCCACGGCCCTGGTGGCGGCGGTAGGCGACGGTCGCCAGTTCAAGCGTGGGCGCGACCTGGCGGCCTGGCTGGGGCTCATCCCGGGTCAGCACAGCAGCGGCGGCAAGGATCATCTCCTGGGGATCAGCAAACGCGGTGACAGCTATCTGCGCACGCTGCTGATCCACGGGGCGCGTGCCGTGCTCAGGGCGGTGGGCAACAAGAACGACCCGCGCAGCCGCTGGCTTGCGGGGGTCGCGGCGCGGCGCCACAAGAACGTGGCCGCGGCGGCCCTGGCCAACAAGAACGCACGCATTGTCTGGGCGCTGCTCACCCGAGGCGGGAACTATGACAGTGCACATGGCATGGCGACGGCCTGAAGCGTCGCTAAACGAGTAACCCGTTCAACTCACGATTGCGTCAGAGAAGAGAGAGATGGCAAAACGGTCGAACCGGCGGTGGGTGAGCCTGCACCATCCGGAGGCCTTCGAGGCCGATAGCCCGATTAGCCCCCACCGCGCGGATGCCCATCATGGCCAGGAGTCGCAAAACTCCACAAACAGGTCGGATATACGGTCGCAGTCGTACCTTGCCGCCACCCTCTTGATTCGCTCACGCAAGCCTGGAGACCGGGTCTTGATTTCGTTACCGAACACCCCGCCACGGAGGGGCAACCCGAATGGCGTCCGTGCCGAGCGGGACGAGTTATCCACCCGCCCACCGCCCAACCAAGGCCGTACACGCAGCCGCCTGGTGGGGTTCGAGTGTCTGGTCAACAGAATTTGCATTGCCACACCCTTGCATACCAGGAGGAGTCCATATACGGATATTGCATGAATACTCGCGCGCCCTCACTGGTCCCTTGTCCGCACTGGAAAGTCTTGCTCTGTCGGGCGTATGAATAACTACGCCGCTCCTTCGCAAAATTCCCATTACAAACAATGGCCTGCGCGATCATCACGCGAATTCATGCAATATCCGGGCTAGCAGCCTGTTGGACTTTGGTCGTCGATAGCGAAAAGCGGCTTCAGCGAGGCCAGTTTTTGCCGCGATTTTTCCAAAATTCGTAGCCGCATAGTCGAACTATGGGGCAAGAAGCGGGCAAAAAAATGGGCTGCCGCGGTCGGTTTGCAGCCGGTGATTCCACTCCGACAGGCTCTGCTACTGGCCGATGTCCACGCTCTCATGCTCGCGGCAGATTTGCTCGCCCTCGGCGCGCGACAGCGACTCGCCAGTCAGGCCGCAACGCCAGCGGCCGCGACCCTCGGCGAGATGGTGGCGGCAGGTGCGGCACTGGCCGAAACTGCGCCGGCCTTCAAGGATCTGCAGCTGGCGCAACAGGCCGGTCAGATCGTCCAGCAAGCCGGCGCGCGCCTCGGCCGCCGCCGCGCGCAAATGGCCGACTTTCTCCGCTTCCTCCACCACGGCCCGCCCGGCTGGGGCCAGGGCCAGGCGCACAACCCGCCGGTCATGCGCGTCAGCGGCGCGGCTCAGGAACCCCTTGTTTTCCAGCAGGATCAGGCTCTGCGAGACCGTGCCTTTGGTCAGGCCAAGATACTCGCCCAGCGCCAGCGGGGTGTTGGAATAGCGGTTGGCGGCGGCGAGATACAGCAGCACGCGCACATGTACCGATTGCAGACCATGCCTGGCGCCCAGTGTCTTCAGGCGCGCCTCGGCCAGATTGCCCAGACGTTCGGCGAGATCGAGTAAGCGGATCAGATCGGTGGTCATGGCGTGAAAGTAGCGTATCGATACCAGATTGACAAGCCTTGAAATGCGCTTTATAAGTTTCGTATCGATACCATATTGGTTCGATACTTTTATTCATTTTCAGGAGATCACCATGAAATCGCTACTGTTCGCGCTAAGCCTGAGCTTCACCACCGCCTCCTTGGCGCTCGCCGGTTCGCCCACCGTGGACTATCCCGACGGCTACCGCCACTGGACCCATGTCAAGAGCCTGATTCTGGAACCCGGCCATGCCTTGTATGCCTCCTTCGGCGGCCTGCACCATATCTACGCCAACCGCCGGGCCATGATGGGTTACAAGACCGGCAAGTTCCCCGACGGCGCGGTGATCGTGTTCGATTTGCTGGAGGTGAATCCAGGCGGCAACGCCATCACCGAGGGACCGCGCAAAATCGTCGGCGTAATGCAGCGCAACGCGCGCCGCTTCAAGGACACCGGCGGCTGGGGCTTCGAGGGCTTCGCCAAGGGCGATCCGCAACACCGCGCCGTGGGTGGAGAGGCCAAGGCCACCTGCTTCGGCTGCCATCTGGAGCAGGCCAGCCAGACCGGCTATGTGTTCAGCACCTGGCGGGAGTGAGTCCCATCCCGCTCGGTTACCGGGATGCGGGTAACCGGCATCCCGGCCAGGGCCAGGGAAGGCGGCACGGGCTAATCGCCGTGAACGGATAAAATCCTCCACCATTTTCCGGGTCATGGGGTGGACACGATGAAACGAAAAACCGGCCCCGGTTCCAGCGGACCCGCGCGACCGCGTTTGCGGGTGCTACTGGGCGAAAGTATCGCCATCGGCCCCGGCAAGGCCGCGTTGCTGGAGGCCATCGCCCGCAATGGTTCCATTAGCGCGGCGGCACGTGACAATGGCATGTCCTACCGGCGTGCCTGGAACCTGGTCGATACCATGAACAAGTGCTTCATCGCGCCGCTGGTGGCCTCCAGCGCGGGTGGCCAGCATGGCGGCGGCGCCAGCCTGACCGACCTGGGGCGGGAGGTTCTGGCCAGCTACCAGGCAATGGAAATCAAGGCGGCGAGCGGCGTGGCACGCGAGTTCAAGGCCTTCGAACATTTCCTCGCGGCACCGGAAGAGAAGCCCTCCGACGCATGGCTTCATGACTTGGCGCCCATCAAGGACGGCCCTACCGTTATGCACGAATATGCACGACGTGAATCGATCAGTGCCGCCTGTTTAAGCGGCTTCCTCCGGCGCGGCTTTCGGTGCAGCCCACCCAAACAAGCGCCGATATTTGTGCATGGGTTTTGGCGGGAAAATTTGGCCAACCGGTACGCGGGAGAACGACATGCAAAACACGTTTTATTGTTGGAGTCTGCGGCAATCAAAGCAACGGGCATGTGCAGAGCGGACCGCTTCCCTGCCGCCGGGTCGTCCACCCCGGCGGCGGAGCGGTCGAACCGCTCCCGCACAAGGTTGATGGATCCCCCGGCGCAAGCCCTCCGGAACCCATCTTCCGGTCAGCCGAGATCGAAGCGATCCAGATTCATCACCTTGGTCCACGCCACCACGAAGTCTTTGACGAACTTCTCCTGTGCGTCCGAGCAGGCATAGGCTTCCGCCAGCGCCCTGAGCTGGGAATTCGAACCGAAGACCAGATCGACGCGGGTGGCGGTCCATTTCTTCGCACCGGTCTTGCGATCGCCGCCCTCGAACACGTCGGCGTCATTTGATACCGGCGTCCACGCCGTGCCCATGTCGAGCAGGTTGACAAAGAAGTCGTTGGTGAGCACCCCTGGCCGGTGGGTGAAGACGCCGTGCTGCGACTGCCCGAAGTTGGCCCCCATCGCGCGCATGCCGCCGATGAGCACGGCCATCTCGGGCGCGCTAAGTGTCAAGAGTTGCGCGCGGTCGAGCAGCAGTTCCTCGGCCGAGACGGCGTACTTGCCCTTCTGGTAGTTGCGGAAGCCGTCGGCGATGGGTTCGAGCACGGCGAAGGATTCGACGTCGGTCTGTTCCTGCGCGGCATCCATGCGGCCCGGCGCGACGGGAACCGTCACATTGTGGCCGGCCTTCTTCGCCGCCTGCTCGACGCCAGCGCAACCGGCCAGCACGATCAGATCGGCCAGCGAGATTCTCTTGCCGCCGGATTGGGCGGCGTTGAACTCGCCCTGAATGCGCTCCAGCGTCTTGAGCACCTTGGCCAGTTGCGCGGGCTCATTGGCGTCCCAGTCCTTCTGGGGGCTAAGCCGGATGCGCGCGCCGTTGGCGCCGCCGCGCATGTCGGAGCCACGGAAGGTCGAGGCCGAGGCCCAGGCGGTCGAGACCAGTTCGGACACGGACAGCCCCGAGGCCAGGACTTTCGCCTTGAGCGCGGCGATGTCCTTGTCGTCGATCAGGGGATGATCAACGGCGGGGATCGGGTCTTGCCAGATCAGGTCTTCCTTGGGCACTTCCGGGCCGAGGTAGCGGGCTTTGGGGCCCATGTCGCGGTGCGTCAGCTTGAACCAGGCGCGGGCGAAGGCGTCGGCGAACTCGTCCGGATGGGCGCGGAAATGGCGCGCGATCTTCTCGTAGGCCGGGTCCATGCGCATCGCCATGTCGGCGGTGGTCATGATGATCGGCGCCTTCTTCGATGCATCGTGCGCGGCCGGGGCGGTGTTGCTGTCGTTGGCTTGTTTCGGCGTCCACTGCCAGGCCCCCGCCGGGCTCCTGGTCAGCACCCAGTCGTTGTCGAACAACATGTTGAGATAGCTCATGTCCCACTGGGTCGGCGTCGGCGTCCACGAACCCTCCAGGCCGCTGCCGATCTGGTCGCCGCCGCGGCCAGAGCCGTAACTGCTCTTCCAACCCAGACCCATCTGCTCGATGGGCGCGGCCTCGGGTTCCGGTCCGACGTGGGTCGCCGAGGCGGCGCCGTGGCATTTGCCGAAGGTGTGGCCGCCGCAGGTGAGCGCCACCGTTTCGTAATCGTTCATCGCCATGCGCGCGAAGGTCTCGCGCACGTCGCGGGCGGAACCCAACTGGTCGGGCTGGCCGCCGGGGCCTTCCGGGTTGACGTAGATCAGCCCCATCTGCACGGCGGCAAGCGGGTTTTCCAGGTCGCGCTTGCCGGAATAGCGATCCTTGTCGTCCAGCCACTTCTGCTCGTTGCCCCAGTAGGTATCGATTTCCGGCGCGTAAATGTCCTCGCGCCCGCCACCGAAGCCGAAGGTCTTGAAGCCCATCGATTCCATGGCGACGTTGCCGGCGAGGATGAGGAGATCGGCCCAGGAGAGGTTCCTGCCGTACTTCTGCTTGACTGGCCACAACAGGCGGCGCGCCTTGTCCAGGTTGACGTTGTCCGGCCAACTGTTGACCGGCGCGAAACGCTGGTTGCCATGCCCCGCGCCGCCACGGCCGTCACCGGTGCGGTAGGTGCCGGCGCTATGCCACGCCATGCGAATGAAAAACGGGCCGTAGTGGCCGTAATCCGCCGGCCACCAGTCCTGTGAATCGGCCATCACGGCGGTGAGATCCTTCTTCACCGCCGCCAGGTCAAGGCGCTTGAAGGCCTCGGCATAATTGAAATCCTTGTCCATCGGACTGGACTCGGGGGTGTGCTGGTGCAGGATTTCCAGGTGCAACTGGTTCGGCCACCAGTCGTGGTTCGAGGTGCCGCTACCGGCTTTGTGAACGAACGGGCATTGGGCTTCAGACATGGTTTTCTCCTATTGATATGCGACTATTGATATGCGACTCCACAGCGGAGTGATTGCATTTAAGGCCACGAATGAGAATTTATCTAATGAATAAGTTAGAACAGTTTCATTGATTAAACCGAACGGTTGGCCACACCGGACAGCATGACCGAGAGAAATGGGTCGACGCTGGCAGCCTGCCGGACTTTGGAATCACCGGCTGCAAACTGACCCGCCGGCCCATTTTTCGCTATCGGTGACCAAAGTCCGACAGGCTCCTAGGGCGATGGCCCGCGCCTCGCCACCCAGCGCGCGCCAGTTCGCCAGCTTGCCGCGCGCCACCAGCAGCCAGGGCATACCTTCGGCGCGCGAGCCCGGCACCGGGCAGCACAGCCCGCCCAGGTCGGCGCTGCCGCACCATGGCGATGCCGTCGTCGCAGCCGCCGCCGCCCACCGTGACCCGGTAGCTGCTTGGAGCCTGTCGGACTTTGCTCGTCGATAGCCAAAATCGGCCCCAGCGAGGCCATTTTTTGCCGGATTCGCCGCCGCAGGGTTGTTCCATGAGGGAAGAAGCCGGTGAAAAATGGGCCGCTCCGGTCGATTTGCAGCCGACGATTCCAAAGTCCGACAGGCTCCTGGGCCCGCGATAGGCAGCGGCCAAGTCGCGGAAGGCGCCGTGGGCCAGGATGTGGGTGCCCTGGTAGCGCAACTCGCCCGGCGCGCGCGGCGTCATGGCGGCCGGGATGAATTCGTCTGGGCGCGTGCGGCAGGCGTTGGCGGCGAGCAGGGCGTCGATCCGGTCGAGCTTGGCGGTTCTTTCCGAGGCCGAGGCCGGGCCAAGCAGTGCCAGACAGGCAAGCAGAAAATCGCGGCGGTTCAGCATCCGAGGCTCCTGAAAGCGGGGGAAATGAGTTTTATCGTCGTCCGCAATGCGGTTCATCGCAAGCTTTTCCGCGGTTTGCGTTGTCTTGCTCATGGTGCGGGGTAATGTCATGCAATGCGGGGAAATGAGCGCCCATGCCGCCGGCGAGCCCGGTCGGCATCGCCTTATCACGAGAGGAAGCCCGGCGCTCAAATCGGGCACGGCGAAACCCCAGGTGCCTGGCAGCATTTCCGCCACGCTTGAATCGTTGCCAGGAATCGTTGTCAGGAATCCATTTCCCGCCCGACCAAACATCACATCCGTCCGAACGAGAACACCGCCATGCATGACACCCTGCCGCTATTGCGGGCCACCGATTTTCCCGCCCCGCGCCGACAGCGCTTGATGACGTTGCAGGCCAACCTGGGCTACCG
>Ga0210026_1002903_pt1 | contig 13830 bp, 8 predicted proteins | sample CryGeymeta201509_FD_183977 | JGI IMG/M metagenome (GOLD analysis project Ga0210026, IMG submission 183977) | Groundwater microbial communities from Crystal Geyser aquifers in Utah, USA - Crystal Geyser metaG 2015-09 (SPAdes) (version 2) | ecosystem: Environmental > Aquatic > Deep subsurface >... | reverse complement strand
AGTATTAATTGTTATGTCAACTGCTTATCAAGTCGTCCAAGCTAAGAAGGCACGTAAGAGGGCAAAGGCTGCTGCTGAGGCCCGTAAAGGCTTTGAAATACCTGTTGAAGGAGAGGGTGGTTATCTTCCCATTGTATATGGACGCGCCAAAATTGGTGGTTACCGTGTTTTTCATGAAACCAAGAAAAGTTATAAATTTCCTGAGTCAATTGCAGCAGATAATGTAGATCGTTACTTTAGCACAGGCTATGGGTTTGTTAACAGCGGTGATTCGACAGGAAGTTTCAATTTGGAAGCTCCAGCCCTCAGACCTGATGGTATAGTTTCATATACTCGTGCATATTTACCAGACGATCTTTATTTAAATCCATTACTGGGTTCATTTCCTGAATACGAATTTGGTACAATATATCTACCAGATTTTTATGGTAACACTCGTGCTTATAAATTCTTTGAAATAACACCACAGCTTAGAGGAATGGTATGGACATTAGGTACCACAAAGAGCATGACAGCCTCTGGATTCTGGATAACGGGAATGTCGACAGTTACGGTTGAAGTCACCATCACAGACAAGTCCTTAATGGTAGAAAAAGGAATTGAATTTTATGAACTGACGATTGTGCGATATAACATTGCCACTCCCATATCTGATGGAAATGTACTTACGTATTCTGGTGGTGAAAAAATAACGGCCAAAACTATCACAGGCGATTTGACAAAAAATATCGAATCAGACCATAATAATTTTTTGTTCTTTCAACAAGCATTGTGTCTAGGTCCAATAAACAATGCAAGAGAACTGATACTTGAAGAGTCTTTGAAGCTTTCTGAGCCTCGTTTTAATAATAGCAAGGATGCTGAGGCTGCCTTGCTCGTAACTGTTAACTATAATGGTAAAGTTGGAAAAGTAGACAACATAATGGCAGCTAATTGTGGTGCCAGGTCTACAGCATATTTTAAAGATATGGCGTATCTGTCCTGCTTTGTAAAACTAAATAGAGACAATCCACAGTTTAATGACGTTCCACAGTTACAACTTTTGATTGAAGGAAAGTTAGTTAGAAAGATAATTAAGGTCGGAGAAGTATACACACTCGATACAGTTTATGAATATTCCAACAATCCTGCCTTGTGCTTATTAGACTATCTTTTGTTAAATGTGGGTAAAAAGCTTACTCCAACTAATGTAGATCTAGAAAGTTTTTATAAAGCGGCCTTAGTCTGTGATGAACCGGTAGGCCCGTTGCCGACAGATATAGGTGGAACTTACAAATATTACATGGCAGGAAGCTTCTGGTATCCTTCTATAGTGCAACCTGCTATACCATCTAGAATCTTACCAAGATTTGAATGTAATCTGACTATTGATCCTCAAAAAGAGATAAGAGAGAATATAGAAGAACTCCTTAGTACAATGGGAAATGCAAGGTTGAGATGGTCTGATGGAAAATATAAGCTATCGCTACAAGCTCCCAAAACAAATGCCGATATTGAGATAGCTGGTATTATAACAGATGCAGACCTTGTAATGGGAGCCGATATAAATGTTAGTTGGCCCACGGTGGAAAATAAGTATAACTTTTGCATTGTTAAGTTCAATAATGAGTTTGAACTTTTCAAAGAGGACTCTGTCAGCTGGCCGACTAAATCTTCAGAAATACGAAAAATACTCAGGGGAGGTGGAACGCTTCCTCGATCTCTTACAGATGATGAGCATGTTTCACAAAACGGCATCTGGGTAGGTGTAGATAGTACAATCTCTATTACCAAGTACATTCAATTAAAACGGTCAACTACAGAATGCAGAATTGTGGTTAATGGTACAAAACTGACAACAGCCACAGTAACTTTAAGTGATTCTGCTGGTAACCTTTTACAAACAGTGGATGAAAACGGAAGTGAACGAACTCCAGTAGTAGAATCCGAACCTTTACCTATTGTTTATGATGCTAACGGGAACGTTATACAGCCTTCTAATTCTTTAGTTAATAGTACTAAAAACTTACCAGTTAACAGTACTCTATATGTTTCACAATTAGATGATCCTGACGACATATATATTATTACTATTTCAGCAACTGCCAGTGATCCGACAAAGCAGCCCGGTATAAGTGTCAGTATTGAGAGTGATAACACTATTTTGTGGAATACTTCATCTCCAGTGTTCACTACTGCCACAACTGTTACTTCCAGTAATGCCGTATATCAAGCAATGTTAGCTGAAGATAATGGCATGGAATTGGAAGAGGAGACATTTGAGGCAGGTATAACAGATCCTTACCATGCTCTGGCAAAAGCTGAAGAAATAGTTAGAACAAGTAGAATGGCCACTGTTTTTGAATTCACAACTTTTGTGAAAGATAAGCTCTATGAGCCTGGAGACTACGTAAAACTAGAAATTTCAGAGATAGGAGTAGCTCAGGAATTATATGCTATTATTGATTCTGTTGAAATGACCCCGGAATTTCATTGTAACATTAAGGCCACACGTTTCGATGCTTCAATGTTAGCTTGGAATGTGGCTGATGATGTTTATTCAAAAACAATTCCGGTATTCACTTCGTCTGTGGTGCCTGTGCCGTCAGACCTGAGTTTCACTCGTTCTTACGTCAGCGACACTAATGAAACTACTAGGGCTAGATTTTCATGGAACAGATTAAAGATACCACCATCAGGTACATTCGAGATACTTGGATTTTCTCCTGAAATACATGAGTATGACTCCTTTGGTTGGCCGATATTTGTCAAAATAGGAACAACAGCCATGGAGTACTATGATGTACCTCTCGACCAAGGAATCTCCACAATAATTCTTGGTGTTAGACACCGGGATAAGAATGGAAATGTTTCCACCACGGCATGGCTTAATGATAAATCTTCAGTATTTATTCAACCCCTTGCACCACCAGAAATGCTGCTGACAGTTACTACATCAGATTCCTCGTTCGTAAAAAATTCCAGTGGTCAAGTGCTGCCTGTAGAGGTTGTAATCACGGCAAGCCTTTCGTATTCTGGTGGTGTTGCAACGTATGAATGGTATGAAAATGCTGTTCTTCTTGCTAATACACCGACGCTGACTGTTCCCAGTTTCAATGACAGTCCTTCTAAAATATTTACAGTCGTTGCTGAGGCATACGGACAAACGTTCACACAAGATGTTGAGCTTCTATACGTAGACAACCCCATGATTTCTATTGGAGTTGGTAATCTTCGGGTGGCCAACTCGACAGATGGTTTGACTTTTCATGAGAGATACTGTGAATTAACCTGGGACAACACATCTAACTCTGATAACTGGTTGGCATTCTATCAGCTGACATTTACAAACAGTGCTGATTTAGTTCTCGGTACTGTAGAAACTCTTCAGAACAATTTTTTATTAACCTTTGAGATGAATCAAACTCTTATTAGTGGACCTCGTAGAACGTTTAATGTAACAGTTGAAGCTGTCACTACAGAGGGTGTTCATGGTGCCCCGGTCACAATAACACCTATAAACCCACAAGCACTCCCAGTAACAGGTCTTACAGGTGATTCAGTATTTGGTACTTTATTCATTGACTGGGACATGTCACCTGAAGCAGGATTGGATGGATACTTAATAGAACTTAATAATGGTCTCACAACCAGTGTTCAAGGTGCATCAGCTACAGCTGTTCATTTTGAAAAGGTAATTTCTGATGGTGTTTATGATGTTAGAATCGCTGCTTACGATGTATTTGGTCAAGACAGTCTTAATTGGACAGCACCTGTTCAAATTATTGTAAAGTCAGTTATTTCCACAACATCTTTGATTGATTTTAGAAAAGGAATGAGTGGTACCTATAATGTTCCTATCGCCGAAGAAGCTTTTTTCTCTTCAAACGGGACTTCTTTATCCTGGTCTGAGCATCTTATCTGGTGGCTTGGAGTGCCTTACACTGTTTTAGCGGGTGTCACTGCAGGTAAGTACATTTATTGGGAGGCTGGCGCTACAAGCTATTTATCACTGACTGACACAGAAGAAAACAAACTTTTCTTTGACAACATGGCAAAATCTACAAGCAAATGGCAAATTGCTACTCATTATCCCTTAAATTCTTCTTACGAATTGGCATGGTTGAGTCAAGCTAATATGGTGGTTGGTACGGCCATGATTGGGGAAGCTGCTGTAGAAAATGCCAATATTGGAAACATTATTGAAAGTAATAATTTTAGTTTTGTTGAAAATGTTCGAGGCTCCGGTTGGCGACTTGATAAAAATGGTGACTTGATTGTAAGTTCTATAAAGGTTGTAAATGATCAAGGCCAAATTGTCATGATGTCCTCCGGACTTTCCTCTGGTGGTGTAACATATACTCCTGAAGACCTCATAAACAATGTTACAATAACTGGCACGCAAGTTTTCAAATTCTCGGCTGGTTCCTCTATTCCTGACAACCCTGTAATTACACTGTGGGCAGATTTAAGAGGAAGTTTATCGACATATAATTGGCAATATCTTAATACAGTTACAAGCGTGTGGACAAACTTGCCGGGTGTAAACAATTTAGAAATGTATGAACTTAGTTATAGTGACGCCTATGATGTTACTAGAATTAGATGTTTTTCTGAAGGGTTTTTTGACGAAACAACAGTTGTTAAATTGTATAGTGGTGTTGATGGTATTTCCGCTTTAAACGTTTTACTGTCTAATCTTTCGCATACAATCCCTTGTGATAGTACAGGAACAGCTCTAACTACTGAAAGATCAGGTACCAAGGTTACAGTATATGAGGGAGCGACGATGCTCTCCTTTACTGAGGAAGCAGGGACATATCCTGTGGTTCCTGGTACATGGAATATCGAGTTAATTCCATTGGAAATTACCAGAGGCAGTGTAGAAAGTGATGGAATTGGTTCAGCAACTGTCACTGATATTATTGATATTACTGCAGGTAAGACAGTTCTAAAAGGATTTATTAGTTATGTGGTCTATGTCAGACGTTTAGATGGAACAACTGTCTCACAAATGGTAACACAAACGTTTACAAAATCGTTAGATGGTTACACACCCGTTAAAGATGTTGATTATTTTGATGGTGTTTCAGGAACTGAAGTTGATATTCAGTATAGTGCTGATAATTCTAGTTGGCACAATGTGTATGTGTCAACAGATAAATGGATCAGAACTGGCACTAGAATTGCTGGTAGTGGTCATGCATGGGTGTATACCGAAGGGGCTAAATACATCCCAGAAAAAGGTGTTGAGTATAATGATGGTATTAATGGAACTTCTTCTTATTTACATATTAAATATTCAGATGATGGAACAACGTTTACCATTGATAACGGCGAAACTGTAGGTAGCTGGATAGGTGTACTGTCTAATAATACTGCAACAGACTCCACAACATTTTCGGACTATACTTGGAAAAAGGTTGAGGGGGCTACCGGAGCCCCTGGAGCCCCTGGAGCCACTGGAACGCCTGGAACGTCTATATCTGGAGTAACTAATTATTATTTAGCTTCAGCAAGTTCCAGTGGTGTTACAACAGCCACAAGCGGTTGGACAACAGCTGTTCAAAATCCTTCAGCTCTTAAACCGTATTTATGGAATTATGAAGTTATTACTTATAGTACAGGAAGTCCAACCACTACAGCACCGTCTATAATTGGTAATTATGCTTCAGACGGTAAAGGAATTTCAACTGTTGTGGAATATTATGCTGTAAGTGCTTCTAACTCTACAGCTCCAACAACATGGTATACAACGTTACAAACCACTAATACTACCAATAAATATTTATGGAACTATGAAGTAATTACTTATACTGATAATTCCACTCATTCAAGCACTAAAAGAGTTATTGGTACTCATGGAGCCACTGGAACGCCTGGAACGTCTATATCTGGAGTAACTAATTATTATTTAGCTTCAGCAAGTTCCAGTGGTGTTACAACAGCCACAAGCGGTTGGACAACAGCTGTTCAAAATCCTTCAGCTCTTAAACCGTATTTATGGAATTATGAAGTTATTACTTATAGTACAGGAAGTCCAACCACTACAGCACCGTCTATAATTGGTAATTATGCTTCAGACGGTAAAGGAATTTCAACTGTTGTGGAATATTATGCTGTAAGTGCTTCTAACTCTACAGCTCCAACAACATGGTATACAACGTTACAAACCACTAATACTACCAATAAATATTTATGGAACTATGAAGTAATTACTTATACTGATAATTCCACTCATTCAAGCACTAAAAGAGTTATTGGTACTCATGGAGCCACTGGAGCCACTGGAGCCACTGGAGCCACTGGAGCTACTGGAGCAACAGGTGTCAGTGTCTCCTCCATAACTGCTTACTTTAAGAAAAGCTATCTTTCAACAGGCATTTATAATTATACAGCAGGCTTTACAACAGCAATACAAACTGTAGATTACCAGAATAAGTATCTATGGAGTTATGAATATATTCTGTATTCCGACGGAAGCACTGAAAAGACGCTTGCCAGAATAATAGGCACTTATACTCGCGGTTCAGCAATGCTGACTTATAGTGCTAACTTAACCACGATTTCATACAATGGAGTATCATCAGCAGAAGCTGCAAGTTATTGGCATTTTGCTGCTCCTAACGAGCTAGATACCGAAATAGCTGGAGATATCCTTTCAATAACTAACACAAATTCGGATACCGGTTGGACAGCAATGTATACGTTTAATGGAACAACATGGGGGTATAGCACAAAGTTTGTTATCAACGGTAATGCCGTAGTTACAGGCTCTTTAGCTGTTGGTGGTGGACAGGTTGTAGGTGGTACTATTGCAACGTCTAACCTCAAAGGTGGTAGTAAGACAAGTGAACAAAATATCACTGATTATGGTTTTTTCTTCAATGGTTCTACAGGTAAGTTTTGTATAGGAAAAGATGCTAACAATTATATGAAGTATGATGGCTCAACTTTTTTGGTTAAAGGAGATGTTGAAGCCAGCTCTGTAAAATCCTACACAAGCATAGTTTCACCCAATATTACAGGAGGTGCGATTTCAGCTTCAACTATCACAAGTTCCAATATAATTGTTGGAAACACAGCAGCTGATCATGTAATCCTCTCGAATACAGACGGACAAGCAACTTTCAAAATAGGTACAACCACAATTGCCACCATTGGTAAAAGTACTACTCGGAGTGATAATACGATGATAACCGGCTTTGGTGGGAATGCTATAGGTGTGGCTGGAGATACGACGACTTCTATTGGCGTTTTGGGCGAGTCTTCGAAAGTAGGCGCTACGGGGATAGGTGTTAAAGCAATTGCACGAAGCAATTATGCTGGCTATTTTGTCAGTATATATTCTAAAGCGGCATTGTATGCTATAGGTGGTTCTGGTGTAGATCTAACCTGTGGCATTGGTGTAATTAACATGAATGTTTACAGTCAAAATAGAAAACTCCCTAAATACAGAGAAACCGGTTCATTTGCACTATTGCTGACTGTAGCTAATATAATAGAGTTTATGTACTTTAGACAAACTAATTTTAACCCTAGTGTGGCTAGTGCTGGTAGCTGGATCTCTTTAAGAACACAATCTGTGGCAAATAGTGTATATGTCACGCCATAGGAGGAGACAATGTCAATTTCAAAATTTTTTATAGCAGATCATTATGGGATAATACAAGGCCACATAGAAGCCAGAACACTACCAGAAGATACAACAGAAACGCGTTATGCAGAATGGTCAGATCAGACTACATACATGAGTCATTATATTGAAAACTCACAGCTTATGCCTAGAACAACTGTACCAATCACTGCTGATAAAAGCATAGTTGCAGTTGGTGAACTGCTTACTTTTTCCAATGTACCATTAGGTAGTAATCTTTTTATTTATAGGAAAAATTTTGAAGAAAACATAACAGAATATCTTTCATTGCAAGAAAGTATAATAGAAATAACCTTTAATAACGTGGCTAATTACGTGGTCATCTTTAGTAAATTACCTCACATTGATTTTAAGATGGATATATCATGCGTATAGATCATAGACTATCAACAGAAGAATTAAAGCAAGAAAGAGCTAAAAAGGTCCTTAACATAACTGTCGCAATAATCCGTGCTGATGGTACTGAGCTTGTTTTTGACGGAGATGAAGAATCACAAAAACGCTTAGACCGGTTTTCAAGAGCAGCTTCAGCGAATGGTTATACAGAAATCCCGTGGAAAATGGCTGATAATAGCACAATGATGGTGACCCCCGATGAAATGATCCAGGCAATGTATCTGGCGGCAGCTAAACAAGGTGAACTTTGGTTCGTATAAAAGGAGAATTAAGTGTCAATTGAGCATATCCATCAAGAACAATTTCTTTTGCAACAACTCTTTCAGAAGAATCAAAAAATTATTGAACTTACTCAAGAGGTGGAACGATTGATCACAGAGGTGAACAATAGAAATGAAAGATCACAACCTTCTGAATACATTAATATAGAGGAGAAGAGATAAATATAAACGTTAATTAATTTAAAATTGCAATCACCTCACAGTATTATTCTCCTTGTACTGTGAGGTCTTTTTACAGGAGTCTCTCAAATGAAAATAGTAACTAATTCAAAATTACTAAGAGTTCTTCAACTCTTTAAATTACAAGCTTCATGGGTGGAGGCAATGGCCTTCAATGAAACTATTTATTTTAAGAATGAAATAGTTGAAAGCATACTACCACATGAAGGTTGTCACATATGTCAACAAAGAGAGCACGGTCTTATTAACTTCCTATATATTTATTTTTGGAGAGAACGTAATATTCATTACTCTTACAAGAAGTTTGAAAAAAAGGCTTATAAAATTAAATCTGTGGCAGATCTGATAAAATTATACCCTGAGTATCCTGATGTATATAATCTTATTGAAAAGACGTTAAAAAGATGAAAGATATCTGCTCTTTTACAAGACCTTATACACCTGGTTTTAAAATAGCTTGTGGTAGATGTGTTAGAGGGTTATTACATTCCTTTAAATGGCGGTATAGTGGGTTAGAAGATAAGACATCTTTCAAAATACCAAATGACTGTCCTAAACGTGCTGAGTCTAAATAAACGGAGTGAAATTAATGTATGCAGCTTGGTTAAAACCTCCAGATGATGATGATCCTAAGTGGTACGTGAAACGCTGGATGGCTGTCACCTGTGTTAAAGTATTGATAGGTGTAGTAGTTTATGTGCTTTTATTATTAACCTATGTGCTTATGGTCAAAGAAAAAATACCTGATATTGCAGCTTTTGCTGGTATTTTAGGGCTGTTCGCACCCTGTCTGGCCAGTATACCTATTAAATATTATCATGATGAGAGTAAGGCAGATCTGGCCAAAATTAATTCAAAGGAGCCTTAATGATTGAACTTTTACTTTTAAAGCTAGGAGTACCTCAAACTCTTGTTAAGCTGGTTACAACTCTCGCCATAATTGCAGCAGGTATTGCAGTGTATTACTATGTGACCAATCTTCAGGAACGTTTGGAGACCACTAGAGTAGATCTGGTTGAAGTGTCTAAAAATTTAGAAGACTATCAGACTAATACCAGAAAGGTGTTTGAAGAGATGACTATAACAGCTGAGGAAATAAACAGAATTCGTGCGGAAATGGACGATAAAAATGAAGTATTCAGTAAACATGATTTTGGGAAACTTTTTAAAGCTAAGTCTGGTCTCATGCTTAATCGTATTAATGCTGGTACTATTAGGGTGTTCCGAGAGTTTGAATCGGAAAGTGGTAAAGATAGCTTGTCCAAAACCCCCTGAAATACAAAAAATAAAGTTATTAGAAATTAATTGGATTCTTGCAGTAGATATCAATGGTAATCAGGTTATAGGACTAACCCTTAATGACTACAAGAACCTAGGACTTAATATGCAAAAAATTTTGGCAAATGTTAGAAACAAAAACGCCATAATCCGTTATTATGAAACATGTAACTCAGATCTTTCTAAAATTTAATGTTTGCAATGGCCCGTGGTGTCCTTCCTCCTTTTAGCACCACGGGTATTTTTATAATATAAAGTGACTTGTACATTCCTCCTATAGTAAAACATCTTGCGCAAAATACAGTATCTTATATGAAAAGGTTAGAAATAGCTCTGACCTTCACCGCCGAGAGGCAAAGGAGAATATTATGTTTAAAACTATGTTCAAAGTGGTAAATGATGTGCTGGTCTTTATGGGAGTGTTCCTCATCACTTCTCTGTTTTTCACAGTCTCCACTACAGTATTAGGAATAACTTTGTACAGCAGTAAGGTTGGAATGTTCACCCAGTTGGCCATCACTATCATTGCTACTCTGGTAGTAATGGCAGGAAGGGAAACAACATGTGGAAAATCTTCATCATAATTGTAGTATACGGATTAATAAGATTATTGACCATCACCATGAAAGATTTAAAACCATTCAAAGCCCTCACTCATAAGGGCAAAGGAGAATAAAATGTTAAATTCAATCATCTTTGGGCTGGGTATGTATGTAGCTGTCTGTATTTGCATATCAATAGTTTGCAATGTAATAATGCTCTTTGTAGGGAGTAAGAAATGAAATACATCAATGTACAGGGTAAAAACTATCCTGAAGAGCTGTTGATAAAAATCCGCCGACAAGTGGTGGATATGATCAACAAGGACAAAGGGTTCGTCGCTACCCTTGAAGCGGCAAAAGCAGTCAATCATCCTTTTTTTTCAAGAAAACCGTAAATGCAAAAAAGATTATATTATAAATAAAGTTAAAAGGAGATTTAAAATGAAAGAGATCAAACAAGAATTTACCACCCCCGACGGCAAAGTTTTCGAATATAAAATAGATGCTCTGAAACATCTTAATCGCCAGAAAGTCGAAAAAACCTTAAAAGTCAATGAAGAAGTGATTAAGAAGATTTTTAATGCTGGTACTCCGACCGGGTTAAAAAAAAAAACGGAAAAGAAGCAATTAATCGAAGTCCTGGAAACGGAAAAGAAGCAATTAATCGAAGCTTTGGAAACGGTTAAAGAGGAACTTAATAATAATAAGACAAAATTTCTGGTGGAAAATGCTGAAGCTATTGTTGAAAGCTTTCACCGCTATCTTCAGAATAAGAAACACTAATGACAAGGACAAGGGATCGTCGCTACCTTAGAAGCGGCAAGGACATTGCAACACCCGTTCTTCAAAGGAGAGAAGCGATGCGAAGATACATTATAAATCGAGATGGCACAGTACAGTTCTTACCGGTTAAACGACGGGAACAGATTCAGCAACCACAGCAACCTCGTGGAAGTGCTTGGCTTCCACCGCAAGAAAGAAGCAAGACCTAATACAACGCCTCGGCAACGTATTAGTAGTTCAAATCCTTAATAGGGTTTGAGCTGCTGATACGTTCCGAAGGCGTTGTATTAGTTTTTATTTTTTTTTTCTTTTGAAAGGTGGTGATAATATGAAATAGACCTTCGTACAACGGTTTCACAAGTACCACGTAACAATACGACGACTATTTTAAAACTAAAAAGGAAACAGATATGAACAAAAGGACAAGCAATGGTTTATTCACTTTAGTGATAACAGTAGTAATTGTTATCCTGGTGATTAAGCTGCTTGTCCTTTTACAGGCAGGGTTTTTAACACTGCTGACAGTGGCTTTCTTGTACGGGATACTCAAAAAATGAGAAACGAGTTAAAGAAAGATTTGGAAGAAAGAATTGCGACAGAGTTGCATAAACTCAGTGATATCGCATTTCTTAAAGAAATTTCTATTGATTCTTACTTTGACGAAGCTGTAAGTATTTTGTATTTATACACCAGGGTTAGTAAAGTTTACAAAAGAGGTAACAAAAAGCTGGTCTGTTTTACAGAAGTGTGTGCCACCATTGGCAGAAAAATTATGGCACTTAATGGTTTAAAAAGAGACTCTCTTAAGGCCACAAGAGCCGGTGCATTTTTTATTTACACCTTTGACAAATTTGGAATTCTCGAAATTTATATGGAAAGACTGAAACAGGATAAGTTTACTTACAGAATTCGTGTTCTAAAAGAAAACAAAATGCGAGCTGTTTGGAAACGAACTATTGGAGCTTCTAAGGAAAAACTTCCAAGCAACCGTCCTTATGCTCCTTGGGTTTCAGCAACTCATGAAGAAACAGGTACTAAGTTAGTTAAAACAGAGAGTCTGGCTACTCTTAACTATCTCTCACCCAAGACTCATCCTATGGTATTTAAGACCATTAACAAAGCACAAAATACAGGGTGGTTAATAAACAGTAAGATATTGGAAATTCAAAGATGGGCTTTCAAAGAACATAAAGAAGTTTTCAATGACATCTGGAAACAAGTTAATCCCACAGCGAAGCGTTCTAAGATTTTGGAAACAGAGACTATATTTGAGATAGCTGAAAAAGTTAAAGGAAGGAACCCTTTTTATCATTTATATTTTTATGATTTCAGAGGAAGAAAGTACTGTACTACAGCATATCTACATGAACAAGGAGCAGACACTGCCAGAGGTTTACTTTTACGACATGATAGAAAGGAGATTGGTCTTGGTGGTTTTAACTGGTTATTAATTTCTTTGGCCAATAACTGGGGAAATGAATTAAAAACAGGAGAAAAGACTGACAAACTCCCTTTAAAGGAAAAAATAAAGTGGGCGAAAACTAGAGAAGCAACATTATTAACTTTTGCTGAAAATCCTAAAGAGCGGACAGGTTGGATGAAGGCTGATAAACCTTGGCAGTTTCTTGCAGCCTGTTTTGAACTACGTAAATTAAGGATATGGCAAGCTAGGTATGGACAACACCCTTCAGACATTTTTCAAGATTATTCTTACAAAAGTCATCTGGAAGTTTTTATCGATGGCACCATTAATGGTAATCAGCATTTAGCTGCCTTGACTAGAGATGAAACTGTAGCACCTCTGGTTAATTTGTGTCCTTCAGATAAATTTCAAGATCTGTATTTGATTATTGGAGGACATGTATGGGAGAGTATAGCTAAAGAATGTGAAAAAATGTCTAAAGAAGAAAGAACACGGTTAAACGAAATTATTGATATTCTGTTGGAACGTAAGATGGCGTATAAAGCCATGAGTGACAAAGAAAGAAAAGAAAATAAAGACTTTGTTCATGAAGCCAGAGTAATGCATTGTGATGATATTAAAAAGGCAGCACCTCTATTCTGGAATCGAATACATTCCGACAAAGAACGTAGAAAGATTGTCAAAAGAAATGTAATGACAATTTCTTACGGATCCACTGAGTATGGTATGGGTACTCAGCAAATCGATGATGCTTGTAAACACGGCATTGAACTTTTGGAATTCATGGAACGTAGTTGGGGCGTCTATATGGGGCGTAAGGCTTTTTCAGCCTGTGGCACTCATATGGCTAAAAGCATGGAGTTACTGGCACTATTTAAATCCATCGGTTTCAAAGCTGATCAGACAGAGAGAAAGGAAGGTGAAAAAGGAGTTCCTCTAGCCTGGACGGTTCCCATAACTCATTTTCCTGTTATTCAATACTATGTTGAAGCGGAAGTGAAAAAGAAATGGGTGCAATACGGGCCACCTAAAGGAACTAAACTTAAGTCCAATCATTATGAAAACACACTCCAATTGAATATTTCATTCACGGAGATAAAAAAGTTTTCAGGAGGACATCAAGAAGCTGGAATTGCTCCTAACATAGTTCACTCTCTTGATGCTGCACATCTTATGATCATCGTTAATAAATGTGATTTCAATGTTACTACAATTCATGACGCTTTCGGCTGTCTCCTGGCTGATATGTCAATATTATACAAAGTAGCTAGGGAAGCCTTTGTTGAATTGTATGAGAAAGAACCATTGTTT
>Ga0210026_1002883_pt1 | contig 13908 bp, 10 predicted proteins | sample CryGeymeta201509_FD_183977 | JGI IMG/M metagenome (GOLD analysis project Ga0210026, IMG submission 183977) | Groundwater microbial communities from Crystal Geyser aquifers in Utah, USA - Crystal Geyser metaG 2015-09 (SPAdes) (version 2) | ecosystem: Environmental > Aquatic > Deep subsurface >... | reverse complement strand
TGGATGACCGGAAAAATCTACTTGAATATGAACCCTTGATCCACCCAGCCCAATGAACCCTTCTGCTAACTTTTACAGAAAAGATGTTGCACAATCCGTTTTCTGCTGATCTTTTGTTCGGTTGCGTTGCTGGGGTTTGCGATTGAGTTGATTCCCTGGGTGGGCGATCATGTGGTTACGCCTTTCATCGCTTTTTTGGCCTGGCTGTCAGGGGCCTTGGTTCGCCTGCCCGGCGGATTGGCCGAGGTGACTGACACCATCATCCGGCATCCCCTTAATGGCTTTGCAATCAAGATCGCTTATGGTTGTAGCGGTCTGGAGGCGTTCATCCTGCTGGCGGCAGCTATGATGGCTTATCCGGCCACTTGGCCGCAGCGCGCGCTCGGCTGGAGCGCCGGAGCGGTCGCGATCATGTCGCTCAACGTGGTGCGTGTCATCAGCCTTTATTACATCGGTCAATACTCCCGCGCGTGGTTTGATTGGGCCCACCTTTACGCCTGGGATGTGCTCATCATGATCGACGGCATGGTGGTATTTTTCCTGTGGATCAGGTGGCTGCCCCCGCGCCGGCTTTCAGGCCATGTCTGCAAAGCGTCATGACTTCTTTCGCCTCTGGCTGATCCTGCTCATCCTTCTACTGGTGACGCTCTATCCGGCATGGTGGTGGTTGGGCGGTGCAGAATGGGTCTTGCGCGGTCTGCGGTTGATGGCCAATACGCTGTTGCCCCATTTTTTCAGTCAGGGCATCAGTGAGGTTACGCTGCAGGCGAATCAATCCTGGAAGGTGCTTACGGGACTTAATGTTGAGGGCTCCCATCCGGCTGAGACGGCTGTCTTCTTTGTCACAAAGGAATACCTCTTACGCGCCGTCATGGGCTTTCCGTTGCTGTGGGCGCTGCTTCTTGCCACGCCGGGAAGCGGGTTGAAGCGTCTGGCATGGGGAACGCTGCTACTGGGTTTGATTACCCTGCTGGGCCTGGCTGGACATATGTGGGCTACGATTGGGGTGATGGTCAATCACCAACCGAGCTCTATCGATGAGAACCTGGTTCCACCGCCTTACCGTGTATCCGGCGTCCCCTATTCGGAATGGCTGTTTCACCTGAGCGGCTTCGCGCATTATCTGGAGGCGGTGATCGTGCCGATCATCGCACCCGTTCTCATCTGGGTGTTGCTTTGCCCGCGCGGTGTGATGCGTTTGGTGGTGTCGGTGCGGCGACGCATAAGAAGATAGATTTGTATTTGTGTTCCCGTGAGAATTGAGGGTTTGTTTGAATCGGTCTGGTTACGACATCGAAATAAAACTTGGGCCAACTGCCGATATGTCGGGTGATCAATGGACAGCTATCGCGCAATAAATTGCGCTCCTACACGATGTTGTAGGAGGCCGATTCATCGGGCGATTCGGAATGTTGGGGGGTGTTGGGTGTTGGGTTTCGCAAGGTGCGGACCCATGCGCCGTACTCACTTGTGTTTAAAAAATGACTTGTCGAGCAATTGCCAAATAACGCGTGTCGAACCATTCCGATTCTATTGTCGAGTGAAGTCCGAACTGGTTTGCCTTTTACTGTTTTTTTTGCAACATTATTTCCGAACAACAACCAAAATCAACAATGCCTGTCGCCAGGCTTTCAGAATCCGGCAGCACTCTAAACAGGGCAATATCGACCACGCGGTGGAGAAACACTTCAATTCCATTTATGTCGCCGACCACCCCGGCATTCAAGAAATAAATTCCTGCATTCAGCGCACAGCTAAACCGAAATTCGACTTGATAAGTCGATCCTGATTCCACATGGGCCAAGCTGCCTTTAGCCAAAGTTGCAGTGGTGCCGCCTCCCAACTCCACACCCGACGTTGTCTTGATGAGCATGCCAAAGCGCACGTTACTCGCGCTCTCCGCAAAGTGAACAGTGTATGAATAGCGATAGGTGCCACCGCGTACAAGGTTGTTAACTTTAGTCCCTGCCAGGGTCCACACAGCCGGGGCTTCGATTCGCGCCCCATGCGATTCGTACTCGATAGTGCTGCTGGGCTTAAGGTTGGGATCAAAGCTTTCTTGTGCGATTGGTGCGTGATGCGGTTGTATCGCGCCTCCGTTGTCGCTTGCATTTGTCGCAACTTGCTCATCCATATCGCGGATTTGTTCGCGCATGAGTTCGCGCATCTCGGCAGAGGCATAAAGCAACTTTAGGTAGCGACCCACTATCTGTTTGGGCAAGCCTGCAGCCAGTTTTTCACCCCTATCCATCAGCACGGCACGGTCACACAGTTCCACGATCTGCCCGCCTGAATGTGAGACAAACAAGATAGTGACCCCTCTTGCCCGCAGGGCTTCGATTCTAGAAAAACACTTACGCTGAAAAAGCTCGTCTCCCACAGAAAGCGCTTCATCAATAATGAGGATTTCCGGATCGACATTAATCGCCACGGCGAATGCCAGCCGCACGACCATGCCACTGGAATAGGTCTTGACCGGCTGCTCGATGAAGTCGCCGATATCGGCAAAGGCGGCGATTTCCTCATAGCGCGCGGATACCTCTGCTTCACTCAGCCCCAGGATTGCGCCATTCATGTATACGTTCTCACGCCCGCTAAACTCCGGGTTGAAGCCGCTGCCGAGTTCCAGCAATGCGGCCACGCGACCCTTGACTTCGACCGTGCCCGAGGTCGGGGTCAGGGTTCCCGCGATCATTTGCAACAGGGTGCTTTTGCCCGAGCCGTTGCGGCCGATGATGCCTACGGTTTCGCCCTGTTTTATCTCGAACGATACGTCGCGCAATGCCCAGAATTCGCGGTAGAACTGCCTGCGCCCACGCCACAATCCCTGTTTCAGGCGGTCCTGGGGTTTGTCATAGATGTGGTAACACTTGCTCAGGCCGCGCACGCGGATGGCGAAATCAGAGCACATCGGCAAATCCCTTGCGTGCTTTTTGGAACCAGAACAAGCCTGCGCAGGCAATGGATGTTCCCGCGAGCATGTCGAGCGCCAGCCCCGCCCAGTCGGGGCCCCGGTTCCAGATCAGAATGTCGCGCACTTGTTCGATGGTGAAGGTGAGCGGATTTAAATATAGTAGCGGGCGATACGATTCCGGCATGGCCTCGACAGGGTAGAAAACCGGGCTGAGGAACAGCAGCACTGTTACCAGTATGCCGGTGGTCTGGCCCACATCACGCAGAAACACCCCTGTAGCAGCGAGAAACCAGGATATGCCGAGTATCAGTAGCAGGTAGGGCAATATGACCAGCGGCAGGTACACGACTGTCCAGTTGAATTGAGTGTGGGTCAGTGCATAAAAGAGTAGTAGTACGCCCACACTGATGAGTGTGTGGAACAGGGCGGCGCCCAGTGTAATGACCGGCAGGATCTGCAGGGGGAACACCACTTTCTTGACGTAGCTGACATTTGACAGGATCAGCCCTGGTGCACGGCTGATACACTCTGCAAATAGGCTGTGCACGATCATGCCGCTGAAAATTAGTATGGCAAACTCACTTTTGTTTTCCGTGCCGCCCCCCCAGCGTGCCTGAAACACCACGCTGAAGACGAAGGTGTAGACCAGAAGCATGAATACCGGGTTGAAAAATGACCATACGATACCGAGCATGGAGCCGCGATAGCGCCCGATGACTTCGCGTTTGATCATTTGCCGGATGAGTCCGCGGTTTTGCCATATCTCGCGCATTCCGCGCGTGAATCCTGTGTTCCTTTGGTTGTGTTCCTGTGCTGTGTGCAATGTGCGTTTCATTTTGACGGATATTATGGTCGGTGTAATTTCATCAGCGGGGCGGTTGCCCGCCATTGCCGTGTAGGATTGGCCCGCATTGATCAACCAAGCGCGGGTTGAGATGGGGCAAACATCTTTTTGGCTCCGGCCGATTATAAAATGCCCCGCATGGGGATTGGTTGAAAATCAATGTGTCCAAATTGTTTTGTCCAGCATACGCCAAATATTGCGCGAGGAGACGGTTCGCATGGCTTGCACTTGCGCACGCTTTCGCCACATGGCGGGGGTTCCCGACAAGGCATCTCGCTTTGCTTTAAGAAAGATCGCTCCTTGTCCCCTGAATGCAAGCACACAGAATCCGATAAGATTCATGCCAAGGTGAATAGGCAGCAGCCACCAGAACAGTGCTCCAGGCATGTTTTTGACGAAGCACCAAGTCAGATTGCGATGGCCGTAGTATGTGGCAAAATCGCTGTGCTGTCCGCCTGCCGATACCGAGCCCAGGTGATGGACGATGGCTGCGGTGACTAACAGGCATGGGTGTCCCGTCAGTTGGAGCCGGAAGCCAAGATCGACATCCTCGAGATAGCAGAAGAAGTCTTCATCGAATCCGCCCGCCTTATTAAATACCTCACGGCGATACATGGCCGCCGCCGCGCACGGTGAGAAGACCGGGCGAACAGCCGGACTATGTTGCGGCACTTTTTGCCCCCATCCGCCGCGCCATACACGTCCGCTGATGTGATAAACGTCGCCGTCTCCATCCAGCCGGTTCGGATCAGTTGCGTTGATCTGGCGACTGGCAAAGACGGCGCAATCAGGGTGTTGCTCGGCTGCGTGTAGCAGTTGTGCCAACCAGTCAGGTTCAGGAAAGGCATCCGGATTGAGCAATGCGATCCATTCGCTATCACCGCTATAAAGTTGTACTGCGCGGTTGTTGGCTGCCGCAAAGCCCATGTTGCTTGGATTTTTCACTATTCGGACGTTGGGATATTCTGCCGGCAGGTTGTCCGGCATGATTTCCTGACTGCAGTTGTCAATAACCGTGATGCTGAAGTCCCGGCTGGTTTGCATGGCTAGTGCGCGCAAACAACGTGCCAATACCGCCCAGGAGTTCCAGTTGACGATGATGACGGCTACTGCACTCATTCGGCCGCTTCCCAGATCTCCAGCAATTTGTTTACATAGGCTGCCGTTGATTTCGGCGGTTTGGCATTGGAACTGAGGCGGTTGACCAGTGCGCTGTCATCGGCAAGACGGGCAAGTTGCCTTGCCAGGGCTTGCGCATCTCCGGGTTCAAACAGCAAGCCGTTTGCCTCATCTTGGATGACTTCAGCGATGCCGGGGAAATCAGATGCAACCACCGGGCAGCGCGCTGCTTGTGCCGAATACAGCACCAGCGGTGTGTTTTCTACCCAGAGTGACGGCACCACCAAGACATCCAGTGCCGACATGACTTCTGTGATTTCCGAATTATCGAATACCCCTTTGAATTCTATGCCGCTCTGCGGCCCGGCCAGCCTTAATAGTTCGTTTGAGTATTCCGGGAAGTCGCTGATGTTGCCATATATCCATAACACGGCCTGTCCGACCGGCAATCTCTTGAAGGCTTCTATGAGGACATGGCAACCCTTGTGCCGGCCTAGCGTGCCGATATATCCAATCCGCAGGGGTTGCCTGGCTGCGGCGCGCGGCGATTGCTCCCCGCTTTCTACCACGTCGACGCCAAAGGCAGCCTGAACTATTCGACGAGGCAATACTCCGTGCCGGATTAACTGGATGCGCATGAAATTGTTGGGCACGACAATTCTGTTTAATTGGTTAAGCCGCGCAATATTTGTTTCCAGCCGTGAGTTGATGGCCCTTACTTCTTGATGATATGGATAGGCTGGTAGCCATCCAGTTTGCGTGAGCCGGGCCAATCCGTCGGCCAATTTTGTTGGCAGCCATGCCGCAGCAAGGCCCACCACGCCCTCTTTTCGGTTCCGGGCAAAGTGCTTCACGCAATTGCCCGCTTGAACGCTAGGTCCTTGGCACTGACGCCCGTCGGGCAATATCAGTTGGCCAGTAGCGCAGATGGCCCAGAAGTCGGTCGGCGTCATGTAGCCAGGGATTCCCGCCCTTACTGCGGATTCGATCAGTCCGGTACCCAAGCGGTTGAGGTGAAAAAAATGCACGAGGTCCGGTTTATAGTGCTCCAGGATGCGATCGAAGAAAGTGGCCGCAAGATGGTTGTTGTAGCTGAGCTCGATCATTGAGGTCTGCCCTGCCATCGGCGTGTAGGCATGGTGAAAACGGTAAACGTGAATCCCTGCAAAGTCGTATTCGTCGAGGCGGTCTTGGTCTTCCATTGCTTGCACCGCCTGGTACCCGGTCAGGATTCGAACCTCATGGCCGCGCGCTATCAGTTCACACGCTACCGAGCGCGCCAGGACTTCAGTGCCGGATGCAGATTGGGGAAAGAATTGGTGAACTGTCAGCAGTATCTTCATGCTGCGACATTCGTTATAAGGATCACTGTGACAGCTTCCCCAGCATCCATTCCGCTGTGCGTTTGAGTCCTTCAGGCATGGAGGTCTTCGGGGCCCATTTCAACTCTTCACGCGCAAGTGCGTTGCTTAGCACGCTTGCCCGGACGTCAAACGGGCGCGCCTGCAAATAGCGGCACTCGACCGGCTTCCCAAGCACCCCTTCCAGCATGGCTACCAATTCCGTCAGACTGGTGCCTGTGCCGGAGCTGATGTTGAATATCCTTTTTTCACCTTTGTATTCCAGTGCTTTGACGAAGGCTTCGGCGACATCGCTGATGTGAATATAATCCCGCGTGACGCTGCCGTCACCCCATATTTCAATGGGTATCCCTTTGAGCGCGTGATGCAAAAATACCCCTACGGCTCCCTGCGCTGTCTCGATGCGCTGGCGCTCGCCGTAAGGATTGGCAACCCTTAGGGAAATCGCCCGGATTCCGTGCGCCCGCTCGAATATCTGCAAGTACTTCTCAATGGTGAGTTTGGTTATACCGTATGAAACCAGGGGGTCGGCGGGATGCTTTTCGTCAATCGGCAGATATTGCGGGTTTCCATATACCGTGCCTCCCGATGAAATAAATATGATCTTGGACACCCCCTGGGCTGCCATCGCGTTTAGCATTTGAAGCGTTGCCACAATGTTGCTCTGCACGTCGTAAACGGGATCGTCATTGGAGTTTTTGGGGAGGGTGGTGGATACCAGATGCATGACTGCATCTACCCCTTCGATGGCCGCGCTCACATCGTGAGTGCTGGAAAAATCGCCCGTAATCCACTCGATTTTGTCTGCGCCGCTGAACTTGCGGTATGGCTCCACACGCGGGCGCTCGAATATCCTGAGATCGTGCCCTTCTTCCAGCAGGCGATCGGCGATCGTCGACCCGATAAACCCTCCACCACCGAATATTGTTATTTTCATGCCATGCCTCCCTGTAACCTTGTGATTTTCCTTGGATATTTTCCCTGCAAGGAACTGCCGGCCTTCTGCGGACTGTTCGCTAAGCCTGCTGCCAGGGGCCGTTGGTGATATTACGTTTGCAATTTGCTCAGGAATTTCTTCCCCAGGATTTTTGAAATTCGATTTTGTGTGACCACCCTGAACAGCCAGGTTTGACTTAGAAGAACCGCAATACGAGCCAGGGCCATTGATTCTGATGACATGGAAGGCTCAGTCCGATTGGCTGTTGAGAGCTTGCCTTTCGAGTGCCAGAGCCAATCTACCGCTTCGCAAAGACGTTTGTATTCCATGGCCAGCGTGGCTAATTCCAGGCCCAGCCCGGGACTAACGGGGAATTGCGGGCGTGTTACCTTGAGCTGGTGCGCCTCTTTCAGGATTGACAGGAAGTTGTCAATCATGCCCCCCCAGGAAAATTTGGTTGCTATAAGTTCCTTGCACTGAGCCGACATTGAATGCAATTTGCTGCGGTCGGCTATTAGTGGTTTGAGTGCGTCCAAATAGTCTTGAAGCTCGTTTTCACTATGTTGAATCAGCACGCCCGCGTCTTGGCTGACAATCTCACTTTGGCCCCCGACCTTGGCCACCACAGGCACGACTCCGGCAGCCATGGCCTCTAACAAAGCGATCGAAATACCCTCATATTGAGACGGCATTAAGAGAATATCGGACGCGGCAAGTAGCTTGAGCCACCTTTGGTGCGGAACTGAACCCAACATGTACACCTGCTGATTCAGGCCATATTGGGTTAGCAGTGACTCTAGCTGCCCCCGCAATTCGCCGTCTCCAATCACAAAAGCCTTAAACTCCGAGCCTTGCTCTCGCAAGCTGCCCAGTATCGTTGCCAGCATGGCCGGTCGCTTCTGTTCGCACAGCCGCCCGGCAAAGACGATTACTGGCATGTCCATTGCTATGCCCAGCTCTGCCCTAATCTGTCCTCTGACCTCATCTTGGGGCTCGGCTTGATGCGCCCTTATCCCCGTATACATTACCCGGATCCGTTCCTTATCCGCCCCTCGGCCCTGCATCCATTCGGACAGGTGTCTGGTGGTTACGATGTTTAGATCAAGAGTGTCCTGGTAACCCACCGCGAACCTCGGGTGCCCACCGTTCAGCCAATGCAACTCTTCAACATGGCTCAGATCGATAAAGGCCACTGTCGGGAATATGGATCTCAAATAAGGCAGGAGCTGGTAACCTACTGTGCTGCCACTGACCACAACCGTATCCATCCGCCTTGATTGAATCATATACACCAGGAACCTCGGGTAGTCCGTTGGATGAAGAATGTTCGGCAACACGAAGATGTCTGTTGTGAAACGGGAAAATTGATGCTCCCAATTATGGTTAGCCCGCAATGTTGCACAGAGGGTTATATCGTGTCCCTTGTCGGCCAGGCCCTCAATCAGTTCGAGATTCACTCGGTCCGCGCCGCCCGTGACCATCCACGGGATAACAAACATTATTCTGCGCCCTTTGGGGTTCTCAACTAACGGATTGTTAACCAAGGGCTGTGCATTGATTGCCTCGAATGGCTGTGCATGGCGTCGCGCCGGTTCTGGAAAGCACTTATCCAGGCCCGCATATTTTCGTTGCATCATGACTTCAAACTCGTTATTCACGTTGCCTGACTTCATGATTTGCTCAAAGCGCCCATTGCTTCGTTTGCGGTACCACTGCAAATACTCTGCGATCGTATAGCCCCAGTGTCCAGCCTTGGCCATTGCCAACCAGAAATCCCAGTCCTCGTGGCCAAAGCGAATCGATTCGTCAAATCCGCCGCAATCCGAATACGCGGAACGACGTATTACAGAAATCGGTGGGCCGCTATTGGCCTGTGTGTGTGCCTTGCCTCTTTCAAATCCTTTTTTCCAGAGATACTCTTGCTCGCCAAACACAACGCTGTATGTATTGCAGAATGCGAATTCCGGATTTGAATCCAGAAACCAAACGCATTTTTCAAGGTAGGTCGGCTCAACCATGTCATCACTGTCGAGCAAACAGACGTATCGCCCCTTACTGTTGCGGTATGCCGTGTTTCTTGCAGCGCTCGGACCTGCGTTGGCCTGCCTGATGACTTTGATACGCCGATCTTTTTCGGCTATGCCTGCCAAGCGCTTGACGGACTCCTGGTCTGTTGACCCATCGTCAACAATCACCCATTCCCAGTTTTGCAGCGATTGTGATTGAAGCGACACAAAAGTTTCAACGAAAAAATCTTCGGTATTGAAGTACGGCGTGATGACCGATACGTCGATATGCCCAACCGGCTCGCTACTCGGCTTGTAGTGTCCGGGCAATGTCCTGAGTCCCGGAAGATCGGTAAAGTCCGGGGATAAGCTGTTGATCATTATGATTTCCTGACAAGGTTCCAATATTGCGCCAAATGGGGGCGGCCGTATGTGCTTTGCGACTAAAGCCGCCGTTATATTTTCTTGTTTGATAGAAAATCAATAAGCCTGACGCCCCAATGACTTCTAAGATAATTCAGTCGCTCTTCGCTTGCTTGCTTTTCTTTGACAAGATGTGCCATCCACTTTTGATCTTTAAGAAAGATCTCGGCGAATTCTTTTTCCCGCTTGCTCATATTCTTGCTGTTTTCGCTGTTTATTGACTCGATCTTCCTGTTGTAAGAGGAGATGATTTCCTGCAGCGCCGCCCGATCAATCGGTTCGTCGCTCGTGTCGGCTGCCAACCGCTCATTATATTTTCGGCTTATGTCTTCGTACGCACCGGCGGGTAATTCTATGGCTTTGTTATATTTGGCGTGGCACGCCAGGATGATGTCAAAATATTTCGGTTTTATTTCCGCGTTATTCAGCTGAGACCATTCATTTTTCCTTGAGAAGCCGTTTGTTAAAACCGACTCTCTGCCTTTCGCCGCCGCATGCACCTTGTTAAAGGCTTGCATTACCCGTTCATCAAATGGAACTTCAATGTATTCAAATAGCGATTTGATGGCACTTTCCGGATTGATCACCATCTCCTCATATGAGAGGGCGAATTTTATCGGGCATAGTGGGTGCGATAGGAGATATGCCATAAATGCATAGTTCCACCATATAGAAGCCTCATCAAATCCCCAGTATGATTTGGCAGAAAGCACAACATCGAATGGGTGCCGCAGAATGGTAAAGAACTTCGCCTTCGGAAACATGGTATTGATTGCATTCCAATACCATATTGCAGCACTGTCCCACTCTTCTTCAGAAAATTTTGAGGACACTGCTATGGGAACACCTATCGGTTTGTGGAACCACTGCTTTTTATCATCCGGAAAACACGACAAGAAAGAGCTTCTCACCATGCGTCCGGCACGCTCTTCGTCTGATATCCATTGGGCATCCTCGACCAATGGGGCAATTTGACCGGCGGAGAATTCATACCCTTTCCATAGGTCGAACGCGAAGTTCCCCGTTTCACCCACCATGGAAAACTCCGGGTGCAATTGAAATATTTTGGAAAGTAACGAGCTGCCTGAACGACCATAGGATATCAAGGTCACTGGGGACATAATATTGTTTTCGTTAGGCAACTTGCCACCTCCTAGAGTAGTTTCGTTTTTGATAAAAAATTCGCAATTTTCATGCCACGGTGGTTGCGAATTTTGCTCAGCAGCGCGTCTTTTTGCTCAATTGTTTCGATTAATGATGCATTGGATCGGGCGCGTTCATTGGCAACGCTTTCCCATGCTTCGCGTTGCTGCTGCAGCCAGGCATTGCTCTTCGCTTGTTCTTGTAGTTGCTGCTGCAGGGCTGCGATACTCTGGGCGCGTTCATTGGCAACGCTTTCCCATGCTTCGCGTTGCTGCTGCAGCCAGGCATTGCTCTTCGCTTGTTCTTGTAGTTGCTGCTGCAGGGCTGCGATACTCTGGGCGCGTTCATTGGCAACGCTTTCCCATGCTTCGCGTTGCTGCTGCAGCCAGGCATTGCTCTTCGCTTGTTCTTGTAGTTGCTGCTGCAGGGCTGCGATACTCTGGGCGCGTTCATTGGCAACGCTTTCCCATGCTTCGCGTTGCTGCTGCAGCCAGGCATTGCTCTTTGCAAGCTCAGCTATAGTTTTGGAATTGCCGCCATTCAGCCCCCATCGACGAAGCATGGCATTGCGCGCATCAGCGAACTGCGCCAACAATGAGCCGCTGATATCACGCGCAACCCAATCTACTCCGAGTTTGGCAAGGACCTCATGAAATTCCGCCGCAATTGGTTCCAGTATGGACGCTCTCTCACGCGCAATCCCTCCTTCAAGCAAATCAATAAAGTACTCGACCGTCTCAAGTAGTTTCTTCTGCCCCAGGATTTTTATATATCGTTGCAGCCATGTATACCACTCTCCACTTGCCCCATTAACCAAACGTTGCCGATAAAGGAAATAGGCATAAATTGCCGCAAGCTCAATATCAACTCTGGCATGATTTTCCGTTATCGTATTTTCGCCATGCCAGCGATATCGCAAAAGGGGGCGATCCAGAAAACGGATATGCGCCTTGGCCAGAATAAGGCGCAAGATATACTCAAGGTCATGCGCGTACCGCAGCTGTGAGAAGTACCCGATTGAGTCAAATATTGATCTTCGGATAAACAAGTTCGAAGTTGTCAGTACAAGGTTGGCATGGAAGAGCGCAAGCGATAAGTCACTCTCTTCAAGATAGAATTTTCGTGCATCTTCGTACCAGACATTCTCCACCTCTCTGCCCTGCTTATCCATAAAGACAGCACGAGTCGACACCACATCAACAGCGGGGAACTCACTTACGACAGACAGACAGGCAGCAAGGCGTTCCGGTTCGTAGCAATCATCCGAATTCAGTATCGCTACATAATCTCCTGTAGCACGATGGATTGAGGCGTTCAGGGTGTGATGCGCGCCCTGATTTGGCCAGGACCAAAAAATGATTTCGGGGTGTCTTTCGGCTAATTGGAGCACTTTTGCAGCCGAATTGTCCGAGGAGCCGTCATCGATTACGATGATTTCGCTTGGGCGAATGGTTTGAGCCAGCACGCTTTCTATTGCCGCTTCAATGTATTGCTCGTGATTGAACAATGGGATAACTACCGAAACCCTTAAATCCGCTCTTGCAGCCAGGCAGGAATCACCTGCTCCAATTGGCGTGTCGGCCCTCAATCCTGCCGCCTGCACCGGCAATGTTTCCGGGTTGAGAGTCATGGTTTCAATTCTATCTTCGCACTCGTCCAAGTAGCGAAATATCGGCGCAATATCGTTCAGTGTTTCCTCAAGAGCGCTCCACTCACGTTCAAAGGCCAGCATATCGTCCGGACCTTGCTCCCCATCCTGCGACAGTTGCCGAAGTAGGTCATAGGTTCTTCCAACCAACTCGCTAATCCGTGGGTCTTCCCTCACGGTTAGGGGGTCATGGGCGCTATGTCGAAATGTGCCGGATAGGAAGCTGCCTGAGTATGCTGCTATATCTTCCCGAATTTTCTCGGAGACAGGCAGATTTAGCCTGGATGCAATCCTCTCCAGCTGTTTGGCCGGATCAGCAATCAGATCATCATAGTCAACTACTATTCTCGGTTTGTGCTTTGTGTCCTTGATGGCGGCGAATAAATGCGAAAGCCAAAGTAGATATGATTTCTCAGGCCTGAAACCATTCCTCGCCGCCAAGGATAGGGCAACGCTTATCGGATTGCGTAGCGCGATAACGTAGCAATCTTGGATATCGGCTTGACGAAATGCGGTCTGCCAAAAGGGCAACAGGCGGCTAACTCGCGGATCCTTGAGCCCGCATATTTCCGCTTCTGAAAAATCACGTTCAAGCAATGCAAGAGCCTCGGCCTCATATGGCCCGAACAACGGCTCCGTAATTTCCGAAGGGGGCAGCGCAAGAGTATCCCAGCGCGCACCTGCAAGCCCAAGCAAAGTGTCATTCAGGCGCACAATATCAGCGTGCTCAAAATATCCTTTGGGGTTCCATTCGTTGCCCTCAAGAAGATTTGAGCCAATAGAAACACCGAGCACCTGCAAGCCCTTAGAAAGGACGCTGGTTCCACTGCGGTGCATTCCTAATACTATGACGTTGCGCTTGCGCATATTCTCATTCAGATTGTCGCGGCCGCCGATTCCGGAAAGCTATTGTCCGGAATGCCGCTCGGTTGATGTTTTGCCAAAATTCTCACACAGTTCCCAATTTCAGAGAAAACAGGCAATTCGCTCAAGCCTGGCACTAATCACCAGTTTGGTGTCGGCTATGGTCATAAGAACAATTCTGCTTCTGTGAACGCTTTGCCTTGCGCATCTTTTTCAGAAAGCGCAGGTTTGTCTTGCCCCCCCCAATCGATTGCCAAGTGCGGATCATTCCATCGAATGCAGCGCTCATGCTCCGGGTGCCAGTAATCCGTCGTTTTGTACAAGCACTCCGCCATATCTGAAATCACCAAAAACCCGTGCGCGAAGCCTTCCGGCATCCAGAACATGCGCTTGTTTTCCGCTGACAACTCGATGGTCACGTGTTGCCCGAAGGTGGGCGAGCTGCGGCGGATGTCTACCGCCACATCCAGCAGCACACCCTGCACCGAGCGCGAATGATTGTCCTGCACAAAGTCCGTATCACGACCGATGAGTTCGGCAAATCGACGCCGATTGAAGCTTTCAAAGAAAAAGCCGCGATCATCGCCAAAGACTTTTGGCTCGATAATCTTGACTTCAGGAATGACCGTTGGCACGGCTTTCATATGGC
>Ga0210026_1002880_pt1 | contig 13932 bp, 17 predicted proteins | sample CryGeymeta201509_FD_183977 | JGI IMG/M metagenome (GOLD analysis project Ga0210026, IMG submission 183977) | Groundwater microbial communities from Crystal Geyser aquifers in Utah, USA - Crystal Geyser metaG 2015-09 (SPAdes) (version 2) | ecosystem: Environmental > Aquatic > Deep subsurface >... | reverse complement strand
GCGCCGGGGTACAAACTAGATGTAGCGGGAGATTTCCGAACGACAAGCAGTGCGTGGCTCGGAAGTGGTTTAACGGGACAAGGATTGTATGTCAAAAGCACGGGCAACGTCGGCATCGGGACGACGAGTCCGGCTGATTTGCTTTCTCTAGAAAAAGCCACGACGCCAATTGCTTCGGTGAACTGGACAGACACGACTAGTTATGGGGGCTTTAGATTTAAGGAAGGTGGAGCTACGGCTGGTAGCGTACAAATGATAGGTTCGACATTTGCGACAACATCAAGACGGAATAATATTGAGTTGTTCAATAATATCAGTACAGGTGGTATTGCCCTCCATGTAAATAATAGTGCCACTCCAGGTTTTCTTCTCAACTCATCCGGCAACGTCGGCATCGGGACGACGGCGCCAACAGCTAAAGCCCATATTGACCAAGCATCTACTACGGCGGCTATTCCAGCTCTACTACTTGGCCAGGCAGACGTGAGTGAGGAAATGATTGAAATTGTTTCAACTGCTGGAGTTGGCAATGCGATAGAGGCAGTTGGAGCTAAAAACCTAACAACTACGGAATTTATAAAAGTAACTATCAACGGAAATACAAGATATATTCCAGCTGGTACAATAGCTTAATAAGTTTATGTCATTTATCAAACCGAAAGAACAAAAGGAAGAATCGAATTCGACAACTTCACAACTCACCCCGCCACAAGAGTTAGAGAAGTTCTTACAAGAAAAAGGTTATATCCTTACCGTTGTTCCACAGTTTTCACTTGGCGATGACGGAAGACTCATTTACAAGGCAAGAATAAGCGTTGATAAGAAGGGGTCCTAACTTTGAAGTATGCTATAATTTGAGTAGGTTAACAGAAGAACTTTGTGGCCGCCATAACAGGCGGTCTTTTTTATATGGCAATACTAAACAAGACACAGGATAAACCAGTACCACCTGCAACCAACCCTATCGGCCCTGGGTTTGGCAATTATGGTCCACAAGACACAATTCCTAATGGCACTATTACAGCACCACCTGTTCCTGGTGTTACACCAATACAACCCAAACCACAGCCCACACCTGACCCATTTACCGCACCCATAACAACCCCTCAACTACCAACCCCTGCCCCTACCCCCACGGTTCCGGCTCCTCAATATGACGCACCAATCGGGCCAGGATTACCAGGAACCCCCCCCCCTCCAGGCCCAACTATTCCTGCCCCTGCTCCTGCTCCTGCTCCTACTTTGCCTACGCCGAAAGACGACCTAGGTGGCGGTGACACTCAGGAAGGTGTGATTGATGCGATAGACAAGCAAAATCAAGACTTTTACGACCAGCAAGAGATACAGGCTAAAAATGCTTACGACACTGCTGTTACTACCCTTAATAACTACAAGGCACAACAAGGCACTAATATAACGGGACAGAAAGATATAGCGCTACAAGAGCTTGAAAATAACGTCACAGCACTAGGGAATCAGTACAACACTTCACGATCAAACGCTGAGGCTGCACGTCTACAAGCTGAGAGCGCATTAAAGACGCAGGAGGAGTCAGTACGTCGAGATGCCGAGACTGCTAAACAAAATCTGACCTCTCAGAAGGATGAGGCACTAGGAGAAACACAAGTTCGTGAGAATCAACGGTTACTTGAATATGAACGGGGGATAACGAACATTAAACAGCAAGCACAAGGGCTACAACGTCAGATGTTGTCGTACCTCTCATTCCTGGGTAGCGGTGGAAGCTCAGTAGCGGCAGCATTAGCAGAACGTCTTGGTACACAGTTATTAGGTACTGTTGGGGATTTGCAGTCACAACGACAAACACAACTAGGAGAGATTTCAGCAGAACGTGGAAGAATCGGTGGAGAGTTTCAACGAGGCTCTCGTACGATTGAGTCACAGCTACAGGGCGCTCTTGGTGATGTTAGTTCTAATCGGGGTAAGCTAGCGGTTGATTTTCAGTCAAGAATGGGAGAGCTTGAGAACGAGTACAACAAAGTAACTAACGAGCTGTCACTTAGTAGCGTTAAGATAAACCAGGCGTTTCAGGAAGCGCAGGGAGAACTTGAGAATAACTATGCAACGTCATTACAGGAACTACAGGGTAGTCTTCAACAAAACCAATCGTCCATAAGTGCTGCCCGTATTCAGTCTGCACAAGACAAAGCATCGGCAAAACTCCAAGCATGGCAGGATTACTCGGACCGAAAATCACAGCTTGATATGGCGATTATTCAACAGGCCCAGGAGTTGGCATCGGTACGAGCACAATATAACCAAGGCTTGCAGCAATTCACTGGTGCGGCAGATGGGAGTGGCGGCGGATTTGGGTTTGAGAGCAACGTCTACGGTATTGATAATCAAAGTGTTGGTGCGGTAGGAGCAGGGGTTGGTAGTGATGCTCTAGGTGCGAGTAAATTGGGTGGATTTGGTGCTAACGCTCAAGCAAGTGGAGGACAACCACAGCAAAGTAGCCAGACCTATTACGCTGGCAATGGTGGCAAGGAAGAGGAAGATAAAAACAAACTACAGGTTGGTGGCGGTGGGAAGATAGATACGTCTCGATACAACGGAATTACACTACCTAGTGCGTTCGCAAATCAGATATACTAACAATGAAATGGCTTTACTCAACTCTCTATCAAGTTCGAGACCTAACCAACTAACCTCAAACACGAGGTTGTCACCTCTTGCTGGAAAAATTAGACTCACGCCCCAAGAATCACAACGATTAGCACCAACTCCAGGTTATGTTCCGCCACAGATGAACTTGCCAGACTCTCCACTTTCTAAGGCAGTAGGTGGTTTGTTTACTGGTACGGCTCAAACATTCCAAACAGTATTTGGTGGTGGACTCTCAAGGTCGTTACAACCCAAGATTGATACAGCCATATCTAACCAAGCCCAAAGCGCACAGAAACTTATTCAATTGGCAAGACAGACAAAAGACCCTGCACGCAAGAGTAAGCTCTTGAAGGCGGCTCAGGGCTTCTCACGGAACCTTCCACAAGCAGCAGGTGTGACGAGTAATTTACTAGCTTCACAGAATATTAATAGGGATACGGCGAGTCCATTAGGAATAGCACAGCAAGCGATGGGATTTGCTACAGAAGCCCCATTAGCGGCAAGTGCAGCATTGACCAAGGGCGCAGGCGTGATGTTTGGTAAATCAGCAGCTCTTGGTGGTGCTATTGGTGGTGGGGTTGCAGCATTTACGGGTGGAGATGTGGGCGAAGGAATTGTTGGTGGTGCGATATCAGGTATTAAGAACGCTCCTACTGATGCACTCACTAACAAGGTGGTTGAGGGATTGGCTAAGTCTCTACCTTTTCTTAAACCGTTAACAGAAGGTGCTATAAGTGCTGCCAAACCTATTAGTTCCATGACGTTTAGACAAGGGTTAGGTGCTCTAGGTACTGTTGCCCTGAAACGTGTACTAAAGGCAGCGTTGATTGAAACACCTTATGAGACGGTTTATTACGGTATTAAAGACAGGAAAGAAGGAGAGCAACTATTAGACTCGATGGCTCGTGAGTTCCAGCAGAACATGATGTTCAACGTAGGATTTGCGGGGGTTAACACGGCACTAGATGCGTATACGGTAGGTCAGATCACTAAGAAATCGATAGAAGATACGTTGTCAAAACCAGAGTATCAGTTAAATAACAAAGGTGGGGTGGAGTTCGATGCCAAGGTGTTGGAAAACGCCAATAATGTTGACCACTCAAAGAACCCCGAGATATTAGCACAGTATGGTGAGGGGTTAGGGCGTAGGGTTGGCGAGCTTCTCAATGAGGTTGAGCAAATATCAAAAAGTGGCAACAGTGATACGGCACTGGCAAGACTAAAGGAGATAAAGTCCGAGCTACCAACAGACTACAAACTACAGGCTGACGCTGCTATTGACGGTATGCGTAAGAGCTTAGGCGTTGCCCCCGCAACGATCTACCCAGCAAAACCAGAAACGCCGAAAACATTGGAAGAAGCGATGGGGGGGAAATTAACCGAGAGTAAAGGACAACCACAAGACCAACCCCTCGCACCAGGAACGAAAGAAAAGAAACTTGTAACCCGCATGAAAGGCAGTGAGCGGTTTGGTGAGACTGCACAATCATTGGAGGGCAACTACGTACCGATTACCAACAAAGAAACTATAGCGGAAGCACAGCGATTAGTTAAACTCGACCCTGTAGCAGCGGAGGCACGAGCTATGAATCCACAAAGTGCAGTAGATCAGGCAGTAGGTGCTGAGTTATTTAGCCATTACATGGACGCTGGTAATGTCGTGAAGGCAAAAGAGGTCTTAAATGCTACGTCAGGTACTAACGAGGGACAGATGATACAGATTCTATCTAAATACGACCAAACAACCCCCGCCGGTGCTTCTAAGCTAGCAAACAGTGAGATTGAAAGATATAACAAATCCCACCCTACGAAACCAATTGAGCTAGACGAAAAGACCATGAAAGAAATTTACGCCGATGCAGGCAAGATACAGACAATGGAGCAGGGGAGGGAAAGAAGTATCGCCGAATCCGAACTGTCAAAGAAAATACAAAACCTTATTCCCTCATCTATTGTAGACAAATTCATAACAATATGGAAGGCTGGGCTACTCACATCATTTAGAACCCACGAACGCAACTTGATTGGCACTAGCGTTATGGAGGCGAGCGAGATCATAAAAGACATACCAGCAGCACTAACTGACATGCTACTTTCACAAAAGACAGGTGAGCGAACAATGACGGCTACGCTTGGGGGTCTTGGTAGTGGTACGGTAACGGGAATACAAGCTGCCAAAGACGCTGTGGTACTTGGGTATGACCCTACAAATATGATTGAGAAGTTTGATATACACCACGTAACGTGGGGGAATAACTCAGTAGAGCAAGCCCTCAAGAAATACACGGGCATTGTATTCAACACACTCAGTGCTGAGGATAAGGTGTTTTGGGGTTCTGTATATGCACGTTCGTTAAACGACCAGGCAGGGGCTGCTGCCCTTAATGTTGGAAAACCAGGAGACGCTAAGTTCGTGCAGAAGTTAGTAAACGAACCAACTCTTGAGATGAAGAATACCGCTACGGTTGATGCTAACTACGCTACATTTCACGATAATAACCTACTGTCAGGTGCTGTAACTAACCTCAAGCGCGGTATGAGCCAGAACGAGTTGGGTAAACTTGTGGCTGAGTTGACGATGCCCTTTACTGGTGTACCTACATCTATAGCTGGCAAGATGGTTGATTACTCCCCTATTGGATTGGCTAAAGGTATATGGGATTCAGGTAAGGTATTAACCTCAGATATTCCAGGGTTACAGCGTCAGGCTTCACAAGAGATAGGGAGAGGGGTTGTTGGTAGTGCAATATTTGCTCTTGGTGCATATCTTACTTCTAAAGGAATAATTACCGGTACACCAAAAGACCCAGAGGAGCGTAGACAGTGGGAGTTGGAAGGCAAACAGCAGAACTCTATTCTGGTCGGTGGCAAATGGCGGTCAATCAATTCAATAGGGCCACAAACAATCGTACTTCTAGCAGGGTCAAAAGCATATGACGATATGCAAGAAGGTGGGGGTGGTATTGGTAAGTTTGGTGCTGACGTAGCAAGAGACTTTACAAACCAAACCTTCCTAGCGGGCGTACAAGGCCCATTAAACGCTATCTCTGACCCTAATAGGTATAGCGAGGGGTATTTTAAGAGTCAGGCAAGTTCAATAATACCTAACATCGTCAAAGACACGTCTAAGAGTCTTGACCCATACGCACGCGAAACAAACTCAGTATCAGATGCGTTGCAAGCCTCTATTCCACTTCTAAGAAACAAACTTATACCAAGACGTGACGCTCTAGGTCAGGTACTACCACAAGTACCAACAGGATTACCAGCATTCTTTGATTTATTCAACTCTACGACACCGGTAAAAAGTGTGGTAGTTGGCGAGCTATCACGACTCAATGAGGCGGGTATAAATACAGTTCCCTCTAAGATAGGTTCAAGCCAGACAATCAACGGATTCAAACGAGAACTAACACCAAAAGAGCTAGACTCATACGAAACAATGGTTGGGGCGTTAGCAGAACGACCATTAGAGCAATTAATAGCTTCACAAGGCTATCAGCAAATGGTTGATGAGGACAAGTCAAAGGCCATAGACGACTTGATGACCGCAGCGCGAGCTACAGCACGGGACAATATGGGTAAAGACTTGAAGGCCGTAGGTGGGATTGTTACTGACACGGTTACTTCCAGCACCTCATCTGACCCTAAAATACAGAAGATATTGTTTGAGAATAGCGACACTCCAGCAGAATACATTGATGGGCGGTTGTATTACCGCGAAGGTGGAGACGTTAAATCAATCAACCTCAAGGCACTACAAGACTTACCATCAAATACAACTCCACTACAGAGTGCTCAGTTCTCGAAAGACATCAAGTCCGCAGCAAAGAGCATCTTAACCAATTCACAGGTATATAACCCACAAAGCAGTATAACCTCACAGATGGCGTACAAGCTCATCCAGTCAATTAATTACGACCCTAACGAGGCGTATTTTGACACAATTGGTCCAAGTTCAGGTCTTGAATTTAGAAGCGCAGCGGTAGGACCTATGATAACGAAACAAGGAGCCAACAGTATTCCACTGATTCAGGAGCTTATCAAACGGAACATATTCAGTACGGGGCTTATCGAACAGTTGTATACAGATGGATACGTTGACTTTAATACCGCCAAGATACTCACAGCCTACCGCAAAGACTACAGGAAACAACTAGAAGCTGGCGATTCTACTTCTACCGCAAGCCAGAAAGGGCTAAAAACACCTAAGCTCAAAATACCTGTAGGCGTATTCCGTAGCAAGAACGTCAGCATACCAAGACTAAGGGGCGCTAACGTCAACTCAATCATCAAGCCGATTACATCTCCTGGAATGAAGAGAGTCAACCTTAGTGTATAATGGTTGTAGGTTATAAGAGAACCTTGAGCCACCCATAAGAGGTGGCATTTTTATTATGTCTACTATAAGCAAAACATTGCCAAATATGCCAACAAACTTTAGCACGACCCTTACTGGGAATATCTCCAGTAGCGCCGTCACGATTGGGTTAGACAGCGTTTCGGGGTTATCCACATCGGAAGGGGTTGGCGTTATTTATGCTAAAGATGCAGATGGAGTTGTTGTTGACTCAAGCATAGAGTTTATTCACTGGACAGGCGTATCAGGTAGCAACATAACGCTAACAGATACAGGGGATCGTGGAATTGCTGGTAGTACAGCTGGTGCAGTTTCCCACGCTACGGGAGATACATTTGAGGTATGGACTCACCCTGAGTACCACTTTTACGATTTCGCAGTAGTAGAACACAACGCAGACGGTACACACTCAGATATAACGGTAGACAGCGTGGTAGTAACGGGCGACGTAGACGCAACCACAGTAACAACCCCAACAATCACAGACTCGAACGGAAACGAAGCAATCAAGGTAGTAACAACTCCAAGTGCAGTAAATGAGTTTACATTCACCAACGCGGCAACAGGTAACGCGCCAAGCATCACCGCAACGGGTGGGGATACGGATATTGACCTTAATCTGGCGGGTAAGGGTGCGGGTGATGTGTTCGTACCGTTCAATATCGCAACAGCAACGAGTGAAACGGATACGGATGTGGGATTGTCGTTTACGGACATAACGGGAATGTCCGTAAGTGTAACAACGCGTAAGGCAGCAAAAATACTCATCCTAGTAACAGAACATGTTTATTTTAATAACGCATACCCAAATACTGACCATTCGATGAGGATATATGAAACCACGACAGCCTCAGCAGTCGGACGAGAAGCATATACGTACTACGGTCCACTCTATGCTGGTAACGGTCAAGACGAACAAATATCAATCCACAGGTTCTTCAGCGCCGCATCGGCTGGAACGTATACATTTCAGTTACAAGGAAAGCGCTCAGATACCAGCGCAACCGCACGTTTTTCGGGTGGGGACATAACAGCAATAGTTTTTTACGAGTAAAGCCTATGGAATCCGCACTTCAATCACTACTCGGAACAGGCCAACACAATAAAAATGAACAATGGATGCAGTAACACAACAGATACTAGAATCAGGACTACTAGGGGCACTACTTGTGCTTTCTCTCTTCGCTAACGCTTACCAGTATCGAGAAGCCCGAAAACTAGAGGCTAGCCACCTTGAGTATATGAAGGACACCCTCACCAACTACGCGCTTAAACACCAGGAGATGACAAACCTGCTTAATAGTATTATTGAGTATGTTCGAGCAAAATGAATCTACGCAAACTACTAATGCCAACGAAAAAAGAAGAAACCAAGAAAGTGGAATGGCAACTAAACAGCCACCACGGCGACGAGATTACTATGATAAGGGCAACTAACTCCATAGTACTTAAAGAAATGCAGAGACTTTTAAGCCGAAAGGGGGCAATCAATGGGAATTCTTAATTTAATTACACTAATTCTTGCTATTGTGACTATCCCATACGTGTATAGATACATGGTGCTAGCGATTCAGTCTCTCCTTCAAAACCATCTCACAAGCGAACAAAAGCGAGCATTCGCAGTTGTGTTTACTTTATTTACCTTGCTTGGAATTGTAACAATATCAAACTTGGCAATTAGGGTATTGTCTCTGCTAGGATCCCCCGTATCACATGAATTATCGGCCGTACGGTCTGTTATCACACAGCTGGCGACACTAATGACGGCTGTTTTTTATGCCAAAATTGGAACCGGCATCAAAGAATAAAGTATAATACACAAATGGGAATAGTGGTAGAATAGATATATGGCTTTTGTACACTCACACCCATTAGGAGCACAGCAATATAGGGTTACATCTCCCTTTGGGTTTAGGGTTGGTGGCCAGCCAGTGCTTACTTCTGATATTTTCGGCCTTGGTCAACTCATGCGTAAATACCTTACCCGTTTAGAATTTCACACCGGTACAGACTATGTTGATGTGCATAGTGCAACGGGAGACCTACATGCGTGTGCTAATGGTAAGGTTGTAGCGCACGGTTTTGACAGAGCATCTGGTAACTTTGTAAAGATTTCGTTTGATTTTATTGACGGTCGCAAATGGACAGGTTTATATGCCCATATGGTGGCCCCTAGTGCCGTTAAAACGGGCGATAATGTAAAAGTGGGTCAATGGGTAGGGAATATAGGAAACACAGGTAATTCGTTTGGTAATCATCTACACTTTGAGGTGCTGGATGATCTAGGAATTAAGCGTGATCCTGAACTATGGTTAGAGAATTTGAGACTAATTGCTGCAATTAGAAAACACGAAGGCAAGTAAAGAGGGTGATTTATTATGAATCAACTAAAAAATTTTGCGTATCGTCTTACGTCCCGTTCGTTTCTTGTAACGATCATTGTTGTTTTTGTGATCGCTAGAACCCCGTCATTAACGGTAGAACAGATTGTCGGACTTCTCGTAGGTGCAGGACTGGTAACGGCTCGCGCTATTGGGGAGGATAGGGTAGAGTAGCTATCGTGGGGGTGAGACATAGAAAATAAAAATAGGGCGGTTTTCTCTTTTCCCGCCCTACCCCCACCCAATACGCACGGTATTAAGCCTACGGACGGGGTTTATTGGCCATGCATGATTTGCACCGCGTCCTTATCCCCCTATCGACGGCTCGTATTCTTAACCCACAATCGACACAGAAAATACCCCTAGGCCTTTTAATTCTTCGCTTTTGGCGGGAGTTTGCGTCCATTATCCATAACCTCCTAAAACTCCATGCCTTGTTCGAGGAACATCCATTGCAGACATAGTATCGTTTGTTGAACCCACTCGCATATTTAAACTCTTGGCCACACTGAATACACGTGTGGAGACCGTGGGGTATTTCAGGAAGTCGCCTCATAGGTTTTTGTCTATCCATTCTTTGGCCTCTGTGAAGCCTTTGCATATTGCGGCCTTGGCCTTACCGGTAGCGTTAACCGCCTCGTACCAGTCTTTTTGTGCTTGACTCGTTGTAGATCCTTTTAATCGCTTCATTTCCAAAAATAAAACATTGTTTGGCGTGATAATTATATAGTCCTGTATTCCACTTCGGACTCCTTGCCTTTTATTCCGTATTTTTTGGTTCCAAGATTTTGTGTAGGTCTCGTTAGCGGTATGAGTAAAAACAACAATCTTACCCATGCTTTTAAGCAATTCAAGGTAATCAACCAGGGCTAAACATTCTTCGTCTTCGGTTGGTATTAGTTCTGCCATAATGAATATAAGGGGGCTGAAAACATCCAACCCCCTATTTGTTACTTGTCTTTGGGCCAAGGTTTGACCCGTAAATACCTAATCGTCTCGTAAATCGCATGTTGCATGAGTTGCTGGTCGTAACTGTGATTCCAGAGGGGCTTGTTTACCTTCCCTGCAATCTTGTCATTACGCCAAGCGAACACTCGTGCAATTGCCCCGTTATCCTTGTGGTATCTACGCAAAGCCCACGCCATGTCAGGATGAATACAATTCTCATCCTTGCCAGACTGGTTTGGGCCTACATGATCCCGTTTGCAAACAGTCACGAGTAGGCACGGGTTCTCTACATGTTCCACTGCAAGGTTCAGGACCCTATGGCCTACTACATGGTGGATATGGAGATCCTTCTTACTTCCACACAAAACACACTGGTAGGAGTCTCGTTCTTTAACCCACACCTTTTGTTCACGGGTAAGCGTTCGTTTACCCACAAATCACCTCCTTAGCTAATCGTTCCAATAGTGATGAATGGGTACGGGCTTGGCTACAATCCAACCGTACTCCTCGGCGTAGTACACGATATCACCATCCTGGAAAAACTCCATAGCCTCCTCATAGGTTGGAAATGCCACCGCTGCGAGTAGGTTACAGCCTATTTCTAGTTGCAACCATGCGAGATCACACGGGTAAATCCGCTGTCCTGCCATGACCCACCTCCTTTGTTTATGTGCTAAAGATTCAAATAAACGCTTTCAAATGCATCTTTAATATTATCTTTAACCTCACAGGTAAAACATATTCTCTCTCGTGGTTCAAAAACGGTTTGTGGGAATTTGTACCGTTTACCGCACGTCTCGCACTTGTTGGTTCTAGTTGTTACTTCTACTTCTTTGCTTTCCATAACCTCCGCCTTTTTCCGCTTGGAATAGTACCAATCGAGAAATCTTTGTTCTGCCTTGTTTGGCTTTGTTTCGTTATTTTTCATGGTCAAATATAAATGGTGTGAAGCTTTCCTTCTCAACAATAACCCTTCCATGCTCATCTCTACCAATACCAGACGGTACGCCACGTTCCCCCTCACCTAGAATATTCCTGTACGTTTCTACTCCGTCCTCGTCGTATTCATGCCAACTTTCCTCCCCATTGCTACCTCTCTTATGGATTTCGTTCCCCCTCACATCGAACTCTCTCCATGTATAGGTGAAATGAAAAAACCGTGACCCAAGCCATACTTCGCGCTTTTCGTGGGAATATTTTTTTACACCATCGAAATAGTAGACCCTAGTGTCGGACTTATCCTCCCTGACAAACTCAACGGATATTACTGGGTTGTTTTTGTTCTCGTTATTTTTCATGGTTTATTTTTTCTTGTATAGTCCGCCATACAAGAGGTAACTTATTACCCTTTTTGGTTTCTGTAGCGTCAAATACTTGTCTGTTTTCTTGTTTGTTTTTCATTATTTTCAATCCTCCATTTCGTTACTTATCATTTTACCCTGTTTTAGGCTGTCGTGTAGCCAAGCGCAAGGCGTGGGGCTGTGAATATTTGGTAATTGCCAATTTCCATGTTTTTATTTCCCTACTAATTCGGCGTAAATAGCCCTTACCTTACTACTCCACATTTGGTCAGCGGCATAAATTATTCCAATGTTTTCGATTGATTTTCCGGCGTATCTTTCGTGGGCAAAGAGTCTTGCTCCTCCCTCAATTCCTTCCTTGATATTCGTATATCCACAATTCCGAACACTGCAAGCATGACCAAAGCAATTCCCATCCACGCAATAACGATAATGGCCAGACTCAAGAGAACCCACTGCGACCAAAAGGAATGGATCCACGCCATACCTATCAGCACTGATAACGAAGTTGCCAGAATAACCCACCATGTCTTCATTTCTCTTGTCAAAGAACGCTCGTATCTTTCGTACTCGCTCATCTTGGGCTGGGCCGTAAGGCTCTCGTGAGTAGTTGATTGGCTCAATATCCACGATGGGTACAAGTTCAAGTCCTCCAGTTGGTTGTTCTTGTTGTATTTTTGTAGTTTCATTTTCTTCTGTTTTTATCGTCGACCCAATCAAAACCCCGATGCACAATATGACCGTCAATCCTAGTATTACCAGCACTCTTTGTTTACTCATTCTTTAACTTCTACGAACCTTTTATTTTTTAGTTGATACCAAGTCTGTGGTTTTAGTTTCTTTCCATCTATTTTTGCAGATTCGATAGCGAGTATTTTAGTGCCGTCTTTCGAATACTCGGTTAAGACGATCCATGAACCAATCGTCCCTTTGGCTTTTGTTAACCAACCAAGCGCACATGCTATAGTTTCTTCCCCGTCAGTTTCAGCCTTACTGGAGTTACCTGAGCTCGCAGCCGTACTGTAGATACCCGAACTTGCAGCCGTACTGTAGTCACCTGAGCTTGCAGCCTTACTGTAGATACCCGAACTTGCAGCCTTACTGTAGTCACCTGAGCTTGCAGCCTTACTGTAGTTACCTGAACTTGCGGCTGTACTGGAGTCACCTGAACTTGCGGCTTTACTGTAGTCACCTGACGCTATGTTTTTTTTCTTTCCGGTCTTGAAAAGAAAATCTATTGATAGTTTTATAAATGACTCTAGCTTGAAATTAAGTTTCAATGTTTTTTCATCTAAAAGTGGTATTTGATCCAATAGATCAAAAGATGAAAATTCTCCACCATCCTTATCTAGTAACTGGTTCTTTGTATACCAGTATTTTTTATTAAAAAACTTTGTATCTTTGTGTAGATATTTTTTAAACTTATCTACATTTATATATCCTAAATGTTTCATTTCACTATCTCCAACTTCCATCCCTGACCACTCAAGAAACTTGACAACATACTCAATATACTTCGGGTCAATATCGCCATTACCTTTCCCTTTTACTTGTTGATCTTTCTCCATTGTGCAGTGGGGATTATTGTGTTCATCCCTTAGGGAATAAACCTCAACATCCCGACCGTAGTAGGACGCTACACAATGCCTCATTAACACACCTTCGCGCTTGTAAGCATTTTCACCAACGAGCTTAACGATTTTGAACCCGTCTTTAAAGTCGAGCACAACTTCTGTATCTTCTGGCAACTCGGTGATATTACTTGCGTCTTTTTGAAGTTTTTGACTCCATTTTTCTGTCTTTGTTTTTGCCTGTAAATATGAGATATTGTGTAGGTTTTTAGGGGCGGTCATGACAATCCAGTCAAGAATATGTTCAACCTCTTCCACGGGAATATCATGTTCACTTTTATCGATGTAATTTGCAAGCTGTTGTTCTATCCATGTACTGAGCGATGGGGTATTACCGATATGTTGCGCGTAATCTTGGATTTGTTTTTTTAATTCTTCTTTATTCATGGTTATATCCTTCATACATTGTGATCGTTAAACCCTTTGGTTTCGTATTTTCTTCCGTTGTCGTCACTAAAATGCTCCATAACCGCAAGCCGTATAACCGCCGATTTTGGTAACGCTTTGTAGTACGCTTCCATCTCAATCTTTTGGTTCAAATCCTCCGTAAAAGATACGGTGATTCGATGGTCTGTTAGTTTCTGTTTTTCCATTTTTATACCCTACACCACATTGCACCACTTGTCAATTACCTATTAACCTCTCGTTTGGGCGGGGTAAGACTTGCCGAGACTACAACCCTG